>Ga0302319_10010434_pt1 | contig 17699 bp, 15 predicted proteins | sample Bog_T0_2_FD_203319 | JGI IMG/M metagenome (GOLD analysis project Ga0302319, IMG submission 203319) | Peat permafrost microbial communities from Stordalen Mire near Abisko, Sweden - Bog_T0_2 | ecosystem: Environmental > Terrestrial > Soil > Wetlands > Peat | place: Sweden: Abisko, Stordalen Mire...
CAGCACCGGGCCGGACTTCACCAGCCGACTGTTCGGGCCGCTCGCCGCGGTAATGCTCGCAATCACCGGGGCGCTCGCGGTGATGTGTTTCGTCAAGGCCTGGGGCCTCATGTTTGGCGGCGCGGCGCGCAGCCCGGCGGCCGCGGAGGCACGGGAAGTCCCAGTGACGATGCTGGCGGGGATGGGCGGCCTGGCGCTGCTCTGCGTCGTGTTTGGTCTCGGCGCCCCAGTGATTGCGCCGATCCTTAGCCGTGCCGTGGGGGCGCTGCTGCGGGCCGGCAGCGTGAAGGTGGCCGACGGCATCCTGATCTTCCCCGGCGATCCGCATCAGGCGGTGTTGTCGACGCCGCTGATGGCTGCGCTGATGGTCGGCCTGTTGGCCGTGCCGCTGTTGATCGCCGCGATACATCGTGGCCACCGTGTGGCACCCCGGATCGTCCCCGAGGCCTGGGCCTGCGGCTACGACCATAACGCGCAGATGACGGTTTCGGCCAGCGGATTTGTCGAGCCGCCCGGCTTCATGTTTCGCGGCCTGTATTGGCTGCGCACGATCCAGCGGCCGGCCGCCGAGGTGCTGGATGGCTCGGTCACGGTCGCCACCCATGCTGCCGGGATTGTCGAGCCGGTCTGGGACGAGACGACGGTCGGCGGGTCGACGCGCGGCGTGCGTTTCCTCGGCCGTCAGCTGCAGGCGATGGAAGGCGGCGATCTGCGGGTCTATTGCCTCTATATTCTCGCCGCCCTCGGTGTTCTCCTGATTATCGAGGCGCGCTAACTCATGTTTGACTTTCAAACATGGATTGGCGCGATGTCGGAAACCGACCTCCTGTTCTGCGTCGGACTGGGCCAGGCGCTGCTGCTGTTGCTCGCCGCGCCGTTGTATTCCGGTATCTCCCGCGTGCTTCGCGCCAAATTCCACTCCCGCCGCGGCCCGGGGATCTGGCAGGACTATCGGGATCTCATGAAACTGATGAACCGGCGAGAGGTCATTCCGGCTGAGGCCGGCCTGGTCTTTCGCGCGACACCCTACGTGTTGCTCGTCGCCATGCTGCTGGTCGCGATGGCCATACCGGCGCTGATGGATCGCTCGCCGGTGGCGCCGATGGGCGATCTCGTCAGCATCATCTTCCTGTTCGCCATGGCGCGGTTTTTCTATTCCCTGTCGGGAATCGATTCCGGCAGCATGTTCGCGGGCGTGGCCGCCAGCCGCGAGACGACCATGGGTGTGCTGAACGAACCGATCATGATCCTCTCGCTGTTCACCGTCGCAGTGATGGCGGGCTCTACCGATCTCGGCACGGTCGCTGCCACCATCCGCGCCGGTACGATGCCATCCTATTCGGCCACGCTGATGGCCATGCTGGCATTCGGCTTCGCTATTTTTGTCGAAATGGGCAAATTGCCGTTCGATCTGGTGGAAGCCGAGCAGGAGCTGCAGGAAGGTCCGCTCACCGAGTATTCCGGGCGCTCGCTCGGGCTGATGAAATGGGGCGTTGCGCTCAAGCAGATCGTCGCGCTAAGTCTGTTCATTGGCGTTTTTCTCCCGCTCGGCGGGGCGGTCTCGTTAACCTCGCTGGCCGTCGGCGTGGCCGTTCTGGTTCTGCTGGCCAAACTCCTGATTGCCTTCGTTGCCATCGCTTTTGTCGAGAACACCATGGCGCGCAACCAGTTCCTCGATGTTTCGCGCATCACTTTCATCGGCGCCGGCGCGGCAATGCTGGCCTTCGCCCTGTCGCTGGCGGGGGTCTGAGCCGTGGCGCGGGTCGACATCGTAGCCCTCCTGATCGTCGCGGTCGTACTGCCGTTTCTCACTGCATTCCTGTCGTTCCTGGTGCCGCGATTTCTCGCGAGCATAGTCTGCGCCGCTTCGGCCGCGCTGTCTTTCGCTGCCATAGTGGGTGCGTCCGCAGGCTTTGTCATGAACGACAGGCAGGATTTTAGCCAGGATCTCGTCAGCATCCATGACGTCGTCATTTTGGGTGTCACCGTCGACCGCATCAGCGTGCTGATCGGCTGTGCCACCAGTCTGGTGGGGTTGCTGGTCTGCCTTTATTCCGTTGGCTACATGGCGCTCGGCAACCGCGAGCACCCGGAAATAGGCAAGCCGCGCTACTATTTTTTCATGCAGGTATTCGTAGCCGCCATGGCCGGACTGGTGTTTTCCTCGACGATCTCAGGGCAGTTGTTCTTCTACGAAATCACCGGGGTCTGCTCCTGGGCTCTGATCGCCTATTACGACACGCCAAAAGCGCTCAGCGCCGGAACCAAAGCGCTGATCGTCGAGCACATCGGATCGCTTGGACTGTATTTCGCGGCGGCCTTGTTCTTTGTGACGGCCGGCAGCTTCTCGCTGTCCGCACTTGGCTCCATGGGCCCAGCCGCCAAGACGGCGATCATCCTTGGTATCCTGTTCGCCGCCTGGGGAAAGTCGGCGCAGTTTCCGCTGCATATCTGGCTGCCCGCCGCGATGGCGGCGCCGACGCCTGTCAGCGCCTACCTCCATGCCGGGTCGATGGTGAATATTGGGGTGTTTATGTACGCACGTGCGCTGGTGTCCGCCGGGGACGTGCCGCATCTGGTCGGGGCGATTGGTGCAGTGGCTGCAACGTTCACCCTTGTCTATGCATTCTTCATGTATCTGCCACAGCTCGATCTCAAGCTGTTGCTGGTCTACTCGACAATCACACAGCTTGCCTCCATCTTCCTGGCGTTGTCGCTCTCGACCTTCGGCTCGAAGCTGGCCTTCAACGGCGGTGTCGCGCACATCTTCAACCACGCTTTCGCGAAAAGCCTGTTTTTCCTTGTGGCGGGATGTATCAGCTTCACCACCGGGACGCGCATGCTGCCGCGACTGCAAGGCTTGTTGACGAAAATGCCGTTGGTCGCGGTCGGCTTTGGTACCGCTGCGTTGGCAATCGCCGGTGTTCCGCCAATGAACCTGTTTTTCAGCCATTTCGCCATGCTCGCGGGCGGATTTCAGGCGACCCGCGATAATCTGCCGTTGCTTGCTCTGGTCATCATCAGCGTTCTTGAAGCCATCGGCACCTTCGGCTGGTTCCTCAAGAAATTCGGCGATGCAATACCGGGGCCGCCATCCCCTACGGTCGCCGCCGCAACGGCGGTGCCGGTCAGCATGGCGGTCGCGTTGGTGGCGCTGGTTGCCTTGACTCTGGGTTCGGCCGCCGCTGCCGCCGCCTGGCTGGGCTAGAGGGGATCGGTGATGAAAGAAACCGATCTCATCAACAGCCTCGCCGGTCTGCTGATTTTCACCTCGCTGCTGGTGATCGAAACCAGGCGGCCGAGCAGGGCTGCTCAATTGTATGGCCTGCAATCGCTGGTTCTGGTGTCGATTTTCGTAGCAGTCGGGCACATGACCGGAAGCACGGAGCTTTATCTTTGGGCAGCCTCGTCGCTGGTCACGAAAGTGATCCTGGTGCCAGCGATCCTGTATTTTGCGTTGCGCAAGTTTGACATGGTCCTACCACTGCCGAGCGCGCTGCGGATCGCGGCCGTGGTGGTGCTGGCAGCCGGGGTGGTTGTCGGCTGCGCGCTGTTGGTCGCTCCCATCAAATTGCCAATGGCCGAAGCCTTCCGACCGGCCCTTACGGTGTCGCTCGCGCATTTCTTCCTCGGGATCGCCTGCGTCGTCACCCAGCGCAATATTGTCAAGCAGATCTTCGGTTACTGCCTGATGGAAAACGGCTCGCATCTGACGCTGGCGTTGCTGGCGAACCAGGCCCCGGAACTAGTGGAAATCGGCATCGCCACAGATGCCGTGTTTGCCGTGGTGATTTTCACGGTGCTGGCGCGGCGCATCCAGCTGACGTTTGACTCGCTCGATAGCGACGACCTGAGGACGCTTAGAGGATGACCGGCGCGTCGCTCATCGAGGCCTTGCTCTTGACCCTACTGGTCACGTCATTGGCGGCGTTCGCGACCCGCTGGCTTGGCTCCTGGACCCAACGCAGCGTCGAGATCGCGCATCTGGTCGGCCTCACGCTAGCTTTGCTGCTGACCGGCACCATCATCGCAAAAGTCGTTCGACGCGAAACATTATACGCGCTCGGTGACTGGCTATTTGTCGACGCCCTCGGGGCCATCTTCCTGGGCTTGATCGCCGTCGTCGGTTTCATCTCTGGTATCTATTCAATCGGCTATATGCGCCATGGTCTCGCCAAGGCAGATCTTGACGTGCGCGGCCTCGCCACCTTTTATGGTTTCTTCAGCCTGTTCCTGCTTGCGATGAGTGTGGCCGTGCTATCCAACAATCTTGTGCTGATGTGGGTGGCCATCGAATGCACGACGCTCAGTTCGGTGTTCCTCGTGGGCATTTACCGGACCCGCACTTCGCTGGAAGCGGCCTGGAAGTACCTCGTGATCTGCACGGTCGGTGTGGCACTCGGCTTGTATGGAACGGTGCTGGTGTTTGCCAGCGCCAACTCCGTGATGGCGCCACCTGGCAGTGCCATGCTCTGGACCGAGGTGATGAAGCACGCGACGTCGCTTGAGCCTGCGACCATCTCGATGGCTTTCGTCTTCGTTCTGATCGGTTTTGGGACGAAAGCCGAGCTGTTTCCGATGCACGGCTGGCTGCCTGACGCGCTGAGTGGGGCACCGAGTCCGGCCAGCGCACTGCTGTCGGGGGCGCTTGCGAACTGCGCCATCTTGGTCATTGTCCGCCACGCGGCGATTGCAGCGCTGGCCGTGGGGCCGCACTTTCCGCAGACATTGCTGCTGGTTTTCGGTGCGCTGTCTGTGGCTGTGGGAACCTTTTTCATCGCGGTGCAGCGCGACGTCAAGCGGCTGCTCGCCTACAGCAGCCTGGAGAACATGGGCCTGATCACGCTCGGCTTCGGTCTCGGCGGTCCACTCGGAATTGCCGCCGCCTTGTTGCATGCGATCAACCATAGCTTGGCGAAAACCATGTTGTTCTGCGGTTCGGGCAACATCGTGATCAAATACGGCACCCGCGACCTGCGGCAGGTGAAGGGCATGCTGAAAACTGCGCCGTTCTCTGGCGTGCTGCTGATAGCTGGATTTTTGGCGCTGGGCGGTATTCCGCCGTTCAACGTGTTCCTCAGTGAATTCCTCACCGTCACCGCCGGGGTGAAGGCTGGCTATGGCTGGCTGATGGTGGTCGGCCTGATCTTCCTGACCATCATTCTCGCCGCCTTTGTCCGCGTCATCAGTGGTTCCATCCTTGGTTCAGCGCCAGAGGGGATGGCAGGGGGCGACCCCAGCGCCTGGACCTTGGTGCCGCTTGCGGTGCTCCTGGCGCTGATGTTGGCTATCGGGCTGCATGTACCGGGGCCCATGGTGCAGTTGATCAGCGACGCCACCGAAATAGTGCTGGGCACACCACCGGCTCATGTGCCCGAAACCGCACCGACCGAGGAGATGTCATGGCTGAAATAGCACCGGCCAAAACAGGAAAGATCTATGTCGATGCGGTTCGGAAATTGAATGCCACTGCTGTTCAGGAGGAAGCCTGGCAGTCCGACAGCCAGGTGACAGTGACGGTGAATCTCAACGCGCTGCCCGCGATCGTAGCAGACCTCTACTACCAGCATGACGGCTGGCTCTCCACGATCGCCGTCAATGACGAGCGCAAGCTGAACGGTCATTACGCGCTCTATTATGTTCTCTCCATGGAAGGGGCGGTGAAAAGTCACGTCACCGTCCGTGGTCTGGTGCCCGAGGACAAGCCCGAGTTTCTCTCGGTGACGCCGCTGGTGCCGGCGATGGTGTGGGGCGAGCGCGAGGCGCGCGATATGTTTGGACTGGAGCCCGTCGGGTTGTCGGACCAGCGGCGGTTGGTGCTGCCGGATGATTGGCCGGACGATCTCTATCCGCTGCGCAAGGACAGCATGGACTACCGGCAGCGACCGGCGCCCGCGGTCACCGCGGAGAACTACCAGTTCATCCAGGAGGTCACCGGTGCCACCCGCGAGGTACCGCTCGGCCCACTGCATATTTCGTCCGATGAACCCGGGCATTTCCGCCTGTTCGTCGATGGCGAGCGAATCATCGATGCGGATTACCGGCTGTTCTATGTCCATCGTGGCATGGAGAAGCTTGCCGAGACCCGGATGGACTATGACCAGGTGACGTTTCTCGCCGACCGGATCTGCGGCATTTGCGGGTTCACGCATAGCACCGCTTACGCCGCCTCGGTGGAAACCGCTCTCGGCCTGCAGATTCCGCAACGTGCCGATTTCATCCGTACCTTGTTGCTGGAGGTGGAACGGATGCACAGCCATTTGCTCAATCTCGGACTCGCCTGTCACTTCGTCGGCTTCGATACCGGCTTCATGCAGTTTTTCCGGGTGCGCGAGAAGGCGATGACGATGGCGGAGTTGCTTACCGGCGCGCGCAAAACCTATGCGATCAACCTGATCGGCGGGGTGCGTCGCGACATCCTCAAAAGCGAGCGCGCCCAGACGCTGGACCTCGTCCGCCAGCTGCGCCGTGAGGTCACGGACTTGCTCGACATCCTGGTATCGACGCCGAACATGCGTGCGCGCACCGAGAATGTCGGGGTTCTTGATCCGAAACTGGCGCGTGACTACAGCGTGGCTGGTCCCGTCGCACGGGCCAGCGGACATGTCCGCGACACCCGCGTCGACCATCCCTACGCCGCCTATGCGGATGCGCCTGTCACCATCCACACCAAGCAGGGAAGCGACGTGCTCTCGCGCGTGCTGATCCGCGGCGAGGAGTTTCATGGCTCACTCGCGATCATCGAATGGTGCCTCGACCAGATGCCGGAGGGCCCGATCCTGGTCGAGGGCTTCAGCTATGTGCCGCATCGTTTTGCGCTCGGCTACACCGAGGCCCCGCGCGGCGACGACATGCACTGGACGATGCTCGGCGACAACCAGAAACTCTATCGCTGGCGCTGCCGGGCACCGACCTACGCCAACTGGCCGGCGCTGCGCTACATGCTCAGGGGCAACACGATTGCCGATGCGCCACTGATCGTTGCCAGCATCGACCCCTGCTACTCCTGCTGCGATCGCATGACACTGATCGACGTCAACAAGCGAAAATCGACCACCGTGTCGTACCAGGAGATGGAGCGCTACTGCCGCGAGCGAACCGCCTCGCCGCTACGCTAGGAATCATCAAATGTTGAAGCTGTTGCAGGAACTCATCAAGACCGGGGACGCTACCACGAAATATCCGTTCGTGCCGGAGCCGGCCAAACCCGGGGTTCGCGGCAAGCCGGAATTCGCTGGATCGCGCTGTATCGCTTGTGCGGCCTGCACCATTGCCTGCCCGGCCAACGCGCTGACGATGGAAACCGACGCGAAAGCCGGCACACGGAACTGGCAGCTCGACCTCGGACGCTGCATTTTCTGTGCCCGCTGCGAGGAGGTTTGTCCGACCGGTGCGATCGTGCTGTCGGACAATTTCGAACTCTCGGTGCGCAAACGTGAAGATCTGCTGATGACGGCGGAATTTACCCTGACCAATTGCCGATCATGCGAAACGCCGTTCGCGCCGGCCAAGGAGGTGAACTACGTCATCGCGCTGCTGATCCGTGCCGGAATGCCCTGGGACGAGGCGGAAAGCCGGCGCGCGTCGTTTGAGACCTGTCCGGGCTGTCGGCGGCACGCCGATGTTGCGCGCATCAGCCGTACCTCCCTGGTCCGGCTTGCCGGACTTCCATCATGACAGAGCTGGCCCCCGGAGCGATCCGCGAAAGCGAAGAGATCGCCAAACTCAAACAGAAACTGCTGCGCGACATCAAGCGTTCGGCCTATGTCTTCCGCGTCGACTGCGGCGGCTGCAACGGCTGTGAAATCGAGATATTCGCCGCGATCAGTCCGGTGTTTGACGCCGAACGCTTCGGGATCAAGCTGGTCGCGTCGCCGCGCCATGCCGATATGCTGCTCTATACGGGCGCCATGACCCGGGCGATGCGCCTACCGGCGATCCGGACCTATCACGCCGCCCCGGATCCGAAGATCGTCATTTCCTACGGCGCCTGCGGCTGCAGCGGCGGCATTTTCCATGACCTGTACTGCGTCTGGGGCGGCACCGAACCGGTCGTACCGGTCGACATCTACATCCCCGGCTGCCCGCCGACGCCGGCGGCCACGATCTATGGTTTCGCCTTGGCGCTCGGCCTGCTCGAGCAAAAGTTGAAGACGCGTCATCATGTTCAGGGGCCGAACGAAGCGGTCATCCCGTCGCATCCTCGGATCCCGCTGCGGATGCGGGTCGACCTCGAGCGTGAGGCGAGACGCATGGCCGGCTATCGGCAGGGCCGCATCATCGTCGAGCGGTTCATGAAGGTCCTGGAGAGCGAGGACCCGACACCGTTTGCCGAACGGCTCGAGAGTTACCTCGCGCAGGAAGATGATCCACGCCTGACGGAAATTGTCGAGCGACTTAAAGACGTTGCCCTCCAGGGGAGAATGCCATGACAGGCAATGTCGTGTTCTACCAGTTGAGCCGCAAGTTCGTGAATCCCAGGCAGGACGTGCCGGCAGCGTCGAAACAGCTCATTCATTACACGCTGGCGATCGGTCATCACATCGGGATCATCGACTGCTTTACCAGCAAGCTGGAAGTGCCGAGAGCCCGTTACGCTGACTGGATCGCACATCTGCTGGAGGGCGAAGCGCGCCGCAAACTCGAAGGATTATTGCGCTTCGGCGAGATTGAGATTTCTGCGCCCCACGCGCCGCTGCTTCAGCGGGCATTGCAGGCCTCACTTGCGGACATGTCTGCCGAGGAAGCTGAATGGACAGCCTGCCTGAACAACATGCTCCAGTCCATTGCCGATGAGCCGGCTTTGTACCTCATGGTGCGGGGAATCTGATGGGCGCGTCCGTCATCCTCACCGTCGGTAACAGCCTGATGGGCGACGACGCCGCAGGGCCGAAATTGGCCGGCATGCTGATGGCAACCCCGGCCGTGGGCTGGGACCTCATCGATGGCGGTGCGGCGCCCGAAAATGAGGTGCAGCGGGTCCGCGCATTGCGGCCACAGCGTGTGCTGGTTGTGGATGCAGCCGAAATGGGCCTGAACCCTGGGGAAATACGCCTGGTCGACGAAACTATCATCGCAGACCAATGCTTCATGACGACGCATACGCTGCCGCTGACATTCCTGATCGAAGCGCTGCGCGACTTCGCCGCGGACGTCCAGTTGCTCGCCATCCAACCGGCGCTGGTGGCTTTCGGTTTCCCAATGTCATCCAAGGTCAGCGACGCGGTGGCGTTGATCCACCAGCGACTAACGGAGGGGACCGATCTTGACGCCTACCAACGTCTATAAAGGTGACGCCATGCAAACTCGCTATGCCCGCCAGACTGTGTTGAAGGAGATTGGTGAAGCCGGCCAGAAAAGGCTTGCCGCTGCAACGGCCGTCGTCATCGGCCTCGGCGCCCTCGGCACCAACAGCGCCAATCTTCTGGCACGCGCCGGTGTCGGCACGTTGCGGCTGGCGGACCGTGACGTCGTGGATTGGAGCAATCTGCAAAGGCAATCGCTTTTCGAAGAAGAAGACGCCGCCCGTTCGCTGCCAAAGGCAGAAGCGGCAGCAGGGCACCTCAAACGGATCAATGCAGCACTGCGCTACGAACCCATCATCGAAGACGTCAATTCGGCAAACATCGAGCGGATCGTGGCTGGGGCGACCGTCGTTATTGACGGCCTGGACAATTTCTATGCGCGGGCCCTGGTGAACCAGGCCTGCGTGAAGCATGGGATCCCCTGGATCTATGGGGCATGTCTGGGTACCTATGGCAGCGCCGCGACCATCTTCCCCGGTGTCTCGGCGTGCCTGAACTGCCTGCTGCCCGATGTGGGACAGGCCACCACCCCGCCATTGAGTTGCGAAACGGTGGGTGTTCTTGGTCCGGTCGCTGCCATGATCGCGGCATGGCAAAGCGCGGAAGCGCTGAAGATCATGCTCGGCAAGACCGAGGCGGCGTCGCCCTACCTCATTCATATCGGGCTGTGGGAAAACGATTTTACGACATTGCCGGCAACCCGCGTCAACGACTGCGCGGTGTGCGGCCAGCACAAATTCGACCTGCTCGAACACGGCGGCCGGATGGCGACCGCCTCGCTGTGCGGACGCGACGCCGTGCAGGTCATGCCGCCGCCCTCATTCACCATGGATTTCGATCTGCTGCGCGAGACGCTGGGCCGTATCTTCAAACTCGAGGAGAACAAGTATCTCCTCAAATTCCACGTCAACGGCATGCAAGTGATCGTGTTCCATGACGGGCGCGCCATGATCTTCGGAACGTCTGACTCTGACGTCGCGCTGACGCTCTATGGCAAATATATCGGAGGCTGAATCGGCATGATCTACCTGGACAACGCAGCGACGAGCTGGCCAAAGCCGGAAGCGGTTTATCACGCCATCGATACGGCGATGCGGGAACACGGCGCCAATCCGGGCCGCGGTAGCTACCGGATGTCAGTCGAGGCGGAGAAGCTGGTCGACGACACGCGGCAGGCAATCGCTGCTTTATTCAACGCACCGGCTCCTGCACAGGTCATTTTCACATTGAACTGCACCGATGCGCTGAACATGGCGCTGAAAGGGTTGATCAAGCCGAATGACCGCGTGGTGACCGGACCGTTTGAACATAACTCGGTCACGCGCCCGCTGCATTCACTGCAACGCACGGGCGTCCAGGTGGCGGTGGCGAAGCCGGCCGGGGCGTTCGGCATCGACCTCGACCATTTCCGCGCGCTGTGCCGCGAACGTCTCGACTATGTCGTCATCTCGCACGTCTCGAATGTCACGGGCTGCGTGGCGCCGATCAAGGAGATTGCAACCATTACCCATGAGCAGGGTGGCCTGCTTATTCTCGACGCGGCACAGAGCGCTGGCGACCTGGACATCGACATGCAGGATCTCGGCGTGGATGTGCTTGCGGCTCCGGGACACAAGGGGCTGTACGGGCCAATGGGGACTGGCGTGCTGGTCTTGTCGGCGGCTTTGCCTGTGCGGTCGTTTCGCGAGGGCGGCACCGGCTTCCGGTCTGAAAGTCCTGAACAGCCGATGGAATATCCCTGGCGGCTGGAGGCGGGCACCAACAACCTGCCAGGCATTGCAGGGTTGGCCGCGGGGGTCGGTTTTATCCGATCGGCCGGCGTCAGTCCTATCGTAAAGCACGAGGCGCATCTTGCGCAGAGGTTGGCTGAACAACTGCGGCAGGTCGATGGCGCCAGCGTTTTCTGCGACCTGGCACCCCGCACGGGCGTGGTTTCGTTCCGCCTCGGTGCGGCCGACGTCGCCCTCACCGGGACGATCCTTGACGACTCCTACGGCATCGCGGTGCGCACCGGCCTGCATTGTGCGCCGGGGACACACCGTGCCCTCGGAACCTTTCCCGAGGGGACCGTGCGGGCCAGCTTTGGCAAATTCAACACGGGAAGCGATGTCGACGCCCTTGTCGCGGCCGTGCGGCAAATCGGCACCGCCTCGTATCACTGATGGCTCCGCTGTCGGAGTGCTCGCGTTTCCGGGTTAATAGTTACTTCGGCGAACCGCTGGACGGGTTGAACAATATTTCGCCATGTACTCGATACGATCCTATGGCTTCCTGACCCTCGGACGAAACCAGCCAATCTGCGAAAGTTTTTGCAGCGACCAGCTTTGCGCCCGCATGTCTCTCGGGGTTTAATTCGATCACGTCATATCGATTGAGCAGGCGTGGATCGCCCTCGACGGCGACGACCAACGATCCCTTGTTTTTAAAGCTGAGCCACGTACCTCGGTCGGTTATCGTGTACGCGTCCATCGCGCTCGCAGCATTGAGAGCTTGACCCATGCCGCCGCCGATATCGCGATACCATTTCTCCTTGTTCAGCGCATCCGGCGTCCGACCTGCGATTTTCCAAAGCCGCAGCTCGGCCGCGTTCGTACCGCTCTTGTCGCCACGTGAGACGAACGGCGCTGGCGTCGATGCTATCGCTTTCAGGGCCACAATGCTGTCGCTACCGCCCTTCACATGGGCCGGATCGGCGGACGGCCCAACGATAACGAAGTCATTCCATGCAATTTGCCGGCGGGCAGTGCCGTGGCCTTCATCCATGAATTGTTGTTCGGCCTCCGGATCGTGAACTAGCAAGAGATCTGCGTCGCCCCGGCGCGCCGTGTCCAAAGCCTTGCCCGTGCCCTGCGCGACGACGTTGACTGCGATGCCCGTTTTGGCCATGAACCGAGGTAGAATATCAGCCAATAGTCCCGATGCTTCGACCGAAGTTGTCGAGGCCAACACGATGGATTGCTCGACGGCGAGACTTGGATTCATCGCAGCTATGGTTGCGATGAGCGCCCAGACGTTTCGAGACCTGATCATACCTCGTCACTCCCCGCCGTCCGCGCCTGTCCTGACAGCGCGAAGACCGACGCACTGATCGAAATGCTGATCCCAACCAGCACCGCGCCAACAGACAAAGCCAAGGTTAAATCACCCTGGCTCGTTTGAAGTGCGATCGTCGTGGTCATCGTCCTGGTCAAGCCGCGAATGTTGCCGCCGACGAGGATCACCGCGCCGACTTCCGAGACGGTGCGACCAAAGCCTGCCAAACCGGCTGTCACCAGGTCTGCGCGAATGATTTGAAGAATTTCCGGGATCGCCTGGAGCCGCGACGCTCCGTCGCAAATCAATTCGTCGCCATAGCGCGCCCAGGCCCGCTCAGCCGCGCGATGCACCAGCGCCGTAATGATCGGTATCGCAAGTATGGTCTGAGCAATCACCATGGATGCCGGAGTAAACAGCAATTCAAGGAAGCCCAATGGTCCGGACCGAGAAAGCATAAGGTAGAGAACCAGGCCGACGACGACGGGCGGCAGACCGAAGAAGGCATTAATCAGAACGACAACGATCCGATGTCCGCGAAAATGAAAAATGGCAAGCGCCGCGCCGGTCGGCATGCCGATCGCCGCCGCTAATGCCCATGCCGTCAGGCTGACGCGGATCGAAAGCCCGACAATTTCCAGAAAGTCGTGCAACTCGTAGCCATTCCATTGGTCGGGTGATTAGCGTAGGCTCCAAAATAGTAAAGGTGCAACAACTGTCTGGAATTCGTGCCACACCGCGACCCAGGTCGCCGGCGAGCCGACAGACGAATGATGACGCTATCATGATGATTGAAAAACCGTGCAGCGCCTCCAGGATCACGCCGGCCTGAAGCCCGCCCGCACGAGCTCCGCGCGTCCTTCGTCAGACGCAAGCGCTTGCAAGAAGGCTTGCACCGCTGGACGTTGCTTCCGCGCCAATATAAGTGCGAAATCATAATGTTCTTCCGTGAGCGGAATGAATCCGAGGCCCACTTCTTGCGCGACCGGCGCGATGGTGACGCCCCAGTCGGCTCGGTATTGTGCTATTGCGGCGGCGACCGCGTTATGTGAGCGCGGCTGGTTCCAGTAGCCGTCCGGTCGCCTTCCGCCGAGTAGCCGATCGATCAAGATGCGCGTGCCCGCGCCCTGATTACGGTTGACCATGATGCAGCCGGGATCGGCAATCGCAGCTTGCACGGCATCTTGCGCGCTCAATCCCTCAAAACGGGCATCGCCAGCTCTGAACACGAAACCCTGCATTCGCCGCCAGCCCTGGATCAGTTCAAGCCCGTCGGTCAGGAATGGCGAATTGTAAGTTTCAGAGTGCTCATCGAACAGATGAATGGGCGCAAGGTCGCACTCGCCACGTTTCGCCGTCGCCAGGCCACCAAGACTTCCCACTGCGATCGAGCGCACGGAGAGACCCGCGCGCGTCAGCGGCGCTGTAACGAGATCAAGCCCGGTGCAGTGGCTGCCGACGATAACGAGATCCGGCACCCGCACATGCGGCGTGAACAGTGTCACCTCAGCGTCGGTGCCGGCTGGCATCTGATCGGCGAGCGCCTCGACCCTCAAAAAACCGTCGGCCTGCGCGAAGGAGGTGATTGCACCAGAGCCCTTCCCGGAGGGATAGGCGATCAGGCCACCATTGCCTTCGACGAGCGACACCATGACGAATTCGGTACGACCAAGCTCGGAAGCAATCCGCACCGGAACTTTCGCCGCGACCCTTGCGTCCGAGCGTGTCGGCAGGCCCGCCATCCGCCGTAACACCGGCACGATCATGTCGTGAAAGGTGAACATCGCGGACGTTGGAAACCCCGGCAGTATCACCACCGCCTTGCCATCGCAGACCGCCAGGCAAAGCGGCTTGCCCGGCTTCAACGCCACGCCATGCGCGATGATACCGGGTTTTCCAAGTCGGGCGATGATGCGGTGGGACACGTCACCCGCGCCCTTCGAGGTACCGCCGGACAATACCAGTATGTCACAGGTCTCAAGCGCGTTGCGCATCGCGGCTTCGAGCGCCTCCTCGTCGTCGGCAACGGCGCCGAGGAAGATCGCGTCGCCACCGTTCTCGTGCGCCGCCGCAGTCACGATTGCACCGTTGGTATCGTAGATCGCGGCGGGTCGCAGCGGCTCGCCAGGCTGAACCAATTCATCACCGGTCGAAATGACGGCGATACGCGGCCGACGTACGACGCAAACCTGCCCGATCCCGCAGGCCGCTAACATGCCGATCTCGCGCGAGCCGATTTGGGTACCGGCACGCAAAAGCACCTCGCCCCGCGCGATGTCGGAGCCGGCATAGGAGATGAATTGTCCGGGCGAGGCGGCCCGTCGGATCTCGATCGTGTCATGGCCTATCGGCTGGGTATGTTCGACCATGACGACGGCGTCGGCGCCGCGCGGCAGTGGCCCGCCGGTTGCAATCGGGGTCGCCGTTCCCGACAGCACCGGCCACACCGGCGAGGTACCGCAAGCGATCACGTCGTCGTTCAGCATAATACGGGCTGGCGCGCCTTCGCACGCCAAAACAAGATCGGCAGAGCGTACCGCAAAACCGTCGACATTGGAGCGGTCGAACGGAGGTACGTCGATCGGCGCTACGATATCCTGCAACAATACGCGACCGAGGGACTCGAACAGCGGGCGGAACTCGCTTGAGAAGGCGCGTGGAAACAGCTCCGCCTCAAGCCGCCCAAGCGCGTCTTCCCGCGACAAGACGGTCAGGAATTGATCCTGATCCAAATTGTTGGGAGTTTGAGGCAGTTGGGTATGGGTCATAGCGGAGCCGATATTATTCCCTCAACATATAGGCATTGATTGGCGTGTTCGCCGCGAATCCTTCCGAGTCGTCAGGCACGGCGAGCCAGGCGTCCGCATGCGCGATCGCATGAAGCGACAGCTCGCCGACTGCCAGCGGCATCCATCGGCCTTCGCTTTTTTTTAACAGGACGATCTCTGTAAGGCCGACAGTTGAGGCAATCTTGCGCGCCAGCGGCAGGTTCACCGGCGGCCGTGGTGAAAGCCCCGTCAACCGCCCGAGCAAGGGAAGTCCCAGGGTCCACCACGCTGCGAGCGCCTGGTCCGGTGCGCCCGGCACCGCAACCACGGGGATCGCTCCCTTCCAGCCGACCGCGGTGGTCTGGCCGGGCTGCAATGCGATGCCATACGCAACGACCTCGCCCATTTGGGCCAGCGCGGTCCTCATGGCGTCGGTGCGGCCGACTCCGCTGCCACCCACGGACATGAGCATGTCGCAACCAGGAGCTTCGGTCGCAGCTTCGATCGCCTTGGCGATTGACGCTGCGTCACGTCCCGTCGCCTCCCGGAGCAGGACATCGGCACCGGCGGCACGAGCGCTGTCCACAATCAGTTGCGCCGAACAGGCCTTGCCCGACGGCGCGGGAACGTTTACGACAATCAGGCGTGGACGGCGGACGCGCAGTTCCTGCAGGCCGGCCGCTCGCACGACCAGGATGTCGAGCGGCTGCAGCAGGCGGCCCGCAGCAATAGTGGTCGTGCCTGCCACCATGTCCCCGCCGGCGCGGCGAACGCCTTGTCCCGGTATCGCTTCAGCCAGGACCTGTGCGATCGGGCTCGTTTGATCGATAGAGTCGGAATTGATCACGCAGTCGCAGGCTTCCGGCATGGCGTCGCCGGCTTCGACCCAGACCGGAGTTATTGTCATCGGCAGCGGCGAATAGGATGATGCGCCGACGAGATCGCGGGACCGGCAGGCCCAACCATCGGCAACAGCAATGTCACTGGGCGGGAATGCTGAAAGTGGCAACAGGTCCGCGGCCACGCAATCCAGCGTCTCCGCGAGCGGAACGGCGACGGCAGCGACCGGCGCAAGCCGTTGCAGCATTGCCGCGAGCGCGACGCCGAGCGGAGTTAGCGAGGCCGGAAGGCATTGGGTCGGTACCATGATCTTATAGATCACGACATGGCCCCATTGACAACAGTCGGTCGATTTGGCGCTGGGTGGACCATTAGAGCGCAGCGGTTCTGCTCTCGATAAGATTCTAACGAGCTGCGGCGAACTCCGTATGAGACACCGCCACAACTTGTCAGGTCTGTCGCCGCGCGATCAGGTCAACCGCCTGTAGTCGGAAGTGCCACAGCAGAAGTCGCAATGCGGTGCGATCAGGTTGAAAGACGTTGCCAGTCGAGAGTGGCCAATCTCGAAGCGGTCCTTTCATTCTGGAAATCCCGCCTTGCGAAGACCGTCAGCGAACCGTTCGTTGTAGATCATCCAACCCGGATTACTCGCCATCGATAGTTGCTGCGTCTGGAACTGGGCGATGGTTTTGCTCTTGGCCCGGCCGTCGGTGAGAAGAAGGCGGCCCAGGCGCTGGCCGGCTTCGGCAAGGCCGTGGCAAGACCGGCTGCGACTTCCATACGGGTATGGCCCCGTTCGAATGTCGGCGCCACACCGAAGACGGTATCGAATCCTACTGCTTGCCGCCCCCAACGCCTGAATCAATGGGCCAGCCCAGACAACGATCTGGTGGTCAGGAGTGAATATTTTTGGCGCCGGGGTCGTTGTGGAATTGCAAAATAGTGGTACACAATGGTGGTACACAGCGATTTTCACCGGTCGCCGAAAGACGTTTATTCATTGGGTTTCTTGCATCCGATGGGCCAGTGGAAGAGAGTCCCACTCTCTCCGCCACCAAACAGCAGCAGCGAAAAAGTCCTTCAAAAACAAGCGCTTCTCGAACCGGTGCATTTGCACGGTGGAGCACCCCGGTGGAGCACTCCTAAGTGATCTTTTACCACCTTTTGGCGGCAGTCTCGACTGAAAAGTCGCCGCCGATCGGCAGGAAAATCGGGCGGTTTCGCTCGACTGATGACGGTCTTTTCGATGTACGATCTTTTAGGTCGCTGACGCCAACGAGACCTCGCGGATCGACGCGAGAATTCCGGAGAGTTGCTGAGAATCCCTCCCTCTCCGCCAGCCACCTCGGACGTGTGAAAAAACCAATAAAACCGGGCATTTCCAGAGCCACCGGATTCGGACGGTGGAGACCCACGGTGTAGACCCTGGTGGGGACCCGCGAGCGGCTCACGTTGCCATCATTCAGCGCTCTGTGGAAGTCGAATCCTTCCGAGCACGGCCTAACTGAGCGCTTAATCATCATCGGGTCCCAGGTTCGAGCCCCGGCGCGCCCACCAAAGCGGAAGTGAGATCAGCAAGTTACCGGCATCCACAAATTTACGATAAGTTGGTTGTCGACTTGGGTCACGCTGGGGTCACAGTAGGTTACGAAACAGGAGCACGGCTCGACGCGAACTGTATGGTCTTGCCCAACGCCGACCATTTTTTCCTCAGTGACCAATGGATGATCGTCAGCAACGCTTAACCTCTTAT
>Ga0302319_10010435_pt1 | contig 17698 bp, 16 predicted proteins | sample Bog_T0_2_FD_203319 | JGI IMG/M metagenome (GOLD analysis project Ga0302319, IMG submission 203319) | Peat permafrost microbial communities from Stordalen Mire near Abisko, Sweden - Bog_T0_2 | ecosystem: Environmental > Terrestrial > Soil > Wetlands > Peat | place: Sweden: Abisko, Stordalen Mire...
CACTCCTTTGTTGCTGACGAAAACACCACCTTCCGCAAGCGCCGCGACCCCATCACGCTGGCCGACATCCAGGTCGGCGACACGGTCCGCGCTGAGGGCAGTGTCAAGGACGGAGCTTTCGTCGCAACCACGGTTAATGCCATGGGCGCACCACCTCAAGGGGGCGGCCCCAACGCGTCCCGCAACGGCCCACCGCTCTCGACCCCGCAGTAGTCCAAACTCTCCGCGACCTGCGGCTTTAGCCCCCGGAGGGAGCGCATGATAATAGCCCAGCATGGAATGCTGGGTACAGGCTCCCCACCAGACGAACGCGCCTCGTAGGGTCGTAGTGAGGAGTTTCCGGTGATTCTAAGGAAGCCCGCCACTTCCTTTGCGCCCTTTTCCTGACGCAAAGCCGGAATCCTGCTCCCCCGGCAAGCGCCTTTGGCCCACCCCAAGCACCTTTCCATCAACCACCTGGTAGCGTTATCATAATCCCCGACCGGAAGCTCTCCCATTCCGCGCGGCCAGCACTTCCAAGCGGACCGATCCACCAGCCATCGGGGATAACATAATGCTTCGCTTTGTTGCCTTTCTCATCACCTCCGCACTTCTCTCCTCGCCTGTCCAGGCAAAAGTCGTCGTCTTCTGGCAGCCCGGCTTTCCCATCGTAGCCAGCCAGCCCCTGACCCGCCCCACACTCGAAAAAGCTCTGCAAGGCCTCGACCCCGTCTTCGCCGATGAAGCGGCCCTCGCTGCCCCGGACACCTTCACCGGCTCCGACCTGCTGATTCTCCCCTATGGCTCCTCTGTCCCTGTCGATTCATGGAAGGCCATCGAAGCATTTCTCGACGGCGGCGGAAGCCTGCTCGTCCTCGGCGGCCAGCCTCTGCGTGTCCCCGTCAGCCTGGTCAACGGCAAATTTGTCGCCGCCGACCCCCAGGACACCTACTCTCGCGCCCTCGGCTTCCGACACACCTATGAAGTCCCCGTCGCCGCCGACTCCACCTTCCAATGGCGCGCGGGCTTCTCGTGGCTCCCGCCCATCCAGATCCACGCCGAGCATTTCTTCACCGTCGAAGGCCGCCTCAATGGCCTCGGCTACATGGCCGACTCCTCCGGCCTGCTAGTCGCCGGACCCGTCATCGTCGCCGACCACACCGGCCGCCCCAACGACCTGTACATGGCCGGCAGTCGCATCGTCGCGCTCGACTTCAACCCAGCCCCCGGCTACTGGGACACCCCCGACGGCCAGACGCTCATCCAGCGCGCAGCCGCCTACGCCTGCCAGGGCGCAGTCAGCTTCACCACCGAAGCCCTCCACTCCGTAATCCGCCCGGATGAGACACCAACCCTCACCGTCCACCTCGCCTTCCCCCGCCAGCAGCGCCTCGGCACCACCATCAACGGCGAAGTCCAGATCCAACTCTCATCCGAAAAAGGGCTCATCTCTAAAGCCTCGATCCCCCTTACCGGCACCGCAGACGAAGATTTGGACGTCCCCTTTCACGACCCGCTCCCTCCCGGCTTCTACACCGTAACCGCCGTCCTCACTCTGGGCGGCCAGTCCCGCGAGTTTTACCGGAACGCCTTCCTCGTTGCCGACCGCGAATCCCTGGCCACCGGCCCCGTTCTAGGCGTTCACGGCGACTTCCTCACACTCGGCGACAAGCCATTCTTCCCCGTCGGGACCAACTACTTTTCAACCGAGGCAAACGGCTGGGATTTCTCAGGCCCGCGCAACGCCGCCATCTGGGACAAGGACTTCGCCGAGATGCAGTCCCACGGCGTAAGCCTCGTCCGCACAGGCGTCTGGATGCCCAACGGCAAATTCATCGACCCGGCAACCGGCGGCGTCAACCAGCGCTTCCTGCGTAATCTTGAGGCGTTCCTGCATTGCGCCCAGCGCCACAACATCGCCGTCAACTTCACATTCTTCGCCTTCTCGCCACACTCCGGCCCTCCCGCTTCCAAGGATCCAGCCATCACCCCGCCCAACCCCTACACAGACCCAGCCTCCGTCACCGCCGAGCGGTCTTACGTCCGCTCCGTCGCGGAAGCCTTCAAGGACGTTCCCTGGCTCTCCTGGGATCTCATCAACGAACCCAGCTTTTCCAACCCCCGCCAGGTCTTCCACGGCAACCTGCCCAACGGCGACCCAACTGAGCTCGCCGCCTGGCGCAAATGGCTTAGTGAAAGGTATCCCAGCCTTGCCGCCCTCGCCGAAGCCTGGCGCGTCCCGGCTGAAACTCTCGGCAGCTTCGACGTCATCCCCCTGCCCGTCCCCGCCGACCTCCGCTTTGAACGCTACGGCGGCTCAACCCAAGTTCGCGCTCTCGACTACAACTTATTTGCTCAGGACATGTTCTCCGACTGGGTCAAATCCATGATCGCCGTCATTCACGCTACGGGCAGCAAGCAACTCATCGACGTTGGCCAGGACGAAGGTGGAGTGACCGACCGCGTCCTCAACCAGTTCTATGGCGGCGCCGGCGTCTCCTTCACCACCAACCACACCTACTGGCAAGACGACGCCCTGCTCTGGGACTCAGTCGCCGCCAAGCGCCCAGGCGTTCCCAACATTACAGGCGAAACCGGCTACCAGCCCGCCTGGGCGCCCGATGGCGCGTGGCGCTACGACGAGTTTACTGGCCTCGGCCTGACGGAACGCAAATGGGCTCTCGGCTTTGCCGCTGGCTCAACGGGCGCCATCCAGTGGGACTGGGACCGCGAAGTAGACTTCGGTATGTTGCGCAGTGACGGCTCGTCCAAAGTCTGGGAAAACCAGATGCGGGACCTTGGGGCATTCGCCCGAGCCGCCGCGCCCTTCGCCGGAACGCTCATTCAGCCGGAAGTCGCCATCGTCTTGCCCCAGTCCTACCAACTTTCAGTCGCCAACGGCTCCGCGATCGAGGCCCAGCAGACCGCCGTCCGCGTCCTTTATAACTACGCGCGGAGCCAAGCCTACGCTGTCGGTGAATATCAGCCTGAACTGCTCGGCTCTCCCAAGCTCATCCTTCTGCCCTCGGCCTACGGTCTGACAGACGCCGCCTGGGCGGCCATCGAGCACCGCGTCCAGGACGGCGCAACCCTGCTCGTCACGGGCCCCTTCCTTGAGGATGCCCATCTGCACCCCACCGGCCGCCAAGCCGCTCTCGGCCTTCCCTACACGGTTGTCCCGCTCACCCTACGCGACACCCTGTTCGACTTCCCCGGCGGTGACGAGCCGCTCACCTATTCCGGCCTGAAAACCACCACGCTCTCCCGCGCCGAACTCCCCAACGGACAGGATTGGGCCGAACTGCCCCACGGCAAAGGCAAAATCCTCTTCGCCGCGCTGCCCCTCGAACTCAACAGCAACCCCCGCGCCGTGGCAGCTGTTTACAGCTTCGCCCTCAAGGCCGCCGGCATCGCTCCCGTCTACTCAACCACACTCTCCGACCCCGGAATCCTCATTAGCCCCACTCAATTCGCCAGCGCCACCCTCTACGCCCTCACTTCCGAGTCCAATCAAACCGCTGTCTCCTTCACTGACACGCGCAGCGGCAAGAGCTTCACCAGCACGCTCGCCCCCGGCCACGCCGCCTTGCTCCTCGTCGGCGCCGACGGCACCCTCAAGGCCAGCTATAATTGGCCCGAAAAATGAGCTTCGAAACCTGCTCAAGGCAAAGGTGCACCGTGCCCGATCCATTCGCAATTTCATCGCGAATGAGTGGGAAACCTCGAATCTCAACCGCCCACACACCCAGTCTTCCCATTTGATACACCCCGAAAGGCCCTCAATGTTTACCTCAAACTTCGCCGCCCTCGTCCAAACCGGCATCGCCGCCCTGTTCGTCCTGGCCCCCTCCATCGTCCTCGCCCAATCCCAGCCCCTTGAGAAGGGAATCTTCACCGACCACCAGGACGTAGGGACCGTTCTCCATCCCGGCTCAGCCATCTACGACACCACCACCCGCAGTTACACCCTCAGTGGCAGCGGCGAAAACATGTGGTTCGGCATCGACGACTTCCACTTCGCCTGGAAAAAAGTCTCCGGCGACGTAGCCCTCACCGCCGACATAGCCTTCCTCGGCACCGGTGGCAATCCCCACCGCAAAGCCGTGCTCATGATCCGCCAGTCGCTCGACGGCAACTCCCCCGCCATCGACGTAGCCGTCCATGGCAGCGGCCTCACCTCACTCCAATACCGCGACGCCCCCGGTGTCGACACCCACGAGGTCGAAGCCAACGCCACCGCACCCAAAACCGTCCGCATCGAGAAGCGCGGCGACTACTTCTATGCCTTTGTCTCAGGCAGCGACGCCAAGCTGCACCCCGCCGGCGCATCCACCCGGCTCGCCCTCAAAGGCGATTTCTACATCGGCATCGGCGTCTGCGCACACGACAAGAATGCCGTCGAAAAGGCCGTTTTCTCCAGCGTCTATCTGGAACAGCTCACGCCGCCCACCGGCAAGCTCGCGCTGGTCAGTTCCCTCGAAACCATCTCTGTCGCCTCCACCGATCGCCATGTTGAATACGCAGCCCCCGCGCATTTTGAAGCCCCCAACTGGTCCCGTGACGGCAAGTTCCTCATCTTCAACCAGGACGGAACCCTCCGCCGCTTCGCCTTCGACGGCTCACAGCCGTCCGAGATTCCCACCAGGTCCATTGCAACAACGACCACGGCATCTCGCCCGACGGACAATTCCTCGCCATCAGCGATCAAACCACCGACGACCACAAATCCCGCGTCTACATCGTTCCCATCACCGGTGGAACTCCCCGGCTCATCACCGCCAACGCGCCCTCCTACTGGCACGGCTGGTCGCCCGACGGCAAAACCCTTGCCTTCACCGGGCAGCGCGGCGACAACTTCGACATCTACTCCATCCCCGTCACGGGCGGAGACGAAACCCGACTCACCAGCGCCCCCGGCCTCGACGACGGCCCCGAGTATTCTCCGGACGGCGCCTACCTCTACTTCAACTCCGAGCGCACGGGCCACATGCAGATCTGGCGCATGAAAGCGGACGGCTCCAACCAGGAGCAGGTCACCTTCGACGAAAGCAACGACTGGTTCCCGCACCTCTCGCCCGATGGCCAGAGCATGGCTTACATCTCCTATGAGAAGGGAGTCACCGGCCATCCGCCGAATAAGGACGTAGAGATACGCCTCATGTCGCTCAAGGACAAGAAGATCCGCGTACTCGCCAAGCTCTTCGGCGGCCAGGGAACCATGAACGTCCCTTCCTGGTCCCCCGACGGCGCCAAGCTCGCCTTCGTCAGTTACCAACTGCTCCCCGAGGAGAGCGTTCGATAGGCCGAGCTTGCTCGAAGCCGCACTCTCTCACCCGGCAAACTTCAACGCACCCTCTGCCCAAACCACGGCTTCGGCATAGGCCCGCGACAACTCGTTGGCCCCGAGACCCGCTTCGTCGGCGGCCTGGTCGCAACCCGCCCAGTCCCCACGTTCGTGAATCTCAATCCAAGCCAGCAGGCACCGCTCCCGGTTTGCCTCGCCCTCCAGCGATCGGCGAACCTCATCGCGCAGCGGCAGTGCTGGCGTAAGCTCCGCCATTGGAATCCGCAGCATCGCCGGCAGCAGGCTCAGCAGTCCCAGCAGATACTGCTCCGTCGAATCGAGTCCGCTCGCCCCAGCCGCCAGCTCGCAGAACCTGCCCCGCACAAACGCCATGCGCAGAATTTCCGCTGGCTGATCGTTACTGAGCTCACTTGTAATCGCCAGCGTCGCAATTCGCCGAAACGTCTCTTCCCCCACTGCCAGTAGCGCCGACTGGATCGAACTCACCTCCTGCCGTATTGCGCACATCGGCGAGTTCACCAGCCGCAGCAACCGGTAGGTCAGGGACGGGTCCCGCTTTACCAGGTGTGTCAGCTTCTTCAGCTCAATCGAGTCGGCCCGCAGCAACCGCAAAATCTCAATCTGCGACAGCCGGTTCGATGGCACTTTGCGGTTCTCCATCAGCAGCGGCCGGCAGAAATAATAGCCCTGAAACAGCGTGAAACCCTCGCCGCGGGCACGCTTGTACTCCTCCTGCGTCTCAATCTTCTCCGCCACCAGCGCCACTGAAATGCCATTCAGCTTCTTCAGCAGCTTCTTCCGAATATCTGCGTCGGCCAGAAAGAAATCGACCTTGATGTAGTCGGCAATCTCTACCAGAGGCTCAAGCCCCGGCTTCCAGAGGAAATCGTCCAGAGCCAGCCGGAATCCGGCGCACTTCAGCTTGCGACATGCGGCAACCAGGTCCGGCGTCGGCTCCAGGCTCTCCAGGATCTCAAGCACTGTCATGCTGGGCGGAAGAATATTCACAAGTTCGTCGGTCAACGACTCTCGGGTACAGTTCACGAATGCCGGGAGCCCGCCCGTAAGCTTGTCAAGCCCGAACATGACCGTGTTGTCCAGCATGGTCCGAGTGGCAAGGTCGCCGTCGCCACCAAATGCGACATCCGGTCCTGCGCGGAACAGCAGCTCGTAACCGTGCACGCGGCTGCGGGTGTCCATAATCGGTTGCCGCGCCACGTAGCGCAGCCCACTCCAAGCCTCGGATGCCACGGCTAAGGGTCGTTTCCCCGCCAAAACCTGCGTCCCCATACACACCTTCCCGTACCGCTTATCGGGAAGAGGGAGACATTCCATGAATATGTGTGGATAACCGCGACACTTCACCGGCGGCGAGGCAATCAAGCCTCTTCAAATAAACGGGCCCAAACTCTCCAGACTACCCGCCGTTCCGCTGCACCTGCGTAACGAATCTCGTTCAGGAAACAGAATGAAGCCCTGTCTCCGCCCAGACCAGGGCCTGCGCGTAGCTCCGCGCCAAATCGTCCTGATCCAGTCCATTCGACTGCGCAATTCCATCGCACCGCTTCCAGTCTCCCCGTTCACGACTCTCCATCCAACGCAACAGGCTGCTCTCGGTCCCCCCTGCGCCCTGCAGCGCTTGCCGAATCGTTTCCCGCAGCGGCAGCAACGGAGCAATATCCACCGCGGAAATCTGAAGCATCGCAGGCAGCATGCTGAACATCCCCAGCAAATACTGCTCTCCCTGCCTCAGCGCGCAGGTGCTTGCGGCCAACTCGCAAAAACGGGCCCGAACCAAAGCCATCCGCAGCAACTCCGGTGTCTGATTGGCGTTCATTTCGCTCACGATCGCCAGCATCGCGACGCGACGAATCGCATCGTCGCCCAGGACTAGCAGGACCGCATTGATGGAGCGGACTTCTTGGCGCAAGGCATACAACGGCGAGTTGACAAGCCGGAAAAACCGGTAGGCAAGCGAAGCGTCCTGCTTCACAAGCTCGCTCAGCCGGGTCAGATCCAGCGGATCCTGCTGCAGAGCCTCAAGCATCCGCAGATGAGCAAACTGGTTCGCCGGAATCTTCCGCTTCTTCATCAACGTCGGACGGCAGAAGTAATACCCCTGAAAGAGCGTAAACCCCTCGGCACAAGCCCGGATTTGCTCTTCTTGTGTTTCCACCTTCTCCGCCAGCAGGGCAATTGGTCTGCCGTCCAGGTGCCTCATCAGTTCCTGCCGCCCTGCGGCGCCGGTCAGCAGGAAATCCACCTTGATGTAGTCAGCGAGCTCGACCAGCGGAGCAAACTTTGGCATCCACGTAAAATCGTCCAGCGCAATCCGATAACCGAGCACCTTCAGTCGCCTGCACGCGGCAACCAGCTCCGGTGTCGGCTCAAGCGTTTCCAATATCTCCAGCACCGTCATGCTGGGCGGTAGGACCTCTACCAACCCTTCAATCAGCGACTCCGCGGTGCAGTTCAAGAATGCCGGCAACCCCGCCGTCAGGGCTCCCAGTCCGAAGATCATCGCATTGTCAAGCATGGTGCGGGTTGCAAAGTCGCCGTCACCCCGAAAAACCGCCTCCGGACCGGACCGGAAGAGCAGTTCGTATCCACGCACTTGGCCGCGAAGATCAAGAATCGGCTGCCGCGCAACGTAGCGCACAGCATCACCCAACTCGGGTAATTCAACTGGGGGATCGGTGAACTCGGCGGCCATGCACACACTTCCGCTTCTGCTTTCGGCTCACAGCGCTCTAAAGTTTAGCATTCGCCATTCACCCAATCAAAACCACCTCTGAATCTCGGTCAGTTGGTTAGCCCATAAACATCCCGCCGTTCACATCCAGTACGTGCCCGGTAATGTAGCCCGCTCCCTCTGAAGCCAGAAATGCCACCGACTGCGCAATCTCCGCGTCCGTCCCAGCGCGCCCCAGCGGAATCGTCGCCATCATCGCCGCCCGCTGCTTCTCGTCCAGCACCGCCGTCATGGCCGTCTCAATGTACCCAGGCGCCACCGCGTTCACCGTAATCCCGCGCGAAGCAACCTCCCGCGCCAGCGACCGCGTCAGCCCGATCAACCCGGCCTTCGACGCCGCGTAGTTCACCTGGCCGCCCTGCCCCGTCCGTCCCACCACACTCGATATGTTGATGATCCGGCCCCAGCGATTCTTCAACATCGGCCGGAGGGCCGCCTGCGTCAGCAGAAACGAGCCCGTTAGATTCGTTCCCAGAACATCGTCCCAATCGGCGCGCTTCATGGCCATCATCAGCCCATCGCGCGTAATCCCTGCGTTGTTCACCAGGATCTCAACCTTGGCAAACCGCTCCAGCACAGCCTTCGCGCAAGCCTTGATTGACTCCTCGCTCGCCAGATCCACTGCAAATGCCGCGCCCATCCCGCCGGCCGCCTCGATCTCCGCCACAACCTCGGCAAGCTTGACTTCATTGCGCGCCGCCACAGCCACCGTAGCCCCAGCCCTCGCCAACTCCAGCGCACATGCCCTGCCAATCCCCTGGGATGCTCCCGTCACCAGCGCAATCCGTCCCGCCGAACTCCCCATTACGCTCTCTTTCTTTCACGGGCGCGAATCCGCCTGTGCCCGCCCGTCCCCAATTATATGTGGCTGAATCTCACTCTCGGCCCCGGACCCTGGACCCCAGACCCTCCCGTTACCCCATCGGCGTCGCGGCCACCGCAACCGGTCGCCCCGCAAGTGCAGGACGCACCAACTCCGCCGGCCACACATACACCGCCAGCCGTCGGGAGTAGTGCAGCACCGGCTCAATGTCCGGCAACTCGACTCCAATCGAATGCGCCAGGTCGTTTTGCTCGATCTCCGCCTCTGCGTCCTCTAGCGGCCATGGAACATGGTGCAAACTGGACCGAATTGCCTGGCCAGCGCGGTTGCGCGTAAAAAGACTGGATCTCTCCATCAGAAAATACTCGAGCGACCCGCTTCTCGCCTCCACCACCCTGCGCGTCGGGCCCAAACCCCTATAACGCGCCCGGAACACCACTGGTTGCTGGGTGAAACGCCTGCGGCTGTAGAACGAGAACTCCCGCTCCGATCGCTGATCCAGGCGCATCTCCGCCCAGTGATAAGGGAGATGGAAAAGCGAGTGCGCAATTACCACTGCGAGCAGGTTTGTCGCGTCCAAAGAGAAGAAAAACATTCCTGGCGTTCCCGTCTGTACGTCGCGCACGTATGTGCGCACATTCAAGTCGGGAAAACTTCGCAAGCCCGGCACGGATGGAAACCCACGAACCTTGATGCGGTCCAGCCAGAACGGGACCACCCCAAGCCACGCCGACCCCTGATACAGATCCGGCTCCAGGCCCTCGGGCAACAGCGGTTCAATCTGGGAGGCGGGCACCGGCCAGTGGGCAAACAGGAGGTCATTCCAGCGCTGCGTCATCTGCCAGCGCCCCGATGGCAGCGGCCGCGGACTGTGCGACGTTCTAATCAGAAACTCCCGCATGCCCCGATCCTCATTAGAAAAATCCTACTCCTGCTCAGCCCGTGATCAAACGCCAACGCTCACTTTTCTTCTACTTCACGTAACCCGCATTGCAACCGCTCACAGAACAGACGTTTCGCAGCGCCTCCAGGATGCACAGCCCCACGAGACTCTGATGCCGTATTCTGTTCGCGAGCCTAAAACCATGTCCAGCGAAACCTCCTTGCCGCCCGTCGCACGCAACCAATCTGACGTTTACGCAGTCCATGGCGCCGACCCCGAAGTGCTTGCCTACGCCATGGCCAAGTACTCGCGCTCTGCCCTGTCCATGCGCGAGTCACTCACCGAGATCAGCGCCCAGCGCGCCGAGCAGTTCCTCAACACCTTTTACTTCCAATACGGCCACCGCTCCATCGCCGACCTGGCCCACATCGCGTTCGCCGTTGAGCGCCTCTCCCTGCTCGCCGCCATCGTCCTCGTCGACGAGCAGCGCTGGGACGGCCAGGAGCGCTCCACTCGCTACCAGAACTTCCTCAAATCCGGCTGGTACTTCCCCGATTTCGGCCCTGATTCTGCCTCAGCGCAGCTCTATTCCGAGACCATCACCAATCTCTTTGCTACCTACGAGCGAACCACCGCTGCTGTACTTGAAGCACTGCGCCGCCGCATTCCCTGCCCCCCGGCCCTGAAGCCCGACGCCTATGCCCGCACCCTCAAGGCTCGCGCTTTCGACGTAGCCCGCTACCTGCTGCCGCTCGCCACCAACACCTCACTCGGCCAGATCGTCAACGCCCGCACCCTCGAAACCCAGGTCTCTCGCCTGCTGTCCGATCCATTCGCAGAAGTCCGCGACCTCGGCCTCAAGCTCCGCGAAGCCGCAACCGGCCCCGCCTGGAACATCAACACCCAATCCGCCGCAGCATTCGTCGAAAAGCTTGATCCCTCCATCGCTGAAGAAGCCGCCAGTCTCTTCAACCGCGAGGTTCGCACCGCTCCCACCCTCGTCAAATACGCGGAGTCCAATCTCTACCTGATCCAAACCCAGACCGAACTTGCCTCAGCCGCGTCAGATCTGCTCGCTGAACTTCCCATCGCCGACGCTCCAGTCGTCGATCTCGTTGAGCGCACCGAAACCCTTGAAGTCGAGTTAGCCGCCACCCTTCTCTACTCCGCAAGTCACCACCCTTACCGCCAGATCCGTGACCTGCTCGCCGCTTTCCCAGCGGCCCGCATCGCCGAGGTGGTCGAAATCGGCCTCCGTCATCGTGGCCGCCACGACGAAGCCCTTCGCGCCTTTCACGCCGGAGCCGCTCTCCGCTTTGACATCCTCATGGACATTGGCGGCTTCCGCGACATGCACCGCCACCGCCGCGTCACCCAGATCATCCAGAGCTTCACCCCGCTCCACGGCTGCGAAATCCCCGACTGCGGCGACCTCGAACCCGGCGTCAACCTGCTCGCCGAAGCCGGCATCGAGGCCGAGTTCCAATCCGCCTTGTCGGCTGCTCACGCCGCATCCGCACGCATCGCCGCATCGGCTGCGCCGGAAGCCGCACAGTCTGCTCTCTACCTGCTGCCTCTCGCAACGCGCATCCGCTCGCTTTTCAAAATGGACTTCGCCGAAGCCCAATACATCTCTGAACTCCGCTCCGGGCCGGCCGGCCACTTCAGCTATCGCCGAATTGCCTGGGAGATGTTCAAGGCGCTTGAGCGCCACCACCCCACCCTGGCCAGGCACATCCGCGTCACCGACTACACCCAACCCATCGACCTGCTGCAGCGCTAGCCGGTCGAACATTTTTGCCGGATGCGCTGCAAATGCTCCATGCCCGGTTCTTGCGCTTTTTTTCTGTCGCAACATACACAGGCTGGAGACTTCGAATCCCATTGGCGCGCAAGCGCCGACTGCCGCACCGTAGGTACTTAGCCGCGGCCGGGGCGAAGGTGACTCAAGTCGATCGGGTCAGGGTCTTCATAGACATGTTGCAGGGGCAGGCCGATGCGCAGCCCCGTCCATTTCTCCGCCACCACAATCGAGTTCTGCGGATTCCCTGGCTGGTACCTTACCGAACAGGGAAAACCAAGCCGCACCTGGGCCGGGTCCACCAACTCGCCCATCTCGGTCACATCCTGGGAGCACTCGTAGTCCACACCACCGATGCGATAGTTGAACAGCAGCATCGTCAGCGTCCGCCCATCCCTGGCTTCCACTTCGCACACATCCAGCAGCATGCCGTCCACTATTCGTCCCGACTGCACCAGGAACACCCGCCGCGCCCGCTCAAGTTCTTCGGCACTCGGACGCTTTCTGAAGATCAGCCAGCACGCTGCTCCGCCGCACGCGCCAAGCACCGTAAGGCTAACTGTAATCTCCCAGGTGTTGATGTTGTGGAGGGTCATTGGCAGTTGGGACAGTTCCCCCATGTCCCAACTAGAGGATACCGCAGCTGGATTCCCAGAATTTCCGCCAAATATCAAATCAGCAGCAGCCCGCAACCCCTGTCTCCCGCTGCGATATACTCGTGACTGCATCTCGCATCAGTTCCTCCCTGCCGGAGGCTCTGTTTCCGGAGGTTTTGGAGTGATTTTGGATAAAGGTTCCATCGCGGCACAGGATTCCCAAAAGAGCACTCGCATTCGCTCAACTACCGTCATCTGCGTCCGCCGCAACGGCGAGGTGGTCATGGCCGCGGACGGACAGGTCACTCTCGGCGACCACGTCCTCAAGCACTCCGCGAAGAAGATCCGCCGCCTCTACCAGGACAAGATTCTCGCCGGATTTGCAGGCTCGACCGCCGATGCCTTCAGCCTCTTTTCCCGCTTCGAGACCAAGCTCGAGCAGTACGCCGGAAACCTCAACCGCTCCGCCGTCGAGTTGGCGAAAGACTGGCGCACCGACAAGATGCTGCGCAACCTTGAGGCTCTGCTTCTGGTCGCCGACAAGAACCAGACATTTCTGATCTCCGGTTCCGGTGATGTCATCGATCCCGATGAAGCTCTTGCCGCAATTGGTTCCGGAGGCAGCTACGCCACCGCCGCCGCCCGCGCCCTCATTGAGAACACCGACCTCAGCGCCCGAGATATCGCCGAGAAAGCAATGAAGATCGCCGGCGAAATCTGCATCTATACCAATGACCGCATTACGTTCGAAGAGTTGAAGTAGCTCCCAGGGGCGCTTCAACACCAGGCAGGGAAATGGCAGGATACTCGGGCACGCCGCTCTTGAAGAAACTCGGAATCAAGGATGGAGATCGAGTCCTCGTGAAGAATGCGCCTGCCGCAATCCCCGAAGAGCTCCGCGACCTCCCGCTAGTCCGCGTTGCCAGAGATCTCGACGTCGCTCTGCTTTTCGCAACCTCACTGCATCAATTCAACGCAGGCTTTGCCGCCCTCTCCACTGCAATCAAAGCCGACGGCACCATCTGGGCCGCGTGGCCCAAGAAATCCTCCGGTGTGCAAACCGATCTGACCGAAAACACAATCCGCGATACTGCGCTTAAGACACCCTTCGTCGACGTGAAGGTATGCGCCATCGATGAAACCTGGTCGGGCCTCAAACTCGTCGTCCGCAAAGAACTGCGCCCATCCTTCCGGCCTGCCCGATAATAGGAGTTACGAACAGCCCCATGGCCATTTACCTACCCGCATCTGCCGAAGAACAAGACGTCTCGCTCGACGAGCTTACCCCGCGCGAAATCGTTGCCGAACTCGACAAGCACGTCGTCGGACAAAAAGCCGCCAAGCGCGCCGTGGCCATCGCCCTGCGCAACCGCCAGCGGCGCCAGAAGCTCCCCCCCGACATCGCCGACGACATCATGCCCAAGAACATCATCATGATCGGGCCCACCGGCGTTGGAAAAACCGAAATTGCCCGGCGTCTCGCCAAGCTCACCGGCTCTCCATTCCTCAAGGTCGAAGCTTCAAAATTCACTGAAGTCGGCTACGTCGGCCGCGACGTCGAATCCATGATCCGCGACCTGGTCGAGATTGCCATCGACATGGTCCGCGAAGAGCGCCTGGAAGAGGTCGAGGACAAGGCCGAGATGAACGCCGAAGAGCGCCTCCTCGATGTCCTGCTGCCCCCTCCGCCGCCCACCCCGCCCGCGCAGGAAGGCCAGCTGACCCTCCCCGGCTCCGACAGCTACCAGCGTTCCCGTGAAAAACTCCGTACGCAGTTCCGCGAAGGCAAGCTCGACGATCGCCAGGTGGAAATCGACGTACGCGACCGTGGAACACCGCAATTCGGCATCATCAGCAACCAGAACCTTGAGGACATGGAGATGAACCTCAAGGACATGCTCCCCAACATCTTCGGCCAGGGCTCCAAGAAGCGCAAGATGAAGGTGGGCGACGCATTCGACTACCTCGTGCAGGAAGAAGAAGGCCGCCTCATCGACATGGACCAGGTCAATCGCGTCGCCGTCGAGCGCGTGGAATCATCGGGCATCATCTTCCTCGACGAAATCGACAAGATCGCCGGCCGCGAGGGCGGTCACGGTCCCGACGTTTCCCGTGAGGGCGTCCAGCGCGACATCCTCCCCATCGTCGAAGGCACAACTGTCAACACCCGCTACGGCATGGTGCGCACCGACCACATCCTCTTCATCGCAGCCGGAGCATTCCATGTCTCCAAGCCCAGCGACCTCATCCCCGAGTTGCAGGGACGCTTCCCAATCCGCGTCGAGCTGCAATCGCTCACTGTCGACGACTTCCTGCGCATCCTCACCGAGCCCAAGGCGTCGCTTACCAAGCAGTATTCCGCCCTGCTTGAGACAGAAGGGGTCCGCCTCGAATTTGCCCCCGAAGCCCTGCGCGAGATGGCCGCATTCGCCTTCAAGGTCAACGAGCAGACAGAAAACATTGGCGCTCGCCGCCTCCACACCATCATGGAGCGCGTGCTGGAGGATGTAAGCTTTCTTGCCCCCGACGTAGCCCGCCGAGCCCCCGACGATGAAGCCGCCGTCCTGCTCAGCGATGCGATCAAAGCCGAGTCGTCCACGCCGCTGCCTTACCTGGAGCGCACTACTGCTTCAGGGCCGGAGAAGGTGTTTCTGATCGATGCGGAGTATGTGAAACAGATGGTGGCGTCGGTGGTGAAGGACCAGGATTTGAGCCGGTACATCTTGTAGCAAATCTGATTCAGACAGAGGTTCCATGCCTCGTCCTCCCAAACCGAAGCAGAAGGCTCCGTACCCCTTCGTCGTGGAGGCGCTCATGCCCTTGAGCCCCGAGGTGCGGCGCATGTTTTCCGGGTTTGCTGTCTACGTCGGCGACCACTTACTTTGTATGCTTCGGGATCGTCCCACATTCCCCCAGGACAACGGCGTCTGGCTTGTTCTTTCGGAAACCATCAGCCCGAAAGATCCAACCCTTCGACGCGAATTCCCTTCGATCCGCACGATCGAGCTATTGGGTGGTCAGATCGGGCATTGGCTCGTAATCCCGAGTGACAGCTCGAGCTTCGAATTGGAGGCGCTGCATGCGTGCGATCTCCTCCTGCGCCATGACCCTCGCTTTGGGCGGGTTCCTAAATCGAGGAAATAATCCACGACGAAGAGGCCCATCTGGACTGAGCCAGTGGTTTGATTTGATGGGTTGAGACTCCCTCCCGCGGGAACGCAGGAGGGAGTCCGTCCACCGGTCCCACACCCAACGCACTGATACACTCTGCCAGGAGAAGAGACCTAGTCAGTCATTCGTGTCTCGATGCGCTCCTGCTCGTGATAGGTTTCCTGCTTTTGAGCCTTCTTCGACGCAGGCGCCTGCCGGCTCTTCTGCTGTTGTTGCTGCTGCGCCTGGTGGTGCTGCTGGTGGTGCTGCTGTTCCTGCTTTACGGGGATTTTTTTGTTGCTTTTCATCATTGACTCCTTATGCGAAATAATATACTCCAATCGCCACACACTTGGGTCACCCGAAAGTTTAAAAGAATCTAACCAACTGGATAGTCAGGAAGTTACCGCGCGTAGGCACCCGGTCTGGCGTTCCCGCAGGCGACGGATCGCCTCGGATCGACATGCGCGGATCAAGTTGAGCCTGCCCGATCACCGCGGTAACATATGCCTTTGCAAGCTTCCGATACCGAATTGGATCTTGTTTTCCCGAGTGTATCGGCGCCTGCTTGAGAAAAGCTTTCCATTTCCAGGTTGCCTGCGCGCCGCAACTCTGCTACCTTTTCCTCGTACCTCGCGAGTCCGCGTGTTGGAAGGAATTTGCGGGCTCTACCTGCACTCTCCCGCTTCTGAGGGAATGTGGATGGAGGCGTTTCAGAGCACCTGGGAAAGGTGCGCCTGCGCGCTTTCAAGCCTGCCTCCGAAGCCGGTCCTGGATCTCGCATCCGCCTCTCCCCCGCCGCAATTTGCATCACAACAAACAGGAGAGAAGCCATGAGCCAGACAGGAAATCACCACAAGATCAACTACATCGAGTTCCACTCAACCGACATTGCACAGACCAAGAAGTTTTACGCTGCCGCCTTCGGCTGGACCTTCATCGACTACGGCCCCGACTACGTTAGCTTCCATGGAGCAGGCATCGACGGAGGCTTCGTGAAGGACGAGCCGCATGACGGCCCGGGCAAATTCGCGCCGCTCGTCGTCCTCTACTCGTCCGACCTGGCCGCCACGGAGATCGCAGTGCGAATGGAAGGCGGAGGCATTGTTGTGCCCACCTTCGAATTTCCCGGCGGACACCGGTTCCACTTCTCCGACGGCGCAGGAAACATCCTCGGCGTGTGGTCCGAATAAACTAGATACTCGCGTATCCCGGGTCTCCCCCCTGGAGACCTGGGATAGCTCGAAAAATCCGCAGAACCCGTCGAATTCTCTTGCTATTCCTCGATTTCCACCCCAAAGTTAAATGCAACTTGCATCATTTCATCTCACTTCTTCCAATATTTCTTTGTAGCGCATAGGAAATCATCCCTTTTGCTACCCTTCTCGGTGCTTGCTTCAGACCATCGCCGGCGGGTAACAGGAATACTCCACGGAACCGAGGTTCGACATGAGAATAGGAAGATGGCAGCGCCTTGCCATTGCGTTTGTGTGTTGTTTCGGCCTTGCCACAGCCACTCAGGCCAAAGCGCAAATTGGCGTTTCCAAATCGGATGTGGCATGGATCGGCGTCGCCATCGGCGCAATCGGCGCAGGCATCGGGATCGGCATCTACTTTGCCTTCCACCACGGCCACAGCCTTACAGGATGCGCCGTCTCAGCGCCTGACGGTCTCCAAATGAAGAACAAGGGTGACCAACAGACCTACTCGCTGATCGGTGCAGTTGCCGCAATCAAGCCGGGAGACCGGGTCCGTGTCTCCGGCAAACCGGTCAGGAAACCGTCTGGCCCAACGCCGCAGTTCCTCGTGGACAATGTTTCCAAGGACTACGGCGCCTGTCCGGCCACTCCCTAGTTCACAGTCGGCGGCAGCATCAGCGGTTTGCGCGGCCCCAGTTCCTCGCGCACCAGCGTTAGCCCCAGGATGCACCGCTCGAACCGGTCGCTGAGGCGCGCAAACAAAGGCGCCTCCTGCTCGTACTCAAACAGGTTGAACTGGCTCACGATGTAATAGCTTTCTTTGCCCGCCTGAATCAGTTCGCCCAGGCTCGGCTGATGCCGCCGTTGCCGCCGATCCGACGCCATTGCCTCCGGATACATCCCTGCGATAAACAACGAATAGTCGCCGATATGCTTGCGCAGCGCCCGCTCCGCGTCAAACGATGCTGCCGTTCCGTTCACTGGGTCCGACGCCGAGATCATCTCCTTCAGCTCTTCAATCGGACGCCCCAATTCGTCCCGTACGCGATAGAGATTTTCGCTCTCTGAAAACTCACACAGCAGCCGCGCCACATACGCAGTCACGTCAGGATCGTTCAACCCCAGCTTGCCCTCGTAACTGTTGCGCACGGCCTGCTGGAAGAATGGCTCAAGTGGATGGGTGGGGCCTGAATGAGACGGAGACGGCTGG
>Ga0302319_10010437_pt1 | contig 17697 bp, 17 predicted proteins | sample Bog_T0_2_FD_203319 | JGI IMG/M metagenome (GOLD analysis project Ga0302319, IMG submission 203319) | Peat permafrost microbial communities from Stordalen Mire near Abisko, Sweden - Bog_T0_2 | ecosystem: Environmental > Terrestrial > Soil > Wetlands > Peat | place: Sweden: Abisko, Stordalen Mire...
CGCTTGGCGCCCCAAACTGAGATCACCGCATCGGCGACTTCAAGCATGAGCCGGGCACGGTTCTCAATCGATCCGCCGTACTCGTCGGTGCGATGATTCGATCCGTCCTGCAAGAACTGATCAAGCAGGTAACCATTGGCCCCATGGATTTCAACGCCGTCAAAGCCAGCCTGCTTCGCGTTCTCTGCCCCCTTGCGGAAGCCCTCAACGATGCCCGGGATTTCGGAAGTCTCAAGCGCGCGCGGCGTCACGTATTCAGTTACCGGACGCACCAGGCTCACGTGGCCGGCAGGCCGGATCGCGCTGGGAGCAACTGGCAGTTCGCCTTCCAGAAACAGTGGATCGGAGATGCGGCCCACATGCCATATCTGCGCGAAGATACGTCCCCCTGCTTGGTGCACCGACTTGGTCACCGGCTTCCAGGCCTCGACTTGTTGCGACGACCAAATCCCCGGAACATTCGCGTAGCCGACGCCTTGAGGCACAACCGGGATGCCTTCGGAGATGATCAGCCCTGCACCGGCACGCTGTGTATAGTACTCGGCAATGAGTTGCGCCGGTAGGTGCTCCGGTGTGCCACGCAAGCGCGTAAGCGGAGACATAATCACACGATTCGGCAATTGGATGTCGCCGATCTGAATGGGGTCTAACAGAGTAGTCATGAGGATAAGTCCTTCCAGAAAAGCGGTCTAATTACTTGGATGATTTTGGCGGATTGAAGATGCCAAACTTGATTATCGATGAGATATGCGTAGTACGCAGGTTGGTTGCAATTTGTTTGCAATGGTTGACTCTCCGATTGAACCACTCGCCGGGCGATTCATCTGTTCCCACTTGCTCGTTCTGTTTATCTTCACGGTCTGAGAACCGCTGCGATCAAGACTGCGAGCCCGTTCCATGCGATTTGCACACCGATGCAGAGCAAGATGAACGCAACCACCCTCAGGATGCCATGCGCAGTGGACGGAGGAATGATCCTGGTGATCCTTGGAGCAAATGCGTAGCAGAAATAGACGAGCACGCTGAGAATGACGACCGCAAGAAATACGCCAACATGGGCCAGAACGTCTTTCGAGATATCGCGAGTGGAGATGCGAGCGGTGAGCGTCAGGAGCGCGACAAGAGTGCCAGGGCCGGAGGTCACGGGAAATGTGAAAGGGTAAAAGGCTCCCTGCTCAAGATACCGTGCCCGTGTTTCGTCTCGCACCTCGCTTTCCTCCTCCTTGTTCTTGATGATTGCGCGAGCATCCCTTTCGTTCAATACAGACCATCCCATGGCCGCGATTACAATACCGCCAGAGAGTTGGACAATGGGTAGAGATATCTCGAAGAAATTGAGAATGTATGCGCCCAAAAGTTCAATGATTGCCAGGAAGACGATATTGTTGATCGCGATCTTACGCGCCAAGGACCGATAGACGGCTGGTGGCGCCTCACCGGCGAGCCCCAGGAATACGAGAGCCGACCCGAGCGGATTGATCAGCGGCAAAAGCACGCTGAAGGCGATAAGAAACGACTTCCAGAGAATCAAGAGCAGTCCCCTTAACTATGGCCTTAGGCGAACGGCCACGCGGCAGAAGCTGACCTTGCCAGACTCGACGTTCGTAGAACTGTCAAACCTAGACGCCAATTTCGTGCAAAGCCAGGAATGCCTCAAGCAGGACTCGTGGATTGAATTGCCCCTTGTATACAGAAGGCGGCTCGCGATTCAAGCCAAGGAGAGAGTAGACAGCTGTCATCGCAGAGCGAATGGAGTACTCAACTGTGAACACGACATCGTCAGGAATCTCACAATACTGGCCCACGAACGCCAGATTCTTTGAGCCTTCCGGTATGACCTGAGGGCGATCCCCTTTGCTTCGAGGAAGAAACTGGCTGGTAATGAAAGGCATCATGCAAGGAATGCAGGTGCAGGTATCGAGAATCCTGGCGCTATGCTCCTGGATGCGCAAATGGCCGATGATCTCCGTCATGATTTCGCGGCCCGTACATGCGGACATGGGCTTCTTCACGAAATTGCCCGGCAGGTCAACGAACAGTCCATAGCCCCAGAAAACCTGCACACCCTCAGGCTGTCCGATGAAATGTGGCTGATGGGGCAAGACGATTGAGGCCAGCCAACTGGATTCAGGGAAGGTAATGAGTCCGCCCTCTCCGGGAACGTTGCCCGTCAAGTCCCGGATAATCTCGAAGAATGTGGCGTCATGAACAGTAGTGGTGAAGGACATCCACTTGGATTGCTCAACGCGATCGGCAAAGTTCGAGGGACGCCCAAACTGCGTCCGTCCTGCCGCGATCCTTTCCCAAAGGGTCCAGGAACCACCATCGGCTTTCCCAAGCAAAGCAGCAGGCGAATCCATGGAACCTAGACTCGAACCCTCGGTCATCGACCCAAGAGTTACGATAACTCTGTCTTGTTCCTTAACACCAATTTCCCTGACACAACCATTCCGTTCGACGACGATCTTCTCGACGGCAATACCTTCTTCGCCAGACGCGAATGCGAGGTCTGTCACAGTTGTGTTGAACACGAACTTAACGCCGCGCTCTTCGAGCCACTTGTGTAGCGGACGGACCATCGAATCGAACTGGTTGTAGACAGTGCGCATAATGCCGGTAAGAGTATTGAAGCCTGACACCATGTGAGTGAAACGCACCAGATAGCGTTTAAACTCGACTGCACTATGCCAGGGCTGAAAAGCGAAGGTGGTACACCACATCCGCCAGAAGTCCGTCTCAAAGAACCCCGGAGCGAACTGGTCGGAGATCATAGTCCGTCCAAGGAACTCCTCCGGTTCGATCGCCAGGCGCTCGAGGGTGAGAATATCCTTCTCGCTCAAACCAAAACTCGGAGTGTCTACCCTGTGGCCGTTGCGAAACAAGCGGGCTTTGGAGGCGGTCTTCATCGTCTCGTTCCAGTCAAAGATCTCCTGAGTTACCGTTCTGGAGCCATCGATAGTTGGAATCGATGAAAAGAGATCATAGGTGCACAGATATTTGCTCTCAATCATGCGTCCGCCGCGCATCACGTAGCCGTCGGTCCCGTTTCCAGCAGCGTCAAGAGCGCCACCGATCCGGGATGACTCCTCCAGGATCGTGATTGTGTGTCCTTGCACATCGCCGTCGCGAATGAGAAAAACTGCAGCGGCGAGAGCAGCGATACCGCCGCCTACGAGATACATTGCCGCATTATCATCAGGTTGCTCCATAGGGATCACTTCACACTTTCTCTTTGCCTTGTCAATCCTTCAGCGGTTGCGCCAAGACAATCTGGGCACGGCATCTATGAACGCGCAATGCGATTGTCAATCTCTAATGCGGGAACGACTGTATCGGATTGAACAGATGGCCAGCCGTCCCAGGCCGGAGAATCATGCTGAGCACGCGGCTAAGGCTTCGGCAATCGGATCGGCCCCCAACGGTCGCCGTGCCGTCCAAGTACTGAGCAGTTAGTTGCACTCTGAATCCATGCTTGCAGCTGTTCACGACCAGTCTTATCGATGTGAAGAAACCAGGAGAAAGCAATGTCTGCAACAAACTCAGTTGTCGCCGTATACGACTCTCACGATGAGGCGGAACGCGCTATTAAGGCGCTTCAGCACGCAGGGATAGATATGAAGAGCCTCTCGATTGCGGGCAAGGGTTCGCACACCGATGAACATGTCATTGGCTTCTACAACGCAGGCGATCGGATGAAGTACTGGGGCAAAGTTGGAGCATTCTGGGGTGGGTTGTGGGGACTTCTCTTTGGATCCGCGTTCTTCGCAATTCCGGGATTTGGGCCGGTTCTCGTTGCCGGCCCACTGGTCAGTTGGATTGTCGCAGGCCTTGAGGGAGCGGTTGTTGTTGGCGGGGTCAGCGCTCTCGGAGCAGGCTTGGTGAGTATTGGCATCCCGAAAGACAGCGTCATCAAGTATGAAACAGCATTGAAGACCGACAAGTTCCTATTGGTCGTCCATGGCACACCGGACGCGGTGTATGGCGCACGATTTATTCTCGACGGTTCCAGCAATGGCGATTTTTGTATTTATGGCCAGCCGTTGCTGACCAATTAAAGTCTCTGCTCAACAGGTAAGGATGGAATCGACATGTATCCAGGATTCAGCGTACCAAGCTCTCGGCCCTTCCTTGAGCGGAACAAACAAAACGAGGAGCACATCATTCCTAATCAAAGTCTCGCTGCCGACGGGTTCAACATATGGTGGCAAAAGGCCTTTGCTCAGTACACGGCTACGGCCTCGGAAGCATCTGCCCTGATGCGCGCCCATCGCCGAGTTCACTCGGCCAGTCAGGCGCGCGTCGAACATCCCCAATGATTATGTTCGCGACGGCACAACGCCCAAAACGCGGGCAGGCCGCCAGATCAAGGTATGAGCGCACAAAGCAGCGATGGCTCTGAGAAGAAGTACCGTCCGTTTGAGACCCTCTGAACATCGCCTTTGGCTTCACAAGAAAGGAGACTGAATGCCAAGTCACCCGATTGATTCTCCGAAGGCAATTATGCCCAGCGTTCATCCTTTCCCTTCCATCCCGACAGGGATTCTGTCGCCGATCGACTTCAGCCCATCGTCCCAGGCCACCCTGGAGATGGCAACCGGGAGACCTTGGCGGCTGCTGCAAGAATGAAGAGCATGAGTTCCTATACCCGGATTAGCGGCCTGCCGATTTCGCATTCAATATCTGAAGTTAAATGTGATGCGTTTGCGGAGGACGCCCTCTCGCCGGCAATGAGCTGAAATGGCGAATTGCACTCGGGTGGTGAATTCCACCAAAGAGTGACTCTGCCCTTTTGACGATCCACCTGATCGGACGGACCCAAGGGCTTGGCGTACCGCAACTCTCACAGCCAAACACTGGCCTTACGTCTGCCAGGATGGCATAAGCCAGGTTCAATATCGCCTGGAATGGCCGAACTCCGAAGACGCTGATTGCGAACGTCCAGGTGAACCATCTGGTAGCGGGTAATTGACGCAGAACCTCGGCAACGGCTTCTCCACCGAGTTTCATTGAGCCATCCGGCATCAGCAAGTGAATTGTTGCATAGGCATCCCAGATATTCAGGCCTTGATTGAGTGACCGCAGTTCATTGGGGTCTTGGCCAATCGGTCGTACCACAATGCTAGTCGCAACCGATCCTGCTTGTATCTGCTTCTTGACCCAATTTGCAATGCTTCGGCAGACTCCACACTCGTCGTTAAACAACAGGATTGGCGCTGACTGTAACTCGTTCTGCATGATCTAAACTCATTTCATTACTCGTATGGTTGCCGCACCAGGGCCAGGATATTCGACACATCGGGACTTGGCCCCTCGTCGCGCCCAATGACTGCTCCATTCAGAAACATGATCAGGGTCGGGGTTCCCTGAATCTCGTAAAGATCGGCAAGTTCCCTGTCGACCTCAATGTTCAGCCTGAAGATCTTCTCCGTGGATTCCACTATCTCCGCAACCTGCTGAAGACTCGGCTCAATCGCACCGCAGTGTGCACAGCCATAAGACATAAACTCGACTACGATTGGCCCTTCACCTTTCAATACCTGTTGGTCAAATGAGATTGCAGTGACGGTTTGAATCCTGTCGATAGACTTATATCCAGGCATGACATCCTCATCCTTAGCGCTGTGTGGCAATGGAAGTACTCATACGATCTTGCCTGGAAGAGCATACAGGCGCCATTCTGCCCTCAGACTGGGACAGTCGCAGCCCGAAGATGCCTCTTCGCAATCTCCTCAATCTCCGGCTCAGTCAGGGCAGAGAGATCCACAATCTCGGTTGCGATAATTCGCTGAAATGTTTCCGGATGATGGGTCTTCAGATAGTCACTGAGGAAATTGACCGCGCTACTCTTACCCGTTGCGTGGCCGATGAGGATGATGGCTTCGGCATGGACAAGATCCGTGGCGATCTCCTCGTAGTAGGAGTCCTCCTCGGGAACATGATCACCCTTATAGTGGGCCTCTTTGCGGTGAATCAGATGATGTTGAAATCCGAAAGGATCATACGGCTTGACAGTGACTTCATCTTTCGGCCGCGTCCCGCCGAGATCATGGTAAATGTGGGCAGCTTGATGGTCGATGACCACAACCATTCGTCCGATCTGGTGTGCTTCTTCTGGTTTTCCAAGGGCCTCAGCTTCTTTGAGGAACCGGCGCAGCTTTGAAATCTCTTCGACGTCGAGATCATGGGAGCTGGGACGCTTGAAGAACCCCTTCTGGGAACCCACTACAAACGCAAACTCGTCATTACCGTGCGGCTGAACCTCGCCGATTTGTCCAATGAGGTCAACAACAGCACTCCAACTTAAGTTGCGCGGCAGTTTGCCGCCCACAAGACTTTCAAGAAGGTCTTCATGGTCTTTGCGAATATGATCATTCATCCTAAGAGGATTTCACTCGTCAACCAGATAAGCTGTTCCCGTTTGCTCATCGTATCCAGACTTTGAGCAAAGGAGTTCCTAGCGGACTTCTTAGCTCGGTTTAGGCAGATCTCCGGCTATTGGCGGCAGAGATGGTCGTCAGCTTCTGCGCAGAGCAATTCGGCACAGTTCCAGGGCATCGACTCTGCAATGATCTAGCCACGATCCTGCGGTAGGATCATGATGCATAACCGATAGCTCAACCAGTAGAAAAGGTGCACAGGTGAAGACAGCAGAAACGATCAAGAATAATGTGGAGCAGGAATTACGCTGGGAACCAAGCGTTTGCGCAACGAAGATTGGAGTCTCAGTCAACGACGGAGTCGTCGAGCTTGATGGGCACGTTGGTAGTTTATATGAGAAGTGGGCAGCCGAGAGTGCAGCTCTCCGGGTTGTCGGCGTCACCTCGGTCGCAAGCGAAATCATCGTCGACCTGCCATTCGAGAGCGAACGCACAGACGAGGACATTGCATCTGCGGCTGCCAATCATCTGATCTGGAACTCCCAAGTCCCTGACACTATCAAGCTTAAGATTTCAAACGGCTGGATCACGCTACAGGGGACTGCCGAGTGGCAATTCCAGAAGGAAGCAGCTGCAACAGCTGTTCGCTCCCTGCGCGGCGTCAAAGGGGTGTCGAACGAAACTGAACTCAAGCCGAGCCTGAATACCATGGACATCAAGGCCAAAATTGAGGACGCACTCAGACGCGATGCCCAAATTGAAGCGAAGGATATTACGGTAGAGGCTTCTGGCGCCCAGGTGATCTTGCGCGGTCGCGTGCACTCATGGAGAGAACACGAAGACGCCGAGCACGCCGCATTTTCCGCCCCTGGCGTTGGCAGCGTTTCCAATCTTCTGACCGTTTCCTATTGAGCCTGGCAATCTCTCAAGTTCGAGGCATGGGAGCAACACTTGGTTTGGTGTTGCTCCTGCCACGAAGCGAGCATCGCAGCTCCCCTAATTACTCTTAATCAAGCCGACAATGGCGATCTGCATCTGCCGCGCCGCGAAGAGCAGGCTCCATGAAGTCTCTTCGGAGCCCTGACAATCGCAGCACAGTCCGGCCGCCTCTTAGGCAAGTACCGCATCGCCATAAACTGCGTAATGACTTTGTTCCGAGCCGGCCACGATGTACTTGGCCTTCTCTACCTCTTCAGGCGTTCCGTGGACGACAAGCACATATTTGTCGGTCTTCAAGGCGACATCGTACTTCAATACGCTGTCCTTGGGGATGCCAATACTAACCAGGCCCGCACCAATTGCGCTAACGCCCCCAACCGCAACTGCGCCTTCAAGACCGGCAACAATCCAGGCTACGATTGGACCAGCGGCAAGAATCGGTCCAAGTCCCGGTATGAAAAAGAGACCTGACCCGAACAACAGCCCCCAGAATCCTCCCCAGAACGCTCCTACTCCGCCCCAATACTTCATGCGATCGCCAGCAGTGTAGTAGCCTACGACGTGCTCCTCAGTGTGTGTATCTCGTCCTACAATCGACAGGCTCTTCATATTGACGCCGGACTCCTGGAGTTCCTTGACAGCATGCTCTGCCTGCTCGTGCGTATCATAGATTGCCGCTACAGAGTTCTTCGAGTTCATTCCGATCTCCCTTTCCATGGTTGACTTGACTTAAAATTGTGCGGTTGCTCTCCGGTGCGATAGCTTCGGAAGCGCTTGTGCAGCCGCGAAGGCTCTGGACAAGGCAGACCGCAAAAGTTCTCGATTGCTTGCTTGGATAAATAGCTCTGCCAGCGATAACTTAGGCAACCACTGCCTTGAGCTCACCGCTCTTCGATGCGATGCAATCCAGAAGATCGTTCCATGACTTCGCAAACGATTCGACACCTTCCCTTAGTAACTGAGCGGCCACAATGTCCGTGTCAATTCCAGCATTGGCAAATTCCAAGAGAATCTTGTCGGTATCCTCCGGCGAAGCCTCTCCGAATTCTGCGTGTGTTGCAAGGGCCTTCAGCGTAGCCTCGGGCATTGTGTTGATGGTGAACGGTAACGCGAGCGCCTCGACGTAAAGGATGTCGGACGCATGAGTATCCTTTGTTCCAGTGCTGGCCCACAGAAGCCGCTGCGACCGGGCTCCCTCATTCATGATGCGCTGGCACCGCGGAGAATCAAGGAGCGTGCGGTACTCCTGATATGCATCCCTCGCGATGGCAATGCCAAGCTGGTTGTGCAATGAATTCGGCGCCTTCTCTGCGACTGCCACGTCCCAACGGCTGACGAAGAGTGAAGCCACGGAACCGACATCGGGATTCAGCCCGGCGGCAACTCGCCTTTCAATACCACGCAAGTAAGCCTCAGCCGCAGCGACATATTGCTTGCCCGAGAACAGCAGTGTTACATTCACGGGGATGCCCGCGAAGATTGCCTCCTCAATGGCCACAAGCCCCTCTCTGGTGGCAGGAATCTTGATGAAGAGATTGGGCCGTGCCGCTAGGTTGTGGAGAGCTTTGGCTGCGGCGAGGGTACCGGCCGTGTCATACGCCAGCAGGGGCGATACCTCCAGCGAGACCCAGCCATCCACGCCGTCGGTTCGGTCGTATATAGGCCGGAAGATATTGGCTGCCTGCCTCAGATCCTCAAGAGCCAACTCGAAGAACAGTACCTCACCAGACTTGCCATCGTTCAACTTCCTGCGGATAACGTCGTCGTAGTCATTGCTATTCTTGATGGCGTGATCGAAGATGGTTGGATTTGAGGTAAGGCCAGTTACCGAGAGTTCCCGGATATAACTCAGCAGCGTACCGCTGGCGAGCAGACGATGTGTGATGTTATCGAGCCAAATGCTCTGACCTATTTCATGCAATTTCTCTGTCGTTCGATTCATTTCATTCCTCTTCCAACACTTTTAGGCAACACGGTTGCTTGCGCCTGCTCCGCACTCAATTGGCGTCAACAATCCATGCCGTCGCCTGCGATTCCTCCGAAGGCGAAAACACCTTCGTAGGGCAGGGAATAAGGAAGCCAAATAGCCTCACCGTTTGCACAATCCAGTCGATGTCGGTGACCACCGCGGCTCTCTCCCAGCGCGTGGGATATTCCACACCAATCTTCATGTCTTCCCAGATAGCGCCTGGGTCGTAGCCGGTGAAACTTGCAGATATCTTGTAGAGGAGCCGGATTTTGGCGTGCCGCTTCAACGCATTGAGGATTGCCGGAACAAAGATCCCCTCGTAATCCTCTTTGGTGACTTGACCCTCGCAAGAGATCGCAACGACATTGTCGGGAAATTCCTTCAGGATCTCGATCATGAAACATCCTCCGTGATGCCTTCTTAAGTACCAATTTCCTCGCAGAAACAGGACATATTCTCACTTAGCCTCTGCGGGCTGAAGAAGTTCATCTCCCTCGCTCCACAATCGACGACTCCATTTAATTGGAGCCGGCCTGCAGTCAGTTGAGCGAACACTGTTGGCGCTCCACCTCGTGCACTTCAAGCGTCTTCACTTTTTCAACTCTGCGCTGGTGACGAATCGCGCCGCTGAAGCGAGCCTTCAAGAACGTCTGAATTAATTCCCAGGCCAGTGCCGGTCCGATTACCTGACCGCCGAGCGAAAACACGTTCATGTCGTCATCTTCAACGCCCTGGTGAGCGGAGAACACGTCGTGGATGAGCCCAGCGCGCACGCCAGCAACTTTGTTGGCACAGATCGATGCCCCCACTCCACTGCCGCAGAGCGCAATTCCGCGATCGACGTTGCCGGCGGATACGGCTCTAGCCAGTGGGATCACGTAATCCGGATAATCGTCTCCGGGGCTCGGTTGGAGCGCACCGAAGTCGACGACCTCATACGCGGCATCGCGCAGCAAATTCGCGATCTGTTCTTTCAGAGCGAACCCTCCGTGGTCCGACGCGATTCCTACGCGCATGATGCCTTCTCCTTTCGCTTATCGAGTACGTAATGGGCTTGCCGGCATACATTCTCAACGGTGAAGCCGTAGTGCTCCATTACCACTGGTCCAGGCGCCGACGAGCCGAAGGTGTCTATCCCAATGACGGCGATCCTGGGGCCGACAAAGGATTGCCATCCTACCGGGGAACCAGCCTCAATCACCAGAATTGGTACATTCGCTGGCAGAATACTTTCCCGGTAATCGTCCGATTGCGCTGCGAACAGGTTTGTACTCGGCATGCTGACCACTCTCGCGTGAACGTTTCCTGCCGCGAGCCGTTCCCGAGCTTCAAGCGCCAGATGAACTTCAGACCCTGTGGCGATGAGAACGATTTCCGGTCCCCCACCTACTGGAGAATCCGCGAGAATATAGCCTCCTAACGGAACTCCCGTCGGAATAGCTGGATAGGAATTCAAGTCGAGCACGGGGAGACTTTGCCGCGTGAGCACCAATGCGACAGGCCCTTGCTTTCTGTCGATCGCAACTCGCCATGCGGCTACTGTCTCGTTGGCATCCGCTGGGCGCAGGACGACCATACCTGGAATCGATCGCAATCCAATGAGCTGTTCAACAGGTTGATGAGTTGGACCATCTTCGCCCATGCCGATGCTGTCGTGAGTGAAGATATAGATCACCGGCAACGCATTCATGGCCGCAAGGCGCATGGGAGGCCGCATGTAATCGCTGAAAACGAAGAACGTGCCGCCATAAGGAATCAAGCCGCTATGCAAGGCCATTCCGTTGAGAATGGCGCCCATAGCATTCTCGCGAATGCCGAAGTGCATATTGCGCCCCGCCCAGTCTTCCGGTTCGAAGTTGCCGGCCCCGTCAATATTGGTATGAGTGCTTGGTCCAAGGTCTGCCGAGCCTCCCATCATCTCCGGCAGACGAGAGCCAAGAATCTCAATCACTTTTCCTGAAGCGACGCGGGTGGCCATCGGTCCATCGGCTGGCGCAAAGGTTGGCAATCCGGCGGCCCAATCGTTCGGCAGCCGTCTGTTGATGACTCTCTGGAACTCGGCCGCTAAGTCGGGGTATTGTTGCGCGTAGACTTTGAAGCGCGACTCCCATTCCATTTGCGCAGCGCTTCCGCGAGCGGCTGCGCTCTGGAAATGCTCCCGCGCCTCCGCAGGGATATGGAAGGAAGGCGAAACAGGCCAGTCCATTGCCTCCTTGGTAAGCCGCACTTCCTCGACGCCGAGAGCTTCTCCGTGGGCCGCGGCAGTGTCCTGCTTATGCGGGCTTCCGAAGCCAATGTGGGTACGCACGGCAATCAACGACGGCCGTCCGCTCTCCGCGCGTGCAATCTCCAGTGCAAGGGTCACCGCTTCGACGTCGTTGCTCCGCTCCACTCTCTGCACATGCCAGCCGAATGCAGCGAACCGAGCCATGCGATCTTCAGTGAACGTCAGCTCTGTACTTCCCTCGATGGTGATGTGGTTGTCTGCGTAAAGAACGATGAGTTTTCCAAGATGCTGGTGGCCTGCAATGGATCCGGACTCCGATGAGATTCCCTCCTCAAGATCGCCATCGCTGACCAGGACGTATGTGTAATGGTCTACGATCTTGTGGCGTGACCTATTGAATCGCGCCGCCAGCGCCACCTCGGCAATGGCCATGCCCACGCCGTTTCCGAGGCCCTGGCCCAAAGGCCCCGTGGTAGCCTCGACGCCCGGAGTCTTGCCATACTCTGGATGACCCGGTGTGCGACTGCCCCACTGGCGAAACCCCTTTAGTTCCTCAAGAGGCAAGTCGAACCCGGTAACGTGGAGAAGTGCATAGAGCAAAGCGCACCCGTGGCCAGCCGACAAGATAAAGCGGTCTCGGTCAGGCCAATGTGGATCGCGCGGGTTGAACTTGAGCGATCTATCCCAGAGAGCATAGGCCATGGCCGCCGACCCCATTGGCAGCCCAGGATGGCCCGAGTTGGCCTTCTGCACCATGTCCACCGCCAGAAAACGGAGCGTGTTGATACATAACTCATCCAATGCAGGCGGAGCAGATATTGTTGCGAATGTTGCAGAAGGCATCATGGCGGGTTTTGCCTTTCAATGTTGAAGCTGGTTGAACATCGCACAGAGAATCGAAGCCCCGAATTGCGTCTAGCATCAGAACACGCTACAGCTTTATGCCTGTATTACCGCACCCCGGATGCTGGCATTGGCAGGGAGTCTTCGAACTTTTCTTTTCGTCGGCACATGCAGGGCTGCAGTACTTTTTGCCGATCGCGGCCTGGCAGTTGCAACCAGGACATTCGCATTTTTGCGTGGTGGTCATAAACTCTCCTCTTAACCGAACAGGCACTCGACCTTTTGAGGGCTCTGTTGCTTAGAACGTGATTCGCATTCTCATTCCGAACGACGCGGTGGTATAGGTTCCGGTTGCTTACGCGGGGTGGCTTTGAGGCTTCCAAGTCTGGGCCAAGCCAACAGTTTTCGCTAAGCGAAGCCGGTAAGAACTCTTCATGACACTCTCGTACTGTCTGATGCCAAAACTCGGCTCAAAGTGAAGGCGACGCCTCGTGTCGGATACGTTGTCACCACCAGCGCTTTTGGCAGCCCTTCGCCGGCCCTTGTCGCGCGCGTCCTCCATGTCTATGCTTGGCTAGCTCCAGGCAGTTGTTAGCTCGCCTGATGGCCTTCTGCGTAATGGATCTTCAGCGCACAGTACAATTCTGCTGCTTGAAGCATCAAGTCGAATGTATCCAATTGAACAGCTTGTCATCGGCCTCGCTTGGAGGATGGATTCCCACCAAGTTGTTGAAGCCGGAAGAGACTATGTGTTCGACCGCCATCTTCACCTTCAATGTCGAATCTGGAATTACATGAGCGCATGGTCAGAACAACTTTCCACATTGACACCGAAAGTATTGCCGCTCATCCCTGTTGACCTTGGACGCTCAGGACTTCCGCGGCAATCTTCCGAAGCTCCGGGAGAACATCGCCTACCTGCGCCGGTTTAGAGTCCGGCACGCCAAGTGCGAAGTAGAGCGATCGGAACAGCGGGTACAGCCTTTCATAGATAGCTACCGCCTCCGGGTTGGGAGCATAGGATTTGTTCGGGAGACACATCTTATCTTGAGCTGCTTCAAGCGAAGGAAATGCACCTGCTGCCAGCAGCGCAAAGATGCCCGAACCGAGGCTCGTCGGGACGCCGGCGGGCACCAGTACCGGCTTGTTCAATACGTTTGCGTAAACCTGGTTCAGAACATGATTATTCTGTGGAACGCCCCCAGCATTAATGATCCGGTCCACAGGAACGTTGTGCTGTGCCATGCGTTCCAGGATGATGCGTGTATGAAGGGCGGTGCCCTCAATGGCTGAGAACAGTTCATCCTGCGCGGTTGAGACCAGGTTCCATCCAAGGGTCACACCGCCCAGTTCCGCGTTCACCAGCACAGTGCGGTCACCGTTGTCCCATGGAATACGGAATAGACCGGTCTGGCCTGCACGATACTCTTCCAAACCTTTCGATAGATCGGCGACGTTCATCCCAGCACGTTGCGCGATTGCCTCGAAGATATTACCGGTTCCAGACAGACCCGCTTCAATGCCGGTGAAATGCGGATTGACACTGCCCGGGACCTCGCCGCAAACACCTGGAACCAGTTCTGGATGTCTGGCCATGGCGATGATGCAGGTAGATGTGCCGATGACGTTTACTACGTCGCCTTCGCGGCATCCTGCGCCGATCGCATCCCAATGCGCATCGAAGGCGCCCACGGGAATCGGGATGCCGGCGCGCAGTCCCAGCTCCGAAGCCCAGTGTTCGCACAGGTGACCGGCAAGAGTGTCGGAGGTGTGGTACTCGCCAGCCAACTTCTCCACGATGCCGTCAAGCAAGGGATCGAGTTTTGAAAAGAATGCCTGCGGTGGAAAGCCGCCCCAGCGCGGGTTCCAGAGCCACTTGTGCCCCATTGCGCAAATGCTGCGCTTCACTTCACGGGGTGCGGTGACGCCGCACAGCGTTGCGGCCACCATATCGCAATTCTCAAGTGCAGTGCCAAACTTGCCGCGCTTGTCGGGATTATGGCGCAGCCAGTGGAGCAGCTTAGCAAACCCCCACTCGCTTGAGTACACACCGCCGCACCAATCGATCGCTTCCAATTTGTCACGATGTGCGGCATCGGTAATCTCCTGTGCCTCGTGCTTGGCGCGATGATCGCACCATAGATAATAGTCGTCCAGCGGCTGAAGCCGGTCATCCACCGCGATCACGCTCGATCCTGTGGTATCGAGGGCAATCGCATCCACAGTTGAGCCCTCAATCTTCGCGTCCTTGCATGCTCCCCGAAAGGCCAGTGCAAGCGCGCTCATTTGGTCGGCGTGGGACTGGGTCGCAAAGTCCGGGTCATCTCGCTTGCGATGCAGCGGGTATTCGGACGTCGCTGCTCCCAGTCTCTTGCCGTCGCTGTTCAGGATCGAGACGCGCACACTCAAAGTTCCGAAATCGACACCGGCAACAACCGTCATCAGCTTGCTCATTTCTCTTGCTTCCATTTAAGTGGAGACACCGCGATTGATTGCGAGATCTCGCCCCATATTGAAGATCTCAAGCCGGGTGCATGACTACTGACTGGCATCCATTCGATCGAAGCGAGCAATCGGGCCACCGAGGTAAGGATGTTGGCTTCCAAGCCGTTTCAGCTCGTTGAGTCGTTACCTGGAGCAAAGCGAATGCTATAGAACAACCCGAGCACAAGCATCATCCCGCCCCACCAGAGAGGAGCATACAGTTTGGCGAGAACCACTGGTGGCAGAACCCCGCTGATCAGTTCATAGATTCCGTATCCGAAGATCAACGCACCATAAAACGCCAGCAGAACGCCGATGAAAAACCAGATGGATATTTTGCCCGGAATTGCCATATTGATGCTCCCGCCTGCGAACGCTAATAGAAGACAATGTTGACGATGAAGAACACGGTGATCACGATTGCCGCCCAGAACCATTGGTTCTTGAGCAGTGGGACGGGTTCCTGCTGCGGAAGCTCGGAAGCTCCATACACCAGTCCTGCCAACTCAGAGAGAGGCTTCGGTTTGGTGCAATAGCTGACAATGACGGTGACAAGGGCGCAGGATGAAAATGCCCACAGCGCACGATAGAGATCCGCTGCCATTGCCTTTGCATCCGGGGAGAACGCCACGTAACGAAGTGCGCTTGGCTCCACTCTGACCCAGGCGTAAAGCGCGACAGAAGTCACGGTGCCAACCAGCAAACCCCAGAAGCCACCCGCCTTGGTCGCCCGCTTCCAGAACATACCTGCGAGCACGGTACCCAGCAACGGCGCGATGAAAAAGCTGAACAGAGCCTGGACGTAATCCATAATCCCTGCCGCCTGCATCACCAGGTATGCCGTCCCGATGCTTACCACGATGCCAAGGACTGTGGCCCAACGGCCTACCGATACATAGTGCGAGTCGGAGCCATCTTTCTTTATTAAGGGCTTGTAAATGTCGTAGGTCCACACCGTGGAGAATGCGCTCACGTTGCCCGCCATGCCGGACATGAACCCAGCGATCAAGGCTGTGATTCCAAGTCCGAGGAGGCCGGGACCAAGATACCGCTCCATCATCAAGGGGAGAACTTCGTTATAGCTATTGGGATTTGCAATGGTGGTTGCATCCTGACCCACCAGGTGCATCAGCGTTCCATCGTTGTTGTGCAGCACAACCAGGCCGAGCAGACCAGGAAGGATCACAAAAAATGGAATCGCCATCTTGAATGCTGCCGCGATAATTGGCGCCATCTGTGCTGCACGCAGGTTTTTTGCCGCCATGGCGCGCTGCACAACGAGGAAGTCGGTGGTCCAATACCCAAAGGAGATGACAAATCCCAGGCCGAACACGATGCCCGTCCATTGCACTCCCATGGCGTTTGTGTTGAAGTGCCCCAGCCCCTTCCAAAGATGGGTGTATTCCGAAGTGTGGTAGTTCATCAGGATCTTGGCCTGCAGATTATGCCAGCCACCGGCCTCAATCAATCCAAGGATGGGAACCAGAAGCGCGCCGCACCAGATAAGCGCGAACTGCAGCACCTCGTTGAAGATTGCCGAACGCAAGCCGCCCAAGCCCACATAGAGAGCGACGACCAGCGAAGACATAAGAATGCTGAAGGAAATGTTCCATCCGAGAACTACCTTCATCACCAGCGCCATGGCGAACATATTGACGCCGCTCATCAGAATCGTCATGAAGGCAAAACAGACGCCGGACAACACTCGGCTGGATTCTCCGAAGCGAAGCTTCAGATACCCAGGGACTGAATTTGTTTTGCAGATGTAATAAAACGGCATCATCACCAAACCCATGAAAAGCATGGCTGGGATGGCCCCGATCCAATACCAGTGAGCCGCCAGGATACCGTATTGATACGCCGATCCGGCCCAACCCATCAGCTCTAGAGATCCAAGATTGGCTGAAAGAAAGCTCAGACCTGCAATCCATGCCGACATCTGCCGCCCGGCCATGAAGAAGTCCAAACTGGTATTGGACTGGCCCTTAAGGTAGACACCAATCCATATAACCATGACAAAGTAACTGGTGATGATAACAATGTCGATAATCGAGAGATGAGCTAACACGCTGGACGGCAGAAAAAAGGCCAAACCGGATTGAGCGATGTGATTACCAATAAGAAGCCGTGCCATGATTCAGTCCCTCGATAACTTGATTTTGCGAATCGTTCCTCTGAGCCAGCAATATTCGTCAGGCTCGTTTTTGACCGTAATAAGCATTTGGACCGTGCTTGCGCTCATAATGCTTTCGCAGTAGAGCAGCAGAGACAGGATGGCTCTTTGAATCGATCAATTCCGTGCGATATGCAAGGCGCGCGATGTACTCGACGACCGTAGCATTGAATGCGGCTTCGGCAGCCGTCTTGCCCCAGACGAACGGACCATGATTTGCCACCAATACGCCGGGGACCGCCATCGGGTCCAGGTCGCGAAACCGTCTCAGAATGACTTCCCCTGTGTTTTGTTCATAGGCAGACTCAATTTCCTCATCGGTGAGCGGGTCCGTCACCGGGACCTCACCACGAAAGTAGTCTGCCTGTGTGGTTCCATAACATGGAATCGGTTGGCCGGACTGCGCCCACGAAGTGGCAAATTCCGAGTGAGTGTGAACCACGCCACCAATAGCAGTAAACGCCTGATATAGGAGAATGTGTGTCGGCAGATCCGAAGACGGATTCAAATCGCCTTCAACGCGGGTTCCGTCAAGACCAACGATGACCATATCTCCGGCTTTGAGCTTCTCGTAAGGAACGCCGCTAGGTTTGATGACCACGAGCCCACGTTCTCGATCGATCCCGCTCGCGTTCCCGAATGTAAAGAGAACCAGTCCACGCCTTTGAAGCTCAAGATTTGCCTC
>Ga0302319_10010438_pt1 | contig 17696 bp, 10 predicted proteins | sample Bog_T0_2_FD_203319 | JGI IMG/M metagenome (GOLD analysis project Ga0302319, IMG submission 203319) | Peat permafrost microbial communities from Stordalen Mire near Abisko, Sweden - Bog_T0_2 | ecosystem: Environmental > Terrestrial > Soil > Wetlands > Peat | place: Sweden: Abisko, Stordalen Mire...
GCAGCAATCCCGCAGTTCGTATTACGGATCGCGCAATATCAACGCCTGGGAGGTCAAGGGCCTTGCGGCGGATACGGGCGCCGGGATCGAGTACGGACTGATCGCGCTCTCCGAGTTCATCGCGAGCGGCGCCTATATTGTGCCACTGTTCGGCATTGGAGTCGCCGGATTTGGCGGATCGCCCGCCGCCGATGCAAAGGAAGGCGGCAAGAACGCAGGCGACTCCTTCAAGATGGCGGCCAAAGCGGTGGAGACCGCAACCAAGGCGGTCGAAAAGGGCGCGGCCATCCTGTACCGCGCGGGCGGTTACTTCCACCGCCAGGACGACTGGAACCAGAAGGCGGCCGAGGCCGATATTCAGGTTCAGCAGGTGCAGGCCCAGATCACGGGAGCGCAGGCGCGGCTCGCCATCGCCCAGCTGGACCAGACCAACCACCGGACCGCCATCGATAATCTGCAGCAGCAGATCGATTTCCTGACCGATAAATTCACCAATACCGACCTCTACGACTGGATGGCTGGCAAGCTATCGGACACTTACTTCCAGAGTTATCGGCTGGCCTACGGCATGGCTAAGAAGACGGAGCGCTGTTACCGCTACGAGCTTGGCCTCACCACCAGCAACTTCATCACCTTCGGCTACTGGGACAGCCTGCACCAGGGGCTGCTGGCCGGCGAAAATCTGGCCCACGACATCCGGCGCATGCACGATTCCTATCTGGATCTCAACGTCCGGCGCTATGAGATCAGCCGCATTTTTTCGCTGGCTAAACTCGACGTGACGGCGCTGATCGGGCTGCTGCAGAACGGCAAGTGCGACTTCACGGTGCCCGAAGCGCTCTTCGATGCGGATTATCCCGGGCACTACCAGCGCCAGCTCAGGCGCGTGAGCATAACCGTGGTCTACCCCAGTCCCGGCAAGAACGATAATGTCACCTGCACGCTCACCCTGGCCTCCAACAGAGTTCGGATGAACTCTTCTCTCAACGGCAATGCGGATCCGTACGCGGAGGTCACGCCCGGCCCCGACGACCGCTTCGTCTATCAGTATGGCGCGGTGCAAACCATTGTGATGAGCCAGGCCCAGGACGATCCGGGCCTGTTCGAAAACCAGATACATTATCAGATCACCGATCCGCGCTACCTCCCGTTCGAGGGCGCGGGCGCGATCAGCGATTGGCATCTGGAACTGCCTATCGGCAACGAAATCGACGTGACCACGGTCGGCGACGTTCAGATCCACCTGCTCTATACCGCGCTCGACGGCGGCGCCGGCCTGAGGAGCGCGGCGGAAGCGTCGCTGGCCGCCAACGCGCCAACATCTGGCCATAAGCTTTTCAGCGCGCAGAACGATTTCCCCGTGTCGTCCACGGCTCCGCTTGGCACGCTTTCGGCATGGCAGAACTTCCTTGCGCCATCCCCGGCGACCGATCAGCAGCTTGTGCTGCCCATCGGCGCATCGAAATTTCCCGCCTGGACGCGCGGCAAAACGATTACCGTCACCGGACTGACCGTGTTTGCCGTGTCATGGACGGGCGGCGACTTTGTCCTTCAGCCGCAAGCCCCCCTGCCCACCGCCAACGTGACACTGGCAGCGGTAGGTCCAGCCCCGGCACTCGTGGCGCAGGGTTCCGTAGCGGTTTCGCCGGCCACCAAACTGGGGACCTGGACGTTCAAGCTGCAGGTGAGCGGCGCGATCGATTTCAGGTCGCTCACCAGTTCGCAAATCGGCGACGTACTGCTGCAGATCGACTACACGGCTACTGTGAGATGACACAGCCTCTGCCCCCGACCCTGCCCTCGACGCTTGAGAGGCTTATTCGCGCGCTGGCGCCCGAACGCATCGTGCTTTTCGGATCGCGCGCGCGCGGAACCGCGCGTGCAAATAGCGACATCGACTGTTGGTGATTGCCAACTGGCAAGGCGAGCCGGCGCGATACCTGCGCCACGGGCGTCAAATCGTTGCGCGCATCTTCCCGCGCGTCGACTTGGTTTTCTGTTCACCGGCGGAGGTGGAAGCGGCGCACGAGGGACGATCCCCGTTTCTGCTTTCCGTGCTGGAGAACGGCTTTGTCGTTTACAACCGGTAGTTCCGGACGGGTGGATAAGCACTGCGGAGTTTGCGCGTCAGACGAAGTGGCCCTGACGTAAGAACCGGGGGTTGTGGGACAGAGCTGAATGCACACAGCGCCTTTTGAACACGCCGGACATCCGCACCAAAAAAGGATTGCGCGATCGCGCGATGGCCAAGCATCGGCGAAACTTTCACGTTCTCAGCCGGCGGTGGCCGTTTGGTTAACCACCGCGTGCAAAATGCAGGGATTCAGTTGTTAACCGCAAGTGCCGGCGAACGCAGCGTTCGGTGACTTCGCCAAAGAGCCGCTCCACGAGATTCAGCCAACTGGCGCTGGTGGGAGTGAAATGAATATGGTAGCGGGGATGGCTGGCGAACCAGCGGCGGACTTTGGCCGCCTTGTGGGTCCCATAGTTATCCATCGCGATGTGGACATCACAGGTGAGAGGCACGGAATCATCGATTTTCTTAAGGAACTTCAAGAATTCCTGGTGACGATGCCGACGGTGGCAGGCTGCAATCGTTGTACCCGTTTTCGCGTTAAGTGCGGTGAACAGCGACGGCACGCCGTGGCGTTCGTAGTCGTGAGACTGACGTGCAGGCACGCCCGGACCCAGCGGCAGAATTGGCTGCGTCCGATTCAGCGCCTGTACCTGGCTTTTCTCGTCTACGCAGAGAACCAGCGCATTTTCTGGCGGGTTCATGTACAGCCCGACAATGTCGCGTACCTTCTCTCGCTTCGAGCCGAGACTGGCGCAGTACTCTCCGGCGTTCTGATCGGTAGTCCCACCAAGACAAAATCCCGATTCCTGCTGCTTCGGCCGCATTCCAACGGCGAATCGATAGAAGCCGGTGACGGGTCCGCAAGTGGTTACGCCAGCCAATCCATGTGTTTCGCCGCCGATTTGCCTCGATTCCCTCAGGTCCTGCCCCGTTCCCCAGTTAGTGATCGGAACAACAGCGCCAGAGCCTTCTTTCTATGTCGCTCTCGCAGCCGGGCTCCGATGTTCCCACCTGCAGCGTGGAGGGACTAATCTCGAAGCGATGACCACCTCGTACGCAACCGGCGTAAGCCAAGGCAGGCCAAAGCACCTGCAGCAAGCAGTTCGCTTGCTGGTTCCGGCGCGGAGGAAACTTCAGAGACGGAGGAGACGCCGTTTCCGAGAATGTCGAGGGCCCACTGGTCCGTCCGCTGGCCGCTGTCGAACGGATCGAGAAACATGTCGCCCGGAAGGCCCGCGTTGGTCCCGGTAAAGCTGGGGTCGTTGCCATTGGCTGCATCCTCGGAGAAGCCGATGGCGAGCTGCCCCAGCGGATCGTTCCCCTGTTCCGTGATGGCGACGGTCCAGACGCCCGGGGTCAACGTAAGAAGAGGCTGCGAGATGCCGTCATAAACCACGGCATCCAGACAGAAGCCGCTAACGGGATCTACGGCTCTGCCATTGCACGCGGGTACGCCCGCGCCCGCATCGAAGGCAAACTCGTTGCCGGCTGGATCGAACACCGTGATTTCAGGGGCGAAACCTCCGGCCGCGATCCCAGTGCCAGCCTGGTTCAAACCGCCGGCATACGAGAAGGTTTCGAGCGTAACCGTGGATGTGGCGCTTACCGTGAGATCGAGCAACTGGACGGAGTTATCGGCAGGCAAGTCTCCGAAAAACGAGTAGCCAATGGTGGCCCCGAAGCTCAGGGTTGACGAAATGGCGCTAATAGCGAAAAGGTTGAGTAATTTCGATCCGTTCATTTGTGATCCTTGATTGGCACACGTTATCGACAAATGCTATTGACACATGAAGGACACGGTCATGAAGTCGGCCGTGTTGTTATCGCCTACGGTTCCCGTCAGAATGGCCATATTCACCAGGTCCCCGGCATTAATGGCAACGCTGTTCGACCCCGAATTGCACGAAGTTGCTGTCGATGCCGTTGTGCACGCCACCGCCGTCGTCGCACCGTTGACCTGTAGACCAACCGCCTGGCTGAAACCCAACTGTGTGACGAGGCTGCCAGGTGTCGACGCGCTTTGTATATGGTATGCAACCGACAAACCGGAGGCTGTACATGCCCCGGGAAACTGGACCTGGAAAGCCGAGATACCTGGTGTGCCGTCGTAAAACGCGGTTGAATTCCCGGGAGTATTGGGCGCAAACCACTGAGGCGAAGCGGCCGTAGCCAATACAGGAGGCTGACCCAGATTGAGGGTAGAAAAAAAGAACGCCGCGCCATTGAGGCCCGTCTGACCGGTCGCACCGGTCGCACCGGTCGCACCTCTGATGCCCGTGGGGCCGACGACTCCGAGCCCCGACGGTCCCGTCGGTCCCGTCGCGCCGTTGGTTCCGGCGGAGCCCGGCGCGCCGGTTGCCCCGGTAGAACCCGTCGCCCCCACCGGACCAGTGGAGCCGGTTGCTCCGGTGGCCCCGGCGCTTGCAATCTCAATATCCAGACGCGCGAGGTGGCTGGTCGTGGTGTTTTCCTTGCTGTCGAGCGTTACGACTGCCGGGTTTGAAGGATCTGCCGTGACTGCAAGTCCGAGGTTTGCACCGGGGGCTCCCTCCCAGATCTGGACGAGCGACGTTACGTCGAACGACATGTACCCGCCGCCCTGCGGTACAGCCTGGGGCGCTGAAACCACGGCTCCGAGCGGCGCCTGGTTGGACCAGGTAAGGCCGCTTTCCGTCCACGCACCGAGAACGTTGGAGAGTCCGATATTGCCTGCCGTGAGGACCTTATTCACATACACGACGAGCGTTGCTTTGGAAATCTGCGCCGGACCCAGACCCGGCGGAAGCGTCGCCAGACTAAACTGCAGGAACGCATTGTCGCCACTCCCCACGTTGAGGTTCGGCAGTGTGCCGAAGTTATTGGCAGGGGCAGCAGGGTTAGTATAGGCATCGCCGGTCAATATGGCATCGGCGGCCCGGACGGAGGCTGGAGCCAGCATCAGTCCGGCCAGCGCGAAGTTCACAAATTTTCTTTTCATCTTTTTTCCTTTGGAATGTTTGGCCGAATGGATACTGGCTACGGGTTGACCGCTTTGAGATAACTGCCGCTCGTGTGACCGGCGCCGTCGGAAAGAGTGACCGTTACGTTGTAGAGCGCCTTCGGGTCGCAGGCGCCGAATTGCATTTTGATAGCGGCGCTCTGCGTTCCCCCCGTGTCGTCAAAAGCAGCCGGAAGTTGAAACGGCATGTGCGTGGTGATGACCGGTGAGTTGCAAATCACGCCCGTGGAAGAACTCTTGGGCAGGATGGGAGCGATAACCATGGAATCGATCTGCGGCGCAGTCACCGACGTTGGCCCGGTGTTCGCAATGTTGAAGGTCCAGACGCGATTCGAAAGGGTTCCCTGCTTAGCGGTAAGCGACGCGCTCATCACGGGAGCCTGACTGGCCGGCAGATTCTCCAGCTCGAATTGCAGGGGTGGAACGCCCCCCACCACCGTAGCCGTCAGCAGCCACTTACCGGTGATGGAGTTAGCCGTTATCGTCGGAATGCGGGCCGAACTGCCGCCCGCAACGATTGCCTGAGTAGTACCGTCCGCGAATGTACCCGATGCGCCGCTGGCAGGCAAAGTAAACGTCACCATCACTTCGATGGGGGCCCAGTCGCCGCGCGAGGAACTCATCGAGATGGACATAGGAGTAGTGAAGGCGGTACCCACCGTGGCCGATTGGAGATTGCCGGAAGCGATACTCGCTTCGAGCTGACTTCCCAATATGAAAGGCACCACGGGCGAGGTACTGGGAAAAGACCAGGGGCCGGGTGACGGGCTGGGACCCTCTCCGATGTAGGAGGCCTGCAGATAATAAACTCCGTCAGTGGTGGGAAACGTGAATACCGAGGTGCCTGGAACCTCTGTGCCGGGTCCCGAAGAGCCGCAATAAGGGCTGCTTGCATTGCCGCTATTTCCGAAGATCACCTCATCCTGCGCGACCGGGGGGCAGTCGCTGCCGTAATCGTTGACAATCTGAGTCGACAGGACCACCGGACTGGAGAACACTCCGGTGCCCGAGAGGCTCACCTGCTGCAACTGGATTTCACCGATGGGCAATGTCGCGGAGCCGTCCGGATTGGAAGGGAGTGGGTTGTATTTCATGGTGGCCGTGAATTGAGGCGGGTTCGACCCGGGAATCGAACTGAGCGAAACCTGGATCGCCGCACGAAGAGTCAGAGTGACGGGTATCGCGTAAGTCTGGCCCGAAGTTCCCGTAACGGTGACCACTGCGTTGGCAACGCCCGCATGCAGGTTCAGAAAGCTGCTGGTGTCAATGAAGCACATTGTGTATGTGGCATAACCCGAGACATCCAGCTCGACTGGGGCAAGCGGGACGCAATTTGAGTTCTGCAACGTCCCCAGCCAGCCTGACGGGTTGGAATTGTCGGGGGTTTTCAGATACGCCACGCTAAAGGAAAGAATGTCGTTGGCCGGGCCGTTCAGGACAACGCTCTGGCTGCCGATCAGGGCGTTATTGTTGGGCGGCTGGCTTGCGAGATTACCGCTTTGATCGGTATAGCTCAAAGAGGTGGGAGTGGAGCCCGATTGCATCGGTACCATGCGGAGAATGTTGACAGTCCACTGGAGGTTATTCGAAGTTCCCTTGAACGGATTTATTGTGATCGGCGTGTTGGCGGGAATGTCGTTGCCGCCATTCAGAATCACGTAATAATGGCCCCCCGCGCCGAACGCGCAGGCGTCGGCAAAGTCATGCTGCGCATTTCCCGCCGACTCGGTGCCATTAGTGAAAGTGAGCTTCGCGGCCACCGGACCATGGATCAGTATCGGCGAAGTAACGGTCATGGTGTTGCCAAAGGTGCTCCCCACGCCCGAGAACTCCGCGGTGATGTCGTTATAGATGGTGTTGATCCTTTTTCGGCATCCTGCAATACCGCCCAGCATTAAAGTAGTGTTGGTGGGGTTGCTGGGGTCGGCGTTAATGAAAGTGGGAGGCGTGGGCGTGCCAGAAGTCGCGGTCCACCCGACCATCGCTATATCCAGGTAGTTGTCGGTAATGCGAACGGGGATGAACTCTCCGACGGAACCCGATACGTCGCACGCACTGACCCCGGTGCCCGAAAGCTCCTGACACCATCCGCCCGCGCCGTCTTCGAACTCGTCGAAAACCGTGTTGTTGAGTTTCAAAAGGTCCGCCACCGGCAGGGAGGCTACCCGGTGGGTATGGCCGACGATGATAGCAATCACGTTGTAAGGTGCCAGTGCATCATACTCTTCCACGTCGAAGGGCTCGCCGTCGTTTGGAATGTGCTGAATGATGATGATCGGCTTGTGTGGATCGTGTAACGTTGCGGCCGCCAGATCGTTCTTCAGCCAGGCAACGGAGTTCTGCGTCAGTCCGCTCTCGCTCGTACTCTGTGCGTCGTCGCCCGGAGCCGTATTAGCCTGCACGATGTGAACGCCCTGCCAGTCGCGCGAGTAATCGTGACTCCCGTTCCCGTCGTCTACGTTCAGCGTACCGGTGGAGGAAGTATCCATATTCTGCGGACCCATACGGTCCCGCATATAGTTCCACATCCGCATCGCGGCAGCCTGCTCCGGCACGTCGCTGTAGAGATCGTGATTCCCCATCCCCACGTAGACCGGATAATTGATGCCGCCGCCAATCTGACCCTGCTCCCACATCAGACGAAACGAGCCGAAATCCGGCTGTCCCGCGTGAGTTGTCATGTCGCCTGCGTACCAGATTGCCTCGGGGGCCGAAATGGGCGTCGCGGGTAATCCGGTACAGGATGAAGACGGACAGCTGCCCCCCACCTTGTCCGCGCTGTTCCATAGAAGACGCTGGGCCGCGAAGCCGTTAATCGCGGTCACCTGATTCACCTGGCCCTGCGGATTAAAGGTGTCGCGCCATGGGTGTGAGTCGCTTGTTACATAGAAGGTGAAATCGCGCCCTCCAGGGGGAATTCCAGGCGCCACCGGGTCCGTCAGGATATTGGGGGAGCCGAGATCACATTCCTGTGTGTCGGCCTGATAGACATTCGAGCCCGGATCGGTGCATCCTGTGGAAAGCCACTTCGTGTAGTGAAGGTCCGCGCCGCACTCCCTGCGCCCGGGCGAACCGCAGCATCCGTAGTTGTAATTCGTCGAGATATCCCCCAGCGCCGGATTACATGGAGAAGAGAGATCCGCCTGCGTCAGGACGTTGTATATGGAGGTCTGCGCGTGTGCCGGAGCGGGCACAAAAAGGGCCAGGCCGATTACCGGCAGGACCAGTGCAGAGAAGAAGGTGAAGGTCCGGAAAAGAGTTCTATAGTTCATGGCTGTTAGTTCCATCGCTGGATGCGATTATGCGGCAGCTTCGAAACGAAGCACCATGACTATGGGATGATTTTCCGTTGTCCGGTTCCTGACGATGTAAGTTATTTAAAATCTGAAACTTGCAGGGAATGTTGATCGGGTTTTCCCGGGCGTGTTATTGTAGGTTTTCCGCTCATGGACGAACACAGTGGAGCGTCGGACGTTGCTCGAACGCTGCCGCTGCTGCAATTCGGTATTTTTGAGCTTGATCGCGCGGCAGGAACGCTGAAGCGCAACCATTATCCCGTCAGGTTGTCGCCGCAGCCCCTGGCCATGCTGATTGAACTGGTGGAGCATGCAGGGGAAGAGGTTACCCGCGAACATCTCCGCAAGACGGTCTGGCCCGCGGATACATTCGTCGATTTCGACGCTTCGATTGCCACTTGTATCCGAAAGGTCCGCCAGGCGCTGGGCGATACCAGCGAGAATCCGGTTTTCATCCGGACTGTGCACCGAAAGGGTTTTCAGTTTATTGCGCCGGTGCGAACCGTGCCTTCCGTAATCGGCGACGGTCCGCTTCAACCGGCCGAACTGGAACCCGCTTCGGAGATCCCCCCGGTCCATCTCAGCGAGCCTTCTCGGGCAGTACCTTCCGTATGGTTCAATCCGGTCGTTCGAAGGTATGGGTTGTGGGGAGTGGTGTTTTGTCTGCTCGGTGCGGTCGCTTACGGGCTATTCCTTTGGTGGCCCAACAGCCGTGGCAGATTCGGAGAAGGCGCGGCGATGTCCGTCCTGACCAGTTCTCCCGGGGGACAGTATTTTCCCGCATTGTCCCCGGACGGCAATCAGGTGGCTTATGTCTGGAAAGGCGAGGGCGACCCTCAGGCCTTCAGCGCCATTTATATTTCCACCACGAAGGACGGCGGAACGCCCCGGCGACTCACTCACGCCGCTTCGAACGAGTTTGTCCCTGCGTGGTCGCCGGACGGCTCGCGCATTGCCTTCGTCCGCGGTGGGTCCGACCTGATGCTGATGGGTTCACTCGGTGGAAACGAGCAGAAAATCGGTAATGCACTTGGCTATTCGATCAGCTGGTCGCCAGATGGAAAAGAGATAGCGTATACGGCTCCGGAATCTACCAGTCGGCGCTTAGCCGTGTTCACCACCAACGTGGAAACGGGGGCGCACCGGCAAGCTACGTTTCCACCCCCGTGGGGTACCGGCGATTCGGAGCCGGAATTCGCTCCGGGCGGCAAGCGATTGGCATTCCTGCGGTGCGGCGCGGGCAGTTGCGATATCTATGTGTCGGCCAGCGTCGGGGGAGATGCGCGGCGGATCACCTCGGACCACACGAGTTCCTTCCACGGCATGACGTGGAGTCCCGATGGGCGTTCCATCGTCTACTCCTCGCGCCGCCGCGGTCAGTATCGGCTCTGGCAAGTGGATGTTGCGACTGCCAGTTCTCCCCTTGAGGTAGCCTCGGCGGGCGAAGATGCAAGCTTCCCGAGCTTTGCGGCCAGCAACCGGGGACGCTGGCGGCTTGTTTATGAAAAGCGCGTCCGCGACAGCAATATCTGGCAGGCGCGAATCGGCCGGAGCGGCGGCAACGCATATCGCGTTGCAACCGCAGATCCTCCGGCAACGCGCCTGATCGCATCCACGCGCCTCGATTCGAGTCCTCAGATATCGCCTGACGGACATCGTATTGTATTTGTCTCCGACCGGACCGGTTACGACGAGCTATGGACGACCGATGCGGATGGGCGGAATGAAAACGAACTCACCTTCCTGCGGCCTCAGGGCCTTGGTTCACCGCGTTGGTCCGGGGACGGGGCGCGAATTGCCTTCGATGTGCTCTCCGGAGCCGGAAGGGCCGTGTTTATGGTCGATGCCAATGGAGGCGCTTCCACGCAATGGACCGAGTGGAGCGAGGCGTCGCGCCCCAGTTGGTCGCGAGATGGTTTGTGGATCTATTACGCCGACCGGGACGCAAACTCCCGGAATCAGATCTGGAAAATTTCCACGGACGCCGATCGCAAACGGGTGCAGGTTACAAGCGACGGAGGAATAGCTCCCAACGAGTCCTTCGACGGAAAGACGCTGTTTTATGAACGAAACAACGAACTGCGGCGCATGCCTGTGACGGGTGGCGCCGGGTCCAGGGTGTTGGATCGGCCCATAGCCGACGGGTGGTGGGGGCTGGCGGCCGACGGTCTTTATTTTGTGGATCTCTTCGGTGGCGATCCCAGGCTGCACGTTGCCAGCGGCCCCAGGCCGGTCTATTTCCTCGATCTGAAATCGGGCGCGCTCCGGAAGATTGCGGAAATCGTTGGAGAGGTGAACCGGCCAACTCCGGATTTTTGCGTCTCTCCGGACGGAGGAACCATCCTTTACTCGATCCTCGAAACTTCGACTTCGCAGGTGCAGATGATCGAGGAAGTTCGTTAATGCCTTCCCGTGTTCGCCATGCGCCGCTTCAGATCGTCCCACGCCACATGCAGCTCTCTGGCTGTTCGATTGATCCCTTCCTTCCGGGCTACTTCGACAGCCGCCGACCAAGGAATAGACAGCGAGGACCTAGACCGTTCCCATTCCTGTCGGCGTGCATAGGTGCTAAAAAAACTTAGTCGCAGTCGGGATCGTCTTCATCCGGGTCGCTTGCATCGTCGTCCGTGCACGATCCCGAAACGGTCGGCAAGTCAAAGGCGGATCGAGATGACAGCGAACTCAAATTGACCGTAACATCTCCCAGATCGTCGTCCGATACCGGATCCACGGCTTCCAGATCCACATCCGAGTAAGCGAAATTCGGATCCCCGATAGGCAGCGTCATGACGTAGTTTCCGTTGGGATCCGCCAAAGTGTCGAATGAATCGTCGAGATAGCTGGAAAGATCGATACCAGTCAGCGGCGCTTCGATTCCCAGATCGGTGGTTATGTCTACCGAGCCCACCAGGTCGCCGAATGCATCCGCAACATTGATCGCTCCGGCAGCCGCTTCATTGTAGAGTTGCGTCCCGAAATTAGCGAGGCTGTCAAACCCGTGGTCAACGTAGTAGCTGGCCAGATTCGTAAAGAGACTGACTCCCTGAAAGCCCGAATTGATGAGGCCGGATTCCGCGGATGTCTGAAATACCGCGGCAGCTTCCAGTCCGAAATTGTTGAGAGCTGTGCTGAACAGCGGCAAATCGGCGCTGTTGACTCCGTAGCTGAACAGACTCAGCTCTGTCTGTGCGGCATCGATGACCACGTGAAGATTCTTGTCCGTAATCTCCTGCCATGCATCGTTGATCACTGAGGGGTCTGTGTTGTCGCTGGCAGTGACCACAAACGCCAGAGCGCCTAACTCGTGACCAAGGTCGTTTAGCAGGGCCGCGCCCCCCGAGACCGCGCCCAATACTGCTGCCGCGGTATTGACGGGGAAAGCTTGCGCCGGGTTCAGCGATTGTTGTGCATACAACCCTAATACTCCCGAAAGTCCGCCGGTTGTCGCCGATATCTTATCCAGAAAATTGGAGTCGCTGGTCGCATACGATTGCAGCGTTGCCGCTATTCCCGATCCGTTGGCAGCATAGGTCAGATAATCGGTGAGCTGCTTCATGGTGCCCGACGCAGACGAAATCCTCGGTTGTGCGCGCATGATGCGACGGCGGGGACCGGATCTCACCACCTTGCCGCGCACGAAACCATCCTTCGAGAGACCGAGCACAGGCGACAGGCCTCGCCTCCTGGCCGCCGCGACCACATTGGGTGGAGGCGCCGCCAGGTATGGCTGCATCTGCGTCAGATACGCGCCCAGCACCCGGTCCATCATATCCACGGACGAACTATTAAATTGCAGAGCCGTACCTCCGGCCGTGGTCCCGGCCGAAATCACCGTTGAACTGGACTGCGCAACCCGGTCTACGTCGTTGCGGGACTCGATGACGGCTAAGAGCATGTTCTGCAGCTGGCTGATCTCCTGCGACGTAGCCACCTTGTTTCCCGGCAGGCCCTGGAACGCCTCCAGCTCATTGATCCGGCGCGCGATCCCCATCTCCTCGTAAACAATGAACGCATGCGAAATCTGTCCGGGCGCCATGCCGTACGATTGCACGCTCGGAAGATTCTGTATATTGACGGTGGAAGCCGCCGATTGTGTGGTTCCCTGAGAGATTGTCAGCGAAACCGTGCCAGCCAACGGAACCCCGCTGGCATTGGAGTAGATTGGAACGGCGGCCACAACCATGCCGCTCGAATCGACCCGTATGGCGCCTGTCGAAACCGAATAACCCGTCGCATTGGAAAACGTCACGTTAACCGGCGCATTGACGTTCACCCCGGTTGTCTGGATGTAAACGGGGCTTAAAGGCAGCGGCGAAGTCGAAGAGAGAGACTTGATGGTGATTGGCCCCGATCCTCCCCCACTCGTGTTCACCGTGACCGTAACTGAGGCAGATACGGAACCGCTCGCATTGCTGGCGGTCAGCGTGTAAATCGTCGTCGACGCCGGAGTCACCGAAATCGAAGTGCCGGAAACCGTGCCCACGCCGCCATTGATTGACAAACTCGCCGCATTGAGAACGCTCCACGCAAGCACGGACGACTGTCCAGCCTGAATCGATGAAGGCGAAGCAGTGAAGGTAGTAATGACCGGCGCGCTGCCCCCGCCGCCGTGTCCCGTGGCGAGCGTCGTTCCGGCAGGCAGATCTCCGGCAGGCAACGATGAAAACACGGGGTAGGCCTCGGCATTGAGCGCGAGGCTCACGATAGGAACCGTGGAGGTGATTTGCACGGATCCTGTAAAGCTGGTCAACCCGAGCAGCGGACCGATATTGGCCGCGCCGTGAGCGTTGGGAGCGAGCGCAAAAGATTTGCTTCCCAATAAATTGCCACCGGAATCGAGCGCGGTAACGGTTACCGTAGCCGCGCTGGCGGAGGGATTGGCGTAAGCAATGCCCGTCTGCGTCTGCGCAAAGGTCACAAATTCCGTGGCTGCCGCAGTGGTGGCGTTAACGCTGGCTTCGCCCTGCGCCACGCTGCCGCTGTACAGCCGATACAGCAAGCTGGCCTTGACCGGTGCGCTGCACTGCACTTGAGCCCACCCTTCCGCGGAAGCACTGCCTGCCGCAGCATTGGTCTGAACATGGATATCGGCTCCCGCCGCCAGACTGTCTGTGCGCTGAGAAACCGAGCCGCCGGCAAACGGTACCTGCAGCGAGCCGCCGGCATCCGAATAAAACGTCGTCTGACAGTTCACCGTCTGCGGCGAGTAGTTGACGTAACTCAGGATCGTCTGGAATCCACCGCCAAACGCCAGTTGAGGGAAATAATAGCTGAAAGCTCCACTGGTTGATCCCCCGCCGCCGTGTCCCGTGGCGAGCGTCGTTCCGGCAGGCAGATCTCCGGCAGGCAACGATGAAAACACGGGGTAGGCCTCGGCATTGAGCGCGAGGCTCACGATAGGAACCGTGGAGGTGATTTGCACGGATCCTGTAAAGCTGGTCAACCCGAGCAGCGGACCGATATTGGCCGCGCCGTGAGCGTTGGGAGCGAGCGCAAAAGATTTGCTTCCCAATAAATTGCCACCGGAATCGAGCGCGGTAACGGTTACCGTAGCCGCGCTGGCGGAGGGATTGGCGTAAGCAATGCCCGTCTGCGTCTGCGCAAAGGTCACAAATTCCGTGGCTGCCGCAGTGGTGGCGTTAACGCTGGCTTCGCCCTGCGCCACGCTGCCGCTGTACAGCCGATACAGCAAGCTGGCCTTGACCGGTGCGCTGCACTGCACTTGAGCCCACCCCTCGGCGGAAGCACTGCCGGCAGCGGCATTGGTCTGAACATGGATATCGGCTCCCGCCGCAAGACTGTCTGTGCGCTGAGAAACTGAGCCTCCGGAAAACGGTACCTGCAGCGAGCCACCGGTATCGGAATAGAATGTCGTCGAACAGGTTACCGTCTGCGGCGAGTAATTGACGTAGCTCAGGGTCGTCTGGAATCCACCGCCAAACGCCAGTTGAGGGAAATAATAGGCCGCCCCTGACGCGGCCGGTGCGCTGACTGTAAAAGGAATGCTGAATAAAAGTGCCCCATTGTCAAATATACGGGCCTGCCATCCACCCAGTTGCTTCGCGGGAAGGCTGCTAACGGAAAGGGCGGAGCCGGTGAAACAGAAATAGCCCGCGCCGGAGTTCCAGCTTGCAGGCGCCACGGACGTACCGTCCGGCGCAAGCCAATCGCCGGTCAGTCCATCGCTCGATGCCACTGTGGCTTCGAAGTACAAATAAACCGTACTGTCAGTGGTCAGGAACGAAGATGTCGATGGCGGTACCACGCAGCCAGTCGCCGCCGGGGCCTGAACCGAAACAGTCTGATTGGCGAATGTAATTGCGCGCGCCGGCTGGCAAAGCACCAGTAGCGGCGCAACGACGACGAGCAGGAACTCCCGAGCGTTCGACGACATCATGTATCAAGCTCCTATGCCGGAAAAAGGCGTCTACCATATGTAGCGCAATCCGCTAATTGATAGGGACTTTTAATCTCCGAAGCAGGAACGCCCGATGTAGGGCAGATTGGCAATCTGTCAGGCTGAGCGAAACTCAGCAACTATTGATCTGCTCATCCCGGCGCTGCAGGCGCCGAACATCAACCGTGGCCGGTTCCGCCCATCGGAGCCATGCACCCCAGCAGGACAGCGACCATTGCATAATCACGCTTGCCGAGCAGACTGCCACGGCCGAATACACCCAAGAGACTTTTTCCTGCGGATGCAGTCAGCCAGTTTCCAATCGTTCAACAATTTGGATTTACTGGTTCCGGCAAACTCCTTCAATCAGGGTGGCGGAAGGCGGCCAGGCATCTCACGCAGACACTCTGCAAGGCAAACGACTCGGTTCACTTGCCGATCAATTTCTCGAGTTGACCCAGCTTCTTTTGAACCTTACCAGCCACTTTTTCGGTTCGGCCTTCAGCCTCAAGATCAGGATCGTGACTTAGTTTGCCCTCAGCCTCTTTAGCCGTTCCTCTTGCGTCGTGAAGATCGCCTTCAATCTGCTGCCGTGTGCTGTTTGTCATTTTCTTCCCCGAACGTGTTAGCTCTCGTTACCGCGCACGCCCGAATTTACGGTGCACGTCGGGGACCAAACGAGGTTTTACGCGGGCCGACGTCGGCAAGGTTCCACTTGGGTGAGAAAGCCCTTCGATCCGCCGTACCGCCCAGCGCCTCGAGACCGGAGATGGTTCGTTTCGCGCGTTGGCGCGAGCCACCACGGGTAGGCGTTGTGAAAGATGCCTCGGCGAGCATCTGTTTACAGAGTGGAAGCAGCGTGCCTTACGGGTAACCCGCTGGACAACGGCGCAGATCAACGCCTTCCGGCTTCTGGTGAGCCGGTCGGCTACCTGGGCTGATTGGAACGAGGATCTGATGACGCTCGAGGTACCCGGCACCGTCGGCACGGCATGTTCGGAGGATGTTGCACTGGTTCCCAGTTCGGAAGTCAGGGCAGAGGAACTCTCCGGGGAACCTCCGCCTCAATCATCCCGCTGCCCCGGCTGCCGTAAATCCCGACGGCGTGGGCTTCATCCACAATCAGCGCCGTATTGGTTTGGCAAGGAGTTGTCGTGACCGCGCAGTTGCTTTGTTGGCGGAGCCGGCCGCCGCAGCGGGTTCCTGACCGGATCCAATTCCAGTATCCCGAGAAACCGCACTGCTCGTCTGACCGCAGGGGGTATTCGCCGCGTTTCGCCGGATACTGTTTCGATCTATCGACCAATCGTGAAGGCCGGCGCCTCGATGTATGTGTGTCATTCATCGTCCTGGCAACGCGAGTTCCAGAATGCAATGGAGTCGGCTGGCTTCGAAGCCCGCTGCCAGATTATCTGGGCCAAGAACACATTTGCCTCGGGTTTCGGCAGATACAAACTCCAACACGAACCAATCTTCTATGCGCACGTCGGCGCAGAAAGATGCCTGGTAAGGGATAAATCCCATTGTGCCGTTGTACTCCCGGAACAGGGCGCTGGCCATTACAGTGCCCGTGCAGGTGGCACTCGCCCACCCGGTTACTACCGCGGCGCCTGCGGCCTTCGGAATCCGAGCGCTAACTCCGAGCGAGGCGACGAAGTAACGCTCGTGCGTCGTCGCCCTTAGTGTCGGGCGCATTTCTCCTCCACCACAGGCCGAATTCGGTAACCCTGGCAGCAGGAAGTACGCGTTCTGCTTTACGAAACAGCATGGGAACGGTCCGGTCTGGAAAGTAGACCGCGCGCATCAGAGACACGAGCCGGCTCTGCTCCCCGGAACTCAGCAGGCCGGCGTCCCGCGCCGCAGCGAGGGCAACCCGAAGATTCACAAGGGGTTCCGACAGTGGCCGCAGGGTACTGGGGCAAAAGGTCATGGCAACCTCATCGTCGGAATCCAGTTCCCCCGACACATACATGTCGTACACGCGGCCTACACCCACCATTCCTTCATACCTCAGTTCAACTGCGCGCAATGCTCCCATACTGGCCGCGCCGAAAACGGGAATGCCGCGGTCAAGAAACGGCAGGATCTCAATTGGGGAGACCGCAAGAGCCTGATAGAACTCCCCGTCCACGATACCGATCGCGGTCGGCGGGTCATCCAGCAATGGCTTCAGAGAGCTGCGCCGGATCGGTGGACGAAAGTCCGCGCCTGGCAGAATGGTGCGCGCTTCGCTCTCCGCCAGGCTGGGCCCGAGGAAAACAACAGCGTATTCAGGCATAAGCGGTTTCCTCCTGCGCTCGCAGGGATCGCCAGTAACGCGTTGCGCGATGGCCGAAGCGTCCATGATCGGCAATCCACATCTCCAGGCCCGGCGCAATCATGCGAACAACGGACAGACCCGAGTCTGGCGGGGAGAAATCAACGGCGACTACCTGGCTGATGCCCGCCTTCGTAAGTCTCTGAAGCAATAACTGAATATCACGGAGAATGTCGGCATTGCGATGCTGCTCGATCTCCTGCCATGCACGTGTTTCCGTGGAGGGATGATGCAGCCAGCGTCTGCGGTCGATCGTCTGCACGCGGCGCGTATGTACTACGATGCCGGTAGCATCGCCATCGCCCTGTGCCGGCGCGATGTCTTCACGCATCGCCTGAATATCGACGCAGCGGGACTGCGCCAATTCGGTTAGCGCTCTGGCGGCGGCAACGGATAACTCCGGATGCGCGCCGACCCCCATGTGAGCCTGCGGAAAACCCGGCACGTCGTCATCAGCAACCGCCGCGAGCACCACGGGAATGCCCAGATCGGATGAGATATCGCGCACAACGGGCCGAAGGCCAGCGCGATGGAGGCGGCCGAGGAGACGTTCGATTCCTCCGTCCATGCCGGTGAAGTCGATGCACGGCGAGCGTTCGAAATCGTCCAGG
>Ga0302319_10010441_pt1 | contig 17693 bp, 17 predicted proteins | sample Bog_T0_2_FD_203319 | JGI IMG/M metagenome (GOLD analysis project Ga0302319, IMG submission 203319) | Peat permafrost microbial communities from Stordalen Mire near Abisko, Sweden - Bog_T0_2 | ecosystem: Environmental > Terrestrial > Soil > Wetlands > Peat | place: Sweden: Abisko, Stordalen Mire...
GCGCCGATATCGGCATACGTCAGGACGGTGAGGGCTTTCAGGCGATCCTCGGTCCCGACGATCTGCGCGACATCGTGGATGGCTTTGGGGTCGGCCAGATCGCGCGAGCGCATGGCCGACGAGAGTTCCAGGTGGTTGCGAATCAGGAACGACACGGTGTCGCGATCCTGCGCGGGCATGCGGATGCGGCGCATGGCAGCGTCGGCAGCCATTAGCGATGCCTCCACGTGGCCCTCATAACCGCTGGCGGCATCGGAAACGGCCTTGCCGGCGTCGTGGAACAGGAGCGCGAAGAGCAGCAAGCCCTTTTGCGGTAGCTCGCGCAGAAGCTCGCCGTAGGCGCCCGGCGCGGAGCAGGCATTTTGTATGGCGACCAGGGTGTGCTCGTCCACCGTGTAGCGATGGTAAAAGTCGCGGACCACCAGGCACTCGATCTGCTCCAGGCCGGGGAACAGCGCGAAGAGAACGCCGGTCTCATGCATGGAGCGGACTGCCAGGGGGGCGTTGGGCTGCGAGAGAATCCGGTTCAGCGCGGGCCACACATTGCGCGGCTCTTCGAAGTATTCGCGCAGGCGGCCGAGACGCGGCTCCATCTGATTGGCGGCTTCGCTGGACGGGCGAATGCCGTGGCGCGCCACGAATTCGAACAGGCGCAATACCAGTTCGGGGGCGCTCTCCATTTGCTGCGGCAGGCGGAAGTGAACGCGCTCGCGATGCACCGAAAAATCGGAGTTGGAAAGCCGCGAGCGCCATCCCACAAACTGCGCGAACAGCGCGCTCGACTGCGCGTCCCACAGTTCCAGCGAGCGCATGGCCGCGCGGTTGACGGTGCGCGCATGGCGGTAATACTCGCGCATCCAGGTGGCCACGTCCTTCGCTTCCCCGTTATCGGCCAGGGCATCCTGGGCATCGAAGGTGAACAGATTCCGATCGCGGCCGGCCAGCGCATGGAGGGCCGACCGCAGCCGCGCCAGGAAGCGGAATGCCTGCTGCAAGTCGTCGGGAGCTTCGGGCGTGGTCAGGCGAGTGGTGTCGGCGTCGCGGAGTTGCTCCATCCAGCGGACGAACTGGAGATCGCGCAGCCCGCCGGGAGTCTCCTTCACATTCGGTTCCAGATGGTAGAAGGTGCCGGCGTATTTAGCGTGGCGCTCGCGAGTCAGGCGGACCAGGTTGCGCATCAGGGCATCGCGATTGCTCTGCACGAAGCGCGGAAATTTCTTGCTGAGGGCGGCGTAGAGCGGCCGGTCGCCGGCCAGAAATCGCTGGTCGAGCAGGCTGATATTGAGTTCGGTGTTCTGGTCGTGGACCTCCAGGCATTCGTCGGGAGTGCGCACGGACTGGCTGACGCGCAGGCCGGAATCCCAGAGGTTCTGCAGGAACGCCGAGATTTCCGGTTTGCGATTGCGGGGCAGTTCCTCGTTCCGGCACAGCAGGAGCAGGTCGATATCCGAAAAGGGAAAGAGCTGGCGCCGCCCGTATCCGCCCACGGAAACCAGGGCGAGACCTTCGGGAATGGTAGGGAACAGCAACTCGCCGCCGGCTTGTTCCACCAAGTGGTCCACCCGGTTGGCACGTCCGGCGAGCGAGATCAAGGCGTCGGAAGCGGCGGAAAGGTAGGGCGGCGTGGGATAGGGAGATGGCCCGACTGATTGCATACTGTATCCCGCCCGCCAGGTCGCGACGCCGCGTTACAGGACGGACTCTCCCCGGTCGTCGTTTCGAATCCGTATGGCCTCGAGGACCTCGAGGACAAAGATCTTGCCGTCGCCGATCTTACCGGTACGGGCGGCTTCCACGATAGTCTTCGTCACTTCGTCCACGCGGCCGTCGGATACCACGACCTCAACTTTGACTTTGGGTAACAGGTCCACCGTATATTCCTGCCCGCGGTAGACCTCTTTATGGCCCTTCTGCCGTCCATGGCCGCGCACCTCGGAGATCGTCATTCCCTCGACTCCAATGGCCTGCAGCGCTTCCTTCACTTCATCGAGTTTGAACGGTTGAATGATTGCCTCTATTTTTTTCATGGCGGAATCTCAACTGATCTTAGCAGTCCCGCACCGTTTCCGCGCCTCGCGTGCCGTACCCCACGCGGGGATGGGTGAATAAAAAGCGAACATCGGTACCCGGAGAATGATTGCGTGGGACCGTTTCAGACATTGTGCATCAAGGGGTGGCCGGTCCCGAAGACGGAAGTTTCTATGGATCGGATTGCAAATGCTTATGGTGGGAGGTGAGGAACATTCTTCGGACACTCGGAGCATGCGCGCGATCACTGGGCGTGCTTGTTGCCGATCTCCGATCATTCCGGCCCTTGAGCGGCTTCGAGTTCTGCGCGTCGAACGGATCGGTCTTCAGACTTTCGAGTTTTTGGCGCAACCGGTCACGTGTCGGCACATCGCACCGCTTCAGGTATTTCGCGGCTGTAGCGGATATCGAAACCCGGTAGCCACTCACTCAAAAGATCGAGTCCAGTGGAACGGTCTCGCCCCGCTGGTGCTCCTCCATCGCGGCGGACATAAGATCGTCAAGTTGCGGATCCAGCATGGACTCCAGCGCCACCATGCAATCCTTCACCTGCTCGTTGCAGGTCTCCAGCCAGCGAAGCGGCTCGGCTGCATCCGGATCGTCGAAGCGACCCCGCTGCCGGGCAGCAGTGAGCACGTCGTCAACCATGCGCTCCAGCGGAAACAGTTTGGAGTATAGTGCCTGCACCAGTTCAGCGTCGAACGCGCCGGATTGCAGGACGCGCTCCGCAAAGAACTTGGCCGCCGAGTAAGGCCCCAGCATTGCGAGGACCGCGCGTGGAAGGAAGTGGCCTGCGTTCGCGCCGGTGCCAGAGATGCCTTGGAGAGCAACGCTAGCCAGCGCGGCTTGTCTGCCAATTTCTTCGCCAACGATCCCGGACGTGGACATCGGTGCAGTGCCCCCTTCAACTATCGTGACACTTTGCAAGGACGCTGTTGCTGAGGCAGCGGTAGGGGCGCTTTTTTGAGGACTGCGGCTGGGACCTTGCCGTTGGGCCGTTCCGGTTCGAGGCCGTGGCCACCGTCGATACCAAGTTGGGCCCGACGGCCTGCGCGCGTTGAACGCTCCTGTCAGGATCGGCTTTACGTTGTTTGGCCATACTTCGACGAATCAGGCTCTTCCGTCGCCGTGAAGCGCTCAGGTCCGTGGAGTGTGTCACAAAGGGTAAGTTGTGGCACGTTGCTTGACCCCAGCCGATGAAACCAAAACTAGATTGGGTCCACACTAAACTGGTTGAACTGGACGGGCGGCGACCACGGCGCTGATTGTGACGGGCATCTACGACTTGATCAGGCAGCAAAGAAACGACCTTGGACATCCCCGTGACGAGCCGCCTAAAGTAGAGCGCTCACGGATGGAGGCGAACCTCATACTCTTTTCGAATTTCTATCAAGGCGCGGAACAGCTACGGTCCTATTTTGCAGCAAACAACGCGTCCGTTTAGACAGCAAGCGAAGAATCTTTTCTGATCGCTAGCCGAGCACGCTCCCGTGGCTTTAGCCGCGCTTCATCAGCCTCTTATCAAAGAAAAATGGCTCGGCAGCGTGGAAGACGATTCGTGAAAAATCCGGATGTCGCGGATTGATGAGGTAGTTGCGTTCGCGAGGAGTACCGCGGACGGAACGACGAGAATGGCCGTTTCCGTTGCGTTAGCCCACGTCGTACCCAGTTCGCGCGTGCCAGTCCCCTGCTCGGGCGAATCCCAACCTGCCGGCAGCTCGGCAATTGGCAAAATCCGGACCGGTAGATCATCCGGGACTTCAATAGGAATTGAAGTGTAATCGTGAGCAAATTCGCGGCCGCCGGCCAGAATCTCCAGTGCGCACAATGCGCGGCTCTCGGCTGCATATATAAGAGGTACACCTTTGTGATTCCACCGGCCTCCGAATTGTGCCGCGCCTTTCCCGTCGTTAGCAGCATACCGGCTGCTGCCAATCCGGTACACGAGCATCGTTACCAGACGCCCTGTTCGATCCTGCCGAGAACGTCTTCAACCTGCTCGATCCCGTCAGCGGTATTCAGCATGGAGAGCGGAGTTCTGTCCGAAAGTGAGGGCAACGGCGTACGGAGCCACCGGATTGCCTTCTCCCGAGCGCCAAATACTTCAATCGCTCGAGCAGTCACACCGACAATACCATTGAGATCGACTGTATGCGTTTCTGTCCCTGTGACGCGAACATCTAAGGGGCCGGTTTGTTGCTCCTGGCCGCTCCTCAGGGTGCTAGCGGCTACTGACGCCGGAGACTTCGAGCGACCCCCTCTCTGAGATCGAGATCGGCGCGGGTATGCTCCCCTAGCGCTACTTTCCTCGCTGACGGTCAACGCAGTACCCTCGAGTTTGATACGATTCAACTTGGTTTTCGTTTGTACTATCGCCCGCTCGGCATCAGCATCCGAACCCATCTCTACCAAAGCAATACCACGCGATCTTCCGGTGTCGCGGTCTACCTCCACACGGACTTTTTCCACGCGGCCATACTCTGCGAACAACTCGCGGACGGATTCTTCCGTTGCCCCAAATTCCAAGTTGCCGACAAAAATGTTCTTCATCGGGTTTTCTTCCTCACCCTCAACACTAGTATAAGACCGGACCGCCCCGGTTGGCTGTGGCAGGCGCGCGATAGGCGCGAGCAGGCGGAGGCGCGCGATAGACCTTGGAGAGGGCTAAAACCAAAAGTCAAACCGTTCTAATAGGCAAGGCTAAAACAACAAAGCTTGCAGTCTTCGGGGGCCTCCCGTTGGTCGGCGCCGAGCAGGCAAACATCAAGTCAGAAAGGAGTTCCAGCGTCCGGTCGCTTTGCTCCCCCGTCCAGGCTCATCCTTCGATGAGAATATGCTGGAAACAGGCAGCAGATCGACCACGCCCGGAGGCTGATCGACGACGGCCCCAGTCGGGCTCCCGTATCTCAGGCCTACCACTCTACGACCCGCCCCTGCCCATCGCCAGAGCGCTCTTAACCACTGCCGCCCCTCCCGCATTCCCTCAAAAGGTCATCGAACAGCTCCTGACCGTTGAGAGTTTGTGCGCTTGAGCCCCGCCAGAATCATTCGAGGAAGCGCTGCCCCCGCCTCGTCGATCAGCGCCAGCACGTGTAGCTCCGCGGAAGGCATCGCCAGTACGAGCGCCATCGCCGGAAGATTCACACCGTGTCCCAAGGGTTGACGACGCCGACACCGAGGCCCGCGAAGTCTTTCATGTTTCGCGTGACCACAGTGAGGCCATGTTCCAGAGCGGTCGCCGCGATCAAACCGTCCGCCATGGTAATTTGCCGTCCACGGAGGCGTTGTTCGGCTGTCAGTGTCCCCCAGTGTTCCGCTATGTTCTCGGTGACGGGCAAAATCCGCCCTTGAAACCAAGGCCTCATCACGCCATCGAACCATTCACGCAGTTCCGTTCTGCGCTTGCCTTGCGGAAGTCCGGCAATGCCCTTGCAAATTTCTCCTATCGTCACGACGCTCGTGTAGACGTATTGCCGCCCTGCGCGAATCAGAACCTTCTCCACCTCTGGGTTCGGAACGGGCTTGGTCAGTTCTGAAGGAAGGTTCGTGTCTACAAGATACGCCGTCATAGGACGATCTCGCGGCCATAGTCTTTATCCCGCTCAAAATCCATATTGAGACCTCGGAACGGAGAGTTTGCAAACAGTTCGACAAGATTCCCGGGTTCGCTAGCGGGGGCGGGGGCTTGCGCAGCTTGCTCCGCCGCCGGCGGTTCCGCCACGTGAGCTTCGCGCACGACAACCTGCTGCACATAATCCTGAAGCGACAGGCCGCGAAGCTGGGCTTGGGCCAGAAGGACGCGTTCGATTTCGGGTTGAAGTTCAACGGTGATCGTCATGGCGTACTCCTTCGATGGCTTTTCCGTTCCCTACCTGCCCCCACGCTACCTCGTCACCTCCACGGCAGTCAAGCCTTTAGCCACACACAACGTCCTCTATGTCTGGGCGAGGTGCTTTAGGCATTGCCGCCATCCCGCCGGTGTTTCCCGAGCATGGTTTCGAGCAGAGCCTCCGGGCTTCGGAACGTTGTTAGCCGCAGTCGCCGTGCCACCACGCGCTGGAAACCTGCGTTTCAAAGACTGCGGTGCCCAATGGTTTGCGACCCGTCCTGCTCCGGTTTCTCTGGTCTATCACCGATTCGCGCTCAGCGATGCCCCTCCGTCCACGCCGTTGCCGTGTGGGGCATCCCGCTATCGAAAACAAGTCGCTTACCGATTGCAAGTTGGCACGGATCGACCAAAGAGGCGCGAGTTGGCACGGAAATGCGATGCCGGCGTTGTACCGCACTGCGGTATAATGGCACATAGTGAACGATGCCACTGAAATCAGTGTTTTGCAACTCCCGAAATTCAAGCAGGAAGCTACGGAGCTGATCGGAACGGAGGGCATCGAGGCGCTCGCAGCTTAACTGGCGGATCACCCCGATGCCGGCGACGTGATTCCGGGCGCCGGCGGAGCCAGGAAGCTGAGATGGGCGGCAAAGGGCAAGGGAAAGCGGGCAGGCGCGCGGGTCATCTATGTGTACGTTGTGGTTGCCGCCGCGTCTTCCTGATCCGCTGTTACACCAAGAACGTCAAGAGCGACCTGACCGCGGACGAGAAGAAGGAACTGCGGAAGATCGCAGCCAACCTGAAAGGATCGCAATAAAATGCGGAAGAAAGCCGCTGACAAGAAGAGCAGCTTCGGCGCGGACCTGATCGAGGGGATGAAGCTCGTTACTGCACACCAGCGAGGCGACATCGAGTTGGAGCAGGTCTGGCCGAAGCCTATCGACGTAAAGGCCATCCGCATGCGCGTGAGGATGTCTCAGTCTGAATTCTCACGAGCGTATGGCATCAGTAAGCGCGCATTGCAGGAATGGGAACAGGGCGGCCGGCAGCCGGACTCGGCAGCGCGGGCTTACCTGACCGTCATTGCGAAGGAGCCTGCTGTCGTTCGCCGGGCGCTGTCTAGTGACTGACCTTGACGATTCGGCCGGGCTGCACGGTCGCGAGCCAGGGCTGCATTCGGAATGGTGGACCCTAGTAGATTCGAACTACTGGCCTCCTCCGAGTCAAGGTAGCGCTCTAACCAACTGAGTTGCCGGCCGGGTGAGCGTCTGTTGTGGACGAAACAGGCTCTTCGGAACTTCAGTCCCAGCGCAGCGGAGCAGCTTCCTGAATCCCGTTGGCGCCCTTCGAAACACCCGGAACGCACAGTTGCCGGTTCCGCCACACCCTGCTTCGCGGCAGCGTCCCGGTTGTCTTCGGCGATAAACCACCAAATGGCATCAAGGTCTTCCACCGCCTGCGGCGTGAATCGAAACGGCGCATTCATCCCCGCCGCTTCAACCGCTCGGTCCGCTGTTCCCGCAACATCTCAACCGCTGCATCGCCGTCGAGCAATTCGCCGCGCTCGGCCTGAGCGAAGCCTCTCTCGATATGGGCGGCGATCGCCTCGCGCTGTTCGAACATCCAGTCTTCGAGATCGAGTTGCTCGCGGATGATCTCAAGGGCTTGGTCGAGAACCTCGCCGGGGTTACGATATGCCCCGGAGCGGACAGCCAGGTCGATCACGCGCTGCTGTTCAGGTTTCAGGTCGATTGTCATGGCGTGTGGACGGCGAGCCCCATGCCTTCACCCTACCCCATCCAGGAACCGGGTCAAGGAAACAGGCAGCAGATCGACCGCGCCCGGAGGCTGATCGACGACGGACTTAGAGCCGTGGCCGCGGCGATGGAGGAGTATCGGCGGGGCGAGGTGCTTTAGGCATTGCCGCCATCCCGCCGGTGTTTCCTGAGCATGGTTTCGAGCAGAGCCTCCGGGCTTCGGAACGTTGTTAGCCGCAGTCGCCGTGCCGCCTCCGTGAAGTCGACGAGCCCGGATTGCGCGGCGATTTCGAGCAGGCCCAGAGTGCCGGTGACGCGTAGTCCGTGGTTTCGCGCAACTTTGACGCCCTGCGTTCGTCGATCAAAACCAGGTCGGCGTGGAGGGAGATGGCTAGAGCGATCACGGCGGCTTCGCCCCCATCAAGCGTTGTCGGCCCAGGGGCGGGCGTTTCTTACGATCTCCAGCCAGGCCGGAGGGCTTCCGATCCATGCGGGCACCGCTCCGGGAGCATCGATATCGTGGAGTTCTTCCTTCACGGCGGCCGGAAGGATCACCCGCTGAAAGATGCGGGGAAGCGGATCAATGTGGCCGATCAGGATCAAGTAGTTAACGGGCCCGGTATCGGCGATGACCAGTTGCAAGAACCTACGATCCCAAGCATGCTTTCAGGTCCGCGATATCGCGCTCGACATCTTCGAGCGTCACGTCTTCATAGATGCCATGAGACTTCAGGAAACCGTCCATTTGGATACGTGCCAAGCCGAGCATGCGGCGGAGTTCCGGTTGGGTGATGTGCCCGCCCTTGAATTCTTCGAGGGCGAAGGCTTCAAGCGCCCGACGTGACGGGTCTCCCGTCGCGGCCACGCGGCTGGCCAGATCATCCGGGATTTGAAACGTCACTTCCATGAGCCCACCCTACAGCGGCCTGTCCCTTGAGTCAAGCCTTTGGCCACACATAAACCTCCTCTATGTCTGGCAATGGCCAACAACCGGCTAAGCCACCGGCCGGGCCGTCCCTCGTACGATAAGCTGAAGTTGGATGTGCCCATGAGCAGAGAATTCGTCGAACGGCGGGATGGCAGCCTCTACCTCATCGGGAGTCGTGTGCCGCTGGCCCACCTCGTGCTGGAGTTTCAGCGGGGCGAACTCTCGGAAGCCATTCGATCGCATTATCCGACACTTAGTCTGGAGCAGGTTTACGGCGCGATCACCTTCTACCTGGGCGCGAAGGAAGAAGTGGAAAAGGACACAGCCGAGCGTGAGCGCGTAGAGGACGAGTTCACGAGGTCGCACCCGGCGCCTCCCCGCCTCAAGGAAAAGTTGGATCACGCACGGCAGCAACTGCTGGCGCGACGAACCTGACGGATGATCCGCTTTTTGGCGGACGCCGACCTCAACCAGGGGATCGTTGCCGGTTGTTTGCGCAGAGAACCCACAATGGACTTCCTCTCTGCGACTGAGGCGAACCTGGAGGGGGTTCCCGGCCTCGAGGTGCTAGCGCTGGCCGCTAGACAGGATCGCATTCTAATACCAGGATCGAGTGGAACCGCGATTCGGGGCTTTGCCATCGGCTAAAAAACCCACGCAGATTCCGGTGACCGATTCCGACCACACGCGCGGCATGGCGTTCGACGCCGCCGTCATGATACCGCGGCTGAAGAAGCGCCGCGTGAGCGTGGACTATCTGGCGCGGCTGGCGGGTCTGATGCGGCCGGATTTCCGGCGCGATCCGGTGCATTTCAAGCTGGTGGCCGTGAGCGTGGCGCGCGCAAGGAGAATAAAGTAGGGCGGATCCCCTGGTCCGCTGCCGGCCCCTTGGCCGGCTTGGTGCGGGCACGCAAGAGCGGGACGAGGGCGTCCGGGCCCAGAGGGCGCCCCGACCTGGGGTCCGCCCTACCAATCCGCAGGATCCTCGCGCGCCGCGATGACTTTCCTGAACCCAAGTTACCAAGACGCCGGCAGCCTCGATGCTTACCCCTTTTGCGCCCTCGGCCGTCCGGGGAACTCCTGATCTTTTTTTGATGTTAATTTACAGAAAAAGGTGTACAATCGACCCGATTCACATCTAGAGGGGAATTTGCTGTTTGGGACCAGTGGCTGTGCCAATGGGGAACGGTGCGGTCCAACTAACTAAGTCGTAACCGAGGCGGACGGGTAACCAGCCTCATCCGAGGGGACACACCAGGCTAGACCAACGTTGAAGGTGTATCCACGCGGCCCCGAGTCCCGATCCACGAAGATCGGGAGGAGGAGAGAGCATGATACGCAGCACTCGTAACAACATCGCCGGCCTCGTCGCGGCGATGTTCCTGCTGGCGCCCTTGGCACTGGCACAGATCACGGTCGGCACGGTGACAGGAAGGGTCGTCGACCCGTCGGGAGCCGTCGTTGCTGGCGCGAAGGTGGCGCTGACCAGCGAGACGCAAGGTACCAGGACCGCCGCGGTCCTCACCAACACGACGGGCGACTACGTGATCCCGAACCTCGCCCCCGACACATACACTCTCGAGACCAGCGCCCCGTCGTTCAAGATCACGCGGCGCACGGGGATCGTGATTACCGGCGGCGATCACGTCGGCGTGCCGCCCCTAACGCTCGAAGTAGGCGCAACCAACCAGGAGGTCAGCGTGGAAGCCCATGCGGTGCTCGTCCAGACACAGAGCGCCGAGCGGTCGATTGCCATCGAAAGCAAACAGATCGATGAACTGCCGATTTCACACGCGAACTTCACGAATGTGGTGCCCCTTACTCCGGGTGTCCAGACCGGCGGCAACTCGGCCGGCGGCACGCGGCTCGGCGGCCAATCCCAGAACAACATCATGATGGATGGCGTCTCGGCCATGGACACTGGCAATAACGGCCAGATGCTGAGCATGAACGTTGAATCGATCGGCGAAGTGAAGATCCTCACGGCGGGGTACCAGGCGGAGTACGGCCGGTCGAGCGGGTTGCAGATCACCACATACACCAAGAGCGGCACCAACACGGTCCACGGGTCGGGCTATGGTCTTTTCACCCGGTGGAACTGGAATAAGAACTCATGGGCGAATGAGTATAACAACGTCCCGCAAGCGAAGACGAAGTCGAGTATCTACGGCTACAGCATCGGCGGCCCGGTTTATATACCCAAGGTATTCAACGGAAAGAACAAGCTGTTCTTCTTCTATGCGCACGAGTTCCGGCCGGCGACCATCGCGATCAACAGCGGCAACGCCATCCAAGTGCGTATGCCCACCGCGCTCGAGCGCGCCGGCAACTTCTCCCAGAGCCTCAATAACCAGGGCGTCCCGATCAGCCCGATCGTCAACTATCAGACGGGTGCGCCTTTCCCCGGCAATATCATTCCCGCCGGCCAATTGTATTCCCCCGGCCAGGCGGTGCTCAACCAATACCCGCTGCCGAATATTACGCAAGGGCCTGGCCAGAACTACAACTGGCAGATAAATGCGCCGACGTACCAACAGCTAACCCAACAGCCCGCCGTGAAACTCGACTACCAGGCGACGGAGAAGCTGCGGTTATCGGCCAAGTACTCCGGTCAGATTGCACGAAGCATTACGACTCCAGGCTATATCCCGGGATTCAACGATGCCTACGTACCCTATCCCTGGATCGCCAACGAAGCCGCGACGGTTACTTACGTAATCAGCCCGACGACGTTCATCGAGGGGACCTACGGGCGGATCGAGAACCAGTTGGCGGGCGGCAACGAGAGCGGCATTCCCACCGACCCTTCCTCCAACCGCCTGACGGCTCTGCCGACCTTCCCGGAACTGTATCCGCAGGCGGGTGTCGTGAATCCGGGATACTATGGCTACCAGGTGCTGCAGGCGACGAAGCCGCAATTCTGGGACGGCAAGTCGCTGAACATGAACCCGACCTTCGGATGGGGCAGCCTCATCTCGACGAATGTTTGCAGTGCACCGTCGCCGGGGTGCCAGCGGTATCCTGGTTACCTGAACATCAACCGGACGCAGGACGTGGCTGCCAACCTGACGCACGTCCAGGGTCGGCACACGTTCAAGGCGGGGGCCTACCTCAACCACAGCTACAAGGCGCAGAACACGGGCGCCGGCGGCATTGCGAACCTGACGTTCCAGGGTTACGTGGACTTCGGCAATAACACCAACAACACCCTCGATAGCGGATTCGGCTTCGCGAACGCGGACCTGGGGATTTTCAACCAGTACCTGCAGGCGTCGAAGTTCATCGAAGGCGATTTCCTCTATAACCAGATGGAGTTCTACATCCAGGACACCTGGAAGGTCTCGAACCGCCTGACACTGGACTACGGGGTGCGGTTTGTGCACCAGCAGCCGCAGTACGACAAGCTCAACCAGTCGTCGAACTTCTTCCCCAACCAGTGGACGGCGGCCGCGTCGCCGGTGCTTTACACGGCCGGGTGCTCCAACGGCGCTGCGACGTGCTCGGGGAACATCCGCAACGCTCTGAATCCGCTCACCGGGCAGATTGTGACGGCAGCGGGTGCGGCCAATACGCAGGCGCTCATCGGGACTCCGGTTCCCGGCGCGGGCAATTCGCTGGACGGCATCGTACAGGCGGGCCACGGGATCGCGGGCACGAACTACGTGTGGCCCTCGATAGTAGTGGCGCCGCGGTTCGGCCTTGCGTGGGACGTTACGGGGCATTCGGATTGGGTGATTCGCGGCGGCGCCGGGCTGTTCTACGACCGGCCGGATGGGAACACGGTGTTCTCAACCCCGGGCAATCCGCCGAGCGCAACCGAGCAGAACCTGCTCGAGGGGCAGTTGTCGACGCTCGGGACGGGACTGAGCCCACAGCCGGTGTCTAGCATGGTCACCTTCCAGTACAACGCGCAGATCCCATCGTCGGTGCAGTGGAACCTGGGCCTCCAGAAATCACTGCCGGGGGATATGGTCGCGGACGTGTCGTATGTGGGCAATCACGGGTATAACCTCATGGGGGCATTCCAGGGCGGCGACCTCCAGAACCTGGACTCCGTGGATTACGGCACGGCGTATCTGCCGCAGTACCAGGACAAGACGCTCGGCGCCAGTACGGTTCCCGGCGCCTCGGCCTATACTTCGAATCTGCTCCGTCCTTACCCGGGTTTAAGCACGATTTCGCAGAACACTACATCCTTCTGGGACACGTACCACTCGATACAGTTGAGCCTGAACCGGCGCTTCACGAAGGGTCTCTTGTTCGGGGTGAATTACACCCATCAGCTCTTCCTCCAAGGCAACACGGGGCTGTTGCAACAAATCCAGCACGCGCCCAACGGGGCGATCTCATACATGTCCGACAACGCGGCGTATCAGAAGCTGAATTCTACTTTGAGCTACGATCAGCCGAATTACTTCGTTGCCAACGCCGTTTGGAGCATCCCGGGCGTTACGAAAAGCGGTGGGTTCGTCCACACGTTGACGCGTGACTGGCAGCTTTCCAGTATAGTGACGCTGCACACGGGGTTGCCCTACACTCCCGGTTACAGCTACCAGTCGAATGGCGGCAACGTGAACATCACCGGGTCGCCGGACTGGGGCGGCAAGGTGGTTATAAGCAACCCCGCCACGCTTGGCAGCGGATGTTCGGGCAACCGGTACAGCGAGTTCAATACCGCGGACATAACGGGGCCGACCTACGGCAGCATGGGCATGGAATCCGGCCGCAACTACCTGCACAACTGTCCGACCAGGGAATTGGACATGAATATCGTCCGGAGGATTTCGATCAAAGAAAGATTCAAGCTCGAGCTCCGCCTGGACGTCTTTAACGCGCCCAACGCCGTGCAGATTAGCTCTATAAGCAGCACGGCGACGTTCAACAACCCGACGGCCATGACGCTGGCGAACAACCAGTACAATGGCACTACACTGAACTCGAGCCGCCTGACACCTTCCACTGCGGGCTTCGGCGCTGCGACCGCGGCCCAAGCGATGCGCAACATTCAGTTGGAGGCCCGGTTCCAGTTTTGATATTGGATGGTGTCGGAGCAGCCTCGGAGCCGAACATTCTCCAGGCTGTTCCGACACTCTCCGGGTATCTGGGCCGGCTCGCGCTCGCAGAGAACGATTCGGGGCGGAGGTCCCAGTCATAAATTCGATGGCGTCGCGCCCAGGGCTTGGAGAGAGCCACTACGCTGCTTGGTGGACTGGTTCATGATGCAGCCGCATCAGTTGCTCAGCCTTCAGCGCAACCATGGCATACGTTCGGCCATCGGCATCGCAGAACTCAACTTCGTAAACACCCGGTGCCCAGTTCTCGACCACAGTTCCGACTTGGCCGCGCACCAATCCCTCTTCGGGCAGGTCGTGGACCAGCGCAACTACGGAGTGCATCTCAATTTCAACCATAACGAAACTTCCTTACTTACAGTACATAACAACTCGTGAGCCGCGGCAAGTCTTCCCCGGTTCGAACGATCCACGTGCTGCGGATCCTTACGGTTCTGTCTTGCCGAACGAAATCGAAATCCACGATGTAGCGCTGGCCGTATGGGTTCGCAACGCCGAGACCCACCTCACCGTGACGGGCGGCGGCACTCAGGGCCGTCCTGAGATCTTCTGCGTCAGTGCTTCGGATCCCAACGGCTGCAAATACCCGTGCCTTGTTACGCCCACGCGGATGCTGTGAATTCAGGCAGTAATCCTGGAGCTTACGGATATCGACAATGGCCCGGGTTGTTACGGGAAGGGCCGCTTCGTGTACTGGCCGTTCACCGCGCAGGAGATGCAGGACTTCGCGCAGTTGCTCGCGGACACCATCCGGGCGCGCATCCAAAGCGGCCAGAACATCTACCATCAGGCGGCGCCGCCCCCAATCCGCATGCGGAGCTGAAATGCGTTCGCAGTCCCGCCCCAACCGCCGTGTCATAATGGTGGCAATGGCGGCGACAGCCGAGGGAACTTCCCGATATCAGTTCAAAGCGGCTCCGTATAGCAGTCACAAACTGCTGCTGACCGAATTTCCCGAACGCGGGGAGGGCCGCCGGGTGCTCGATGTGGGCTGCGCCATCGGATACCTGTCGGAAATTCTGGCCCAGCGGGGATTTGCCGTCACCAGCATCGATTGGCCCAATAGCCCGCACCCTCCCACCGTGGAATTCGCCGGCGCGGACCTCGATAACGGCCTGCCGCCCTTGCGGGGCCAGTTCGAATACATCATTTGCGCCGACGTGCTGGAGCATCTGCGCGCTCCCGTGGAACTGCTCAAGGAGTGCCGCGCGCGTCTGGCGCCCGGGGGCATGCTGGTTGGTTCGCTGCCCAATAGCGGCCACTTTTATTTTCGCTGGAATGTGCTGATGGGCCGCTTCCCGCAACACCAGCGAGGCCTCTTCGACAGCACCCACCTGCATTTCTATACGTGGGCGGGCTGGAAGGGACTGCTGGAGCGCGCGGGCTTCCGCGTGGAAAGCGTGCGCTGCTCGGGAGTGCCGGTGGGCCTGGCCTTTCCGCGATGGGAAGGCTCGCTCGCGGTACGCGCCCTGGAGTGGCTGTCGTTTCAGTTGGCCCGTTTTTGGAAAACGATGTGCGCCTATCAGTTCATTGTGCGCACACGGGCGGAGTAGACGGAATGAGTCCTAACAAATCCAAAGTGGTGGTGGTCATGCCGGCCTACAACGCCGCCAAGACGCTCCACATGACCTACGCCGACTTGCCGCGCGACATGGTCGATCTCGTCATCCTGGTGGACGACGGCAGTTCCGACGAGACTGCCAAAATCGCCCGCGAGCTTGGACTGGAACTCTTCGTTCACGACCGCAATTACGGCTATGGCGCCAACCAGAAAACCTGCTACCGCGAAGCCCTGCGCGCCGGCGCCACTATCGTGGTGATGGTCCACCCCGATTATCAGTACGATCCTACGCTGCTGCCCGAGATCGTCAAACCGATCCAGGAAGACAAGGCCGACGTGGTGTTCGGCTCGCGCCTCATGGGCCTCAACCCCATGAAGCAGGGGATGCCCTGGTGGAAGTACATTTCGAACCGCTTTCTCACCATCGCCGAGAATACCGTGTTCGGGCTGAATCTTGCGGAATATCACACCGGATATCGGGCTTTCCGGCGGGAAGCGCTGGAATCCGTGAACCTGCAGATGGATTCCGACAAGTTCATCTTCGACCAGGAGATTGTGGCGCAACTGGTCAACATCAAAATGCGCATCACCGAGGTCCCGGTGCCCACGCGGTATTTCGCGCAGGCTTCCTCGGCGTCTTTTTTTGCCAGTTCCCGTTACGGTATCTCCATTCTGTGGCTGCTGCTGCGTTACGTTCTGCACCGCTCGGGGGTGATCCACCAGAACCAGTTCGACAGTCTGCAGCGGCGGTACCACAGCGCCACCGAAATCAAACCTCAGGCACACTAATTTGATCGCCCTGCCGAAGCTTTCCCGCAAGAAGGAAATCCTGCTGGATTTCTGCCTGGTGTTTCTCTATACGGCGATGCTCATCCGCCCGTATTTCCGCGCCGAGTACGAAGATAAGTGGCAGTCCATCGAGAGTACTTTTATTTCCGACGCGCACTTCCTGGTGGAGCACTGGCCGCATCCGCAGTGGCAGCCGCTCTGGTACACCGGCACGCGGTTCGATTACATCTATCCGCCGGCCTTGCGCTACGGCGCCGCCATGGTGGCCAAAACTACCGGATTCGCACCCGCCAAGGCATACCATTTCTACGTGTCGTTCTTTTACGCGTTGGGAATCGCGGGAGTCTATCTGCTGATGCGCGTGGGGACGAATTCGCGCGCGGCGGCGTGGCTGGGCGCGGTGGCCACCTCGCTGATGTCGCCCATCTTCCTGTTCATGCCGCGATTTCGCGGCGACGCCTGGATGTGGCAGCCGCAGCGGTTGGGCGTGCTGGTGAAATACGGCGAAGGTCCGCACATGAGCGCGCTGGCGCTGATTCCCATCGCCCTGGCGTTCGCCTGGCTGGCCCTCGATAAGCGGCGGCCGTGGGCCATCGCGCTGGCGGCGCTCTGCTGCGCGGGCGTGGTGTCCACCAATTTCTATGGCGCCACGGCGTTGGCGGTCTTCTATCCCGTAATGGTGTGGAGTTTGTGGATCACGCGCCTCGAAAAGCGCATTCTGGCGCCGGCCATCGCCATTCCGGTGCTGGCCTGCGGACTGACCGCCTTCTGGCTGGTGCCTTCGTATATTAAGGTGACCACCGAGAACATGATCTACGTGTCGCAGCACGGCACTACGTGGTCCATCTGGCTGGCGGTGGCGGTGACGGTGGTATTCGCGCTGGCCTCCGACTGGCTGGCGCGCGGCAAGCCGGAGCGCGCCTGGGGCGTGTTCGTGGCCGGGTGCGTGGTCCTGTTCTCGCTCAACGTGCTGGGCAATTATTACTTCAATTTCCGCGTGGCCGGCGAACCTCTGCGTCTGCTGCCGGAACTCGACACGATCTACATCATGGCGATCGTGCTGATCCTGAAATGGATGTGGGACCGCCCCGGCATCGCGCTGCGCGGCGTGGCCATTGTACTGGTATTGGCTTCGTTCTATTCGGCGATGGGTTACGTTCGCCACGCCTGGCACATGTTCCCGGTGTGGCCGAATTACCAGAGCCGCGTGGAATATCGCGTAACCGACTGGCTGTGGAAGAATATGCCGGACGCGCGCGTGGCGCCCACCGGGTCGGTGCGCTTCTGGTTCGACGCCTGGCACGACCTGGCGCAGCTCGGCGGCGGCTCGGAGCAGGGCCTGCTGAACAAACAGGTGGAACCGGCGCAGTGGGAGTCCAATCTGGGGCACAAGGGCGAGCCGACGGTTCTGTGGATGGAGTCGATGGGCGTGGACGCGCTTTTCGTTTCCGATAAGCGCTCGCAGGAGTTTTTCAAAGACTTCCAGCATCCCGAAAAAGTGGCGGGACTGCTGCCGGTACTCTACGACGACGGGCAAGGCAACACCATCTACCGCGTGCCGCGCCGCTATCCCGCCCGCGCCCGCGTGGTGGACACGGCAAAGTTCCGCAGTCTGCACGCGCAGCGTTTCAACGACGACGTGGAATACCTGGGGGCCTACGCCGACGCCATCGAAAAAGGCCCCGACGCGCCACCTACCTTGACGCGCGACGGGCCGGATGCCATGCTG
>Ga0302319_10010442_pt1 | contig 17693 bp, 12 predicted proteins | sample Bog_T0_2_FD_203319 | JGI IMG/M metagenome (GOLD analysis project Ga0302319, IMG submission 203319) | Peat permafrost microbial communities from Stordalen Mire near Abisko, Sweden - Bog_T0_2 | ecosystem: Environmental > Terrestrial > Soil > Wetlands > Peat | place: Sweden: Abisko, Stordalen Mire...
GCGATTACCTCGCCGACATCCTCCCTGGGCTTGCCAACGCGCCCGTTCAACGCATCGCAGACCTTACTCCTGCTTCCTGGGCCGCAAAGACATCATCCATGCATTTGGTCTGACGCATACGATCTATCGTCCAGGCAGCGGTGTGTCAAACCACTGCCCGTGCTCGTCAACTTTGGCCGAGAACGCAGTCATTAAAACGGTGCCCCCGTTGCTCACGTACTCCCGAATCGCCTTCGTGCTGGCCGCGTCCATCACGTAATCCGCCGGCACAACAACCAGTTTGTACTGCGTAAGGTTGTCGTGCCCGATGTTGATGATCGCTGTGTCGATATTCGCGCGAAACAAGGGTTCAAATGCTCCCTGCACCTGCTCGGCATAAGATGGCCTGAAGAATTGGAGCGTCGTGTTGGAGGGACCGTTCGGATGGGAATCAACGAATGAGTCGAAGGAATAGGCGATAGCGACTTCCGGGTGCGTATATCGCGGGAACCCGTACTTTGAGAGTTGTTTGAATTCGGAAGCAATCCGGCCAAACTCGTCCACCTTCCAGGAGGGTGTGCCATCGTGGTCGACCAGCCCGAACAGCGCTTGCTCTTCTCCTCCAGGATGACTGTTAAACGTCCATGCGAGGAACCCTTGCGCGCCTATCATGAGACCGAGGAAGGCGTACATCCGGCTTCGGCCCGGCGCTCCATAGAAGCCTCCGCCGCCCGCAGTAAACTCGTTGAACCAGATGGGTGTGGATAGATCTCCCTTCACCGTCAGTGCTCCAAACACACCGCTGACGGGGTCGCCCGGATAGAAGCCTTCAGCTCCAAATGAAACATAGGATTTGTACGTGCTGAGATAATCGAAACCCCGTCTTCCCGAAGTGTCCCAGAGATTTGAGATCGATGGAACATCCGGCATATTGCGGCGGCGAATCGCTTCCAGTTCCTCAAGTCGCGCTACGGTAACGTCAGACCAGTAGCGATGAAGATCCAAAAAGCGCTCGGAGGGGCCGGGGCCGTCTGCCAGGGGTAAGTCGACATCTTCGAAACTGTTCAACTTTCGCGACCATCGCTGCGTTGCCCAGGCCCTATTGAGTTCTTCAATGGTTCCGTACTTCTTCCTGAGCCATGCGATGAATCGCTGCCTGTCGGCTTCTGAATATGACATATAGCCGTTTCCGATCTCGTTGTCATAACCGATCGCGATCAGTGCTGCATGATGAGCATAGCGCTTCGTCATCGCGTCGGCGAGAATCTCCACTTCGCGAACGTAATTCGGATTGCTGATGTCATCCATGTAACGCTCAGCAGGAGGAAGCCGGTTGCCGAATTGGTTGACGATATCGACCCCGGGGTACGCGCGATGCAGCCATATTGGCGCCGGCAACCCCGGAATGTCCAGAATCACTCTGATGCCGTTGGCCTGCATCTTGTCAATGATCGTGTCAAACCATGTGAAGGTGAACTTGCCTTGCGAAGGCTCGAACGAATCCCAGGACAGGTCTCCCATGCGAACAACGTTGAATCCCGCATGCTTGATTATCGCGATGTCGCGATCAACCTGCTCGGGCGTGCGATCGATGGGCTGATAACAAGTACCGACAAAAAGCTGCCCAGGCCCCGGCCAGTTTGGATGTGCGGCCGAATCCTGAGCCGCAGAAAAAGCGCTTAGCGCCAATCCAGCAATTAGACAAAACGCAAGCCGCTTGACATTGGTACTTCCGCAAAGGCGATAACTCAGCATTAGAATCTTATTTCTCATGAAGCCATCTTTCCGTCAGGAAGTATACGAATACTCGAAGCCTCTTCAAGACTACCCGAGCTGATCAATATCACCACGTCGCGATGGTTGCCTACTTGGGAAAGGTTGATAACTGCAAAGGATAAGCACCGTCTCTGCACTTTCGCCGAGGGAACAGAGTCCGATCGCCGGTTAACTCTTTGCGCGCCGCCGCGGTAGTATCAGGTCTATCTTGTCGACTTGCGAGGGTCAAGAGCGCCCTCACGGACCACGCGAATTTCGTGGTCTGTGAATACGGCGTGCGTTTGCGGCAGGTCATACTTAGGCATATGGCAGGTGACGCAATTGCTGGTCGCGACCTTGCACATTGACTTGGCCGCCGCAGGCTTCTTCGATACCGAGCGGAGACCGTGGCACGCCAGGCATTTCGAGTCATAGGCGCTCGGTTCGTGAACAAGGGGCTGATGCGGGTCGTGACAGGCCACACAGGTAATCCGAGCGTCGCCGTTCGTTCCCCAGCAGCGACTTTGCTCAAGGCCATACGGTTCAAAGCGTATATTCTCGGGACCAGGCTTGCTGGCTGCCTCTACCACATCCGCCCATGTGGTGTGACACGCCCCGCAAAAGTCGACAGAATCCGCAGGGGAAAGACCGGCAGGATCCATGATCTCTGTCGCACCTTGCTCCGGGTTATGCGCAGTCATCGATGCAACGTGGCCAGCTCCCGGTCCATGGCACGCTTCACAGGTAACTCCAGGGGTAGCCTTCTCCGATTCGAACACCTTTGAAGCGACAGCCGCGGTTGTATGACACCTAAAGCAGCCAGCTGCTCTATCGATGTCCATCTTCCGGCCGACCGCGCTTTCCAAGTCCCTCGGCACCTCAGTAGAGTGTCCAGGCGTAATGTCCAGCGATTGAGTTTTTGTGAAGAAACTTAATCGGCTTTCAAAGTAGGCGCCGCCTTTCTCAAGGACATAGGTTTGGCCGTTCTTGAATCCGAAGGCCCATACCGCGGGCAAGGAAGTCGCATTGACTCCGTCTTTCACGCTGAACGTAGCCCCTTCGGACGAAGTTGTGAGAGAAGTGCTGAAGGCGCCCTGCTGAAATCGGAGAGATCGGTGACGTGCCAATATATCCGACTGCGCGGCACGCACACTGGCGTGATACATCGGTGTCAACGCCTGGAGTGGCGCTATCCTTCGGTGGCACCCGGCGCAAGCCGCGTTTCCAGAATACTGGCTGCGCGGCGGATCTCCCTTCGTCGGCCACCAGCCTGGCTCCTCCAGTCTGTCCGCTGTTGTCAGCCTGATGCCATCCGCGGGCGGTCCTTGCGCGCGAGCCTGGCAGAGAGCCATTCCGATTAATGCCAACATAATCATCAGCGCCCGACTGCTCAAGCTGGAATCCCCTATTTTCCAATTCCAATTCGCGGGATTCCACCATTGCGATCAGGTGTGCGACAATCCGGTTGCTCGCGAGAACCGTGATCGTTTGCAAGTCGTCGATCCGGACGATCTAACCCCAGATTTCCGTTTCCGCTGCGAGCCGATGTATTCCCGATTGCCCATGCTCGCAATCTTCCTGGCATTGATTCCGCAGCCAAAGGCCCGTTCGTGCACCCCACTCGTCGACTCCGCTCGACATTGCCTTGCGGCAGGGCAATGGCTGACGAAATGTAATGTCATAAAGCAGCTAATAGTTCCCTTCTGAACAATATCCTCACTCTCTATAAACTCGAATCGTTGTGCAATCAATCCCCAATGGGGCGGATCGTTTTGGGCGCATCAATGTTCACCGCTTGGCTGAGTCACTGGACAACCAGCGCATCCACAGCCACGGGTCCGGGACCTTTATTGACGATGGTGATCGAGTGTCTGCCGAGGGGCAGGCCGGTGACACTACAAACTGTTTGATGGGCCTGACGCGCGCCAGTCGTTGACAGGTCCGCTGTGGCGCGGACTTGGCCGTCAATCTGAATCTCTATTCCTCCGGCTCCCGTTTCCTTCGGGGCGATAACCGAGACGCTGCTGCCAGTAAACGAACAACTCCAAACATCACCTGGAGTGTCGCTGATGGTGAGATCGTTGTTGTAGTCGCCTGTGCCCAGGTTGCAGCGGCGAAGCCATCCATGAGCCACCACGTCGAGATCGTCATCGTTGATCCACCCCTTGTCGTGGGTGATACGAAAGACCCGGCACGCGGATGCCAGCGACTCGTTGACGATCCCCGGCAGCGGATTCACGGGTCCGCCGGGAGTGATTGTTAAGCTTTGATCATCTTGTACGAATGTGAACGGAGCGTTCGAAGAAAGCAATTCGACTTTGGAGACCCTTCCGAGAGTGGCGCCGCCGGCGCGAAGAGCTTTGAGAGTGACCGGGCCGCCATGCCAATCCAGAAGCGTGGCGTATACATTGCCCTTGTTGCGTGTATAGCGAACCTCGCCCTCGCCATAGATTTCAAACGGACGGGAGCCATAGACCGCTTCGCCGTTTATCTTCAGCCATGCGCCAATGTCTTTTGCAATGCGAATCACTTCGGGGTCAAGATCGCCGCGACCGTGCTGTGTGAGATTGAGCAACATGGTTCCGTTGCGGCACACGTTTTCCATCAACGACCGGACGATGCCCGGAGCATCCATGTATGTCTGTCCGGTTCTGTAGTGCCAATCCGAGATGCTGGTTTCAGTCTGGAATGGATATGCCATGATTTCCGGCTCGATGATTGCTTCGGTGCTTTTGACCAATGAACGGTCAACGTAGGGGAGGAGTTCAGGGTGGTCCTGGAAGCTGTTGTAACGTCCACCGACACCCTTGAGATTGACGACTGCCTCCAGCTTTCCATGGTTCCATTGCAGAGATTTGTTGTAGTAATTCGCAATGAGCTGTGGGGCTAGAAATCCCAAGCCCATGTGCACACCTAAGTCGACTTGCGAATCGCCCGCGTGCTCGTCGAAATAGATTACGTCGGGATGATACTTGGTAATGGCGTCATCCACACGCCACATAAACTGATTAGCGAACGGCGAATGCAATGGGTCCTGCGAGTTGTGCGCCGGACCGTAGAGGTTCACCGGGTCCATTCCCTCCCACCATTTTCCCTTGCCATCCCGAATTGTCTGTAGTGCATCGTAGGGCACGCCTTTCATTGGGCCTGTCTTATCGCTGGTGTAACGCACCGGCATAAACTGGTCCCAGGTGCGGGCTGGAGTGTCATGAAAACCGATGCCGAAACGCATCCCATGTCTGCGCGCCTCTTTCTCCCACGTGCCAACGATGTCCACCTTGGGGCCGACATGCACTGAATTCCACGGTTGGTATTTTGAATCGAAGCAATCGAAGTTGTCGTGATGACAGCCCATTGCCATGAAGTAACGGGCGCCCATCTCGACATACAGACTCATCATCTCCTCATGATTCCATCGGTCGATCACCCAGTTGTGGCAGATGTCCTTGTAGCCGTATTCGGACGGATGGCCGAAGTGCTTGAGATGGGAAACATATTGTGGACTGCCCTCCATATACATGCCCCGTGCATACCAATCGCCCTGCTCAGGCATGGATTGCGGATCCCAATGCGCCCACGCGCCGAACTTGGCTTCGCGCCACCAGGCCGGGACGGTGTAGGCCCGGCCTAGGGCTTTCCAGTCCGCGGAATAGGGACCAGGCGCAACTGACAACGGCGGCAAGTTCCAGATGTCGGGTGGCAAATCCAGGTCACGTCCGACGATAACCCGATCAATGTTCAACCCGACGTCGTCGGACTCTTGACTGATAGTCACCGTGGCGTTGCCCGGGATCGCCATGTCTACGATAGCCGTAAGATAAGAGCTGGTGAGTGCTCCTGAGGAATGGACATTCATCTTGCAGTTCGACCTGTCGTTGACCGCGATGCTGATCGTTCCCACTGACATAGACGCATAGCGAACCGCCAATTTACTGCCCGCCGGCACACTGCTGAATCTGAGACCATGGCCAGGTTGGGTCAAACTGACGAGATAACCGGCGGAAGAATCATGATCAGCTATCTTGGAGGCTCCGTCGATCAGCGTGGCCGAATGCAATTGAACGGTTCCCTTTTCAACTGCAGGCGCTAATCGAGACCCCGCGATCATGGATATCCCACTCGCGAGAAACAGCCTGCGGTTCATCAATCGAATTCTCCCCAAAAAAACTGGACGTACATCCCACCACCGCCGAAGCGCCTCAACGCTTCGCCTTGCGAGAGCCAATCAAACCGGCCGAATCAACTCAATCTCGACTCTACCGGGATTCGAGCACTTCGTGGACAACCTCAGCTCCGATGTACTCCATTCGAATGACGCTTTCTCGATTGAGCCAAGTGGCAGGTCTCGAGTGTCACTAATGCCGGTAGGCAAAGCCCCCCAAAGGCTGTCGCACCCCGGACGAGCAACACAGTTTTCTCCAATCAACTTCCCGGGGCCTGGGACAAGAGCACGCCTGTTCCACGCTCAGCCTATTTTGCCGAGATTGATCTTCATTTGATGGCCGTCGTAAGTGTACGAGCGATCAATGCCTGAGTCGGATTCGACTCCTGTCCCATGTCCCGGCCTGACCAAAACAATGCGCAAGGTGTTCTTCATTCGCATTCCCGCGAAAGTTCCCGATCGATCCCCAATCGAGAGTGTTTTGCGACGATCATCCCAGTGCAGACGGATCGTTGCCCGTGCGCCCTGTTCATATGCATAGCTGTTTCCACTGTCCTCATAGAGCAAAAAGTCGGCATCTTTGCCACTATAGATGCGAATCTCCAGCGGATCCTCAGACTCTGCCGTTGATTGCACCATGGGCCCCATTGGGACTATGCTGCCTGCTTTCACCAATATAGGAATCCGGTCCAAGGGAGCTTCGGCCGCAATCGTTTGGCCTCCCTGATAGCCTTTGCCTGTCCAGAAATCCACCCAGTCGTTGCCTTCCGGCAGGATCACGTTGCGGCTCGTGGCATTGGGCTGCGTGACGGGATTTACCAAAAGTGAATTGCCAAACAGAAACTCGTCGTCAACATCTCGCAGTGCAAGTTCATTCGGATAAACAAAAGGCAATGCCTGCATCACGGATTCTCCGCGGTTGGTGACGCCCCATGCAGTGGAGTAAATGTAAGGCATGAGACGATAGCGAAGATCATCATATTGGGTGAGGATCTTCTCAACTTCAGGGCCGTAGTTCCACATCTCTGTCTTCGATTGGTACCCATGAATCCGGAAGATGGGGCAGAATGCACCCCACTCGAACCAACGAATCAGCAGTTCGTGGTAAGCCGTCGATGTATATTGGTCGGCTGGGCGGAAGAAGCCGCCAATATCTGTTGTCCAGTAAGGAAAACCCGACATTGCGAAGCTGAGACCGGCCGGAATCTGCCGACGTAGCGTCTCCCAGTTGCCGGAGACGTCTCCCGACCAGGATACGGATCCATTGCGTTGTTGTCCGGCGTAGGCGGACCGCGACAAGATTACGACCCGCTTGCTCTCTGTTGTAGCCCTTTGCCCGTTATAGACTGCCGACGTTTCAAAGAGCGGATATGCGTCGCGGACTAATTTTCCCGGCCCTAAGAAGGTACTGTCGTTCTTGAGAGGATCGCCTTCCGGTTCCGATGCATCGAGCCACCATCCATCGAGCCCCGCGCTGAATAGACTGCGATCGATGTCGGACCAATAGAGCTTCTGTGCTTTGGGATTGAAGAGATCGGCCCAGTTTTCCCGCTCCCGTGCCTCGCCTGGCTCGCCGGTGCTCGCCGCGCTCGTGAGAGCCAGATGAGCAGCAACCATCTGACGATCGACGTCAGTCTCCGATCCGAACTTGGCCCACACCGAGATCACCAAATGCAGATCCTGCCTGTGCAGCGCGGTCATCATTTCTGACGGGTTCGGATACGAGCTTTCATCAAACTTCATGGCATTCCAACCGTATTTGCCCCAATATTGCCAATCTTGAACGAAGGCATCGACTGGAATCTTCCGAGTACGGAATTCGGCGGCCGTATCAAGAATCTGCTGCTGGCTCGAATAGCGCTCACGGCACTGCCAAAATCCATATGCCCACAACGGAAGCAGAGGAACTGGGCCCGTGAATTCTCTATATTCAGCGATCACCTGGCTTGGCTGCGGCCCATAGAAAAAGTAGTAGTCAATGCCCTGGCCCAGTTGCGACTGAAAGGCCATCGTGTCGGAAGGTGCGCGCACAAATAATTTGGTATCGCCTCCCGATTCGGCAATCACTTTATAAGTTGTATTCGTCGCCAGATGCAACTTTGCGCCGACAAATTCCGGTAGCCACATGTTCTTGAGATCGATTACGCTTTCCTCATTCACAGTGAGTCGAAGCTTATTTCTCAAATTGCCGCCAAGCAGAAACCCGTATTCTCCCTCTGTTCCTGTCTGAAATGTGCCTGCGCCGTTTTCGTCAAGATGGATCGCCTCCGTTGTCGGATTGAAATCCGTCTGAGCCGCATTGTTCCATAGCAGGCCATAGCCATTCGTCGAAATAAGAAACGGGATCGAGATATTAGTGTTTGCCTGCAGCAACCGGACCGGTATATCTCGCAGATTGAAGAAACCTTCCTGATGCTGTCCCAAACCGTAGAGAGCTTCCTTGGGAGACAAAAGAAAGTCCTGCTGAACCTCATGGCTCTCAATGCCGTCGAGGCTTACGGGGGTAATCGTCCGTCCGCCGTTGGGTTGTTCGCTCAGCACCGGTTGTCCGGCAGCCGTAAGAAATCGCACAGCGTTTGTCGCCCGGCCAATCTCGACTCTTAACGCACTTGTCTTAACGAATACAGTCGACGCATCGGAGGAAACCGTGAAATCGGCTCCCCCGCAGGGACGAATCACAGTTGGCACAATAGATTTTGGAATCTCATTGGTTGGGCTCGCAACGACATGAATGACTCGCTCGGAGCACACCGCGACGTGCAATGTGCCGCCATTGGTATGAACGGTCACCCCATCGGTCTTTTGCTCAATGTCGCTTGAATCGTGCGACGAGGCCCGGGCAGAGGTTGAAGCAATGAAGAGCGCAAGAAAAAGAGTTGGCAAATTGAATGGAGGCTTCAAGAATGACTCCCTACTCTTACAGAGAAGCTGTAGATGACCGTTTGCAACTGAAGATCGGGAGTCAAGAGCTTACGCCTCGCGATCCCGAATTTTGTCGTCGAACAATGAATCGCGCCGATGTGGGTTCCTCTCGTCAAGAGAGTTATTCCCGGCTCGTTTCAGTTAAGGGCTGACCCATGTCAAGATGCGCCTGGTTGTCCCATTTCTCGCGAAGTTGCTTCGATAATCGAATTTCTTCAGCTGCGGCAGTTGTTTCTCCGGTTTTTTGGTAGAGCCGTGCAAGCTGATAGTGAATGCTCCCATCCTCATCGCCCGCAATTCCCAACTTGTATTCAGCAATGGCGGCCGCAATCCTTCCCGTCTCCGCGTAGATTTGTCCGCGAAGAATGTGAACCCGAGGAACCAACTCCGGCTTGAGGTTTTTGCAACTTGAAAGATACGGCTCCGCGTCCTGGAATTTGTGCTCCTGGACGAGAATCTCCACGGCAAGAAGATTTGCCTCGGGATCTTCAGGAGCTTCGGCAAGAATTGACCTGTTGATGTTGAGTGCTTCATCGTTCTTCAGCTCGGTGAACAGTACGATGGCCAAGCTGAGACGTGCGGCGTGGCTTCTGGAGTCGAGCGCGGCTGCTTTTCTGTACTCGGCTTCCGCATCGCTCCAACGACGCTGTTGCCGAAAAGAATCACCGGTTAGAACGTGCAGCCGAGGCGAGTCAGGGTCAATTTCGCCGGCCCGAGCCAGCGCTGCGACCGCCAGTTTTTCGTCGGCCTTGCTCTCCCAATAGAGGCCCTGCACAACGGTCGCGGGATTCGATTTCATGCGTTCAGCCGTGATCAAAGCCGTTTTGAAGTCCCCGGTGAAGTAAGAACATGTTGCCAGAAGATGTTGTTGAACTCCGGTCAAGGTTTTGAGCGAAGGTTTCAATGCCTCGTCGCACAAGCTGAATTGACCAGATTCATAAAGCCGCTCAGCAGCTGATTCAGGGGGGCGCTCGGTTGCTTGCACATTCTCGTCGTCAGCATTACTCATCGCATCCGGCTCCTCGCCCGAAGAGAGCGCTCTATCGACAATTACGGCGAAATCTGCGGGGAGTTTTTCGTCGCTCCTCTTGCTTCGCGCCAGCTCGATCAACGGTCTCAGTTGATCCGCAGAAACGGAACCGCGAAATTGCGACAGGTTTGTCCGAACAAAACCGGCGTCTGCAGTCGTTATCCAATCGAGTTGTTGGAGCGCGACGTCAGGGTGTCCTTGAGCTAGATCGGCGACCGCCAGACCGAGCGCTGCCAATCCGCAATGAGACCCTGATTTGGATTCCAGTTGGAACTGGTCCAGCGCTTCGGCCGCCTTGTCTTCTCGCAAAAGAGTGATGCCGAATTCAGCGTGCGCACAGAGTATGGGCGAGGGAGAACGAACTGCAGCTTTAAACGCATTTTCAGCCGGACTGAGTTTGCCTTCCTCAGCATAGGTTTCCGCAGCTTTCAGCCTCACATACGGTGAGCTGTTGTAGGTCGAAGTCATGGTTCGGGCATCATTCTCAACCCGCTCCAGAAGAGTCGTTCCCAGGTCAAGCCACGCGTTGGCGTTATTCGGGTCGATCTCCGACGCTCTTAAGTAAGAATCGGCAGCGCGATCGGCACGATTCATCATCTCAAAGGTCCTTCCCAAGGTAAGTTGCGCCTGCAAATCGTTGGGATTCAATTCGGCCGCCTTTTCCAAGTGAGGCAGCGCTGCAGTTGGGTTCTTGATTTGAAGGAATTCGATACCCAGAAACAGCTGCGGAACAAAGAGAGCTCCGTTTAGATGTTCTGCCCTTTTCAAGCTTTCGATCGCTCCAGTGTGATTACCTGTCTGGTGATACATGAGCCCCAGGTTGGCCCACAGTTCGGGGATCGATGGATCGATCTCTGTGGCTTTGCGATACGCTTCAGCCGCGGAAGAAAAATCCCCCTTGGCCTGGGCATCGCGCGCCTGGGCCACAAGAGTTTGAAGGGTTTCTGCTGATGCTTCTGCGAAAACGAGCGCGTTCACATTCGGATTTGTGAACGCGATCGCCAGGCAGACAGCAAGTACGGTCCTATGCATAGATGGGACTCTAATAAGTTATCTTCACCACACCCTGCATCTCTCTCGCACCCTGGGTGCTCGAGGCCAGGCCCATGGTGGGGCTCCCGACTCCGGAATTAGGAATGCCGAAATTGGGATGGTTGAATGCGTTGAACATCTGCACACCGACCTGCATTCGGAACTTCTCCGCGAAGTTGAACCACTTTCCGATCGTAAAGTCCTGATCTACGTACTTGGGAGCCCGCAGATTGGAAAAGTAGCGTGGAGCGTTGCCGAAGGTGAAGGCATCTGGCGCCGCAAAGGCCGCTGGGTTGAAGAAGCAGTATTTCGTTCCCACAGGGATGACGGGAACCCCGCTGGTGCCTCCGCAACTGCCGCTCTTAAGCGGCTGCCCGGTCAAATTGGCGTGCTGGCCGCCGCCAAAAACAGTCTCGGCGTTTGTTCCGGAACCGATCGACATCGGGAAACCGCTCTGGGCTGTGGTAATTCCCGACACCTGCCAGCCACCCGCGACTGCATCCTCAACCGCGTTCATGCCGCCTCCGAACCGCTTGCCCCGGCCAACCGGCAGATCATACACATAGTTCAATACCAGAGATTGAGGGATATCGTCTCCGTCCACCGACCAATCCGCTTTCAGGTCATAGTAGTTGCGGATGCTCGAGCCTCCCTGGTCGCCATTGATCGAACCCCATTCCTCCGGACCGCCTGTATCGGAAAGGAACTTCGAGAAGGTGTAGGAGGCCGTAAAGACCAGGCCCGCGCCGAAACGATGCTTGAAGTTTGCCTGGAGTGCGTTGTAGTTGTTGATTGCGATCGGTTCGTCCTCGGCCGAGACGCCTCCGCAGAACTCCGGATACGGCATCAGGGATTGTGCCACCGTGTACGGGCAGCTCGGGGCGGTAAGTCCCAGGGAGCTCAAGGCAGTGGCGTAGGGGTTGCTGGACAAAGTGTTATTCAGCGTAGAGCCCATGGAAAGGTAGTTTGGATTCAGTTGGCCGTAGTTCATGCCGCCAAGGGTGATGCGCCTTCCACGGCTCCCTACATAGTTCACATCCAGCACGTCGTTGGGAGTGAAGGCGTATTGGAATCCAAAACTGAACTGCTGGGTCATGGGATCAGGGCGATTTCGATCCACCACGCTGGGGCTCTGACCCACTTGGGTCAGGCCCGCCAACGCGTTCCCGGTAACCGGCACTAGACCCGATTGGAATGCCTGTGAAAGTGGCGAAATCACGTGGATTCCGTCGGCCGACGAAGTCCACACACCCGATGTCGAATATCCAGGGTCCGGTCCATTGCCGCCATAGAAGTTTCTAGCGTAATACAGGCCATAACCACCTCGCACTACCAGCTTCGGCATCACGGCATACGAGAAGCCAAGGCGAGGCGCGAGGTCATTCAAGTTGGGGTTATACAGGAAACGGTCCCCCGGACTGTTGTAGACGATCTCACCATAAACCGGGATCCCTGTCGTCACGCTGATCGGATTGAGGGCGTGGAGATTGAAATACGCTTGCTCGTTATGCCGCGCTGTCGGCGGCATCTGGAGTTCATAGCGGAAGCCCAGGTTCAAGGTGAGATTTTTCCTCGCTTTCCAATCGTCCTGTAAGTACATCCCGTGCTCATAGTACGTTGGCGCCGGATATGCGTTAAATCCTGTTGAGCCGCCCGAACCGGATCCGGGATTACCGGCGCCCGCCATAAAGGAAGCGAGCGCGTCTCCGGGGCTTTCGCCCTTCAAGTTTGATGGGTCAGGGCCGGCAGTCATTTCGTTACTGAATTGGAATACTGTCGGGATGAGTCTGCCGCCATCGTCTGTTTGCCAAACGCCCATATATCCGACCGAGACGGATTGCGTCCTCAAAGTCTTGTTCACGTCTATGGTCAAGCTGCCGTTATTTTGCGGGAAGTTGGCTTCGCCAGAGTTTTGGGTCGCGCCCAGCGGAGCATAGAATCCTGACCCGCTAAAGGTGTTTCCAAACTCAACCTGCGGAAACTGTGGCGTCCACGAGTCGAGTTGGGCCGGCAACCCGAGCGTGGACGGTTGGAACGGGTAACCCTGGACAACGTTTCCCCCTGGATTGCGAATAAAAAACAGGTCGCTGCTCAGGACAAAGGTCGGCGAAAAAACGTGGGAATAGCCCAAAACCCCAAACATGCGGTTGTTTGGGTCGAATACATAGGGGCCCGCGACGTCGTTTCCATAAAAGGCCCCTGTTTGGACCTTTCCCTCGTGCTTATTTGAGAATTGCCCGTAGATTCGGTTATTCGCGTTGATGTTCTGGTCAATGCGAATTCCCCACTCGTTGGAAGTTGTCGGTGCACTCACCGTGGTGTTGAAGTTGAATCCGCCGCCTGGATTCTTGGGCGCCGGCCAATAGTTGCCCGTGGCAAATTTGTTCGCCAGAGCGTCGATATTGGTTATGATGTTTCCCGGATAGGGATCACGGACATATCCACTTCCGCCAGCCGCGATGCTACCGACTCCGGAACTTCCCGCCGGGCAGGTCTCCACCGAGTAAGGGTTGTAGATTGCGCCCGAATAGATGTTTCGGCCCAGACAATCCGTACCCAACACTGTGGTTGTCAGCTCAGAGGAGAAGTCCCCCCCCAATTGGGCAGTGGTGGGCACCTCAGCGCCATAGGAGAGGCCTCCATTGAGACGCAGCCCCTCATAGTTGGCGAAAAAGAAGGTTTTGTCCCGCTGCTTATAGATGCCCGGAATATACAGCGGTCCACCGCCTGCAAATCCGAACTGATTGCGATGGTCGTCAGGCCTGGGGGTGCCAGCCAAATTGTTGAAGTAAAGGTTGGAGTCCAGGTTCTGGTTGCGAATGTACTCGTCAGCAAGGAAATGGAAGTCGTGGGTGCCGGCTTTGGTGGTTAGGCTGATCACATTCCCGGTGCTGAATCCATATTCGGCTGAAAACGAGTAGCTGGTTATCTTGACCTGGTCCGTATCCTCCGGGGCAGGCACATACAAGATTCCTCCCCAGCCCTGGGCTACATCGTAGCCGCCCTCAAGAAGGAACAAGTTGGTCCCGAAGTAACCTCCCCCAAAATTCAGGAATGAGTAGTCCTGGTCTGCCGTATCTTCGCTGCCACCCGCCGCCAACAACTGCCGGTCGCCTTGAACGTTGATAGCGGAATCGAGCGTCGCAAAGGAGAGCACATTTCTGAGGTTGAGCGGAAGTTCCTCGACTTGCTTCGACGTGATATCGGTGCTGATGCTAGCGTCCTGGGTTTGGAGCAGCGGGCCGCCTGCACTGACAGTAATCTGCTCAGTCGCGCCGACGGTCAGGCCCACCGCCATAGTCAGCGTGTCACCCCCGCTGAGGACGATCCCGGTTTGTCGAGTTGTTTTGAAACCCGGTGCGCTCGCCTCGAGAGTATAGGTGCCCTCCGGGAGCAAGGCGAAGGAGAACTCCCCAGCCGAAGTCGTGGTGTCGGACCGGGTGATTCCATTTTCTGGATTTGTGAGCCGCACCGTCGCTTTCGGGACTCTGGCCCCGGACGGGTCGGCCACCGTACCCGAAAGCGAGGCGGTTATGCTCTTTGACTGCGCATAAAGCGCTGGGTGGATTAGCAGGCCGAAGGCGGCGATCAAGACCGCCAGAACCGTGAAACGTAACCTAGTCATTTTGCCTCCTCGAGTTTTTCTTCCGGTTGAATTCACTTCTGATTGGTCCGAAGCCTCTTTTGAGGAAAGGCCCAGAGCCTTGGCAGATCCCCTGATCGGGTAAATTGGCCGTAGCAAGACACAAATACACACTGTTTACATTCGTTGAAAGTAAGCGATAACTTAAAGCCGGCTGGCAAGGTACAGTACGGTACTGTCCGGGAGCGTTCCCTATCGAAATAGGGGCCTTGTCATAGTCATTTGGGTGGAGTACAGTACCGCGGAGGTGGGGCTATTAGCTGGGGGCCGATGGAACACGCGATTGAATCTAAGGATATTGGTCAGCGAGCGGGCGGTTCTCGGGAGATCCCCGCGGCCCATGTTCAAGAGGCCCTTGCCGAGATCCTGGCAAGTAATCCCTTCCGCACCAGCAAGCAATCTCAGCAACTTCTCCGATACATTGTTGACCAGACGTTGTCCGGCCACGGCCAGCTCCTGAAAGAAAGAGTGATAGGGGCAGAGGTTTTTGGAAGGCCCCCGGATTACGATACAAATTCTGACCCGATTGTTCGGGCACGGGCAGCGGAACTCAGAAAGAGACTTGCACAGTATTACGTCGGGGAGGGTGCTGCGAGCGCTCTCCGAATCGAAATCAGCCCAGGATCTTATCACGCGTCGTTCTTAAATTTGGCCAAAGCGCCCTCTAAGGAACTGGAAAGCGGAAGCGCTGGACCCGTTTATCGCCTGGCGGCAGCCGCTGCGCCAGCTCCGATCGCCAGCCCCGAAATCCCTTCCCCCGCAGCGGCGACCACTTCTGAGACCAAGCCGCCGCGAGCCAAACCGCTTTGGGTTGCCTCGATATTCTGCGTCACGGTTCTTGTGTCGTCTTTGTTTCTGTTCAGGGCAAAGAGCCCCGTTGATCAATTCTGGGAGCCCCTATTATCGACGGCGAAACCAGTGTTGATCTATACGGGGTCGAATCCCGTCTACATGCCGACCGAGGAATTGCTTGAAAAATACAGGGCCACACACAAGCTCGATGAATTGGATGCGCAGGGGCATGAATTCCTGATCCCGCTGACTCCCGACCAGAAATTTGGCGCCGGCGATCTAACCCCCGTCAGAAACACCTATGTGACTCTCGGAGACGTGTCAGCCAACGTTACTGTGGCAACCTTCCTGACGCGTAATAAGCGGAGCTTCGATCTTCGCTCGGGAGAGGATGTTGTATTTGGAGATCTTCTTCAATCTCCGTCCGTTTTGATCGGCGCATTCAATAATGGATGGACGATGCAAATGACCGGTGATCTCGGATTTGCTCTCGGGCCCGGGTTAACAATCCAGGATCGATCCGTCCCGAAGCGGAGTTGGGCGCTGCTCTACTCCCCAGAAAACAAAGTCCTGGTGGATTATGCCGTGGTTGCACGACTTCCTAAATCGAAAGCCGGCGAGCCACTTATAGCCATTGCCGGAATTGGTCAGAGCGGCACCCGCGCGGCTGCTGAGTTTATTACCAATCCCCAGGAGATCAAGGAACTGATCAAGTCCGCACCCAGGGCGTGGACCAACGAGAACGTGGAGTTCGTCCTCCAGACGAAGGTCGTCAACGACATTCCAACAACGCCAACTGTCGTAGCCATACGCTACTGGTAGGCGCAGCACATCAGGGATTGTCTGCGCAAGGCGCCTCCGAACTTGGCTAACGATCCATCCCCCACAAATCGCGTAATCTGTTGGCCTCGATGAATTGCTTGGCGTGAATTCCGCACTTTGACTGACAGTTGCCCGATTGGAATTTGAGGAGCGTAACAACCCCAGTAAGCCCACAACTATTCTGAAATTGATGCACGCATGGTTGCCGGTTAATGCCCTGCGGCCAATGTACTCGGTGAACGTGGGTTGAGCCAATGCTGCAGCGTCCGCCGCGCCAACGGCTTAGTTCAAACGCCAAAGGATCCGTCAAGTTGCTAAATCGAAAGCTTGTTGAGATTTCAGGAGGCCGACGTCTTTGAAGTCCCAAAAGCGCTCAAAATTTTGGGGTCCCCACAAAATCCCCCACAAGGCCAGAGCGTGCGAGTGGAAAATTCTTCTAAGTTATTGATAATAATTGGCTCCTCAGGTAGGACTCGAATTGTGTTGAATATAAGTGGCTTATATGCTGGTGTACCGGGTTTCGGTACCGGGTTTTTCAGGCCGCCCGTTCAACCTCGATCTGCGCTTCAATCCATGCATCAACCTCATCTTCGGGCCAGAATGATCCGGAGCCACCCAGGTGAATTGGCCGTGGAAACTTCCCCGCCGCGATCATGTTGTACAGCGTCGCGCGGGACACCGGGATGCGGGTGAGAATGTCGAGGATTTTGATCAGCTTCTTCACGTAGGTAAATACGCGAGACTCAGCCTTCATCGTCCTCAGCAGTTGAGGAAATGAACGGGGAACCATGGTTCTCCCGGGGAAACCATTCCAAGTCGGAGCAGTGGTAGAGAACTTTGCCACCGATGCAGCGCGGGTGAATCTCCGAGACCTTCGCGTAGGCGTCCAGCGTGCGCACGCTCATCCCTAGTTGGAATGCGGCATCTCGGCGTAGGTAATCACGAGCACGCCAGGCGAGTGCTCGAACAGCCTCCTGATGGTGGAAGCACTCAAACCCCACAGCTTGGCGAGTTGCTCTGGTGTGTAGTGCTGCTCCTCTGCATTGTTCATAGCGCCACTATAAATGGACGGGCACGACCATGCGCGGGCGCTGGTGGCGAACTCTTCGAACCAACAATGCGTGGTAATCTGCATGGTCGCCTTACGATCGGATACGGAAGTCGGGAAGCGCATACAGCCGTTCAAGCTCCCGAACCTCCAGCGACTCTGTTGTGCTCGCAATATGCGCCGCCAAGTCCGCATCTACCTCTCGCAGCCATGCATACATTTGCGTGCAATCCATCGCGTCAAAGACGGATTGTGCCCATGCGCAGAATGCCTTTTTTTGCTCACCTTCCGTAAGGTGTGAATTCTCCACTTCGTAAGAAAAAATGGAATGAGTCGCCCAGGCGGATAAATCCCAGGGCATTAGTGGGCGACGATGCCATGGAGCTTCGTTCATCGGTATGCGTCAGACCAAATGCATGGATGATGTCTTTGCGGCCCAGGAAGCAGGAGTAAGGTCTGCGATGCGTTGAACGGGCGCGTTGGCAAGCCCAGGGAGGATGTCGGCGAG
>Ga0302319_10010443_pt1 | contig 17693 bp, 14 predicted proteins | sample Bog_T0_2_FD_203319 | JGI IMG/M metagenome (GOLD analysis project Ga0302319, IMG submission 203319) | Peat permafrost microbial communities from Stordalen Mire near Abisko, Sweden - Bog_T0_2 | ecosystem: Environmental > Terrestrial > Soil > Wetlands > Peat | place: Sweden: Abisko, Stordalen Mire...
TTGTGGATGTGAGCATTGCGCAGATTGCGAAGAGCGTTGCCATCTACCTAGGCATTCCGTTCGTCTCGGGATTTGTGACGCGGTTTGTCCTGATCCGCATCAAGGGCGAGGAGTGGTATCGCACGCGCTTCATTCTCAGGATCAGCCCACTCACGCTGGTGGCCTTGTTGTTCACGATTCTGGTGATGTTCTCGCTGAAGGGCGATCTGATTGTGCGGCTACCGCTGGATGTGGTTCGCATCGCGGTCCCGCTGGTGGTCTATTTCCTCATCATGTTCCTGGTGAGCTTTTGGATGGGGAAGCGCCTGGGGGCGAACTATGCGCAGTCCGCGACGCTCTCGTTCACGGCGGCAGGCAATAACTTTGAACTGGCCATTGCGGTGGCCGTGGCCGTGTTCGGGCTCAAGTCCGGCGAGGCGTTTGTGGGCGTGGTGGGGCCGCTGATTGAGGTGCCGGCTCTGATTGGGCTGGTGAATGTTGCGTTCTGGATTCGGAGGCGGTACTTCGTTTCGACGGTGATGGATTGTGAGGGCAGCCCTTCGGTCGGTCAGCCCTGAGAAATCTTTGAACGAATCGCTCTTGCGATCCAGCATTTCCTCAGGGGCTAAAGCCCACTTCCTATGATTGGCTTTATGCCGGGGATGAATCCCCGGCCTACCACCCGAAAGCAGTTTTCCGCAAGCGAAGCCGTGCCCTTTCAAAGCATGGGCGCGATCGGAATTTCAATAGGGCAGGCGCGCCGAATGTTCTTCGTTTCGAGGCGCGGGATTCGGGGGCCGCAGCTTTTGTAAACTAGACCTATGAAGAAAGTTCGCTCTCCGTTCTATGTCACGACGTTGATTGCGGGCGCCTTCTTCATGGAGATGCTGGACGCGACGATCATCGCTACGGCGCTGCCGCAGATGGCTCGCAGCTTTCATGTGGGCGCGGTGAACCTGAATATCGGCATGACGGCCTACATGCTGACGCTGGCGGTGTTTATTCCGGCGAGCGGATGGGCGGCGGACCGGTTTGGGGCGCGCTCGGTGTTTGCGACGGCCATCGGTGTTTTCACGCTGGCTTCGGTGCTTTGCGGGCTGTCGGGCACGCTGACCGAGTTCATTCTGGCGCGCATTCTGCAAGGGGTGGGCGGAGCGATGATGGTTCCGGTGGGCCGGCTGATTGTGCTCCGCACCGCGCCCAAAGACAAGCTGACCCAGGCGCTGGCCTATATCACTTGGCCGGGGCTTTCGGCGCTGGTGATCGGGCCTCCGCTGGGCGGATTCATCACCACCTACTTCAGTTGGCACTGGATCTTCTTCCTGAATCTTCCGGTGGGTGTGCTGGCGCTGGTGCTGGCGCTTTTGTGGATTGAAAACATCCACGGCGAAGAGGTGCATCCGTTTGACTGGCTCACGTTTCTGCTGGGCGGGTTTGCGTCAGCGGGGGCTGTTTACGCGCTGGAGGAGCTGGGCGGCGAGGCTGGCGAGTGGCGCAGGCCGGCGGCGATTCTGGCCCTTAGCCTGCTGAGTGGGACACTTGCCGTGGTGATGGCGCGGCGCAATCCGGCCAGGTCGTTGATTGATTTCGAGTCAATGCGGCTGAAGACTTTTTCGCTTTCGGTCTACGGCGCCAGCGCGTTTCGAATTGGGGTGGCAGTGCTGCCGTTTCTGCTGCCGCTGATGTTTCAGATCAGCTTTGGGCTGACGGCGTTTCAATCGGGGCTCTACCTGCTGGCGCTGTTTGGCGGGGATATCAGCATGAAGGCGCTGGTGATTCCGATTCTGCGGCGGTTCGGCTTCCGGCGGGTGATCATCGTGAATGGCGTGATCTGCGCTGCTTCCATCGCGGTTTGCGCAACGCTGTCGCCGGTGACGCCGGTGGGACTGATTGTGGTGATTCTCTACCTTCATGGCGGCTTCCGGTCACTGGAGTTTACCTGCCTGACGACGCTGGCCTTCACGGAGATTCCCGCGGCGCGGATGAGCCGGGCGAACGGCTTTATGAGTACGGTGATGCAACTGAGTTCGGGGATGGGCGTGGCGGCGGGCGCGATCACGCTGCGGCTGGTGGCTCATGCGGCTGGCCACTCGGCGGCGGTGCCACAGTTGAGGGATTTCCACTTGGCGATTCTGTTCATGGCATTTCTGGTGCTTGGGCCGGTGCTGGACGGCCTGAGCCTGAAGCATGATGCGGGGGCGGACACGAGCGGACATATGCAGCCGGAGATGGAAGCGGCGATTTAGTGGCAACTTTGCGATTTTGAAGGCACGGCCGAAGGGCTTGCAGGAGAGTTCCTTGCTTGATTTGGAATGCCGAAACCGATACCTCAGGGGCTGAAGCCCTCGCTTGATTCGATGGGTTCTTTGCCGGGGATAAATCCCCGGCCTACCGCCGGATTCTACCCAGTGGTTCTGTTGGGCCTGTATGCTGAATGCGATTCGAGTTGGACGGGTAAAGAGGGAGTGCGGCTTGGTAGAGGCGATGGAATCTTCGGCGCAGGGATGGCTGGCCGGCGCGTGGATGTTGACCGGGCTGCGCAGGCGTTGGCGTGTGCTGGGCGGCGCGATGCTGGGCGCGGTGGCAGTGGGCGCGGTGCTGCTGGTGGGGCTCCATGGAAGCCGCGTGGCGGCTGTTGTTGCGCCTTATCCGCATGAGCTGGCGCAGGTGAGCTTTGCGGTGGCGGGCGACGTGATTCCGCATGAGCCGGTGCGTGCTGCCGCAGCGGCGGCCGGAGACGGGACGCAGGGATGGGGTGCGCTGTTTGTGGACGTGAGCGATGTATTCAAGCGGGCGGACTTTGGGTTTGTGAACCTGGAGACACCTGTGGCTCCGGCGCATTCGAAGGGGTCGAAGCCGTTTCTATTCGATGCGCCGATTGCGCTGCTGGACGCGCTGAAGGCCAATGGCGTGAAGCTGGTTTCGTTTGCCAATAATCACGTGATGGACCAGGGGTGGGCGGGGTTTGCGGAGACGCGCGAACACCTGCGCGCGGAGGGGCTGCTTTTTGCGGGCTCGGGCGATACGGCGAAGGAGACCTGGCAGCCGGTGATTGTGGAGGCCAATGGCATCAAGGTTTGCTGGCTGGGGATGACGCGCTGGCTGAACGGGAACAGCAATCCGGACAAGGATGAGCTGCCGCACGTGAACTTCTTTCCTTATCCGGGTGAGTCGGGCGGGGCGGCGGGACTGGATGAGGCTGGCGTGCTGGAGGCGATCCGGCAGGCGCGGACGAAGTGCGACATGGTGGTGGTTTCGATTCACTGGGGCATTGAATATGCGCCCGCGCCGAGGCCGGAGGATGTGGAGACGGCGCACAAGATGCTGGAGGCCGGGGCGACGGTGATTGTGGGGCACCATCCGCATGTGCTGCAGCCGGTGGAGACGTATCGAACTCAAGACGGGCGCGATGCGGTCGTCTTTTACTCGTTGGGCAACTTTCTGTCGAACCAGTCGCGGACGTATGTGGATGGGCTGATGCCGGACAAGAACGGCGATCCGCGGGACTCGATGATTGGATTGTTTGCCGCGGTGCGCAGGGACTACGGGCCGGGCGGCATGCGGGTGGAACTGGGGCACGTGGGCCTGCTGCCGGTGTGGGGAGAGAACAACCGCAATGAGGTGGCCGTTGGGCGGGCGAAGGCGCCGGTGATTCATCCGGTGCTGATTGACAGGGAGATGCCGCGGCTGCAGGCGCGGCTGGATGAACTGACCAAGTTGAATACTTCGGCATCTCCGCTGACCGCGGAGCAGAAGAAGGAGTTCATCGAGACCACAACGCGGCTGAAGCTGCTCAGCGATCGCCGTGCTCTGCTGCTGGCGCGGACGGGGGATGAGTATGTGACGGATCCGCCGAAGCTGGTGGCGAAGCCTTAGCGACACACGGAGTTTCCGCTGTGTCTTGCTGCCTGGATCGGCTTACCCAGGCCAGATCGGGGCGGGACGAGCCAGCACCGCGCTTCTCGAGCTCTGCCGAAGGGCCGGTATAGCGGCAGTATTCGCGCTGGGCACGGGTGACCTTCAAGCCGATTTCACCAGCCGATTTCATGCGCGTGCGGCCCTCGGGCTTACTGTTCGTCGGCCAGGTCGCCATCGGCTGAGTCTTTGCGATCGTCGGAGAGAATCTGCCAGAGGGCGGTGCCGTAGACTTCCCAGTCCGTGTGGCCGCAGCCCTCGCAGGCGTACTCGCGAATATCGCGTCCGGAGGAGGTATCCTTCTCCGTCATGCGCATGGTCTCACCGCATTTGGAGCAGATCATGGGGTTCTCCGCAACCAGTCTGGCGCGGAGTGCTGCGTCTCGTCAATAGCCGCTGGCGACGAGCCATGCTTCGGTGAGGTCCATCTCCGGCTTCTTGGCGAGCAACTGGGCGTGGGCCAGCTTGACGAGGACATCGGCCTCAACGTTGACGGGCGCGCCGGGGGCCAGGGTGTGGAGGTTGGTGCGCCAATAGGTGAGCGGGAGGATGGCGATGGTGATGGCCTCGCCGTCGAAGTCGGCGATGGTGAGGCTGATGCCCTCGACGGCGACCGAGCCCTTGTGGACCATCCAGGGGCGGGCGTTCTCGGGGACCTTGACCTTGAGGGTCCAGTCGGTGGTCTGGATGTCGAAGGCTGGGTCGGTTGGGGAGATCACTGAATCAAGAGAACTTAGCGTGCCGCAGCCGTCTACGTGGCCCTGGACGATGTGTCCGCCGAGGGGGCTGCCGGCGGCGGTGGGCAACTCGAGGTTGACCTGGGCGCCGGGGGCGAGGGCGCCGAGGGAGGTCTTGTCGAGGGTCTCCTGGGCGAGGTCGGCGTGGAAGAGGGTGGGGTGGACATCGAGGGCGGTGAGGCAGACGCCGGAGACGCCGAGGGAGTCGCCCTCGCGGAGGCGGCCGGCGAGGCCAGGGGCCTGGACCGTGATGCGGCGGACGCCGCCTCGGGATTCAAGGCCGACGAGGGTGCCGGTCTGTTCGATGATGCCGGTAAACATGAGTCTAGTTTACAGGGGCCAGGGAATGGGGGCGAGAGGGGCGGAATGTTGGCCTGGAAGGTTGCGAGGACCCCTTGAATGTTCGCCTGGAGGGGTGCGGAAATAGGGCGAATGTCCGCTCAGGCGGGTGCAGTTTACGTATGCATTAACCAGCCGGACGGTCAAACAATTGAAATCAACTGTTGAGAACTAGCCAAACGAAGCGAAAGGGTTGTTGAGAATTGACCGGCGTTTTTGCGCATGGGGTTGAAGGGGCGGGGGAAGGGGGCGCGGGGCGGCGAAATTTGGCGGATTTTCCGGGTTGGGGCGGACTGGGGGGTAGGGAGTAGGGAGTAGGGAGTAGGGAACAGGGACTGAGGGACTAGGAGGTTTGGGGCCATGGGTCTTTGAGCAGTGAGCAGAGGCCGAGGTCGTTGCCGTAGCGCTGGACTTCGACTTCTGCCATGCGGATGGGCGCGGCCATGCCCTTGAAGGCGGGGACAGCGTCGGAGCCCATGATCTGCGGGCTGACGAAGAGGTGGACGCGATCGACGAGGCCGGCGGCGAGCAGGGCTGTATTGAGGCGCGTGCCGGTTTCGGTGAGCAGGGTGAGGATGCCTTCTTCGCCCAGCTTGTCGAGGACTTTGTCGAGGGGGACACGGCCAGCGTCTGGTGGCAGCACCTCGACGCGGACGCCACGCTGGCGGAGTGCGGCGATGCGGGCTTCGTCGGTGGAGACGGTGAAGATGGCGACATCGTCGTGGGCCGAGGCGACCATCTTGCAGTCGAGCGGCATGCGCAGGGCGGAGTCGAGGACCACGCGAAGCAGCGGGCGGCGGCGGCGCAATCCACTCCGATCGGTCAGTTGCGGGTCGTCGGCGAGGACGGTGTCAACGCCGGTGAGGGCTGCGTCGGCCTGCCAGCGGAGGGGCTGGACAGCGGCGCGGGCGGCCTCGGAGGTGATCCAGTAGGGTTCACGGAGGTGGTGCACGCCGGCCGCTGGTGCAATGCGGCCATCGAGGGTCATGGCCACCTTCATGAGGACCAGGGGGCGGCGCGAGGTGATCCAGCGGGCGAAGCCCTCGTTGAGGCGGCGGGCTTCTGGTTCGCACACGCCCACGGTGGTCTGGAGGCCTGCTGCATGCAATGCGGCGAGGCCCTGGCCGGCGACGGCGGGGTTGGGGTCAATGGTGGCAGCCACAACACGATTGACGCCGGCGGCGATGAGGGCCTGAGTGCAAGGGCCGGTGCGGCCGGTGTGGTTGCAGGGCTCCAGGGTCACGTAGGCCGTGCCGCCCTTCAGGCGCGGACCGGCGTGCTGCCCGGCCACCTTGAGAGCGGCGATTTCGGCGTGGTCCAGCAAGCCGTACTCGTGCCAGCCTTCACCGGCCACTTGTCCGGCGCAGTCAAGGATCACGCAGCCGACGGCGGGGTTAGGCGAGGTGACGGCGATGCCTCGGCGGGCCAGGTCGAGGGCGCGGTGCATCCAGGTGCGGTCTTGGTCGGGGGTGGGCATCCGGGTGGACGGGTGAAATGTCAAGTTTACATCGGGGGGGAGGATGGTGAGAGGGACGCGCATACCCTCGAATCGAAAGACTCACTGCGGTGTAATAATCCCGCCCAGCGCCTGCCTCCGCGGCAGCACAATTCCTCGATGGTCCACCACCTGCGGTGGGGCCAATGGTTGAAGATCCTCGACTTGGAGGATCGGCCGCTCAATCAATGCCCCACCGCACGCCGGGCACCAGTCCGCCTCGGTCTCCGCATCCAGCACTGCCCGGCAATGGCTGCAAATCCGTTCCATGCCCTCAAGATTATCCGATCCTCCCACCACGGCCAATGCCAGCCACGGCGAACCCGCTTGGCCCCACCGCAGGTGCCGAAGGCAGACAGCCGCACCGCAGGTGCCCGGTAGACTGGAAACATGCACTCTCCCGTTCGCCTGGTGGCGATTGACATGGACGGCACCCTGCTGCCTACTTTTGCGAAAGAACTCAGCCCTCGCTCGGCGCGCGCACTCAAGGCCGCACAGGAGGCCGGCATCACGGTCGCCATCGCCACCGGCCGGCGCACGGCCTACACGGCGCCCATCCTCGAGGGCCACGGCCTGCGAGCGGATATGCCGCTGATCACGTCCAATGGAGCAGTCACACGCACCCTTGGCGGGCTTTCGATTGACCGCTGCCACATGCCTGCAGTGGTGGCGCGCGGGCTCTGCGGGCTGCTCAGGCCATTCGGTTTTCTGGTATTCACGTTTGACCGGCTGGGCCGCGGCGAATTGGTGCTGGAGGATTTGGAAAACGTGCAAGGCCGCATCGCGGTCTGGGTGGAGGCCAACCGCAACGCCATTGAAGAAATCCGTCCTTTGGAACAGGCCCTCCCCGACGGCGAAGACCCCATCCAGGGTATGCTGGCGGGAGGCCTGAGCAACCTGCGCCAGGCGGAAGCCGCACTGCTGGCCAGCCCGTGGGCCGACCGCTGCGAGTGCATCCGCACGGAATACCCGGCGCGCGACCTGTCGATCGTGGACCTGCTGCCCAAAGGCGTCTCAAAAGGCTGGGCGCTGCAGCAACTTGCCACCCGCCTCGGCATCGAACGCGAAGAGACCATGGCCATTGGCGACAACTGGAACGATGTGGATATGCTGGAGTGGGCTGGGCAAGGCGTGATCATGGGCAACGCGGCGCAGGAACTGCGCACCATGGCCAAAGTGCGCGGCTGGAAGCAGGCACCGCCCAACGATGAAGACGGCGTGGCAATCGTGCTGGAACGCGCCATCGCCAAACGCCGCAAGCTGTAGCGGGGAGTTGTAGGTCAGAGCGAGTGCCCTGAGTCGGAAGTTCGCAGCATAATGAATGCTGTCATCCTGAGCGAGTTGGCCCCGCCGCAGGTGGTCAGTTTTTGCGGGGAGTCGAAGGATCTGCGGTTGTTCTTGAGTGAACTTCTGACTCACCACACTGGCACGTCAGGGCTGGTAGGTCAAGGTCTTAACCCTGACAGAATCAACGCATTGAGAATCGTCGGGGCTTTAGCCCCGGAGGTATGTTTCTTTGCACTTGCCTTCCCCAACCCGTCCCGCGGCAACGCTGCTGGCATTCGCAGCCCTCCTCGCGCTCGCCCCACCTGCCCCCGCCGCCGAGCGCATCACCCTGCGCAACGGATTCGAGGTGCTCTGCCACCATCATACCCAGGTCGACGGCCGGGTCCGCCTCTACCTCACTGCCGGCGAAGATAACTACATCGAGTTTCCTCCCCCTGAGATTGCCGCTGTTGAGACGGTCCCCGATCCCCCTGCGCCGCCGGACGCGGCAGCTCCCCTTGCGGCCGCCCCCGCCATCGCTCCCAATGCCAGCCTGACGCCCGCCGACCTCAACGAGATGTTGGCCGCCGCCGGTCACGAGCACAACCTGGATGTGGACCTGCTGGCCAGCCTGGTCAAAGAGGAGAGCAACGGCAACGCCCGCGCCGTAAGCCGCGCCGGAGCACGCGGCCTGATGCAACTGATGCCGGGAACCGCCGCGCAGCTCGGCGTCAAAGACAGCTTCAAGCCCGACCAGAACGTCCGCGGCGGCTCAACCTATCTGGACGCGCTGCTCACGCGCTACCACGACAACCTGGCCCTGGCGCTGGCCGCGTACAACGCCGGACCCCAGGCCGTGGACAAGTACCGCGGCATTCCGCCCTACCACGAGACCCGTGCCTACGTCGCTCGCGTCATTCACGAGTTCAACCGGCGCGTGATCGCCCACGAAGCGCAGGCCCGGCACGCCCTTGCCACATCTCCCCAGCGGGACACACCGTCACGCTAAAACGAGCCGCTCGCAACGCCCCTCAACCTGCATACACGCAGCGATGGGCTTCGTCTGCGAATGCCTCAATCAGCTTCACGTCCGCGTCGAAGAAGTGATCGGATGGGCACAGGATGTATCCGCCGCCTTCGCCCGCCGCCTCAAAACAGGCGCGCACCGCGGCCCGCGTCTCTTCCTCGGTGCATCCGGCAAAGTAGTTGAACTGATCAAACCCGCCAATCATGCACACCTTCTCGCCGATGCGGTTCTTCGCCTTGGCCAGGTCCATGTCTCCGCCCATGGCGCGCGGGGTCAGCGTCTCCATGGCGTCCGGCTCCATGGCGGCAATGCGCTCCAGGAGCGGCATCATCCCTCCGCACGTGTGGTACGCAATTCTCTGCCCTGCCTCGTGCGCCAGCGCGATCAACTCCGTGTCGTAGGGCGCAACAAACTGGTCGAATATCTTCGGGTTGATCACCGTTGAAGATGCAGAACCGCCGCCCAGCTCCAGCAGGTCAAATCGTGCGCCCGCCGTCGATCGAAGATAGGTCTGCTTGCGCCGCGCCAGAATCCCTAGAAACTCATGCACCCAATCCGGATCGTCATAGGTGGCCAGGATCATCTGCTCCATGCCAAACAGGCAGCAGGCGTCCTGCCAGGTGCCCGGCTGGCCAAACACGTCGAAGCAAAGCACGTGGCTGCGCACCAGGCCGCGCCCGCCATACGCATCGGCCACCCGGTTCACCGCATCCACATCGCATAGAGGGTGCGTCACAAACTCGCCGATCAGGTCGATATCTTTCTTCTCTTTCACTGGATATTCGACCACCCATGTCGACTTCTCATCCGACTGCGTCACCATCGTCAGCTGGCCCTTCGGCGTCACAAACCGGTAGCGCGTGGCCTGGCCATGCGCGTTAGAAATATCCTCCGCGTACGTCTGCCAATTCGCTGACCACACCCGGTGCGCCTCAAGAAAGCCCGGCTCTCCCTGGAACGGATCGGCGTAGTCGCCCAACGCTGCATTCGGCTTGTGGCACACCGGCCAAGTGATGGCGTCCAGATCGAAATGTTCAAAGAACTCCTGGCTCGTCCCGCCGCCGAAGTACTTGTTCAGGAAGTACGGCATCAGGTGATGCGAGGTCACCGGCAGCCGGTCTGGCTTTTCGCGCCGCAGTGCGGTCAGAAGGCGTTCTTTGTGTGTCATGGGTATCGCATCCGGTATACACTGCTTGCGCTCCCCTGGGCAACGATGCCTCAGCTGTGCTTCCCGGCATTGTGACTGCGCGCCAAGTCCCCTGCCTCGACCGATAGAATGAAATACGCAGTTTCCGAACGGAGAACTCTTGAAAAAGAATCAGCTGATTCTGGGCTTGCTGGTGCTCGTGGGTCTTGCCGTGCTGCTCTACGCCGGCCGCGACCGCATCCACCTCGACTTCGGCGTCTTCCGCACCCAGCTCGCCATGGCCGACTGGCGCAAAATCGGCCTCGGCGTCGCCTGCATCTACATCGGCTACCTCTTCCGCGCCGCCCGCTGGGCTCTACTCATCAAGCCCCACAAGAAGGTGCCCGTCCTCTCTCTCGTCGGCACGCAGGTCATCGGCTTCACCGCCGTCGCGCTCATCGGCCGCGTGGCAGACCTGGTGCGCCCCTATCTGGTCTCCAAGCGCACCGGCCTGCCCCTCAGCTCCCAGGTCGCCGTCTACATCGTCGAGCGCCTCTTTGACGCGGGCTCCGTGGCGCTCATCTTTTCTACCGTCATCCTGCTGGCGCCCGAGGGCGCGCTGCCCCATCCTGAAATCGTCCGCAAGGCCGGTTATTGGGGTCTGCTGCTCACCATCGCCGGTGGCCTGTTCCTGGTTGCCGTTCGCATGGCCGGCGGAGTCGTCGCCACCTTCATGGAAGACCTTTTCGGCCTACTCTCCAAAAACCTGGGCCACGCCATCGGCCACAAGATTCGCACCTTCCGTGCCGGGCTTGACACCCTGCGCACCGCGTCCGACTTCCTGACCACCGCGATCCTCTCGCTGGTCATGTGGGGCCTGATCGCCGTGGCCTATCTTGAGACGCTGCAAGCCTTCGTCGCCAGCCCGCAGCTTGGCTCCATGACCCTGGCCAAGTGCATGCTCCTCATGGCCTTCAGCGGCGGAGCCAGCCTCTTTCAGCTCCCCATCCTCGGCTGGTTTACGCAGACTGGCCTTGTCGCCGCGGCCATCGCCAGCTTTTATGGCGCGGGGCCTGAAGCTTCAACCGCCTGCGCAGCCACCATCCTGCTGGTCACCTTCCTCGCCATCATTCCGGTCGGCCTTGTCTGGGCGCGGTTCGAGCATGTCAGCCTGCGCAAGCTAGCCGCCGAGAGCGGCGAGGCGCATGAGAGCTTGCCTGAGACCAAGACCGAGACCCCGGATTGGGATGGATAGCCGTCTAGGTTAGCCGGGCAAACCGCCGCGACGATTCCGGAAAGTCGAAGCCGGTGACGAACCACGCAACCGCGGCGCACCCAGCCGCCAGCAAAACCGAGACAGCGCGCAGGCTCGGCTCCTGCGGCATCGGCGGCCCGTCGACCGTCGTTAGAGCCGCCCCGCCCACAACCGTCAGGATCGCAATCCACTGGTAAAGCCGCAGCCTGCCGACGCTGGCCGTCTGTGGCTCGCCACGATACGCCTCCTCCACAAACCGGCCCGCGCCACTCAGCAACAGGTAGATACCGAAAATCATCGTCGACGAAGCGTGCAGTTCAAGCAGCCGCAGCAGCGCCAGGCCAACCACGAAGTTCCACACGATCGAATAGACCTGCGTGGCGTGGATGGGCACTCCGCCAAACTCGCTCAGCCGGCACACGCGCGTGCGCGGATGCGTGTAGCGAATCCCCGGCACGGTCTCCGCTGGGTGCCCGTGGCAGCAGCCCTGCACCAGGCAGCGCAACCTGCCCAGGCCCTGGATCCATGGCGCTGCAACGCAGATGGCCGCAAATACCACCCACAAATCTACATGGATCAAAAGTGCGGCAGCACCGCCGCCAAGGGCCGCGCCGATCATGCCTCCGTAAAACCCCATCGGACGCAGCAAAGCGGGCGAACCCTCCACCCATTGCGCCCACAGCGCCGCGCCCACGGTGGAGCAGGCGAAGATGCTGACCGTGAGCATTTCGCGCCCTGGGCCCAGCAGCGTGTTGATGATGCTCATGCCAACCAAGACCCCGAGGGCCGCGTATCCGCCGTGGTTGATGATGCGCATCGGCCCGACGCGCCACTCTTTCCACGAGTTCGCAATCCACTCAGCCGCGCGCAGAGTTGCCACCCAGATTGAGTCCCTGTACACCACAAGCCCATAGGCAACCATCCCGGCGAGGATATCGGCAATCGAGTGCATCCCCGTGGCGATGCAACTGACCGCGACCAGCGCGGCCCAACCCCACCAGACAAACTTCTTCCAGCGGCTGCCCTCGGCCAGCGATGAAGCCGCGATGAACGCCCAAACCACATGAAACGATGGGAAAGCCTCCACGCCGGACCAGGGCGTGTGCTCCCAGGAAAGCAACTGCCCCAGCGCGCCAACCGGGTTGAACAGGCGCGGCGGAACATAGAACGGCAAGAGCAGGTAGAGCGGAAAGAGGAGCGCCATCGCACCCAGCGCGCGCTGGGCAAAGCGCCTGAGCGCCCCGCCCGAACCGATCAGAAGTGGCGCCAGCAGAACAACCAGATACGTGCTGGCGTAGATCGGCTCCGCCTGTTCCATCACCGGCAGGCGGTTTTCGAAAGGCAGGTACGTTGCCACCGCGTCTGGAGCCGGACCCATGCGCCATGCCAGTTCGAATAGAGCCAGCCACGGAAGCAGAATGACCAGGTAGATGCGGAAACGCTCCAACAGCGATGGCGCCGAAGGCTGATCGGCCGGCAGCCAGAGCGAAAAGCTGCGCGGCCCAAACCGATTACGCAGGTCGGGCATCTCAAAGCCCAGCACCAGCGCTGCCGAGGCAAGCGCCACCACGGGAGTAACCAGCCACAACCCCGCTGCCGAGCCGGCCCAGATAGCCACGCCTGCGCAGGCGATGGTGAACCCGCCGTAGATAGGATGAGGAACCAGCGAGTAGATGCCCTGCTGAACAAAGCGTGGAGGCGGAAACGCGTTCATCGGCAATCCGCCGCCGCGCCGCCACAACGCCAGCATTCCGGCCAGCAAGATGGCCGTGCCGAAGCCAATCAGCGCCTCTCCCAAAGCAGCGGAATGAAGCGCAGGCAGGCGAACCGCATCGGCGGCCCGATGCGCCCACAAGGCCAGCAACAGCGGCAGCGCCACGGCGAACAGCGCCCCGTAAAGGACTTTGGAAAGAGACGTACGCGTCAGAGCTTCCAATCCACCACCTCGTGTATCACCCAACCACGGCTTTTGCGGCCATTCGCCTGCAAGGCTCCGCGGCTTCTCCACTTGTGCTCTTCGATGTTGAAGAGCGAGTGCGGCAGCAGCCTGCGCAACGCGGGCGCTTCGGGCAGAACCGTCTTCTCCACACGCCCGCTGCGCAACGGAAGGCTCTCGCTCATCGTGAGCGTGGCCCCGCCGATCGCAACCTCCGTGTCTGTGACCGAAAGCGCCTCGCAAAGAGCACCGTTGTGCAGCGCAAAGCGGGTGGAGTACGGCCCTTGCCAATCGACCCAGGCAAGCGAGTCTTCCGCCGAAACAAAGCGCCCCCAGCGCAACTGGCGCATGGGCAACTGCCACGGAGGCAGCGTAAGGGTGAGGCACTCCGCGTAACCGGCGCCGGTCAGTTCCCGCGCTCCAACGCGAACCTGCACCTGCGACCGCGGCTGCATGCAGTTCCACACCACTCTTCCTGCTGCGTTCTCATAAACGGTGCGCTCGAACGGCGCCGCATCCGCCCGCCACCGGCCGCTCACCTTGAGCCGTGGAAACTCGACATCGATCGCATCGTTGGTCGAGGAGAGGCGATAACGAGCCATGGAAGCATGCGACTCGATGACTCCCTGCTGCGCGGTGAGCACGCTGCTATATGCCGCGCCGATACCGCGCCAGCCCAGCGCCGCGCAGTAGAGGATGACGGCATCGCCCTCCGCGGTGACGCAATCCATATACCACTTTGCCAACGAGAACGAACTCTCTCCCACCGCAGTCAGGTTCCTTTCCTTGCAGGAACTCGAAGTCACAACGGATCACGTTCCGCCCGGCGTCTTTCCGGCCTCTGCTTCCAGCGCCGGCTCGCTGAACCGTATGCTCTCCGGCCCCACGGCGCCGCCGGTCATCAACATGCTCATGGCCTGCTCCATGGTCAGGTCGGTCTCGATCACGCGCTCCATCGGCAGCACCTGCAAGAAAGCCGACGTCGGGTTGATGGCGTTGGGCAACAGCACCGCGGCCAGCAGTTGGCCGGTGGAGGAGTCGGTCATGGTGCGTGTCAGGAACCCAATGCTCTTCTGCCCGGCGATGGGAAAGTCCACCAGCACCACGCGCTGGCTGGTCTCCTTCTTGGCCATCATGGTATCCACCAGTTGCCGCACCGACGAGTAGACCTTGGCGATAAACGGTAGACGCTCCAGCACCGCCTCAAACAGGTTGAAGGCCTGGCGGCCGATGACCAGCGAGGTCACCCGGCCCACCACAAACAGCACCACCAGCGTGAGCAGAACGGCCAGCACAGACTGCATCCACGGCTGGTGAAGCCATTGCTCCGGAAAGAGAACGGCGAACATCTGCACCACCGGGAGACCGGCCTTGGCCAGGGAACCCAGAAGGACGCTGAAGATCAGGTACGTGACAAACAAGGGTCCAATGGTGATGACGCCCGCCAGAATGTTGCGTTGCAGGCTGACGAGCGGTCGTGCAAAGACTGATTTCACGCGGTGCTCCTGTGTCTTCCGGTGGTCAGTCTAAGAGGATACCCGACCGAGGCAGCGGCATTCCCTCCCCCACCGGCCCCCCGTGCCAGGTAACTGCATCCAACCGGAGAGGAGCCGATGCTTGCCAAGGAAAACCCGCCACAAGCCGGATTCCCGATATATTGTAGGGAGAAGGTAGTTTATGAACGATCCTGAGGGATACGGCTTCAACGACTCCGCCCGCCGGGCACGTACCGCGCCCGAGTCGCACACCCGCGCGGTGGGATCGCCGCTGCCGGTTGGATCCGGCCCCCGTACGCCGGCGCCGCCGGTCGAGGACGACTTGCAAAGTTTCCGCGCTGCCCCGCCGCCCGGACGCGCTCTGACCAATCCCTCCGGCGACCAGCCCAGCGGAATGGACCGCGCCATGAGCGCCCTGCGCGTCGCGCTGCCCTTTGTGCAGCGGCTCTTGCCTCTGCTGGACGGCAACATCGGCACCGTGGTCTCGAACCTGCTGAACCAGCACCCGGTGGCTCCGCAACAGCATCAGCCGCTCCCGCCGCCGGTGGATCTGGAACCGATCGAGAGCGGCCTTGCAGAGATTCGCACCCAGCATCGCGACCTGCGCACCCAGATGGTGGAGCAGAACTCCTCGCTCAAGCGGGTGGAGGACCAGTTGGAAATGGTCCGCGAAGCCACCGACCGCAACACCCTGGAGCAGCAGGAGTTGCTGGAAGACCTGAAGACGGTTGGCAACAAGGTAAACGTGTTTGCCCTGTTTGCGCTGCTGTTGCTGGCCACCTCGGTCCTGCTCAATGTGATTCTGTTTCTGCACATCAAGCGTGTTTTGCCCTGAGATCCAACCTCCGCGTCGGCGGCGAAAGGTTCAAAGTGTGGTTCCCTGTGGACACCGGCAAGATGCTCTTCCACCGAGCCCTTTTGCGCGGCTCGAAAACCACTCTCTCTTGGACAAGCTATTCATAATGAATACGTTAGAGAATCCGCATCCATAGAATCAAAAAGGTTGTCTGTTCAGGATTGGGCATACTTCGGTATCGTCAACCGTTCTGTTGCTAATGCAAACACGAATTCGTTAGAATCGGCTGCCTTTTCCCCGGTTCGTGATGTGAGACATTGCCAGTCGTATTTTCAGAGGGCTACTATTCGCTTAGTTCAACCGGGCTAGCCAGTCCAGGCCCGGCACCACGCCACTATGCAGTTGTTCCCAAAGTTCACAGAGCTTCACCAACCGGCGGCGCTTACCGGCGCACGCAGACGGAGTGTCTCGTCATGGCATGGTATGCCTACTGCATCGGTGAAAAACAAGCTTTTCCTGAATTAGCCCGTCATCGCAAACCTGTCCCGATGGAGTCGGTCCACGGAGTCAGCGGCAACCAGGTCTTCCTTTACCCAGCGAGCGACCTTGCCGTCATCGTGAGCGAACACAACCCTCTTGAAACCCTGAATCAAAAATCGGGCGTGGACCATGCCCGGGTCATTGCGGACTGCTTCCAGCATTCCACAGTGCTGCCCTTCCGGTTTGGAACCGTCTTCAGCGACGACGAAAGCCTCCGCAAATCCATCCGCTCCAACCAGCGCCAGTTCCTCGGTAACATCGACAAGCTGCGCGGCAAGACCGAGATGCATTTGAAGATCTTTGTCGACGACTGCTGTTCCCATTCCCTTGAGAAGCATCTTCCCGCCGAGGGTGTCGGCCGGGAGTATCTGACCAGCTTGCGGGAGAACGCGTCCCGCCAGCGCGAGCGGCAAACCCGCGCCCGCGCCGTCAGCTTCCAGATGCACCGCCTGTTCATGCCCCTGGACGAAGAAGTCAGTTGCCGGCTCACGGAAAGCGGCAAGATGGTGCTCGATGTTGCGCACCTGATTGACCGCAAGTACGTGGAGCGGTACCAGAATAAGTTCTCCTCCACCAGCGCCATGATGCGGGAGTGCCAGATGCAGCTCTCCGGCCCCTGGCCGCCGTACCACTTTGTCCACCGGCTCACCCGCAGTGCCCATGCACACCCGCAGACCGCGGCCGCACCGGTACCGGTACCGATGGACGTACCGGTCATCCGCATGGCCGAACCGGTCCCTGTATTGGCTTAATTGCAACACCCAGCAGATCTGCCCATCCAGTGAGAAAAAGCCCCGGCCATCGCCGGGGCTTTTTCTCACTGGATGGGAGATCGAGACCGGTGTGAAAGAATGCCGGGCCGAAACGCCATGTTCCCCTCAGGTCGCGGCGTTAGGACGGTTTTGAATGAATTCCGGCAGCCTGATCGACATCTGGGCCACTCCCCGGCCCCACGCGCCGTCGTCTCCGTCGCCGTGCCTGAAGTCAGATGGCGATCGTTCCCACCTGGCGCTGGGCGGCGATAACCCGGTCTTCCCAGGTGTGGGCATCGGAGTCTTCCACGAGGCCCTTTGCATCGAGGTATTGAAACGAGCGCCTCAGGCCTTCCTCAAGGCTGACCGCGGGCTGGAATTCAGGCACGTCGCGCTGAATGCGGGCGGAGCTGTAGAAGCAGTTCTGCGCGAAGATGAATTTGGCCATTGCGAACTTGTTCTTGTCGATGGCAATGAGCGTATCGGTCGGCACGCCCACGAGATCGACCTCGCGGCCGAGGGCTTTCATGGCAGTGCGCAGGTACGTCTCCCAATCCGTGTGATCCGGGTTTACCACGTTGTAGACCTGCCCGATGCAGCGCTCGCGGCCGAGCGCACCCACGAAGGCCTTGGCCGCATCGTCCACATAGAGCAGATGGTGAATCGCCTTTCCGTCGCCCAACATCAGGATGGGCTTGCCTTTCCGGATGCGGTCCACAAAGGTGGTGTCGAGGCCGATCTGGCGCAGAACACGCCTGGGTCCGTAGGTGGTGGAGGGCTTGAGGATGGTGACGGGAAAGCCTTCGCGATACCAGGCCTCAAGAAACAGGTTGTCCGCGGCGACCTTGTTGGCTCCGTAGGGCACGGTTGGCCGGAGGGGATGGTCCTCAGTGACCGGGAGCCAGTCGAACTGCTCGCCATAGGTGGTGACCGTGGAGGTGTGGATGAAGTGCCGGACTCCGCGAAAGGCCGCGAGGCTGCTGGCGGCGTCCTCCGGGGTAAAGCAGATCATGTCGATGGCGGCATCGAACTTC
>Ga0302319_10010445_pt1 | contig 17689 bp, 19 predicted proteins | sample Bog_T0_2_FD_203319 | JGI IMG/M metagenome (GOLD analysis project Ga0302319, IMG submission 203319) | Peat permafrost microbial communities from Stordalen Mire near Abisko, Sweden - Bog_T0_2 | ecosystem: Environmental > Terrestrial > Soil > Wetlands > Peat | place: Sweden: Abisko, Stordalen Mire...
TACATAATTATTTTCGTCTTGCGCGGATGTGGGCTTTCCGTTTGCCGTAGGCTCCGTCACTTTGAATCGCCGAAGCAAGCCACTCTTTTGGGCAAATCAGGTTTGTCTCAATCAATTAGGTATCCTAGCCTTTTGGCCAGCGCTATGACGGGGCGCGCCTCGTCATTTTTTTTCCTGGCAAATCGGCGAGCCGCGCCTGCAAGCCATGGGGGCGAATATGAAAAGACTTGGCTTGATATTATTGACGACAGTCGGCCTGGCGAGCGTCGCCAACGCCCAGAGCCTTCCGAGCGTCAAGGGCGAAGCAGATCAGCCCAAAAGCTGCTTCAGCGATTTTTATACTTACATGACTTCGACGATCAAGGATTGTCCGTTGAGCTATGCTGGCGTCACCCTGTTCGGCAATATCGACGGCGGCTACGGCTATGAATCGCATGCCACCCCGATGGGCTACAGCGCCGACAAGGTTAATTATGCGATCCAGAGGAACAGCGGCAGAGGCGCCTGGCAGTGGTCGCCGAACGCGTCCTCGACTTCGACGCTCGGCGTCACGATCGAAGAGAAGATCGTCGACAAATGGTTGTTCATCGGCGTGGCCGAAACCGGCTTCAACCCCTATTCGCTCAATCTGATCAACGGCCCGCAGTCGCTGGCCTATAATAATTTCAACAAGAGCGCCAACCAGCGGACGCAGTTCGACTCGAGCCGCGCCGGCCAATGGGACAACGGCCAGGGCTTTTTCGGCATCAGCAATGCGGACTATGGCACGCTGACCTTCGGCCGCACCAACACTCTCGCCCAGAGCGCGATCGGCAAATATGATCCGGTGGCCTCTGTCGCCTTTTCGCAGCTCGGCTTTTCGGCGGCCTATGCCGGCTTCGGCGCAGGAACGACCGTTCGCTCCAACACCGCCTTCACCTATCGCATCGTCTATCAGGGCGTCCGCTTCGGCGCGCAGGCGCAGGTCGGCGGCTATGAATTGGGCAACGCGTCCACCGGCCAGTACCAGTTCCTTATCGGCACGGATTTCGGCAATCTCTCCCTCGACGCGATCGGCGGCTGGGCCAATAATGCCGTGTCCCTGGCCTCCTACGCCGGCGGCGCGCTACCGGCCGGCTACGATCCCTATTCGATCCTGAGGGCAACGGTCCACAACAACGCCGGCTTCGCATTAATGGCCGAGTATAAGTGGGACCAGTTCAAGTTCTATGCCGGCTATGTTTTCGCCCAGACCAGCAATCCGAGCAACACCAACTACCCTGGCGGCCTGCCGACGGTCATCTCCTCGGAGCTTTTTGTTCCGCCGGGCGCCGTAACCTCAAACGCTTATAATCTGCCGCGAGACCAGAACACGGTCTGGACCGGCCTCAAATATGCCGCGATGAAAAATCTCGAGCTTTCCGCCGGCGTCTATTGGCAAAGCCAGAACGACTATCTGCAGGGACCGGCGGTCTGCACCGGCTCCGGCATCAACACCAGCAGCGGCAAATGCTCTGGCGGCCGCTATTCCTATTCCTTCATGGTGGACTGGAAGCCGGTTCCGCGCATCGACGTTTACGCCGGCGTGATGGTTTCGAATGTCTATGGCGGAGTCGCCAGCGGCTTCCAATATAGCCAGAATATTGATCCTACGGTCGGCGTCCGCTTCCGGTTTTGACGAAAACGTCCGTTGGCGACAACCAGCAGGAGATTCCCATGAGAACAGCCATCGCTTTGGCGATCACGCTCGGCGCCTTCGCCCTGTCGCCCGTGGTTGCGGCCTCCGCCGAGCCGGTCGAGCCCGTTCCCCACCACCATCACCACCATAAGCATCACCATGCCGTCGAGCATGCGCCCAATAGGGTGGCGCATCCCGCTCCCGGCGTCGAAGCGCCAGCTGACGTGACGCCCGGTTTCAAGCCCTATCCCCCGGGCGAGGGCGACACCGATGGTTTGAGCCGCGATCCCGACGATTGCGACAAGGGCTGCGTCGGCGGCAACCCGGGTTGACGACACATAGCCTCCAGGAAGGCTAAACTCTTGCACTGCGCCCAATCGCGGTGCGAGACCTCCGCTCGCGCTGAATGGAATTACAGTATTCGAGTTGCATAAACGCATCTGTGGAGTCGTCGGATTATCGCGCTGCGGCAGCTTGACGCAAGCCTTCATCGCCATGCTGGCGCCAACGCGACAGCTAAGGTGAACCATGGCGCAACAAGCAGCGATCGCTTCCGTCCCGCTAGCGAAAAACGGCAGCCGAGACATCGGCTTCGCGCTCGGCATCATCTCGATCCTGTGCATTTTCTTCCTGCCGATTCCGGCCTTCATGATCGACATGGGCCTGGCTTTTTCCATCGCCCTGTCGGTGTTGATCCTGATGGTCTCGCTGTGGATCGAGAAGCCGCTGGAGTTTTCCGCCTTCCCGACCATTCTCCTCGTCTCGACCATGCTGCGGCTGGCGCTCAACATCGCCACCACGCGCCTGATCCTCGCGCATGGCGCGCAGGGCGTTACGGCGGCCGGTTACATCATCGGCGGCTTTGCGCGCATGGTGATGGGGGGGGATTTCGTCATCGGTCTGGTGGTGTTCATCATCCTCATCACCGTCAATTTTCTGGTCATCACCAAGGGCGCGACGCGCATCGCCGAAGTCGGCGCCCGCTTCACCCTCGACGCCATTCCCGGCAAGCAAATGGCCATCGACGCCGACCTTTCGGCTGGCCTGATCAACGACAAGGAGGCGCAGCAGCGCCGCCGCGAACTGGAGGAGGAAAGCTCGTTTTTCGGCTCGATGGACGGCGCGTCGAAATTCGTGCGCGGCGACGCCATCGCCGGGTTGATCATCCTCGCGGTCAACGTTTTTGGAGGCATTGTCATCGGCGTGACGCGGCATAACCTCGATCTCGCCGCAGCCGCCGACGTCTACACCAAGCTCTCGGTCGGCGATGGCCTCGTGTCGCAAATTCCGGCGCTGATCGTATCGCTCGCCGCCGGGTTGCTGGTGTCCAAGGGCGGCACGCGCGGCGCCGCCAACAAGGCCGTGCTCGGGCAATTGGGCAATTATCCCCGCGCGCTTTTCGTCGCCAGCGGGTTGTTGTTCGTCCTCGGCCTCACGCCGATGCTGCCTTTCTTTCCCTTCGCCGTCTTCGCCGGGCTGATGGCCTTTTTGGGCGTCGCCATCCCCAAGGCGCTGGCCAAGGAGCGTGACGCCCAGACCGCCGCCGAGCGCGCGCGCGAAGACGAAACGCGCCTGGAGAGCAAAAATTCGGTCAAGGAATCCTTGCGCACCAGCGAGGTCGAACTGGTGCTGGGCAAACAGCTCGCGGCGAAAATGCTGATGTCCTCGACCGAGCTTTCGACGCGCGTCGCGCGCATGCGGCGCAAATTCGCCGTGCAATATGGCTTCGTCGTGCCGGAAATTAAGGTTTCCGATAGTCTCACCGCGCCGCCAAAAAGCTATCAGATCAAGATCCACGGGGCCGTGGTGGCGGCGCAGGAGGTGCGCATCGGCGAATATCTGATCATCAATGGCGACAACAAAAGACCGGACACGCCCGGCGAGGAAACGCGCGAACCGGCCTTCGGCATGAAGGCCTTCAGCATTTCCGAAGCCTTCGTCACCGAGGCCAAACGCTGTGGCTTCAATCCCATCGACAATATGTCGGTGTTGCTGACCCATTTGTCGGAAGTGATCCGCAACAATCTGGCGCAGCTTTTGTCCTACAAGGACATGCGCGCGCTGTTCGACCGGCTCGGTCCGGAATACAAGCGCCTGCTCGACGAAATCAGCCCGTCGCAAATCTCCTATTCCGGCCTGCAAGCGGTGCTCAAACTGCTGCTGGCGGAGCGTATCTCGATCCGCAACCTCCATCTCATACTCGAAGCCATCGCGGAAATCTCGCCCCACGCGCGGCGGGCCGAACAAATCGCCGAGCATGTGCGGATTCGTCTGGCGCAACAAATCTGCGGCGACCTCACCCAAGGCGGAGCGCTCAAAATTCTCAGGCTCGGCAATCGCTGGGACATGGTGTTCCACCAGAGCCTCAAGCGCGACGCCAAGGGCGATGTGGTGGAGTTTGACATCGACCCGCGACTGGTCGAGGAATTTGGCGAAGAGGCCACGGTCGCCATCCGCCGCCACATGGATGCGAGCGAGCAATTTGTCATCGTCGCGGCGCCGGACTCGCGGCCTTATGTGCGCATGATCGTCGAGCGCCTGTTCGCGACGCTGCCGGTTCTCTCCCATCTGGAACTGGCGCGCGGCGTCGAAATCAAGTCGCTGGGAACGATTTCTTGAGCTTCCTGTCGGCGGATATGGTCGCTTCGGTGCTGATCCTGTTCTGCCGCATCGGCGCCTGCCTGATGCTCGCGCCGGGTTTTTCGAGCCCGCGCCTGCCAGCGCGTCCGCGCCTCTATATCGCGCTGGCCCTGACGCTGGCGCTGTCGCCGCAACTCACGGGAGGTAAGCCTTTCGTCATCAATAATCTTGGCGTCCTCGCCGCCGACAGTTTTGGGGAATTGTTCATCGGCGGGGCGATCGGCCTGCTTGGCCGCTTCTATTTCCATGCGCTCGAAACCATGATGATGGCGGCCTCGATGAGCATCGGCCTCAGCAATGCGTTGGGCGCGCCCATCGACGAGACCGAGGTCCAGCCGCCCATCGCCACGCTCATAACGCTGACAGCCACCTGTCTTATCTTCGTTTCCGATCTTCACTGGGAGCTGATTCGTGGCGTTGTCGCTTCCTATGGCGTCATGCCGGTGGGCTTCGCGTTGCGGCCGCAGGCGGCGCTGACGCTGGCCGCCGACGATCTGGCGCGCGCCTTTGTCGTGGCCTTGCGCATCGCCAGCCCTTTCATCGTCTTCGCGGTGATCGTTAATCTCGCCATTGGTCTGGTGAACCGGCTGACGCCGCAAATCCCGATCTTCTTCATCTCGGGGCCCTTCGTCATCGCTGGCGGATTGATCCTGTTCTATTTCGTTTCCGGTTCGATGGTCACGGTTTTCATGGCCGAATTCGCCGATTGGGCGGTCAAGGGGAATTGATGCGCGAAAGACAGAAATCCTTGCAGCGCCTGCTCGCGGTGAAAAGCCAGTTGCATCGACTGGAAGAGGCGCAGCTGATCGAAACCCAGCGCCGGAAGCAGGCGCTGGCGGAAAACAGACGCGCATTGTTCGATCTCCTCGGCAACGCGGAAAAAGCCGATAGTCTGATGCTCGGCTTGGCCTGCCGCCAGATCCGGCGCACGGACGAGGGCGAGCGCGATCTCGCCGCCGCCGAGAAAACCCAGACGCTGGCGCTGCTCGATCGAAGCGCGCAAAAAAAGGCGCTGGAGAAGAGCCTCAAGGAAACCAAGCTGGCGCTGGATCGCGACGCCGAGCGCCGTATCCTGCTGGAGCTTGGCGAAGCTCTCGCGGCTCCTCGCACATCCAGCTTCGGTCAAGTTTGAGACCCTAATCTGCGACGAACCGAAAGGCGCGTAAAATGGCGATTTCGCCGACCTCCGACCTTATTCTCGACGTGGCTCGCGCCGCCGATCCGCAAAAGGCCTTTGCCGCGACGCGCGCCCTTAACGGCGCCTCGGCTGGCGGAGACGGAGCTGGCTTCACCTCGACGCTGGCCGGGTTTTCGCCGTCGCTGACGCGTTATGGCTATCAAAATCCATCGCCGACCCTGGGCGCGGCGGAGACGCCGGCGCATAAGGCGGCGGTCGGTCTTGAAAGCGTGCTGCTGAAGAATTTCGTCGACCAGATGTTGCCCAAGGACGCGGTTGCGGTGTTTGGCGAAGGCGTCGCCGGCGATGTCTGGAAGTCGATGCTGTCGGAGAAAACCGCCAATGAAGTGGCGAAATCGGGCGCGTTGAAGCTGGCCGACAAATTATTCGAAACCCATCCGGAATTGCTGCATTCGACCCGGCACTCCAAAACCTGAACGAGGCGCGCATGGCGGAAAAATCGGGCGCCGCCTCGCGGCTTCAGGCCGCCTTTCACGAGGCGATCGGGCGAATGGAGACTGTCGTCGATCAGGAGACGTCGCTGCTGCGCGAAAATCGCGCGGTGGAGTTGACCGAGTATAATCATCGCAAGCAGCAGGGGCTGCTGGAGATCAATCGCATCCTGCGCAACTTCGGTCCCTTCGACACGCAACGGGTCGATCGCGAATGTGTGCGGCGGCTGGTGCGCAAGCTCGAGTCCAACCGCCAGATTCTCGCCCATCACATCAAGGCGATGGATGAAATTTCCAGCCTCGTGTCGCGCGCGATGCAGGAAGCCGAGTCGGATGGCACTTATGGCCGCGGCGGCGCCTGACATGCGCGATGGGGGACCGCGATGATCAAGATGCTTGCTCTGGCGATCTGGGCCAGTATCGCGGCTTTGCTGGCGTCGAGCGCCAGCGCCCATTGGCAGGCCTCGCGCGAAAAAATTCCGCAGGCGACCAATGCGGCGCGAAATTATGAATTCCACAAGACGCGCGTGATCAACGTGCCCATCGTCTCGGACGGCGTGCTGGAAGGCTATGTGATTGTGCAGTTTCTCTACGCCATCGACGCCAGGGCCGCTGACACGCTCAATGTCAGCCCCGACGCCTTCCTCATGGATCATGCGTTCCGCGCCCTGTATGGCGACCCCCGGCTCGACTTCCGCCATCTCGAAAAATACGACATGAGCGGGTTGACGGCGGATCTCAAGACCATGCTGAACCAGAAGCTCGGCGAGGGAATGGTCAGCGAGGTGCTGATTCAGGATTTCTCCTACATGTCGAAAGAACAGGCGCCGCGATGAGCATCGGACGCGCCGGTCCGCAACAGGCCCGCGCAAGCTTTTTCGCCTAGCCTCGTTGCGCGTCCCTCCCGGCATGAAAGCGCTGTTGACATGGATGTTCATCGCCTTCTGAAACCTCGCGCCGCCTTCAAGGAAAGCGGCGATGTTTACGTCAGGCTCGGCGCGGTCCTGGAGCCCGGACTTACCCAGGTCATCGAAGCTTTTTTCCGCCGCGTGGGGCAAGGTCCCGGAGTCGCCGCCATGCGACAGGCGCTCGGCCAGCATTGGCGATTTGTGCTGTCGCGCGCGCCGGATGACGAAACCCGCAAACACGCGAGACGAATCGGCGCTTCCCATGCGCGGTCCGCGCTGCCCCCGTCCGATTACATCGACGCCTACGCTTTTCTGTTCAAATCCATGTCCGACCTCGTCCTCGCCCAAGCGCCGCGCGAAAAAGCCCTCATGTCGGCCCTGACCGATGTAGTGTTCGGCGACATGGGTGCGGCGCTGATGTCGTATTTCGACTGCCATGAGCGAGCGTCGAAGGAGCGCGAAGCGATCGAACTCGTCAAGAGCGTGGAAACGGAAACGGAGGCGGCGGACGCCATCGCCGAAACCCAGGCGGCGTCGCTGCGCGCAATTGTCGCCGATCTGGAAAAGGTGTTGGACGGTTTGCGCGGCGGCGTCGCTCTGGTCAAGGATGGAACGGGCGCCGCTTCGGCCGCCATTGGCGCGGTGGCGTCCTCCGTCGAGGAATTGCACGCCTCTAGCCAAGAGGTCGGACGGCAGGCCAATGACGCCCATGCGCTGGTCAACAATGCGGTGGAGAAGGCCGACGAGGCCGATCAACGTTTCGCGCGGCTGTCGGCTTCGGCGACGCGGATCAGCGAAATCGTCGGCCTCATAGCCGGCATTTCCAGTCAGACCAGCCTGCTCGCCCTCAACGCGTCGATCGAAGCGGCGCGCGCCGGCGAGAATGGGCGCGGCTTCGCCGTGGTCGCCATTGAGGTCAAGTCGCTGTCCCAGCGCACCGGCGCGGCGACGCGCGACATTTCCGGCCAGATCGCAGAGATCGAAGGCGCGGCGAGGGCGGCGGTGGGGGCGATGAAGGAGGTGCGCGACATCATCGCCCGCATCTCGGGCATAGCGGGCGCGGTGGCGCTGAGTTCGGGCCAGCAGGTCGAGGCGATCGAGGAAATCGGCCGCAGCGCCCATTCGGCCGCCAAGGGCGCCGCGAGCCTCGACGGCAGCGTCGATCTGTTTACCGGCGCCATGTCGGAAGCCGACCAGGTGGCGGAAAACGTGTCCAACCAGTCGCGGCAGGTCAGCGCCTTGTTTGCGAGGCTCTCGCAGCGTCTCATGATCACCTTGAAGAATTTCGCCGACTTCGATCGCCGCCGCTTTCCGAGGTCGCCCGCCAAAGTCCCGGTGGAATTGACTTTTGGCGGCCGCGTGATCGCCGCCGATTTCATCGAAATTTCGGAGGCCGGTGGCGTGGTCAATGGACTTGCCTCGAATTTCGAGGTCGGCGCGGTGGTCGAGGCCGTGCTCAAGGACATCGGCCCTCTGCGCGCGCGGGCGTCGGGACTGTCAGAATTTGGCCAGCGGCTCCAGTTCATCGAGACGCCCGATGCGACGGCTGAAGCTTTGAAAAGCGTGATGCTGAGGCTCGCCGGGCGCGAACAAGCGTTGCGGGAACTTGCAATTTTGCGTGCGAAGATGATCTCGTCGCTGTTCGAGGCGGCTGTCGGCGCCAATGAGCTTTGCGACGCCGATCTTTTCGACGTCGATTACATCGCGATCCCCGGAACCAATCCGACTCAATACCACAATCGCGCGCTGGCCTTTCTCGACCATGCGCTGCCGTCGATTCAGGAGCCGATTCTGGCGCTGGCGCCCGGCGTGGTCTTCGCCGCCGCGGTGGATCGCAACGGCTATCTCCCGGTCCACAACCTCAAATATTCCGAACCGCAGGGCGAGGACCCGGTGTGGAACAGCGCCCATGCGCGCAACCGGCGGATTTTCGACGACATGGCCGGCCTCATGGCCGGACGCAACACGCAAGCGTGCTTGAGCCAGACCTATCCCCGCGATCTCGGCGGCGGACGCATCGAGCTGATCAAGGATCTTTCGGCGCCGATATACGTGAATGGCAAGCATTGGGGCGGCTTGCGGATAGGCGCCCGGATTTCCTGACGATGCTGGCTGGACCTTGATCGGCGCCGCCGTTAGGGCTATGCGATCGCCAGGAACCAGGTCGCCGCCGAACTTGGCTGCCGAACTTGCCGCGCTGGCGGGGCGCTGGCGCCTGCGTCAGGCATCGCGTATGTTCAAGCGTCAGGAGGGCGCCCATGCAGACCCATCTCGTTCTCACCATCATCGGCCGCGACCGGCCGGGCCTGGTGAACGCGGTTTCCGAGATCATCGCGGCAGGCGGCGGCAATTGGCTCGATACCCGGATGGCGAGCCTTTCCGGCCAATTCGCCGGCATGCTTCTGGTCGCCATAGCGCCGGAAAAAACCGATGCGCTGGTCGTATCGCTGCATAAACTGGAAGCGCAGGGGCTGCGCTTCATCATCGAGAAGACCGATGAGCAGACGCCGGTCTCAGGCCGCACGCTGCGTATCGAGTTGATCGGCCTCGACAGGCCCGGCATCATCCGCGACATATCGCAAGTCCTCGCCGCCCAAAACGTCAGCATCGCCGAACTCGAAGGCGAACGTGTGAGCGGGTCCTTCTCGGGCGAAGCCATGTTCAAGGGTAAAGCGCGGCTGACGCTTCCCGACGGCCTCAATGTCGAAGATCTGCGCCAGTCCCTCGAAGCGATCGCCAACGAGCTGATGGTTGACCTCTCGCTCGAAGACAATGCGCCGCTGGTTCTTTGCGACTAAGGCGACGGAATTGAACAGATCGGGCCGACCGCCGGGCGGCGCGGCGGCGTCAGGCGCGAGTCGGCCAGCGCCGCCTTGAGGCGGTCCAGCTTCTCCTGCGCGCCTGCCGGCTTGCCATCGAAGCAAAGATGCTGGATGTCCACGCCGGCGCGCTCGGCGTCCAGGCACAGGCGGAAAAAAGCCGTTACGCCGCGCCAGCAGAACTCCAGATCGAGCGTGATCCTGGGTGGGGTCTCCCACAAAACCTCGAGATCGGACGACAGGGCGTAGCGCAGGGCGCCGTGCCTGAAGGCGAGTTCGGCGGAGGAGTTGACGAGATCTTCGAGGATGGCGCAGCGCTCGGCGTGAACATAACCGATCAGGTCGATCACGTTGACGAGGCGCAGCTCCGTCGCCACATCGGCCACGCTTTCGGCCAGCGCCTGTTCGCAAGCATGGGTGAAATCGAGGGTTTCCATGCAGATCGCTTTCGCTGTCCGAGGCTGCCGCCGCCCTATCGGGGCTGGCCGCCGCCTCGGCTGTTGAGAAAATGAATGAGTTCCGCGATGACGCGATAAAACTCGGCCGGTATCATCATGTCGATGTCGACACGATCATACATGGACCTTGCCAGAGCCTTGTCCTCGATCACCGGAATGGCGTGCGCCTCGGCGATTTCGCGGATTTTCAGCGCGATCAGGTCCTGCCCCTTGGCGACCACTTTTGGCGCGCCGCCCTCGCTGCGGAGATAGCGCAGGGCGATGGCGTAATGGGTGGGATTGGCGATCACCAGCGTCGCCGTCGGCACGGCGCTCATCATGCGCTTGCGCGACCGCGCCAGCGCGACCGAGCGCAGCCGCGCCTTGATCATGGGATCGCCCTGCATCTGCTTCTGCTCATCCTTCACGTCCTGTCGGCTCATGCGCAGGTCTCGGCGCCAATGCAGCCGCGACCACAAAAGATCGGCCGCGGCAAGCGCGAAGACGGCGGTGGCGACGCCGGCGAGAAGGTGCGTGGCGGCAGCGAGAAGGTGGTCGGCGAGGCCGGACGGGTCCGAATAGAGCGTGGCGTAGGCCGCGCCGATTTCGCTTTTGAGAATGAGAAAGGCGATAAAGCCGGCGGCGCAAAGCTTTGCCAGATTCTTCGCGAATTCCGTGGCGTTGCGCGGGCTGGCGAGGCGCGACCAGCCGGCGCGCGGCGACACGCGATCCCATTTCGGCGCGATGCGCTCCACGACGAGGCGCGGCGGAGTCTGGCCGAAGGCGGCGATCAGCGCGGCCGCGACGAAGAGCACGAATGCGGGAAGAAGGAAGTCGGCCGCCGCCTCCAGCGCAGCCGCGATAAGGGCTGAGGCGTTGCGGCCGGCGCCGAGGTCGAACAGCGCGCTCTGATCGAGCAAGTGTTGCAACGCGCCGACCAGCCGGTTCGCGCCCGCGCGCAGGAAAAAAGAAGCGAACAGCAGGGAGGCGAGCAGGCTGGCGAACAGCGTCACTTCGCGGGAATGCGGCGTATCGCCCTTTTCGATTGAATCGTGCAGGCGCTTTTCGGTCGCCTCTTCGGTCTGGCTTTCCTTGTCGGGCGCGTCGCTCATGTCATTCGCAACTCAATCGAACACCGCATCGTTCTGGCCGTTGGCGTTGATTTCGATTTCGTTGCGTTCGGCCATTTCGAGCACGGTGTCGGCGATGGCGCGTCGCGCCTTCAGAACGTCCCGCTGCTGGGCCGGGCCGCCGGTTTGTAATTCATTCTCCACCAGCCGGCGGGCGCGCGCGCCCATCGAGGACAGGATCATGTCGCGGAAGCCGGGATCGGTGCCCTTGAGCGCCATCACCACGCGGTCGGCCGCAATGCGGTCGAACACCGTGGTGCGGGCTCGCTGCGAAAGCTTGGCGATGTCCTCGAAAGTAAAGAGCAGGCCGCGCAAGGTTTCCGCGTCCTTGGGGCGGTCCTCGGCCAGAGACTGCAAGACGTCCTCGATCTGGTCGCGCTCCAGCTTGTTGATGATGTCGGCGATCTTGGAATGGGTGTCGGCGCCGGTGTTGCGGGCGACATTGAGCAGCAAATCCTCGTGCAATGTGCGCTCCAGCAGCTTCATCATCGGGTCCATCACCGGGCGCGGCGAAAGCATGCGCCGCATGAGGCCGTTGCGCAGGTCGCGCGGCGTCTGCGCCATGATCCGGGCTGCTGCCCCCGAGGACAGTTTTGACAGGACCAGCGCGAAGGTCTGCGGGTGTTCCTTGAGAAGATAGGCGGCGATGGCGCTCTCCGGCGCCGAGGACAATCGGTCCCACATCGCCTTGTTGGAGTTTCCGAGCACATCCGACAGGATTTCGGCGGCTTCGTCGGGGTCGAGGGCGCCCGCCAGCAGGCTCTCGGCCTCTCCCGCCGAACCGAGCAATTCAGCGCCAGCGGAAAATTGTTCGGAGAAATCCTGGATCAGCTTTTCAATGGTCGCCGGATTGACCGCGCCGAGTTCGGACGCGGCGCGGGTGACCTGGCGCAATTCGAGCGAGTCGAAACGTTTGAGCAGGCGGCCGGCGATGGGCTTGTCCATCGCCATCAGCAGGGCCGCGACTTTTTCGGCGCCGAACAACACCCGCGCCGCGCCCTGGGCGCGCGAGGGCGGCGTCGGCAAATGCTTGACCAGATCGTCAGGCGAAGGCGTCTGCATCGGCCGACCCCACGATTTCGGTGAGCGAAACGCCAAAGCGCGACGTGTCTTCGTCCACCACCACCACTTCGCCGCGCGCGACGATGCGGCCGTTCACCACCACGTTGACCGGTTCGCCGACCCTCTGGTCCAGCGCGACCACGGCGCCGCGTCCGAGTTTCATAAGATGCGAGACCGGCATCTTCGCCGAGCCGAGCACGACTTGCACGGTGACGGGAATGCGCAGGATCGCGTCATGCGGGTGAGGCTCGCCATCGCCCGCGGGCGCGAGAAAGGCGGGCGCGAAATCCGGCGCCTCGGGCTTAAGATCTTCGGTCTCAGACATCTGGTCCCCGGTTGTTGCAGATAAACATTCAGCAGGATTCGGCTTCGCCCGCCTGTTCGAGAAATTGCTCCAGCGGCATTTCGTCGAGATTGACCCGCTCGGCGATGTTGAGCGTGTAATGTCCCTTGGCTTGCCCGAGTTCGCACCAGAACAGGGGCTGGCTCTTGCAGTCTAGACGGAGTTTTGACGCGGCGGTGGCGTTGAGCGGCAGCAGGTCGCCGACGCGCCAGTTCGCGATGTCGCCGAGGCTCAGAGTCTGTTCGTCGAGAATGGCGACGGCCCTGACGCCGGCCTTTTGCACGCCCTCCTGCATCAGCTTCTGCCAGCGCGGGTCGCTGGCCGAGCCGTCGCTGGACAGGTCGCGCGACAATTGCTGGCGGATCGGGGTGAGCGCCGGTTGCGGGATCACAATGAACATCTGGCCGCCGTTATCCAGCGCCTGGATGAGGATCTTGGCGATCACCGCAAGCACGTTGCGCCGTCCCATGACGGTGAAGTCCATGCGCGTTTCGACGCGCTCCAGCTGGAACGTGGCGGCGATCACCGGACCGAAGGCGGAATGCAGCGCTTCGGCGGCGATTTCGAACACCGTCTGCGCGACCCGAACTTCGAGGGTCGAGAAATTGCGGTCGTCGTCGAAGGGCCGCTCGGTCGCGTCGCCGCCGAGCAACACCTCCATCAGCGAGAAAATGCAGCGCCGGTCGAGGCCGACGAGAATGCGCGCGTCGAGTTCCGGCGAGTAGAGCACCGCCGCGACGCTGCCGTCATAGGCGTCGAGCGCGTCCCATACGTGGTCGGTGGTTATGCTGTTGACGAAGCAAGTCAGGATGGCGGGAGAATAGGGCCGCATGCCCTCCGCGCAGGAGGCCGCGAGCCGGTCGAAGATGACCGTCAGCATGGGCAGGCGCTCGACGGTCAGGCCCGGATTGTCGAGCAGCCTTTCGGCGGCGCTGGCTTTGGCCCGGCTCTCGGTTTTCGCGTCCATTTCGCTATGCCGCCATTCGCTCGACGCCGCCCGACGTGGTCTCGTTTTCGACCTCGTCTATGGTCGGACGCTCCTTGGCGGGAATGGTCTTGCGGCCGAATTCAACCGCGATCTGGGGCATGGCGCCGTTCATGTAGGCGAGCAGGGTCTGCTTCACGAGGGTGAATTGCCGCAGCATTTTCTGACGCGTCAGCTTGATCTTGTTGGCGAGGGGCTGGATGATGCCATAGGAGGCGAAAATGCCGGAAAAGGTGCCGACCAGCGCCGCGCCGATCAACCCGCCGAGCACTTCCGGTCCCTGATCCAGCGCGCCCATGGCGTGGATGATGCCGAGCACCGCCGCGACAATGCCGAGGGCCGGAAAGCCATCGGCGATCATGGTCAGCGCGTGATAGGGCTTGAACTTATCATAGGCCAGCGTCTGGATTTCCTCGTCCATCAGCGCTTCGATTTCGTAGGAGCGCGCGCTGCCGATGACGATCAGGCGGCAATAATCGCAGACGAAGCCGCACAGCAATTCGTTGTCGAGAATTTGCGGATGCGCCAGGAAGATTTCGGACTCTTGCGGATTGTCGATATGGGCTTCGACCTCGCCGCGCGACTTGCTGCGCATTTCGCGCATCAGCGCATGCAGCAATCCGAGAAGGTTGAGAAAATCCTGCTGCTTCGGCCCCTGGTCGAGAATGGCCTCGACAAGGCTGTGGCCGGTGTCCTTGATGGTCGGGAGCGGATTGGCGACGACGAAAATCCCGAGCGCGGAGCCGCCGAGGATCAGGAATTCGAACGGCTGCACAAGGGTCTTCAAATGGCCGCCGAGCGCGGCATAGCCGCCCAGCATGCAGCCGACCGAAATGACCAGGCCGATGACGAAATTCAATGGCTTTCTCCGACAGAGCGGGATGCGAAAAAGGGAAAGCCGGTTTTTCGCAAAAATCCCGCGTTGGCCAATGTTCAGGCTGCGGGACCATTCATACGGTGCAGGGCTTGCGTGAGGCTGAAGCGGAAACTTCGGGGCCGCCAGCCTCGGGCAAGCGCCGCCGTGCCAGGGTCTTTCCCGACGCCTAGAAACGGGACCGATACATGCAGTCGAGCCTTTATGTCGCGCTGTCGGGGCAGGTCGCCCTGCAAAAGCGGCTGGACACCATCGCCAATAATATCGCCAACGTGAACACGGCCGGCTTTCGCGCGGAGGAGGTCAGCTTTGCGACCCTGGTCTCCCGCGCCGGCGCCGCGCCGACGGCTTTCGCGACCAGCGGCGAGAATTATATCTCGCGCCGGAACGGCGAGATGAATCCGACCGGCAGCCCCCTCGATATCGCCGTGCAAGGCAACGCGTGGTTCGCGGTCAAGACGCCGGACGGCGTCGCCTACACCCGCGATGGACGGCTGCACATCGACAATTCCGGCGCCCTGCTGACCGTCAATAATTATCCCATTCTCGACGCGGGCGGCGCGTCGATGCTGCTCGATCCCTCCGCCGGCGCGCCGGCCATTTCGCAGGACGGCATGATCAGCCAGGACGGGCGTCCGGCCGGCGCCGTCGGCCTTTACACCATCGACGCCAATGCAAAACTCTCCCGCTACGACAACTCGGCGGTCCTGTCCGACCTGCCGGGCTCAGCTGTGCTCGATTTCACCAATAATGGCGTAATGCAGGGCATGAGCGAAGGCTCGAACGTCAATGCGGTGCTGGAGATGACCAAGATGATCGCCGTCTCGCGCTCCTTCGACAGCGCCGGCAACGCCATCCAGTCCACCGAGAGCTCGCTTCAGGACGCGATCAAGACGCTGGGCGCCACATCGTAGCAGGGGCAAAATCATGCGGGCTCTGGAGCAATTGCAGCGCGACGTGCAGGAAGCCGAACTGAGGCTCGATCCGGTGCGCGTCGGTGGCGTCATCACCGAGGTCGGTCCCTCGGCTTTTCGCGTCTCCGGCCTGTCGCGACACTTGAAACTCGGCGACGTCGTCAGCATCGCCGGTTCGGACCGCGCCCAGCCCGGCGAAGTGGTCAGGATCGACGTGGCGGGCGTGACCATAAAATCCTTCGACGCCCGGGTCGAGGCCGGCGTCGGCGATCTCGCCTTCCGCTCCCGGCCGATGCGCCTGCAACCGCACCGCTCGTGGAAAGGGCGCGTGATCAATGCGCTTGGCGCGGCGGTCGATGGGCTCGGGCCTTTGCTTCAGGGGCCGCGTTCGGCGCCGGTCGACGCCGAACCGCCGGCGGCGATGACGCGCGACCGGGTCAAGAAGCCGATCAAGAGCGGCGTGCGCGTCATCGACTTTTTCACGCCGCTCTGCGCCGGCCAGCGCATCGGCGTTTTCGCCGGCTCTGGCGTCGGCAAATCGACCATGCTCGCCATGCTGGCCTCCTCGCCCGGTTTCGACAGTGTGATCATCGCGCTGGTCGGCGAACGCGGCCGGGAAGTGCGCGAATTTCTCGACGACGCGCTGGGCGAAAATCGCAAGCTGGCCGTCACGGTGGTTTCGACGGCGGACGAAAGCGCGATGATGCGGCGGCTGGCGCCGAAAACCGCAATGGCCCTCGCCGAATATTTTCGCGATCAGGGCGAGTCGGTCCTGCTCATCGTCGATTCGATCACGCGCTTCGCCCATGCGGCGCGCGAAGTGGCTCTGGCGGCGGGGGAACCGGCGGTGGCGCGCGGTTATGCGCCGAGCGTGTTTAGCGATTTGCCGAAACTGCTGGAGCGCGCCGGGCCGGGAGAGTCCGGCGGCGGTTCGATCACCGGAATCTTCTCGGTGCTGGTCGATGGCGACGATCACAACGATCCGGTCGCCGACACCATTCGCGGCGCGCTGGACGGGCATATCGTGCTCGACCGCGCTATCGCCGATCAGGGCCGCTATCCCGCCGTCAATGTCTTGTCCTCGGTCTCGCGCCTCGCCCATCACGTGTGGAGCAAGGAGCAGCGCGCGCTGGTGATGAAATTGCGCGCGATGATCGCGCGTTTCGAATCCTCGCGCGACCTGCGGCTGATGGGCGGCTATCACGCCGGTTCCGATCCGGTGATGGATCAGGCGGTGACTTTCGTTCCGAAAATCTACGAAGGCATGAACCAGACGCTTGACGATCCGCCAAGCACGGACGCGTTTCGCGAACTGGCGAATGCGCTGCAAGCTGAAAAGGCGCCGACGTGAAGCAGCATCATTTTTTCACGACCGATCTGGCGCTCAAGGGGGTAGGGCTGGCCTGCGCATTCGCTTCGGTGTGGTTCGCGGCGCATATGCTGACCCATGAGGGCGCGCCGCGCGTAAATGCGATTGAGGATTTCGCGATCTTCGCTCAGCCCAACCGCATTCACGCGGTCGAGGCGGCGGTCCGAGCGGAGGCCATCGAGAGCGATGCGCGAAAATCCGGCCGCGCCATTGCCATCGACATGACTCCCGTCGGCGTCACGCGGCCTGAGTCGCGCAAGCCGGGGGCGCCACGCCGCGATCTGCGCATCCTCGAATTATATGGCGAAGGGGCGCTGATCGAAACGGCGGAGGGCTACCGCCGCGTCAAGGTCGGCGACGAGACGCCCGACCTCGGCAAGATTATTTCGATCCGGAGCATGGGCCATTATTGGGTGCTGGTGGCCAGCCTCCGGTCCGTTGCGCAGGAGGCTCCGCTCACGGAAAAGACCGCCGGGGCGCCCTGAGTTTCAGGCGAGGCCAAACAGCGCGCACATGCGCGGGCCGATGTCGCCTACGCCCAAAATTTCGTCGGCGCCGCCGTTTTCCACCACGGCGCGAGGCATGCCCCAGACAGAGGACGTCGCCTGGTCCTGCGCCATGACATAGGCCCCCTTATCCTTGAGTCTTGCAAAAGCCTTGGCGCCGTCATTGCCCATTCCGGTGAGCATGATCGCAAGCACCTGGCCGCCATAGCAGGCGGCGGCGCTGTCGGCGAGAATGTCGACGCTCGGCTTGTAAAGGCTTTCTCCTTGCGCCGCCGCGATTTTCGCGCGTCCGTTGACGATGCGGAATTGCATGCCGCCCGGCCCGACATAGGCAACGCCGGGCGCGAGAAGCACGTCGTCCGCGGCCTCGACGATCTTGATCGGGCAGACGTCTGACAGCCACTTGGCCATGGCGG
>Ga0302319_10010446_pt1 | contig 17689 bp, 12 predicted proteins | sample Bog_T0_2_FD_203319 | JGI IMG/M metagenome (GOLD analysis project Ga0302319, IMG submission 203319) | Peat permafrost microbial communities from Stordalen Mire near Abisko, Sweden - Bog_T0_2 | ecosystem: Environmental > Terrestrial > Soil > Wetlands > Peat | place: Sweden: Abisko, Stordalen Mire...
GCGCTGGCTGGGCCAGACCACCGACGTGTGGGACGCGCCCCAGGCCTTCAGCAAGGTGGCCAACCTGACGAAGTACATGGCCAAGTACCGCGGCTGGATGAAGGAGTTCTACCCGGCCAAGGCGGCCAAGATGGACATCGCCATGACCGAGTACCACATGCAGGTGGCCGAGACCTGGGTCACCGCGGACGTGGAATCGGCGGCCTTCCTGGCCAACTACCTGGCCGAGTTCATCAAGGGCGGCGGCACCTTGGCCACGGCCTGGGACATCAACACCCTGAAGGTGGGCGACGGCGGCGGCCATGGCATGCTGGACCCCACCAACGACCCCAACGACCCCTACGCCGAGCGGGCCAAGTACTGGGTCTTCAAGATGCTCGCCAACAATTTCACCGGCACCATGGTCCCCGCCCAATCGTCCGACCCCAACGTGGCCGTCTACGGCGCCAAGGACCGCCAGCGGGTGACCACCCTGCTGGTGAACCGCAGCGCCGACACCCCGGCCGTGGTGAACATCCAGGTCAGCGGCGCGCCCGGCGCCACCAAGCTGCGCCTGCTGACGCTGAACCACCGCGGCTACCAGTGGAGCAAGGTGCTCTACCGCGCCGTGGTCAACGAGGACCCCACCGCCGGCAAGAACCAGAAGATCTACGGCGCCCCGGCCGAGCGCCAGGGCTGGCGCGTGGTGCCGGTGACGCTGGACCCCATGAGCGTGACCATGGCCGTGCTGGAATAGGGGCCCCTGACCCCCAAAAGCAAAAGAGCCGCCCCTGGGGGCGGCTCTTTTGCTTTCCCCGGCGGCCCTTGTCAGACAGAGGCCTTGGACTGGCGGTCCATGGGGTAGGCGGTGCTGTGGCGCACGATCAGGCGGGGCTCGAACAGCTCGCCGCGCGGCGCCTGGCTGCCGGGCTCAAGCAGGCGCTGGATGACCCGCTCGGCCAGGACCTGGGCCATCTGCACCAGCGGCTGCTTCACGGTGGTCAGCGGCGGGTCCAGGTGCTCGGTGAAGGCCAGGCCGTCGTAACCGACGATGGACAGGTCCCGCGGCAAGCGCAGGCCCCACTCCTTGAAGGCGGCCATCAGCCCCAGGCAGGTCAGGTCCCCGGCGCTGCAAAAGACGCCGGTGGGGGCCTCGGGCATCTGCATCAGCAGGTGCCCCGCCTCGTAGCCCTCGTTCTCGCTGAAGTTGACGATCTTGATGTTGCTGCCGCGCTCCGGGCTCATGCCGGCTTCCTTCAACGCGCGCAGGAAGCCATCCTCGCGCAGGCGGCTTTCCAAGGCCACGGGGGGGCCGCTGACCAGGGCCAGGCGCTTGTGCCCCATGGCCAGCAGGTGGCGGGTGGCCTCATAGGCGCCCTGGATCTCATCCACCATGCACCAATCCACGCCCTCCAGGCGCCCGGCCAAGTAGCCCACGGGGATGCGGCTTTCCACGAACAGCGCGGCTTGGCGCGAATTGAAGGGCAGATGGCAGACGATGAGGGCATCCACGGCCCGCTCCAACGCCAGGCGCTCGATGTGGCGGTTCTTCTCCGGCGCGCTGAGCTCCTGCATCTCGATCTGCTCCAGCCGCACCGGCTTGCCGGCCAGCGCGGCTTCCAGGCCCGGCAAGACCTCGCGCACAAAGACCGCGTTGAAACTGTCGGTCAGAAGACCCAGCGTCTTGATCTCGCCACTTGCCATGACTTCCCCCTGATTGGTTCCTCCACCGCTCAAATCTAACAAAAATCTTACAAAACAAGCTAGCCAATAATGTGACTTTTGACACAACGAAGATCACATTCAGATAAATCCTTGTTATTAAAAGAAAAAAGGGAACGCCTGGCGGCATTCCCCGGATCGGATCGGCCCTCGGCTCAAACGTCGGCCTCTAAATTCAATCCTTCCATTTGATCGTGCAGCCCACCGCGAAGGTCTCGGGCGTCCGCACGGGCTTGCCATCCAAAAGGTCCGCCACGGCCTCGGCCAGCTCTCGCCGCGTCACCTTCTCGGGCGCGTTCCAACTGTCATCGATGCGCCCGACATAGGCCAGGCGAAGGGCCTGATCGAACAAGAACACATGGGGGGTGCGCACGGCGCCGTAGGCCTTGGCCACGGCTTGGGACTCGTCGTGCAAGTAGGGGAACTTGAAGCCCTTCTCCTGGGCCCGCGTCCGCATGGCCTCGAAGCCGTCCTCGGGATAATCCACGGCATCGTTGCTGTTGATGGCCAGCAGCTGGAAGCCCCGAGGCCCGAATTCGGACTGCAGGGCATTCAAGCGGCCCTCGTAGGCCTGGGCGTAGGGGCAATGGTTGCAGGTGAACACCACGCACACGACCTTGCCCGCAAAGTCCGCCAGACCCTGCCGCTTGGCGTCGGTCCCAGGCAGGCTGAAGCCCGGCGCCGCGTCGCCCAGGTCCAGGATCACGACACCGCCACCAGCTCAACGTCGAAGATCAGCGTGGCGTTGGGCGGGATGTCGTCGCCGGCCCCGTCCTCGCCGTAGCCCATCTCCGACGGGATCACCAGCGTGCGCTTGCCGCCCACCTTCAAGCCGGCGATGCCCTTATCCCAGCCCTCGATGACCTGGCCCACCCCCAAGCGGAAGCGGATGGGCTCGCCGCGCTTGAAGCTGTTGTCGAACTCGGTGCCGTCCTCGAGCCGGCCGGCGTAATGCACCTGCACGGTCTTGCCCTTCACGGCCTCGGCGCCCGTGCCGACCACGTGGTCGGTGACCTTCAATTCACCCGGCATCATTCCACCCCTTTCAGCTCGACATCGAAGACCAGCGTGGCATTGGGCGGGATCACGGCGCCCGCGCCGCTGGCGCCATAGCCCAGGTGCGGTGGGATCACCAGGGTGCGCTTGCCGCCCACCTTCATGCCCGCCACGCCCTGGTCCCAGCCGCGGATGACCTGGCCGGCACCCAGCGTGAACGTGAAGGGCTGGCCCCGGTCCAGGCTGCTGTCGAACTTCCGCCCCGTCAGCAGGCGGCCAGTGTAGTCCACGGTGACCTTCTTGCCCGACACGGCCTCGGCGCCGGTGCCCAGCACCACGTCCGTGACCTGCAGGGTGCCCAGCTCGCCGTCGGCGGCGGGCACGGGGGTGGGCGTGAGGACGCTGGCCTGCGGGGCCGGCGCGGGCTGGGCGTCGGCCTGCGGGGTGGGCCCGCTGGCGCAGCCCGCCAGGGCGGCGGCGCTGGCCGCGATGAGGATGGCGCTTTGCTTGAAGGTCATGTCCGCCTCTTTGAAAGGGCCTAGAGCAGGCCGCAGTGCTTCAGGAACTCGTCCTCGGTGCCGGCGCTGTGGGCGCGGTTCCACTCGCTGACCATGGCGCCCCAGCTGTCATCCTGCCGGTCGTCCCAGCGCCAGGTGGCCACCATCTCGGGCAGGGTGTTGTGGCCGTCCAGCTCGTAGGGGCAGGGCAGGGCGGGGTTGATGCTGAGATGGCTGACGCGCTTGCCGCTGGGGTCGAAGCGCAGCGTGAAGGGCCAGACCCGGCAGGTCACCGGCCGGTGCTCGTAGACGCTGCAGCGGTCGCCCTTGAAGAACGCGCAGCTGTCGCGGTCGTTCTCCTTGTCGAAGCGCTTGCGCAGGCCCAGGGTCCGGCGGCCGCCGTCCAGGTTCACGAACTGCAGCCCCTCGCCGCCGTCGTCGAAGTCCGATGACTTGTAGAAGGTGGCGATGTCCATGGCCTTCAGGCCGGTGCCCTTCATCATGCGGGCCACGTCCTCGTGGGTGATGGGCACGATGGTGTCGCTGCAGCAGTTGCCGCACTCGGTGCAGCGGAACTTGAGGAATTTCTCGCCGTTGAACTTGGGGCGGCGGGCGCGTAGGGGGTCCATGGTCACTGCTAGAAGGCGTGCGTCAAGCCGGGGCGGGCCCGGCGGTGGAGGAGATTACCACGATGCCGCCTGGGCCCACAACTAGCCTTGCTCCCCTTCCAGGTAGTCCAGGTCCTTGCCCCAGGTCTCCTCGACGCGGGCCAGGCCGGCGAAGCTGAGCACGAAGACCACCACCCCCACGCCCACGCCGGCCAAGGCCACCGAGCCCAGCCAGCCCTTCAGGGCCAGGAAGCCCATCACCATCAGCGGCACGGCCCCGCGCACGAAATTAGGCACGGTGGTGGTCACGGTGGCCCGGACGTCGGTGCCGAACTGCTCGGCGCCGATGGTGACGAACAGGGCCCAGTAGCCGCCGCTGAGGCCCATCAACGCGCACACCGCGTAGAAGGCGCCCGGCGCATGCAGCCCCGGGCCGAAATAAAGGCCGATGGCGACGACCTGCAGCACCATGTAGGCCAGCACGGCCTTGCGGCGGCTGGCCAGGGCCTGGCTGAGCAGCCCGCTGGCCAGGTCGCCCACGGCCAGCCCCAGGTAGCAGGCGGCGATGGCCTTGCCCGCGTCCACGGCCTGGGGCAGGCCGGCGGACTTGGCGAACTCGGGGCTGAAGGTCACCAGGATGCCCACCATGTACCACAGCGGCAGGCCCAGGCCGATGACCGCCAGGTACTTGCGCAAATGGGCCCATGAGCCCAACAGCAGGCGCAGGTCGCCGCGCCGCCCCCCGGGCTTCAGCTTGGCGAACAGGCCGCTCTCGCGGGCGCCCACCCGCAGGGCCAGCAGGGCCAGCCCCAGGCCGCCGCCCACCAGATAGGCGGTGCGCCAGTCCACGCTGGCCTGGACCCCATAGGCCACCACCGCGCCCAGGATGCCCACGCCGGCCACCAGGCTGGTGCCGATGCCGCGGCTCTCCTTGGGCAGGACCTCGGCCACCAGGGTGATGCCGGCGCCCAGCTCGCCGGCCAGGCCCAGCCCGGCGATGAAGCGCCACAGCACATACTGGTCCACGCTGCTGGCGTAGGCATTGGCCAGGTTGGCCACGGAATAGGTGATGATGCTGCCGAAGAGCACGCTCAGGCGGCCCTTCTTGTCGCCCAGCACGCCCCACAGCACGCCGCCCGCCAGCATGCCGCCCATCTGCCAGCTGATCAGGCGGCCGCCCTGGGCCAGCATCTGCTCCGGGGGCATGCCCAGGTCCTGGAGGCTCTTCACCCGCACCATGCCGAAGAGCAGCAGGTCGAAGATGTCCACGAAATAGCCCAGCGCGGCCACCAGGATGATCAGGATGGCCTGGCGGCGCTGCGCCGGCGTCAGCGAGCCGAGCATCATGCCGGGGCCCTCAATCGAAGCCCCACTTGCGGATGAACCAGGTCTTCACGAAGTGGGTCAGCGTGCAGTACGCCAGCAGCATGCCGATGAGCCAGGGGAAGAAGCTCCAGGGCAGGGGCTGGAAGCCCAGGTAACGCCCGATGGGCCCCATGGGGATGAAGATGCCCACCGCCATGATGAGCGCCGTGCTGATCAGCAGCGGCCAGCTGGCGCGGCTTTGGATGAAGGGGATCTTGGCCGTGCGGATCATGTGCACGATCAGGGTCTGCGACAGCAGGCCCTCCACGAACCAGGCGCTCTGGAACAGCGACTGATGGGCGTCGGTGGTGCAGCCATAGACCCACCACATGATGGCGAACGTGCAGTAGTCGAAGATGCTGCTGATGGGGCCGATGTAGAGCATGAAGCGGCGGATGCCGCCGATCTCCCAGCGGCGCGGCCGGGCCAGGTACTCCGGGTCCATGTTGTCGAAGGGGATGGTGGTCTGGCTGAAGTCGTAGAGCAGGTTCTGGGTCAGGATCTGGGTGGGCAGCATGGGCAGGAAGGGCAGCAGGTAGCTGGCGCCCAACACGCTGAACATGTTGCCGAAATTGGAGCTGGCGCCCATCTTGATGTATTTGATGATGTTGCCGAAGACCTTGCGGCCCTCCTGCACGCCCTGCTCCAGCACCAGCAGGCTCTTCTCCAGCAGGATGATGTCGGCCGACTCCTTGGCGATGTCCACGGCGTTGTCCACCGAGATGCCCACATCGGCGGCCTTCAGCGCCGGGGCATCGTTGATGCCGTCGCCCATGAAGCCCACCACCTTGCCGCGGCGGTGCAGGCTGCGGATGACCCGCTCCTTCTGCGACGGCGACAGCTTGCTGTACACGCTGACCTGCTCCACCACCGCGTCCAGGGCCGCGTCGTCCATGCCCTCCATCTCCGCGCCCAGGATGATGCGCTCGCAGGGGATGCCCACCTCCTGGCAGATGTGGCGGGTCACGGCGTCGTTGTCGCCGGTGAGCACCTTCACGTCCACGCCATGGGCTTTCAGCAGGCGGATGGCCTCCTCGGCGCTCTCCTTGGGGGGGTCCAGGAAGGCCAGGTAGCCCGTCAGGACCATGGCGGCTTCGTCGGACACCGAGCACGACGGGTGGCCGTCGGGCAGCTCCTTGTAGCCCACGGCGATGACCCGCAGGCCGTCGTCGTTGAGGTCGCGGGCCACCTTGCGGTAGGTCGCCTGGAGCTCGGCGTCCAGCTCCACCACCTCGCCCTCCACCTCCACCCGGTCGCAGCATTGGAAGACCTCCTCCAACGCCCCCTTGCAGATCAACAGGTCCTGGCCGCCCTGCTTGGCCACCACCACGCTCATGCGCCGGCGCTGGAAATCAAAGGGGATCTCGTCGACCTTGTGCCACTCGGTCTCGGCCTTCAGCTCGTCGGCCACCTTCTTCTGGTCCAGCACCGCCACGTCCAGCAGGTTCCGCAAGCCGGTCTGGTAGAAGCTGTTGAGATAGCCCAGCTGCAGCACCCGCGGGCTCTTGAAGCCGTTGGGGTCGACATAGCGAAGCAGCACCACCTTGTCGGCGGTCAGCGTGCCGGTCTTGTCCGTGCACAGCACGTCCATGGCGCCGAAGTTCTGGATGGCATTCAGCCTTTTGACGATGACCTTCTTGCGCGACATGGCCAGGGCGCCCTTGGCCAGGTTCACCGTCACGATCATGGGCAGCATCTCAGGCGTCAGCCCCACCGCCACCGCCACCGCGAAGAGCGCCGCGTCCACCAGGGCCTGGGTGGGGTGGGCGGGGTCGTACTTGGACCACCAATTGATGACGAAGACCAGCGGCACCATGACGCCGATGAACTTGAACATCAGCGCCGTGTACTTGTTGACCCCCTGCTCGAAGCTGGTCAGCTGGCGCTCGCCCATCAGGCTCTGGGCCAGGGTGCCGAAATAGGTGTCCTTGCCGGTCTTCACCACCATGGCCACGGCCGTGCCGCTGAGCACGTTGCTGCCCATGAAGCACAGGTTGGCCTGCTCCAGCACCGAGCCCTCGCCCGCCACGGGCGCGGCGGACTTCTCCACCGGGAAGCTCTCGCCGGTCAACGCCGACTGGGCGATGAACAGGTCCTTGGCCTGCAGCACCCGCAGGTCGGCCGGGATCATGTCGCCGGCGGCCAGCTGCAGCATGTCGCCGGGCACCAGCTCGCTCAGGGGGACCTCGCGGCGCTCGGCGCGGACGATCATCTCGCGGCGCTGGCCCAGCCCGAACTCCATCTCCTCCTTGCGCAGCACGGTCACGGTGGTGGTGACCATGGCCTGCAGGCTCTCGGCGGCGCGGTTGCTGCGGAACTCCTGCAGGAAGGTCAGCAGCACGCTGAGGACCACCATGCCGCCCACCACGTAGCCGCCGATGGGGTTGTCGGTGTAGAAGTTCACCACCGACAGCGCCACCAGCAGCACGTTGAAGGGGGTCTTGGCGTTCTCCCACAGCTGGGCCAGCCAGCTGGCGTGGCCCTCGTGGGCCACCTCGTTGGCGCCCACCCGCAGCAGGCGCCGGGCGGCCTCGTCGTTGCTCAGGCCCTGCTTGTCCGACCGCAGCAGGCGGTAGACCCGCTCCAGGGCCACCTCGCGGTAAAAGGGCTCGAAGGTGTGCGCGGGCTGGGCGCCGGGGCCCTTGGCCTTGCTGGTGAAGCTGATGGGCAGCTTGTCTAGCAGCTGGGACGGCTTGAAAAGGATGGCCATGGCGGGACCCGTGTGGGTGATGCTGGGAAAGGCGGCAAGCGGGGCGTGGGCACGCCCCCGTGAGCTAAAGCTATAACCCGAATAGGCGGCCCTGCCAAAGCAAAAAGGCGGCCGTCAAGCATTTGAAACAATGCCCAGCCGGGCTAGTAATAGGCGCCCTTGACCGCCGCCGCCACCAGGCCCGCGCTGGGCTTCAACCAGGGCGCCTGGGCGCTGAAGGCTTCCAGGCGCTTCACGCAGGCCGCCAGGCCGCGCCGGTCGGCCTCGCGCAGCAGGCCGCCGCGATAGGGCGGGAAGCCGGTGCCGTAGATCATGGCCAGGTCCAGCAGGCCCGGCTCGGGCACCAGGCCCTCGGCCAGGGCCCGGGCGCCTTCGTTGAGCATGACCAGGAAAAGGCGGTCCTGGATGTCCTGGTCGCTGTACCCCGGGTCGGCCTTGCCGACCCAGCCCTGGATGAGGGCGGCCTGCACCTGCATCCTCCCGGCCGCATCGCGCATGAAGGCGTCGGGGAATTCCTTCTTCTTGAACCAGGCCGGCTGGGGCAGGTGGTCGCCGAAATGCTGCTCCAGGATGCTGAACACGTGCAGGATGACCGGCACGCCCACCTCGCCGATCAGCTTGATGGGCCCCACCGGCATGCCGAAGCGCAAGGCCGCTTTTTCCACCCGCTCCACGGGCACGCCCTCGTCCACCATCTGCACCGCTTCCAGGATGTAGGGCAGCAGGATCCGGTTCACCAGGAAGCCGGGGCTGTCCTTCACCACCACCGGGGTCTTGCCCAGCTTCAGCGTCAGCTCGACCACCGTGGCCACGGCCTGCGGGCTGGTCTTGGGGCCGGGGATGACCTCCACCAAGGGCATGACCTCCGCCGGGCTGAAGAAGTGCATGCCCACGAAGCGCTCCGGGCGCTGGGCCTGGGCGGCGATGTCGCCGATGGGCAGGGTGCTGGTGTTGCTGGCCAGGATGGCATCGGGGCGGACGTGGGCCTCCAGCTCCGCGAAGACTTTGTGCTTTAGACCCAATATCTCCGGCACGGCCTCGATGACCAGGTCGGTGCAGGCCAGGTCGGCGCTCTCGGCGCCGGGCCTGAGCAGGTTGAACTGCTGGGCGGCCTCGGTGGGCGTCAGGCGGCGCTTGGCCACTGCCTTGCCCAGGTGCTCACGGATCTTCTTCAGCGCCTTGCCCAGCACCTCCAGATTGGATTCCTTCAAGGCCGTGGGCAGCTTGGCCTTGGTCACCAGCGGGATGGCGATGCCTGAACCCATGAAGCCGGCGCCCACCACCGTGACCCGGGCCACCGTGGCGCCCTTGACCCCGCCGGCCTGCTTCTTGGCGTCCTGGCCCAGGAAGAACAGCCGCACCAGGTTGCGCGACGCGTCGGTGGCCAGCAGCTGGCCCAGGCCCTGGGCTTCGCGCTCCAAGCTGGCCGCGCGGTCGGCGCTGTGGGCCTGGATGACCTCCAAGGCCTTCAGCGGGGCGGGGTAGGCGCCATGGGTCTTGGCCAGCACGCCCTGGCGGGCCTGGCGGAACACGATGGCCTTGAGCGGGCCCATCTCCAGCGCCCGGTTCATCCACGGCTGCTTGGCGTGGCGGGCCGCCGCCAGCCGCTGGCGCGTGCCAGGCTTCAACAGGCTCAACGCCAGGGCCTGGGCCACCTCGGCCAGCTGCTGGGCCGGGCAGACGTCGTCCACCAGCCCGGCCTTCAGGGCCCGGCGGGCGTCCAGGTTGGTGGAATTGAGGATGATGGGCAGGGCTGTGGCATGCGTCAGCAGGCGCGGCAGGCGGTAGGAGCCGCCGAAGCCCGGCAGGATGCCCAGCTGTATCTCCGGCAAGCCGATGCGGGCGCTGTCCAACGCCGCCACCCGGGCGGTGCAGGCCAGGGTGATCTCGCAACCGCCGCCCAGGGCCGGGCCATGCACCGCGGCCACCGTGGGCTTGCCCAGGTCCTCGACCAGGTTCATCAGCGCCTGGCCCGCCTTGGCGGCCTCGTAGCCGTCCTTCACCGGGTCTTTGGACGCCGACAGCGCCTGCAGCTCGTTAAGGTTCGCCCCCGCCAAAAAACCGCTGGCCTTGCCCGACCTTATGACGACAGCTTCAACGGAGGCATCGGCCTTCAAGGCTGCCAGCTGCTGGCCGATCTCCTCGATCATGGCCTGGCCCAGCGTGTTCAGCTTCTCGTCCGGGTCGTCCAGGATCAGGTGGGCGACCTTGCCCTGCATCTCGATGCGCGTCTTCGCAGCCATGGCTTCCGCCAAAAAAGAGAGGTCGTGCCTTAGCGGGTCGCCGCCGTGCGTTCCAGCACGAACGCCGCGCCCTGCCCGCCGCCGACGCACAGGGTGGCCAGGCCGCGCTGCTTGTCCTGGGCGATCAGCTCGTGGGCCAGGGTCAACAGCAGGCGCCCGCCGCTGCTGCCCACGGGGTGGCCCAGGGCGATGCCGCCGCCGTTGACGTTCAGCTTGGCGGGGTCCAGCTCGCCGGCGGCGTGGTCCAGGCCCAGGCGCTCCACGCTGAGCTTCTCCGAGCCGAAGGCCTGCAGGCAGGCCAGCACCTGGGCGGCGAAGGCCTCGTTGATCTCGGCGACGTCGATGTCCTTCATGCTGAGGCCCAGGCGTTTGAACAGCTTGCCGCTGCTGTAGACCGGGCCCAGGCCCATGCGCTGCGGGTCCAAGCCGGCGTAGGCGCTGCCCTTGATCACCGCCAGCGGCTTCAGGCCCCAGGCTTGGGCCCGCTCCAGCGTGGTGATGACCAAGGCCACCGCGCCGTCGGTGATCTGGCTGGCGTTGCCGGCGGTCACGGTGCCATGCTCGCGGGCGAAGACGGTCTTGAGCTTGGCCAACCGCTCCAAGCTGGAATCGGGGCGGATGCCGTTGTCCTTGGCCACCGGGGCCATGCTGGGCGGGCAGAACAGCGGCGCGATCTCACGGTCAAAGCGGCCGGCGGCCTGGGCGCGGGCGGCCTTGTGGTGGGACTCCATGGCGAACTGGTCCTGCAGGGCCCGGCTCAGGCCGAATTCATTGGCCAGCAGCTCGGCGGTCTGGCCCATGCCCATGCCGCAGGTGGGGTCGGTGAAGCCTTCCAAAAGGCTGACACGCGGCTTCAGGAACTCGCTCCAGGGGGCTTTCAGCATCAGGCTCAAGCGCTGGCCCACGGTCTTGGCGCGGTTGAGCCGGCCGAACCAGGCCACGGCTTTGGGGTTGTAGACCAGCGGGGTGGAGCTGAGCGATTCCATGCCGCCGGCGATGATGACCTCGCCGCGGCCCGACAGGATCTGCTCGCAGGCGTTGGTCACCGACTGCATGGAGCTGCTGCAGTTGCGGTGCACGGTGTAGCTGGGGATGCTCAAGGGAAGGCCGGCGTTGATCTGCGCCACCCGCGTGACGTTGGGCGCGTCGAACGGCTGGGCCACGCAACCGAAGATGATCTCGTCGACCTCGGCCGGGTCGAGAGGGATGCGCTTGAACAGGGCCTGCAGGACCTGGCGGCCCAGCTCGGCGGCGCCCATGTCCTTGGCATCCGTGCCCGCCTTCAAGAACGGCGTGCGGACGCCTTCGGCGATCACCAGCGTGCGTTCCATGGCTTCCTCCGGTCTTGCAGGCGCTAAAGACCTGACAAAAAATCAGACGTGAACTGAATAGTGCTTATGATTCAGGCTAAACCCAGCGCAACAGAGGCGCAAGGACTTTTGGGCATAATCTAACGCAGAACATAATTTTTGTTGCGAGAGGTGGAACGCTTTAGCCGAGGACCGTCAACGCTTGCCCGAACAAACGCCAATGCCCCGCTTGCGAGGGCATCTCCATCTTTAAGCAGAATTCCTGCAACGCCTCATTCCATGCCGCCCGCACCGCGCCGAAAGGCATGCTCTGCGGCGTGGCTGCGCTGGGCACCAGCGTCTCGGCCAAGGCCACCCACCACGACCCGTCTGCCAAGCGGCCCACCTGGGCGTGCGAGGCCTTGCCCTCTTCGCCCCATTCCTCGGTCTTGCGGGCCCAGCGGTGGACCCAGGTCTCGCGCTCCTGGTGATCGACGGCCTGGGCCCAGGGCGGCGGGCCCGCCGGGAAGACCAAGCCCCACGCCAAGGCGCCCCCCTGGGGCGCGGACGCTTGCAGCAGCCATGCGCCGGCATGCTTGGCCAGGCCTCGCTTGGCCCGCAGCGCATCCAGGCCTTCCTGCCACAGCGGGTCGGGCCGCAAGTCGCGGATCTCATGCACGCTGCCCGCCGCCGCCAATTGCTCGGAGCCTCCCATCACAAGCAGGCTGCCGCCGGCCTGCGGCCACACGAAAGCCCGCTCGTCGCCGCCCGCCGGCAGGGCCGCCGCCTCAAAGGCCCCCCAGCCCAGCCAGGCCGCCCCGTTAGGCAGGCCGGCGGCCCAGGCTTGGGCGTCATCGGCCGCGTCGGAGCCCAGCAGCGTCTGCGCGCGCTTCTGGGCCCACGTCGCGGATGGGCGCAGGGTGCGCACCGCCGCGCTGAGGCCGTCGCCCTGGATGATGGCCGGCTGGGACGGCGGCGGGACAGGCGCCGGCGGGGGCGCGGCGGCGGGGCCCATCCCCAAGAGGTCATCAAGACCGGCTGCCAGCGGCGGTGGGGCCGCCACAGCGGCGGCGGTCGGGGCCGCCTTAGCCGGGCTCATCGGGGCCTCGCCAGGAGCCTTGCTGGCCTCGTGGATGATCACCAAACGCGGCGGTTCCGGCGCCACGGCCACCGGCTTGGGCCGCGGCGGCGGGGCCTGGTCGGGCTGTTTGCAGCCCTCGGTGCGCAGGGTCAGGACCTCGTCGGGCGCGTAGCCCGCGCGATGCCAGGCCGGCAGCATCTCCACATCGCCCAAGGCCGCGCGCAATTGATGCGCCAGCGCCGGGTCCTCCACGCCGCAGGACTGGAACAAGGCGGCCTCGTCGGCCAAAAGGTCGGCCTGCACCCAGGCCTGGGCCCTGGGCAAGTCGAAGCCCCGGGCCCGCCATAGCGCCGCCTGGGCGGGCAAGGGCAGGCCGCCGGCGCCCCAAGCCCGCGCCTCCTGGGGTGAGAAACCGGCCGCAGCCCATGCCAGCGCCTCCCCCGGGCTGAACGCCTGGTCCAGGAAGGGCCGGCGCGCGGCCTCCAGGGCCGGCGGCAAGGGGCTTTGGGCCGCCGCCTCGGCCGCGGCGCGCAGCTCCGCGGCGACCTGGATCAGGCGGGCGGGCAGGCTGGCGGCGCGCAGGCGCAGCCACGCCACGTCGGCCGGGTCCCAGGCCCCGCCTTTCTGCAGCAGGCCTTCGAAACGGCGCAGGGCCATGTAAAGCAGCTCATGCTCGGCCGCCAGCTGCAGCGCCGGGACCCCGCCCTCCCAGCGGCGGCCATGCCGCGCCAGGCCCAGCAGGGCGCGGGCCTTGGATTCGCTGATCCGGGCCGCGCGCAAGAGGCCCGCCACCAGGCGCAGCAATCCCACCGGCCGGCTGCCAGGCGTGATGAGAGTGCCGGCGGCCTGGGCCTCCTCGCCCAAGGCCTCGGCTTCGGCCACGGCCAGGCTGGCCAGGGGGCCCACGCTGGCTTGAGGGTCGGCCGCTGCCGCCTGCAGGCGCGCCTCGATGACGCGCACCTGGAACTGCTCCTTGTTGGTGGAGGCCTTGGCGTCCTCCGGCAAGAAACGGCGTTCCAGCTCCAAGGCGGCCTTGCGGCCCGCCACGGCGGCATTGAGCTCTAAGGCCAGGGCTTCGGCCGGGCTGACGGGGAGGGCGTCGGTCATGCCCCACTTTAGCATTGAAGCCCCTCCCCGGGGCAAGCTGAGTCTGAGCCTCCCCCGGTTTCAAGCCGCCACGGACTGCCGCTCCAAACTCCGATACTGGATGGCCTCGGCCAGGTGCCGCACCAGGATGCCGGGCACGCCATCCAGGTCGGCGATGGTGCGGGCGACCTTCAACAACCGGTCGAAACCGCGCGCGCTCAGGCCCAGGCGGTCGACGGCGGCCTTCATCAGGGCCGACCCGTCGGCGTCCACGGCGCAATGCTGCCGGATCTCGCGCGGGCCCATCTGGGCATTGCAATGCAAGCCGCTGACCTTGCTCTGCAGCCGCTCCACCTGGCGCTGGCGGGCCCGGTTGACGCGCAGGCGCACGGCCTCGCTGGGCTCGCTCTGCGGCGGGGCGGCCAGCTCGCCGAAATCCAGCGCCGGCACGCCCACTTGGATGTCCAAGCGGTCCATCAGCGGGCCCGAGAGCCGGGCCAGGTAGTTGGCCACCTGAACCGGGGTGCACAGGCATTCGTGGCGGGGGTCGCCGCGGTGGCCGCAGGGGCAGGGATTCATGGCGGCGGCCACCATGCACTTGGCGGGATAGCTCAAGCTGGCCTGGGCCCGGCTGATGGTGACGAAGCCGTCCTCCAGCGGCTGGCGCAGCACCTCCAAGGCGTGGCGGCCGAACTCGGGCAGCTCGTCCAAGAACAGGACGCCCAGATGGGAAAGGCTGGCCTCGCCGGGGCGGGGGAAGGAGCCGCCGCCCACCAGGCCCGCCGAGCTGACGGTGTGGTGCGGCGAGCGGAAGGGCCGCGTGGCCACCAGGCTCTGGCCGGGGCAGAGCAGGCCGCTGACCGAGTGGACCTTGGTGACCTCCAGGGCCTCGTCCACGCTGAGGTCGGGCAGGATGGTGGGCAGGGTGCGGGCCAGCAGGGTCTTGCCGCTGCCGGGGGGGCCGATCATCAGCAGGTTGTGCCCGCCGGCCGCCGCCACCTCCAGGGCCCGCTTCACGTGCGCCTGGCCCTTCACGTCGGCCAGGTCCACGGGATAGCTGCGATGGCGGCTGAACAGGGCTTGCAGGTCGGCCACGGCGGGCAGCGGAGGCTCGCCTCCCCCCAGCCATTCCACGGCCTGCCTCAGGTCGCGCAGCGGCAGGACCTGCAGGCCCTCCACCACGGCGGCCTCGGCGGCGTTGGCCTGGGGCACCACCAGGCAGCGCATGCCCTGGCGCCGGGCCTCCAGCGCCATGCTCAGCACGCCGCGCACGGGCCGCAGCGCCCCATCCAAGCTGAGCTCGCCGGTGAAAAGGCAGCCCTCCAGCCGGGCGGGGTCGATGCTGCGCAGGGCCGCCAGCACGCCCAGGGCCAGCGGCAGGTCGAAGCTGGGGCCCTCCTTGCGCACGTCGGCGGGGGCCAGGTTGGCGGTCAGGCGGCGGTTGCTGGGGAAATCCAGGCCGCTGTTTAGCACCGCGGTCTTGACCCGGTCGCGGCTCTCCTTCACCGCGGCGTCGGGCAATCCCACGATGTTGAAGCAGGGCAGGCCGCTGGCGGCGTCCACCTCCACCTGCACCCGGTACGCATCCACGCCCATCAACGCGGCGCTGTTCACTTGGCTCAACATGGCGGTCTCCATTCGTGGGAGGGGCGCTATCCCCTCGGGCTTGGGTTGAAAAACAAACGACCCCGGACCGTGAGGTCCGGGGTCGCTAAGCCTTGCAAGGCGGCTGGCCTTGTCGGCGGCTATTCGATCAGGAAAGCCATGGCTTCCAGGTTCTTGTTGGCCTGCCGCAGGCGGTTGCTGAGGACGTTGACCAGGATGTCCATCAGCTTCAACGCGGTCTTGGGCGCCTTGTCGCGCAGGGATGAATAGTGGACCCGGCTGATGGTCACCACCGTCACGGCCTCGCCGGCCTTGGCGCCCGCGCTGCGAGGCATGCCGTCGAGCAGGGCCATCTCGCCGAAGAACTCGCCGGGATTGAGCACCGCCAGCGTGTTCTCCTTGTCCTTCACCTTTTTCACGATCTTGACGGTCCCGCTCTTGATGACATGCATGCGGTCGCCCGGCGCCTCTTCCTGAAAAAGCATGTCGTCCTTGGCGAAGCTGTCTTCGCTGCAGACGCCATTCAGGGCGGCGATGTCATCCTTATCGAAGTCTTTGAAGCCTTTGTACTCGGCCAGAAAATCAGCGGCACCCATTCCAATGCTCCTGCTTGCTGCGCGGGGAGGCGCATCGATCTTTGAACCGGTTGCCCAAAAGACCGGGCTACCAGCCTAAGTATTCAGCCCATCAGGCGGGCCAGTATAACATAAAGCCCTGGCTCGAACAGGCCCCATTTGACCTGCTAAAGGAAGCCGTGACGCGGCTTGCTGGGGGTCGCCCCACCGCTGCCACCCGCCGGTCCATCCAAGGGGCCCTTGGGCGCGGGCGCCGGGTTGGGCGCAGGCGCAGGGCTTGGCGCCGGCGCGGGCAGCGACGCGGCTGCGGCCACGGGCGGGGCAGGGGCGGCCACCGGCGGCGCGGTCAACAAGTAGACCGCGTAGCCCGTGCTGGGATCGATGTAGGCCACCGGCGCGTCGGGGTAAGGCGGATAGTAGCTATACTGCGCTGACTCTCCGGGCGCCGCAGCCGCCACCGGCGCTGGGCTTGCAGCCACGGGGGCCGGAATGGGCACGATCGGCGTGGCTTCCACCAAGGGGGCGGGCGCCGGCACCGGCGCGGCGACCAACGCCGGAGGCGGCGCCATGGCGATGGCCGGGGCCAAAACCGGGGGCGGAGCCAATGCCGGGGGCGGAGCCAATGCCGGGGGCGGAGCCAATGCCGGGGGCGGAGCCAATGCCGGGGGCGGAGCCAACGCCGGGGGCGGAGCCAACGCCGGGGGCGGAGCCAATGCCGCAGGCACAACGGCAGGGCCCGCGCCTGCCGAAGGCGCCTGCCCCTGCCCGGCGGCCAGCTTGGCTTTAAGCTGCGCCAGGTAATCCTGGGCCGAGACCGGCGCGGCCGGCGCCGAGGATGCCGCACCGCCGCCCACGCCCAGGGCGGCCAGCTCTTGTTCCACCTGCTCAATGCTGATGCCCTTGAGGCTGGCGATGCGGCCCTTGGCGTCGTCCACGCTCAGCCCGGACTCATGGATGCGGATGAACATGGTGTAGGCTTCCGCCGCCTTCTCCACGTTGCCCTTCACGGTATAGGCCTGGCCCAGCATCATCTGCGTGTTGGCGTAGCTGGGGTCCAGCTTCACCGCCTGGCGGTAAGCCCGCGCCGCGTCGGCCGGGCGCTTGGCCTTGACCAGCAGCTGGCCCAGCGTGTTCCAGTTCTTGGCGCTCTTGCCCTGCAGCTGGGTGACCTTCTCGAAGCACTTCACGGCCTCGGTCAGCTGGCCCTTCTTCTCGTAAGCGAAGCCCAGGTTGGCGTGGGCCAGCGGGAAGGCCCCATCCACGGCGATGCTGGCCTGGAAGCTGGCCACGGCCTTGTCGTACATGCCGCGCTTCATGTAGAGCTCGCCCAGGTCGTGGTTGGCCTTGGCCTTGTTCAGGTTGTTCTTGAGCGAGCCCTCCATCCCCTTGATGGCGTCCTCGACCTTGTCGGCGTCGAAGCTGGCGATGCCCAGGTGGTTGTAGCTCTCCTTGAACTTGGGGTCGATGGCGGCGGCCTTGGCCCAGTTGGCGTAGGCCTCCTTCAGGTTGCCGCGGTCGTAATGGACGTTGCCCAGGTTGTTGTAAAGCTCGGCCGAGTTGGCGTTCTTGCCCAGCGCGTCCTGGAAGGCGAAGACCGCCGCGTCGAACTTGTTCTGGCGGGCCAGGATCTGGCCGATCTTATTATGGGCCTCGATGGCGCGGGGGTTGAGGCGCACCACCTTCTTGAACTGCTCCAGCGCCTCGACCAGGCTGCCCATGTCCTCGAAGGCGTAGCCCAGGTTCAGGTTGGCGTCCTCGTAGTCGGCGTCGATCTTCAGCGCGGCCTGGAAGGCCTTCACCGCCTTGTCGAACTCGCCCTTGTCCGAGGCCTTCACGCCTTCGGCGTTGAGGTCCACCTTCTTCTCGTCTTCGCTCTTGAACAGACCCATGGCCGTCCCTTGCACGCTGGAGGATGCCTTCCACCCCGCCGCGG
>Ga0302319_10010447_pt1 | contig 17688 bp, 11 predicted proteins | sample Bog_T0_2_FD_203319 | JGI IMG/M metagenome (GOLD analysis project Ga0302319, IMG submission 203319) | Peat permafrost microbial communities from Stordalen Mire near Abisko, Sweden - Bog_T0_2 | ecosystem: Environmental > Terrestrial > Soil > Wetlands > Peat | place: Sweden: Abisko, Stordalen Mire...
GCGCCCCGCCGCGTCCTTCTCGCCGCTGCGGCCGTCGCCGGCCGGGGGCGGGGGAACCCGGATCGTCAGTTCCCGACCGCCGATCATCTGGCTGATCGATAGCTGCAAGGCGTCGCCGAGATAGACGGGCAACGAGATCGCGCCGCCGCGCTGGTTGAGGACGGGAGCGAGGCCGAGCAGATAGGTGACGCGGGCGATGATCACCGCGACCGGATGAATGTCGGTGCCGGCGATATGCTCCGTCGCTTCCATCGCGCGCCGGGCGGGCGCGATGTCGCCTTCCGCCGCTTCCTCGAGGAAACGCCGCAACGCCTGGAACAGGAAGGCGCCGGAGCCGCAGGCGGGGTCGAGCACTTTCTGCTCCAGCGGCGCGGTTATCGCATGGCGCGTCATCTTCGCGGCCAGCCAGTCGGGCGTGTAATATTCGCCCAGGCCGTGGCGCTGATCGCGGTCGATCAGCGACTCGTACAGCGTCTTCATCACGTCGCATTCGACTTCGGCGAGGCGGAAGCGGCGGACATGCGCCATGATCCGCTTGACCAGCCTGATTCCGTCGGGGTCGTCGACGATCCAATCGAAGAAGTCGCTTTCGACCGCGCCGTTGATTCCCGCGCTGGCCAGCGCTTCGCCCGACAACAGCCGCGCCGGCTCGTCCTCGTTGAGGCCGAGCACGGCGAAGGCGATGCATTTGGCGACGACCACCAGATAGGTGTGTTGCAGCCACAGCGAGTCGTTCTCGACGTCGCGGCCGTAGACGATCTTCAGCAATTGCGCCCAGAGCTGGCGCTTGAGCTGGATCGCCGGCCGCTGCGCCAGCGCGTCCCATAATTTGCGTAAGGCGCTGTCGGCGGTGCGGAAAGCGACGGAATCGGCGCCGAGTTCGATGCGGATCGTCGTCGGATCGGGCGGCAGCGAAACTTTGAGCGCCAGCGCGCCGTCGAGCCAGGCGATGAAGGCTTCGGGCCTTTCGGGGTCGAGCGTCGTTTCGTTGAGCTTGACCAGCGCGCCGGCTTCCAGCGCGTAGACGATCCATTTGCGCCCGTCCGAGGCGATGCCGACGAACGGCTCGCCGGTCTCCGCCTCGCGGTTGGCGAGGTAGTCCGGCATTTTGCGCTCGACGTCGCGAATCTCGGCGGCGAGATCGCGCTTGGCTTCGAATACGGTGCGCCCGATCAGCGCGTCGATGCGGCTCTTGACCTCGACGCGCTGTTCGAAGCGGATTTCGGCGAGATCGACGGCGAATTCTTCGACCAGCAATTGCCGAAAATCCGCCTTCACCTCGTCATGCCCGGGTTTCGAGGCGAGGTGTCTGAGGATTTCAAGCGATTCGGGTCGAGGGCTCACGGCGCGAGTCTAAGCCGGTTTGTCCGAAGTCGCCAACGTCCGGCGCGGCGGCGCCTCGCCGCCGAACTCTCTTGCGCGCGCCGTCGGCGGCGGGGCGCCGCCGCTCCGAAGAACCCAACGCCGCTCAGCCTTGCAATTTTTCGTCCGCAGCGCCACGACAGTCGGCAAAGCATCGTGGGTCGAGGAGCAGCCATTGCGCACATGGATCAAGGACCCGCTGGCCATATTCGGTTCGGGCTGCGAGCGTGGGCTCGTAGTCGAGGGGACGCGGATCGTCGAGCTCATCGGTCGGGGTCTTGAGCCCGCTGCGCCGGTCGACGCGATCTATGACGCCTCGCGCCATGTCGTGCTGCCCGGCCTCATCAATACCCACCACCATTTCTACCAGACGCTGACCCGCGCCCATCCGGACGCCATCAACAAGGAGTTGTTTCCCTGGTTGGTCGCGCTGTATCCGATCTGGTCGCGGTTGAAGCCGCAGCATCTGCGACTCGCCGCGCGGCTCGCGCTCGCCGAATTGCTGCTCTCGGGCTGCACGACGGCGGCTGATCATCACTATCTGTTCCCGAAGGGGTTGGAGGACGCCGTCGACATCGAAGTCGAGGCGGCGCGGGATCTCGGCATGCGCATGACGGTGACGCGCGGCTCGATGAATCTGTCGCAGAAAGACGGGGGACTGCCGCCCGACAGCGTCGTGCAGACGGAAGACGAGATCCTTGACGACTCCGAGCGGGTGCTGAAACTGTTTCATGATCCGAAGCCCGGCGCGGACATCCGCATTGCCCTCGCGCCGTGCTCGCCGTTCTCGGTCAACAAGCGGCTGATGCGCGACAGCGCCGTGCTCGCCGAGAAATACGATTGCCAGTTGCACACCCATCTGTGCGAGACCGCAGACGAGGAGCGGTTCTGTTTGCAAGTCTACGGCGCGCGCCCGGTCGATCTGCTCGAAGAGGTCGGCTGGATGTCGAAGCGGACGTGGCTAGCCCACGGCATCCATTTCAACTCGGAAGAGATCGCGCGACTGGGCAAAGCGGGCGTCGGCGTCGGCCATTGCGCGACCTCCAACATGGTGCTCGCTTCGGGCGTCTGTCCGACCTGCGAATTGGAGCAAGCCGGGTCGCCCGTCGGCCTCGGCGTCGACGGCTCCGCCTCCAACGACGCTTCCAACATGATGGAAGCGGTGCGCCACGCGCTGATGATCGGTCGGCTCAGGTATGGCGCCTCGGCGATCACCCACAAAGATGTCTTGCGCTGGGCGACGGAAGGCTCGGCGCGCTGCCTGGGGCGCGACGACATCGGCAAGCTGGAAGTCGGCCGCGAGGCGGATCTGGCGCTGTTCACATTGGACGAACCGCGCTTCTCCGGGGCCCATGATCCGCTCGCGGCCCTCGTGCTGTGCGGCGCTCACAAAGCTGACCGGGTCATGATCGGCGGGCGCTGGCGGGTGGTCGACGGGGCGATCGTCGGCTTCGACCTGGGCGCGCTGCTGGCGGGGCACCGGGCCGCGGCGCGGGAGTTTGGGTGATCCTTGCATTCCCCGCCTCGTCGTCCAACAACGGGCCCCTTCACTTAGGGGACGATCGCCTTGACTCTCTGGATTGTGTTGTTTCTCGGCGCGTTGTGGGCCGGCGCGCAGAACGCGCTGGCCGGCGGCGGGTCGTTCATTACCCTGCCGGCGCTGATGCTGACCGGCATGGACGCGCGGGCGGCCAATATCACCTCATGTGTCGCACTGTTTCCGGCGCAGGTTGTGACGGGACTCACCGGTCGCTCGCAGATGGAGTCGCCGCGCGGGCTGTCGGTGAAGGCGCTGATTCTCATCAGCCTCGCCGGAGGCGCGCTCGGGGCGGTGATCCTGCTGGCGACTCCGCCGAGCGTGTTCGCCAAACTGGCGCCGTGGCTGGTGCTGTTCGCTACCGCCGTGTTCGGCTGGGGCAGCTTCTTGCGAAAAGCCTCCGCCGAGGACGAGGCGCCGCATCTGCCGCCGTGGGGCGCGGCTCTCGTGCAGTTCGGCATCGCCATCTACGGCGGCTATTTCGGCGGCGGCATCGGCTTTCTCATGCTGGCGGCGTTGACGATGGCGGGGTTGGCGGTGCGCAACGCCGGGGCGACGAAAAACGTGCTCGCCGGCGCGATGAACGCCTCCGCCGTGGCGATCTTCGTGTTTTCCCCCGACGTTCATTGGCTGCAAGCGCTCGTCACCTGCGTCGGCGCCTCGATCGGCGGTTGGGGCGGGGCAGTGATGCTGAAAACGGTCAACGAGAAAGCGCTGCGCGTCGTCGTCGTGCTGATCGGCATCGTGCTGACGATCGGGCTGTTCTGGAGGGGCTGAGCGGGCCGGCGTGACAGGCGCCGGGCGGCTGCGTGACGCCGGCGCCGACGGCCACGATTTATTAACCCGTGCAAGAATGTAAAATAATGCGGTTGTCACAGCGCCTTCGGGCGCCGTTTCTTTACCTGAACGCACTATAAAGACCGCAGGTGAGTCCGAGGCAACCCTGAGGAGTCGAGGCGCGATGGTTATGCGCGACCGAGAGATCGAGACGTTGGAGCCCGTCGTGGACTCGACGTCAGAAGCAGGTTTCGACGACCGCCGCCGTGACGCGCGCCGGCCGTTCACGACGGCGGGACGCTATCTGCTCGCCAACGGGCAGGAATTCCCGTGCCATACTGTCGAAGTATCGACGATTTCGATTGCCCTTGCGGGTCCGATGGCCGGGAAAGAGGGCAGCCATGTGATTGCCTATCTCGGTAAACTGGGCCGCGTCGAGGGTTTCATTCAGCGCGCGACCCCGGTGATGTTCGTCATCGAACTGACCGGCGACGAAGTCTGGCGGCGCAAATTCGCGCGTCGTCTCGAAGATCTGGTGCGCGCGCCGCCCAAAGTCGCCGACATGAGCTGGATGGACGGCGAATTCGGCTTGATCGATCCCGAACCCTTCAATGCGCCGCTCAGGACGCAGGCTACGGACGACGAGGACGACGACTGAAGCGCGCCGCCGCCGGCAGGCCCGAGATAGGGCGCGGTCTGTGCGGCCAGGCGGCGCCCGGGGACAGGGCCGCGGGCGGCGCTTGCGTTTGATCCGCGCCTCTCCGGTCAGCGCGTACACTCGCTACATATTGACGCAGCGAAGAGCCACGTCGAGACTGCCCGATCGAAAGCTTTCGACGCTGAGGAGAATTGCGGACTCGTGGGAAGAAGCGCCGGGGATGAGCGGCTTGCCGCGGTCCTTCGAGCGTGGTCCCGTAATCCGGCCGTGCGCCTCGTTTTCCTTAAGGCAGAAGGGTGGCCTATCGAACACGGGATTTGGTTGAGCGTTACCCGAATCTGAGTTGATCCCGGCGCAGCCAATTCTACCAGTTGTGTGCGCGCCGTTTGGCTTTCAGTTCCACTGGCGGTTCGTAGTCGACGAGGCCCCAGGGGAACGCGGTCGCGTCGATGAAGCCCAGGACTTCTGCGGCGGGCATAGGTTTACCGAAGAGATAGCCTTGCATCAGCTTGCAACCCAACGCGCGCAGGATTTGCACCTGTTCGTCCGCTTCCACGCCTTCGCAGATGCACGAGAGTTTCAAATTTCGGCACATGTCGATCACGGACCTGACGATCGCGCGGCAGCCCGGGTCCGTCTCGGCGTCCTTGACGAAACCGCGGTCGATCTTGATGGTGTCGATCGGAAACCGTTGGACGTAGCTCAGGCTGGAATAGCCGGTGCCGAAATCATCGAGCGAAATGCTCACGCCCAGCGCCTTCAGCATCCGCAGCGATAGATTGGCCTGATCGAAATCCTGGATCAGGGCCGTCTCCGTCACCTCCATGTCTATTCGACTCGGGGCGAGCCCGCTGTTTTCGATGATCGCGACAATGTTCACGACAGCCTCGCGCGAGCCGAGATCGCGCATCGAGAGGTTGAACGAAACACGGATATCGTCGGGCCATGTCTTGGCTTCGGCGAGCGCCCTGCGCAGGAGCACTCTGGTCAACTTGTTGACGAGATCGCTGCGTTCGGCGACGCGAATGAAGACGTCCGGGGCGACTCTGCCAAGCACGGGGCTGTCCCATCGGGCCAGGGCTTCGAAGGCGACGATCCTGCCGCGGCCCACATCGACGATAGGCTGAAAATGCAGCGACATTTCGGAATGCAGATCAGCTTGACGCAGACATCGCTCCAGTCTCGCGAATTGCTGGATTTCAGTTTCGTGCTCGATCGAAAAGATCACCGGGCGTCCGCGCTGATGTTGCTTGGCGTGATAAAGCGAGTAATCGGCGCGCTCGAAAAGCACCTGAGCCGTCGACCCGGCCTCCGGGAAGGTGGCAAAGCCCACTGAGCCCGAAATCTCAACAATGCTCTCCGGCAGCGCGTAGGGGGCTTTCAAGATTTCGCAGATACGAACGCCGAGCGTCCAAATTTCTTCAGCGTCCATGTCGGCGTCGACGATGAGGCCGAACTCGTCGCCACCCAGGCGCGAGAAGCCTATCGAGGCGTCGGAAATATCCCGCATTCGTCGACCCGCCTCGACGAGGACGCTGTCCCCCGCAGTGTGGCCGTAGAGGTCGTTGACGGATTTGAAGCCGTCGAGATCGACGACGCCGACGACAAAACGCTTTTTGTCGCCCCCCGCCCGGCTCAGCAACTCATGCAGCCTTGAAAAGAATTGCCTCCGATTTGGCAGGTCCGTAAGGCTGTCGAGGTTGGCGAGTCGCGTGATTTCCATGTGGCTCGCTCTGAGTTCCTTCTGGAAATCGATCATGTTGGCGAAATCACGTGAAAAGATGAATAAAATATAGACCATGGCTGTCGAGACGAGCAGCATGCTGAGCGCGATGACGATAAAAACAGGCTGGCCAGTCGCCACAAAGAATATTACGATAGGGAATGTAGTTACGCCGGCCACCAACAGGGCGGCAGATCTAACGTGCATTAGACAAAATACACAACTAATTAGTGTTATACCAATAGTAAATGCAACATGACCTTGCGTATAAGCGTCACCGTATTGGAAGAGAACCAATACCCATGCGAGACTGGCGGCAGAAGCTATAGTGCTTTCAACTGTCAACATTTTCAGGAGACGGACAGCCTCGACGTGGCTTACTTCCCGGAAGCCCGCCTTCGCAAATGTCCATCCCCGTCCTAAGTAGCCGGCCACGGCGACGATGGGAACGCCAACCGTGAGAATGCGGGGCGCGACATGATAATGCGTATAGGCGCAAGCCAGAATATTCACCAGCGCGATGAAAAACAGAAGGGGAATTTGCATGGACAGCGCCTTGATTTGCGCCTGCACGAGTTCGGGCTTGTCGCTCTGGATGCGGAACAAAGCGAGGATTGCCGCGATCGACGTCCCGTCCCCTCGAATTTTGGTCACCTTACGCTCTCGCCTGACCGTTGACGTCGAGACATTTGAGACACATGTCTTGCTCTTTCGCCGGGTTAGGGGCGCTCGATAAACAACCTGAGGTTGTCATCCAATGGCGGCTCAGCCGTAAATGATAGGTTAAAGCGAGGCGGCGCGCCGCGCTCTCTCAATCGCCGAAATGGCGCATGCCGACGCGCGCACTGTGACAGCTTACGAAATCCGTCTTCCCGGGGGCTGAGAGAAATAGGCGGATTCTTCGCGCGGATCCCCTCACAGGTGCTCCGCGCCACTCCGACCCAACGGGACAAGGACGGCGGCTGCCCGCGAATTGCTGCCGACGCCTGGATCGCGCAGGACTCTCTATAAGTTGTATCAGTAGTGGGCGCCTTTAATAACGCAATAGTAACATGTAAATAAAACGTTATTAGTATAAATCAGATTATTGAACGTCATAAAATTAAACATAGACATAATGATTATGTATATATAAATAATAATCTCACGAACTAAAGTAGAGTGCCTCAAATGTAACTTGTAGTTTACACGAGTATAAAGAAATTTTACTTAAATTAACATAGTTCCTCGGTCATTTAGCCATCGCAACACTAACGTTATGTGAAAGTATTGGTGTGCGTTAGGCGCCCGTTAACAACTTCTAACGAATATCGCCGGCAATATCGGCTGGGAGAGTTCGATGAGCGTCAATCGATTGGTGTCCTTCGCTATTTTGGCGATAGGTCTGCTCGCGGCCGTTTTGGGCGGTTATATCGAACTGACCAAGTTGAATTCGATGCGCCAGCTCGCCGCTTCCGCCGTGCGGCTCGACGTCATCCGGGCGCTGGGCAACATTCCCCGCTATCTAAATTCCGAGCGCGGCTTGGCGATGGTCGATTTGCAAACCGTGGCGTCGGGCGACCCAAGCCGCCTTGCCGAACTCGTTGAATTCCGAAAGCCGACGGACGCCGCTATTGCTGAAGCCGAGTCGAGAATTGCCGCCAGCCGCAGCCGACTCGACGACGGCGACGCGATCGTCGCTGAAATGACCGAGGTGTCGCGGCTTTTCAAACAGTATCGAGTGTTTGTCGAGGAGAAACTGGCGCTTCCGATCGATCAACGCGGCGACGTCGTCGGCGCCATGGTGGATTCCGGCAAGGCCGTGAACACGATCGTGTCGAAAGCGTCGAGCGAACAGTTGCGGCGTCTAGCGGGCGATGGCGAGGCGTTCCGGAACGTGAATTTCGCCGATCAAGTTTGGGCATTGCGCGATGTCGGAGGCAGACAATCGACTGCCTACCTTGCCTTGGTGACCGCCAGAAAGCCGGCGTCATTGGAGGCGCGTCAGGAAATCGTGACGCTCGAAGGGCGGGTACAACAGATATGGGCGTCTCTATCCCAGTTGATGGGCGAATCCACGACGCCCGCCCCGATCAAGGCAGCTCTGAGCGAGCTGAAATCGAGCTATTTCGGAGCGTTTGCGGAGACGAAGCAGAAGGCGACGGCCGCCTTCGACAGCGGCGATTTTCCGTTTGACGCCGCTGGCTGGCGCCACACGTCGCTCCCGGTGTGGGCGACGCTCATGGCCGCGCGCGAGGCCTTTTACGACGTCGCGGCCGCAGAGATCGGCGACGCTCGTTCGACTGCGGCGCTGGAGGCGATCGTCGCCGGGTTGGTGTTGCTCGGCGCGCTCGGCGTCGCCGGCGCCGTTCTGGCGATCGTGCGTCGTCGGGTTACCGCGCCCATCGCGGCGATGACGCAGGTCATGGGGCGTATCGCGCATGGCGATTTCAATGTCGCCATCCCCGGCGCAGGCCGCACCGACGAGATCGGCGAGATGTCCAACGCGGTCGTCGTGTTCCGCGACGCCGCCCTCGCCAAGATCGCCCGCGATCGGGAGATCGAGGCGGTGCGAAAGCAAGGCGAGGAAGCACGGCGCCGCGGCGAGGCCGAGACCATCGAGCGCGAAAGGTCGTTGGTCATCAAGTCCATTGGCGCGGGTCTGGCGCGATTGGCCGCGCAGGACCTCGCCTATCGGATGAACGACGATTTGCCCGAGGCCTATCGGCGCCTGCAGGAGGATTTCAACACCGCGATCCAGCAGCTCGACGCGGCGCTGACCGGGGTCGCCGGCAATGTCCACGTCATGGAAGCGGGCTCGAACCAGATTGCGACGGCTTCTGACAATCTGTCGCAGCGCACCGAGCAGCAGGCCGCCAGCCTTGAAGAGACCGCCGGCGCCCTGCAGACGATCACCGTGACCGTCGAAAAGACCGCAGGGGGCGCGAAAATCGCCAACACGATGGTCGCGGCCGCCAAGGGCGACGCGGAAAAAGGCGGCCAGATCGTCCGCGCCGCGATCGAGGCGATGGCCGGCATCGAGCAATCCTCCCGGCAGATCAGTCAAATCGTCGGGGTCATCGACGAAATCGCATTCCAGACCAATCTGCTGGCGCTCAACGCCGGCGTCGAAGCGGCCCGCGCAGGGGATGCCGGGCGCGGCTTCGCGGTGGTCGCCTCGGAAGTGCGCGCGCTCGCGCAACGTTCGGCCGAGGCCGCCAAGGAGATCAAAGGTCTGGTTTCCGCCTCGACGAGCCGGGTCGATCTCGGCGTCAGCCTCGCGGCCGACAGCGGCAAGGCGCTGGAGCGGATCGTGACACAGATCTCCGAGGTCAGCCGCGTCGTGTCCGAAATCGCCGCCGACGCGATCGAGCAGGCCTCGAGCGTGAAGGAAGTCAATGTCGCCGTGAGCGAGATGGATCAGGTGACGCAACGCAACGCCGCGATGGTCGAAGAGACGACCGCGGCGAGCCACAATCTGCTGAAAGAGGCCAGCCTCCTGCTGGACTCGTTGCGCCGCTTCCGGGTCTCGGGCGGCGAGACCTCGGCGACGATTGGGCGTACGCGCCGGGCGGCGTGAGGGCGGGCGTTGCCGGCTGGCCACTTTCTCGCGTTTGGAGCGCCCGCAAAATTATTCGCCGCCCGACTGAGCGCGCGGGACGTTCGTGACGTATTCTCTCACGTGTCGTCAGGCGCGGCCTCATTCGAAAGCGTCGGCGCTCGGGAGGGAAGTTCGCCATGAGAATTCTGATCGCGGGATTGGCCTTGGGGCTGCTGTGGGGGTCTTCGGCGCTCGCGGCGCTGGGCGTGGGCGACACGGCGCCGGATTTCACGGCGAAGGCGGCCGTGGGGGGCAAGGTCTTCACGTTCCATCTGGCGGAGGCGCTGCAAAAAGGCCCCGTCGTGCTGTATTTCTACCCCAAGAGCTTCACCTCCGTCTGCACCGAGGAGGCTCACGATTTCGCCGATCGGGCGGAGGATTTCACGGCGGCCGGAGCGACGCTGATCGGGCTTTCGGTGGATACGATCGACACCCAGATCCAATTCTCGTCGCTCGGATGCCGCGACAAATTCCCGGTGGCCGCCGATCCCGACGGCTCCGTCGCGAAATCTTTCGAGGCGTTGACGAGCTTGCCCGTGGTGAATCTCGCCAAACGCATTTCCTTCGTTATCGCGCCCGACGGCAAGATCATCTATTCGTACGAAGACCGCGCCGCCGCCGGCCATATCGAAAACACCCTGCGCGCCCTGCGCGCCTGGAGGGACACGCACAAGTCATGACGCGCCGCGGGCGACAGGGATGACATGGTCGTGCGACGGGGAACAGGGAGTACACGGACTGTTGCGTCATTCCCCGTCGCACGGCGGAGTCCGCGCAATTCCCGTCCACAAGCGTCAACGTATTCAGTTGCTTCCTCGTCGCTGGTTGTCGGCGCGCCGAGACAATCGATAGCCGATGCGCGGCTCGTTCTCGATTGGCGAGGAGGCTGCGGCGGAACCTATCTTTCGCCGCAAAAGCCAAATCACGCTGCGCACCCGCTGTCGTCCTGACGCGTCATCGCGGCGGCCGAGGCCGTTCTCGAGTTCGGCGAACGCGACGACTTTTCCTTCCGCGCGCAACAACTGACTGAGCACCGTCGCTTCGGCGTCGTTCAAGTCGACCGCGGCGCCGTCCAGCAACACCCGCCCTTCGAGCGCATCGTACAACGCCTCGCCGATCCGGGAACTGCGGGGAACGCCGCGCCCCGTGAGCAATCTCAGTTCCGCCGCGTGCACCCGCCAAACGAGCTCGGACTCGCGAAAGGGGCGACCGAGGCATTCCACCCCGGCGTCGATCGCAGGGATCGCGTCGCTTTCGCGATAGTCGACACTGAGGGCAATGATTTCGGCGCCTGGAAAGCGCCGCCGGATGGACGCGATCGCCTTGCGGTGAGGGCGCGGCAAGTCGACGATTATTATGTCTGGCTTTTCGTCCGTGCGCGCGAGCTGCTTGAAACCGATCGGCGCGACGGCGAAATGTCCGGGTTGAGCGGCGCAAAGCACGGCGCGAATGAGGCGGTGCAGCGCGACCTCGTCGGAGATCGAAAGAATCCGAGTTCGTTTTCTTTTCCCTTGCGCGGTCATCGCCGCTCTCCGGATTCGGCTGCCGTGCGAGTAGGCTCAATGAAAGAAGAATGGGCTGGGACGCAGGGGGGCTTCGTCCCAGCCCCCCGCCGAACCGTGGGGACACAGCCGGCGGGTATCGCTCACGCAGGATCGCCGTAGCGCTTGTGCAATTCGAGATTGACCTCGAGCACGTTGACGATCTTTTCGCCGATTGAGCCGCCCCAGGGCGCGAACGCCCTGTCGGCGAGGATCGATTCAATCTCCTTGCGCAGTTCGGCGGGATCGCGCTTCTTGTCGTCCGCCCATTTCGCGGCGACGCGATCGAGCTGGAACTCGGCGTTGGCGTAGGTGATGTGCGGGTCGAGACCCGACGCGGAAGCCGTCACCAGGTCGCCGGGCACGTCGTTGATCGCGACGTCCGGGTGATCCGTCCGCCACATATCGAAGTACATCGACTGGATGTCGGAACCGGAATTGACCGGCTCGATATCGGTCGCCGGCTTGCCGTCGGCGCCGGTCTTGGTCACCGACGAGGGGAACATGCCCGGGTGATCGTTGGAGAACGACTTGAAGAACACGACGGCGAGGTCGGACGCCTTGGGTTGCGGCGTCGCCGGATTGGCCTTGATCCAATCCTTGACGTCGGCGTCATGCGTCGTTGACCAGGCGTCGACATAGGCGCCGTGCGTCGGATCGCCGGTTACCCAGCCCTGAGCGAGGCTGTTATGCGCGTCGGCCCATTGCCCGACGATATGCGGATTGCCGCCGAACTTGTCGGCCTGAAACCACGCCTCGACTTCGGCCGCGACGGCCTTGCCCTTATTCGGGCCGTCGGCGTAAGTCGCAAGCGGCCCGATGACGCGGGCGACGCGGTCGCGCAGCGTATAGTTCGAAGCGCCATAACCCGACGAGGTCGAGGCCGTCGCGTCGAACGAAGCCGCGGACGGACGCGGCTGGAAGTATTCGTCCTTGCTGAACGGCTGGGCGACCAGCAACGAACCGATCACTTTGCCGTCGCCGTCCTTCACGATGCTTCCGTTCGCCTGGAACGGAAACAGCGTTTGGCCGATGCCCCAGAGAACGAGGGGATACACGCCGCAGACAATCACCACGCTGATGGCGATCAGCAGGACGCTTTTGACGAGATAGCGCAACATCGCAAGCTCCTTGAAAATTAGGCGACGAGATGCAGGGCGACCATGACGATGTCGATCGCCTTGATGCCGATGAAGGGAACGATCACGCCGCCGAGGCCCCAGATCAGCAGATTGCGGCGCAACAGCGCGTCGGCGCCGAGCGCGCGGTACTGCACGCCTTTGAGGGCGATCGGGATCAGCATCGGGATGACGAGCGCATTGAAGATGACCGCGGAAAGGATCGCCGAGGTCGGGGAGTGCAGATGCATCACGTCGATCGCTTTCAGCCAGGGCAGCGTTCCCGCGAATATCGCGGGAATGATGGCGAAATATTTCGCCACGTCGTTGGCGATCGAGAACGTCGTCAGCGCGCCGCGGGTCATCAGCAATTGCTTGCCGATGGCGACGACTTCGATCAACTTGGTCGGGTCGCTGTCGAGATCGACCATGTTGCCGGCTTCTTTCGCCGCCTGCGTTCCCGAGTTCATCGCCAGTCCGACGTCGGCCTGAGCGAGCGACGGCGCGTCGTTGGTGCCGTCGCCCATCATCGCCACGAGCTTGCCGTCGGCCTGCTCTTTGCGCAGGTACGCTAGCTTCTTTTCCGGCGTCGCTTCGGCAATGTATTCGTCGACCCCGGCCTCGTGCGCGATCGCTTGCGCAGTGAGTTCGTTGTCGCCGGTGATCATCACCGTGCGCAGGCCCATGAGTCTGAGTTGCGCCATGCGATCGCGAATGCCGGGCTTCAGGATGTCCTCGAGCGCGACGACGCCGGCGATCTCGGCGTTATGCGCGACCACCAACGGGGTGGCGCCACGCGCGCCGATTCTCGCCACCACCGAGTCCAGCTCACGCGGAACCGAACCGCCGACGCTGCGCACGTAGGCCACGATGGCGTCTGCCGCGCCTTTGCGGATCTTGCTTCCGTCGGCCAGATCGACGCCGCTCATGCGCGTCTGCGCGGTGAACGGCACGAAGCTCGCACCGTTGGGCGCCAGCAAATGCTTCTGGCCGCCGACCGCCGCCTCATACACGGCGACGATGCTCTTGCCTTCCGGCGTCAGGTCGGCGACCGACGCAATCGCCGCAAGCTGCATCAGTTCGTCGGTGTCGTAGCCGGCGACCGGTGTGAACTCCTTGGCGCGACGATCGCCGAGCGTGATCGTGCCGGTCTTGTCGAGCAGCACCGTGTCGATGTCGCCGGCGACCTCGACCGCCTTGCCGCTCTTGGCGATGATGTTGGCGCGCAGCGCGCGGTCCATGCCGGCGATGCCGATCGCCGCGAGCAGCGCGCCGATGGTGGTCGGGATCAGGCAGACGATCAGCGCCACCAGCGTCGGTACGTCAGTGCCAAGGCTATGCAGCGGATCCGATAGTCCGACGTAGCTCGTCATGTACTGCTCGGCGTTCCACGCCATCGGCCAGAGCGGGATCACGACGATCATGAAGATCAGCGTGAACGCCGTGAGCACCAGGCTCAACGCGATCTCGTTGGGCGTGCGCAGGCGGCGCGCGCCCTCAACCAACGCGATCATGTGATCGAGAAACGACTCGCCCGGCCCCGCCGTGACGCGCACGACGATGCGATCGGAGAGCACGAGCGTGCCGCCGGTGACGCCCGAGCGGTCGCCGCCGAACTCTCTGAGCACCGGCGCGGACTCGCCCGTGATCGCCGATTCGTTGACGATCGCGCCGCCCTCGATGATCTCACCGTCCCCCGGAATGATCTGCTGAGCTTCGATGACAACGATGTCGCCGGGCTTGAGAACGTCCGAGGACACGCGTTGCACCTTGCCGTCGGCGCTGCGCCGGTACGCCGGCGTCGCAACACGGGTCTTGCGAAGGCTCTCGGCCTGCGCCTTGCCGCGCTCTTCGGCGATGGCGGTAGCAAAGTTGGCGAACAGCACTGTCAACCAGAGCCAGATGTCGAGCGCAATGAAGTAGGTCACAGAGACCGTGCTCGACGAGGCGCCAGCAAGCGCCTGGATCACATAGAGCAAGGTGAGGACGGCGCCGATCTCGACCACGAACATGACAGGGTTCTTCCACTGCACGTCGGGCCTGAGCATCAGGAAGGATTCTTTAAGCGCAGCCAACAGGATGTGGCGCGAGAACAAATCGCGGCGCCGCACGAGGTTGATTGCCGGGGCGGTAACGCTCACGGTTTCCATGACAGGAACTCCTCAGTTGAGTCTGGCCGGTCGCGACGCGCTCGGCGTCGCGGCCGTAGGCTTCAAAAATCAGCCGCCGAAGGGGATTGGTCCTAGATGCTCAGCAATCGGACCGAGCGCTGCAACGGGTAAGAACAGCAGCGCGCCTATGATCAGGATGGTGCCTAGCAACAGGAAGCCGAATGTCAGCGTGTCGTCGCTCATCGTGCCCAGCGTCACCGGCGCCATCTTCTTACGGCCCAAGTAGAAGGCCATGGCGATCGGAGCGATGATCGGCAGATAGCGGCTGAACAGCATGACGAGCCCAGTTCCGATGTCCCATGGCACGGCCTGCGGCGACGGGTTGGGATTGTCGTTGAGGCCGTAGGTGACGCCGAGTCCGTCCATCGCCGACCCGTTATTCGCCGAAGCCGACGAATACTGGTAGACGATCTCGCTGAAACCGTGCGCCCCGGAATTGGCCTCCGCCGCGATGCCCCACTGGGTCGCCGCGAACAGACCGCTGGGCCCGAGGATCAGGATCGGGTGCACGAGCAGCGCGATCATGGCGAGCTTCATTTCGCGCGCGCCGACCTTCTTGCCCAGATACTCGGGCGTGCGTCCAACCATCTGTCCGGCGAGGAACACGCCGACGATGAGGAACAGCAGCAGGTTGATCATGCCGACGCCCTTGCCGCCGAACACGCAGTTCAGCCACATCCCGATCATCGGCGACAGGCCGGCGATTGGGTTGAGACTGTCCATCTCGGCGTTGATCGCGCCACATGTCACGTCGGTGGTGATCGCCGCAAAGGCGGCGCCGGCGGAGGTGCCGAAACGCAGCTCTTTGCCCTCGAGATTGCCCAGATGCTGATCCACCGGCAGTCCCGCAACCTTGGGGCTGACGACGTCGAGCTTGCCGTCGGGCGCGCTCGCGCTGGCGATCTGATAGGTCGCGCCTTCGTGCGCGGTGAGGCCCGGGTTGGGCTCCATCGTGTCGAAGCGAATGACCCAGACGATCAACCCGATCATCAAGGTCAGCATCACCCCGTAGATCACCACCGAGTGGCGTATGCGCTTGAGCATGCGGCCGTACATCAGCACCAGCGCGAACGGGAACAGCATCATCGCCAGCGTGGTGAAGAAGTTGGTGGTCGCGGTCGGATTTTCCAGCGGATGCGCCGAGTTCATGCCGTAGAAGCCGCCGCCGTTGGTGCCGAGCATCTTGATCGGAATGACCGCGGCGACCGGTCCGACGATGATGTTTTGCGGCTTGGCGACGCCCTTGTCGTCGAGGCCCATCGAGCCGGACTCGAGAGTCGTGGCGACTTCCTGGCTGTTGAACGTCATCGGCATGCCCTGTTGCATGAAGATGACGCCGAAAATCAGCGAGACCGGCAGATAGATGTAGATGGCGACGCGCCACATATCGACGAAGAAGTTGCCGACGGTCGCTTCGCCGCGAAAGGCGCGGATGATCGCCGCCAACGCGCAGAACCCCACCGACGCCGACAGGAACATGTTCGGCAGGATGAAGAAGATCTGACTGAAGTTGGAGAGATGCTGGTCGCCGGAATAGTGCTGCAAGTTGGTGTTGGTCATAAACGATATGACCGTGTTGAAGATCGTCGACGGCTCCAGCATCCCGTGTCCGAGCGGGTTCAGCGGCGCGATCGGCTGCAGCGACAGCGCGACGAAGCCGAATACGAACAACGCGACGTTGAACACGACGAGCGCAATCGTGTACTGCTTCCAATCCTGGGCGCCGGTGTCGAACAGGTTCTCAAACCAGCGCACGATTCGCGGCGGCCTGTATTTGCCGTCCATCAACCACGCGAAATATGCGCTCAATGGCACGGACAGCACGATCGCCGTGATGATGAGCAAAGTGGGTAGCAGCCACATCGAAGCAGCCTTTCATGTCAAAGAGGTAGGCTGGAGGCGCGGCCCGTCGCCGAGGGGCAGAGGTTCGATCAGAACCACTCGGGACGGACGAGCGCGACGAACAGATAGACGGTGACCGCAGCGGTCACGACGATGGTCACCCAAAGCATCGCATCACTCCTTTTAGATGCGTTCGCAGGCGCCGATGAAAGCGAGACACACGGCCAAACTCGCCACGCCGAGCACAAAGAGCCCCGGCAGCCAGGTGTAAAGGTTCATTGCCCTATCTCCCCATCAACCCCGAGCAAATAACATCCCATTCGCCAGCGAGTGTTCGCTGTCGTGACATGAATCGAGCTATCCCCGAACCGGGCTCGGGCCTGCGGACGTTAGGAGGAAGCTCGTAAGATTTCGATGGGGATCGGAGCGCGCTATCGTAAGGAGGGAATAAGGAACCGCAAAGCCGCAATACCGGAATATGCAAGTAACGGCCGCGGCGCCGCAATGAGTTCACCCGCCCCGAGCCCGCCCCAGCGTCGAGAACGCCGGCAACTGATCCACTCCCGCGGCGTGTCGGGGTCGACGATGTAGCCGATGGTTTGGGGCTTCGTACGCCGCGGCCATGGTTCAGGCGAAGCGGCGTTCCTTCAAACAAATATCTTATGCGCGGGCGAGTTGATCGTCGCCTCGCGTCATACTGTCTTTGGATCCGCGACGTGCGCCGCCGCCACGCCGTCGCTCGAATGCGGAATTGGATCGCCTTGTGGGCGCGCCGTTCGCTCTCCCTCTGGCGATCTCCAGTGTGATATCCAGTCCGACAATTGATCGAGATAGATGTAGATGACCGGCGTCGTGAACAGCGTCAGCGCCTGACTCACCAGGAGGCCGCCGACGATGGCGAAACCGAGCGGCTGGCGGAGTTCCGATCCCGTTCCGGTCCCAAGCATCAGCGGCACGCCGCCGAGCATCGCCGCCATGGTGGTCATCATGATCGGCCGGAAGCGCAGCAGCGCGGCGCGGCGCACGGCGTCATGCGCGGACAGGTGATCGTCCCGTTCGGCGACCATGGCGAAATCGATCAGCATGATGCCGTTCTTCTTGACGATGCCGATCAGCAGAATGATGCCGATGAGCGCAATCAAGCTGAAATCGAAATGGAACAGCATCAACGTTGCGATGGCGCCGGCGCCGGCCGAGGGCAGCGTCGAGATGATCGTGAGCGGGTGGATGTAACTTTCGTAGAGGATGCCGAGGATCAGGTAGACGACCACCAGCGCCGCGACGATCAGAATCCAGACTGACGAAAGCGAATCCTGGAAAGCCTGCGCATTGCCTTGGAAGCTGGCGATGACGGTGGCCGGAAGCTGCAGGTCGCTTTG
>Ga0302319_10010448_pt1 | contig 17688 bp, 16 predicted proteins | sample Bog_T0_2_FD_203319 | JGI IMG/M metagenome (GOLD analysis project Ga0302319, IMG submission 203319) | Peat permafrost microbial communities from Stordalen Mire near Abisko, Sweden - Bog_T0_2 | ecosystem: Environmental > Terrestrial > Soil > Wetlands > Peat | place: Sweden: Abisko, Stordalen Mire...
CCTCTCCCCGCAAGCGGGGAGAGGGAGCGCCTCCGCCGGAACCGCCAAGGTCGTTCACCCGATTGCCCTGCAGCGCGCCGCCGCCGCGGGATCGCCCCAGGCGACGAAGGCGCCGTTGCGTAAGCCCTCGGCAAACTTGCCGTATCGGAAGGGCTCGCCGGCTTCCGTCAGCACCAGTCCGCCCGCCGCCGCGAGCACGGCGTGGCCCGCCGCGGTGTCCCATTCCATCGTCGGCCCGAAGCGCGGATAGACGTCGGCTTCGCCTTCCGCGATCACGCAGAATTTGAGCGACGAGCCCGCCGAGCGCAGCCCGGAGATGGGCAAGCGCTCCAGAAACGCCTTCGTGCGCGCGTCCGAATGGGAGCGGCTCGCCAGCGCGACCAGACTCTCGCTCGGGCGGCGCGTGGCGATGCGCCGCCATAGGCTCGCCTCAGGCAAATCCGCCCCGACCGGCGCTTCGACCTGATAGGCTGTCTCGCCGCCGAACCACAGCCGTCCCAACGCCGGCGCATAGACCGCGCCCGCGATCGGTTGGCCCGCGCGCACCAGCGCGACGTTGACCGTGAATTCGCCGTTGCGGGCGACGAATTCGCGGGTGCCGTCGAGCGGATCGACGAGAAAGAATTCGTCGGCCACGACGACTCGCGCCCCGGCGGCGACCGCCTCTTCGGCGACGATGGGCGTGGCGGGGAACAACTCGCGAAGGCGCGCGTGAATGATCGCCTCCGCGCGCTCGTCGGCCTCCGTTACCGGAGAGCCGTCCGCCTTGCGCCGCGCCGGCGAATCCTCCGCATAGACTTCCATGATGTCAGGGCCCGGCGCCAGCGCGATTCTGGCGAGCGCGACGGCGATGGCGTCGCGGGAGGTCTGGGCGGCTTCGGTCATTGAGGGTCTCTCGTTGGACCCGAAGCGATTAGCTCACTTGGGCGGCGTTGCGAAGGGACTGCGCGCGGGCCTCAGGGCGTGGTCCGCGACTGGAACGGATTGACGTTGGGATCGGGACTATGGGGCGCCAACGCCGAGCGCGCGTAATAGTCGACGCAGTCGATGAGTTCAGGCAGCAGCTTCGAAGTGTCGGTGAGATAAAACTCGAAGGACTTTTCGGCCGCGACGATGGTCAGCCCGCTGCCCTGCTCGAACTGACGGTACAGCGCCTGGTCGGGGGGCATGTTGATCAGCACGGTGGTGGGGCCGGAAGCGTCCGCGTTCGCGTTGGCGGGTCGCGAGTTGTCGATCGAGTAGGTGATCGGATAGGACACCCCCGACGTGAGCTTCCAGTCGGGATCGACCAGAAACATGCCCCACTGGTAGTTGTGGTCGACCCAGAAGCCGAGCGTGATCCCGTTCTTGTAGAGGACCTGCGCGGCGCAATTGTCGAGCGCCTGTGAGCCCGGAGCGGAATAAGCGGTCCCGGACCAATTGCCGACAGAGAACGTGCTGAGATTGGTGACGACGGCGCCTCCGCCTTGGGAGCGCGGCGGCGGCTGCGGGTTCGAAGGCGCGGGCGACGGGACGATCGCCACAGGCGGCGCCGTCGTCGGCGCCAGCGGGGCGACGCTCGGCGTGGCCGTCGGAGCGGTCGGCGTGACGGGCGGAGGCGCCGTCGGCGTGAGCGCCTGACCGGAAGCGCCGCCCGTTGCTCCCATCAGGCAAACCAGGACCGACAAGGTCGCGATCGTACGCATCGTCATCACTCCCCTCAAATACCGACTTCCTGCCGTTTCGCGCGGCGAGACGGCCGCCGCGTGCGTCACTTGCAGCCGTTGCTCACCGAGACGAACAGCGGATTGAATTCCGCCGCGGTCAGATAGGCCGCGAACGTCCCGCCCGGATAGAAGGGCTGGTTATGAGTGTTGAACGGACTGAAGGAGGTCACCGCGACCAAAATGTTACTGTTGGCGCTTTCGCCGGGATCGGGATGATAGACCCAGGCGCCGCCGCTCATGCCTTGGGTGGCGTCGGTGATCGGTCCCCAGTGACCGACGGTATTGGGAGAGGACATCGCCGGACGCCCATATTTCGCGATGTTCATCGGCAGCCCGTCGGTGAAGAAGACGATGCCCGGCACCGACTGCACGATCTCGGCGTCGAGAATGTTTTCGGGATAGCCGACTCGGGAGGCGTAGGTGACCTTGCCCTTCCAGTCGAGCGCGTAGGGCATGGCGCCGGTCGGGCTGTCCTGATCGACCAGAATCATGCCGAAATCGTGCTCGTCGGCCGCGTCGATCGCCGCGTTCTTCTGGTCCTGGGTCAGCGTGTCGTAATTGGACGGCAGAGCCCAGAGGGGATTCTCCTTCGCGCAGACGACGTTGAACTTGATCCCCTCGAAGTTCTGGTACTGCAACCAGAACGTCCAAGTCTTGGGGTCGGAAGGCGGCACGCTCGGGTCGGGCGGCAGGTCCTTGATGCAATGCCCGGCGGTCAGCAGCACGCGCGGCGCAATGAACTGGGCCGTGCAGCTCGTGCCCTGGTTGGGCTTGTCCTTCGTCGGATGCGGTTCGCTGAGCAACCCCACCCATTTGAACGGCGCCAGGCTCGGGTTGCCGCTGGTCTGTTCGATCGGCGCCGTAGAGGGGCCGACCTGGGCGACGCGGATCGCCTTCTCGAGGGCGCCTTGCGGCGAGCTCGAGGTCCGCGGCGGCGTTGACGGCTGTCGCTCGAACTCGCTTGCGCCCGAACCCACGGCTTCGGCCCTCGATACGCCCAACGCGACCGCGAACGCGATGAGCGCCATCGTTGCGGAGACTCTATGCATGACCGCCTCGCTCTTGCGACCCGGCGCCGATCGCGGCGTCGTCCTGAATAGCGCGATGTCTCGTGGATATTATACCAGCGAGAGCGGCCCCAGCGGAAGCGCATTTGCGGTTTCACAGCGGCTCGCCGGGGTCGGAGCGGCGGTTTGTCGCGCTTGCGCCGATTGCCCCTTTCCGCCGCGCCGAGATTTCCTTAAACTGCCGGTCTCGGAGAGCGGCGACGTCGCCAGTTTTCCGGCGATGTGGCGCGGAGCCGAACGGGGAGACGCGCATTATGAAGACGAGATGGTTTGCCGCAACGGTTGCGGTCGCGGCGATCACGTGCATCGGAGCAGCGGCGTTTGCGCAGACGCCGGCGAAGCCGCTCAAGGAGCAGGTCGTCGGCCACTGGCGCCTCGTCTCGGCCAGCGTCGACAATCAGACGCCCTACGGCGGCGATCCCGTTGGCACGCTGTTCCTCGACGCCGCCGGCCATTACGCGATCATCATCATCACCGCGGGCGCCGCGCGCAACGTCGCCTATTTCGGCGCGTATACGACCGACGACGCCGACGGCTCGGTGACGAGCCACATCGAAGCGAGCAACAATCAGGCCGCCAACGGGCGAGACGAGAAACGCTACGTCGTTTTCGACGCCGACAAGATGATCGTCACCAGCCGCAAACCGAGCGGCCCCTCAGGCGGCATCAAGCTGACGTGGCAGCGGGACAACTAGCGCTCGGACGGCGACGAACGATCCGCAAAACGTTTTGCCCGCATCTTTGGCGCCGAAACGCACTTCGCGGATCCCCTTGCTCCCGTGGGGGAGGAGGGTTGGGGCGCGTGCCGCGGGTTTCGCAGCGCGGTCCCCTCACCCCTGCCCCTCTCCCGACGGGAGAGGGGTTGCGCGCGGAATGCCCGCCATCCGCCCATCCATGCCGTTGCATCGAGCGCGCAGCCGGCTGTGCATGTAATGGCTGTCTGCGTTAACCGGATAGGCGCGCAACGGACGATATGCCACCTCGATCCGTCACGCTCACTGTGCCTGCCCCGCCGCCTGCAAAATCTCGTCCGAAAGCTCCGGCCGCTCCTGCGCGACGCTGCGCGCCAGCGCCAGCGCGCCGAATAGCGTCGCAAACGTCCGTATCGCCTCGGCTCGTCCGGCATCCCCCTCCAAGCCCGCGGCGCGCGTGTAGGCGTCCAAATAGGCGGCCAAGCCTTCGGCGAAAGCCTCGCGCGACGCGGGCGGGCGGCGGGGGATGTCGCCGGCGAAAGCGACCATCGGGCAGGCCGACGCAGGGGCGTCGCGACTTGCCTGTGAGACGTAGCGCTGGCGATAGGCGGCGAAGGCTGCGCGGCGGGCGTCGGGGTCCTCGAGGTCGGCGATCGCCGCGAGACGGCCGAGCGAGCGATCGAAGACGAGGGCGCAGCTCTCGGCCTCCAACGCTTCCTTCGAATCGAAATGGTTGTAGAAGCCGCCGTGGGTGAGCCCGGCCGCGCGCATCAGCTCGGCGACGCCGACGGCGTCGAAGCCTTTTTCGCGGAACAGCTTGGCGGCCGCGGCGAGCGCGCGCTCGCGGTTGTCTTTCGTCTGGCTCTTGCTGATGCGCATGTCTCGCTCCGCCCCCGCTTGACTATGATGACGACTATCATCATAAATCGAGAACGGCAAGTCGGATGGAGAAGCATGATGTTGGCTCAGGCGGTATCGCGACGGCTTGCGGCCTCAGGGATCCACTACGGCTGGGTGATCGTCGCCGTCACCTTCGTCGTCAACATTTCGATGACCGGCATCATGGGCCTTCCCGGCGCGCTGATCCTGCCGTTCGAGCGCGAGTTCGGCTGGAGCGCCAGCGACATCTCCAACGCGCTCGCCGTGCGAATTCTGCTGTATGGGCTCATCGCGCCGTTCGCGGCGGCGTTCATCGAGCGCTATGGCGTGAGAAGGATGGCGCTCGGGGCCGTCGCGCTGGTCGCCTCGATGCTGCTGCTGGCGCAGGGCATGTCGAGCTATTGGCAGTTGATGTCGCTGTTCGGGATCGGGTTGGGGCTCGGCACCGGAATCACCGCGCTGTCGATGTCGGCGATCGTCGCCACCCGCTGGTTCACGGCGCGGCGCGGTCTGGTGCTGGGCATGCTGACGGCCAGCACCGCCACCGGGCAATTGCTGTTCCTGCCGTTCGCCGCATGGCTCGAAAGCCATTGGGGCTGGCGCTCGGCGCTGTTGCCCTCCGTTGGCGCGCTGGGCTTCGCCGCGCTGCTCGTGGCGCTGTTCACGGCGGAACGGCCCGGCGAGCTCGGCCTCAACGCTTACGGCGAGACCGGGCCGATTCCGCCCGTGTCCACCGCCCGGCCCGGCTTCGGCGCCCCGTTCCGCGTGCTCGCCGAAGTCTCGGGCAGCCTCACCTTCTGGGTGCTGGTCTTCACTTTCTTCGTCTGCGGCCTGTCGACCAACGGGCTGGTGCAGACGCATTTCATCTCGCTCTGCGCCGACTACGGCGTCCCTGCGGTCACCGCCGCGTCGATGCTGGCGCTGATTGGCGTGTGCGATTTCTTCGGCACGATCGGCTCGGGCTGGCTGTCGGACCGCTACGACAACCGTGCCCTGCTGTTTGTCTATTACGGCCTGCGCGGCCTTTCCCTGCTCTACCTGCCGTTCTCGTCGTTCTCTTTGTACGCACTGTCGATCTTCTCGGTGTTCTACGGGCTCGATTGGGTCGCCACCGTGCCGCCGACCGTCAGGCTCACCGCCAATTCGTTCGGCCGCGAACGCACCGGCGTGGTGTTCGGCTGGGTGTTCGCCTCGCATATGGTCGGCGCCGCGTTCGCCGCGGCGCTCGGCGGCTTCGCGCGCACGCAATGGCAGACCTACCTGCCCGCGTTCTATCTCGGGGGCTTTGCCTGCCTGTTCGCGGCGCTGAGCGTCTGGCTGATCAACCGGCGCCGCGAGACCCTGGCGTTGCAGCCGGCGGAGTGATCAAGCCTCGGGCGGCCCGAACAGATCGGCGACGTCGAGATGCAGTCCCGGCGGGTCCAGCGTCAGCGCGCCCTCGTGCAGGATCCGCGTCTCGATCGCCCCTTCCCCGGCGCGGCGGTGATGGATCACCACCCGGCGGTCGGGATCGAGGATCAGATAATGGGCGAGGCTGGGCAGCGAGAAATAGCCCTCCAGCTTGATCCCGTGATCGATAGCCGCCGTCGACGGCGAGAGCACTTCGACGACGATCAGCGGATTTGGAATCGTCGTCGCCTCGGGCGGCGGCGAAGGCAAGGGGAAGACCAAGGCGTCGGGGACAAAGGCCAGATCGCCGCGGATGGGAACCGCGAGGCCCGACATAAAGGCCTCGCATGCGACGGCCGCGCGCCGAACGGCGCCTGTCAGGGCGAAAGCCGCCTCGGCCCGGACGCGCGCGTGAAGAACTTTTTCCGCCGCCATCGCGACGGGTACGCCGTCGTATAATTCCCAGGAACCCTCGCGCCCTTCGGCCCAGGCGAGGAATTCCTCGACGTTCAACGGCTTTTCGGCCCGTGTGCTCATGGCGACAAGATAACGCATCCACGCGCCCGACGCTAACCGCAACCTTTCCTTAACCCCTCCCGACGCAGGCGAATCTAGGCGATTGACGAGAACAAACCAAGATCATAAAGTGTTCATACGAAATACACGGGAGGCTTTGATGACCCTTCGCCTGTTCAACCTGGTTTGCGACCTCTGCGAAATCGCCTGTCTGGGGATTTTCGTCACCGCCATCGGTCTGGCCGCGCGCGCGGCTGGGGCTTGAGCCTGCCGCTGGAAACCCATGCCGCGCTCGGCTATCTCTGCTCGCCGCCCGGCGCGTCCGGGACCGTCAGGAGCTCAAGCGGATGCCGCCTCGCGTTTCCCTCATCGTCGTCGCTGCAGGGCGGGGCGTCAGGCTCGGCGGCGCCACGCCGAAACAATATCTGCCCTGCGCTGGCAAGCCGATGCTCGCCTACACGCTGGAATCGCTCAGCCTCGGCTACGACTTTTCTCCGGCCACCGTGGTCATCCATCCCGACGACCGCGCGCTCTACGACAACGTCGTCGCCCGCCTTTCCGAACGGGCGAGGGCCATGTTCAGCGAGCCCACGCATGGCGGCGCCTCGCGCCAACACAGTGTGCGGCTGGGGCTGGAATCGTTGCGGGCCGCCAACCCCGACATCGTGCTCATCCATGACGGCGCGCGGCCCTTCCCCTCCCCGGCGTTGGTGCGGCGCGCGATCGAGGCGGCGCTTCGCCACGGCGCGGCGATCCCCGCCACGCCCGTCACCGACACCATCAAGCAGGTCGACGCCGACGGCCGCATCGTCGCCTCGCCCGACCGCGCGCCGTTACGCGCCGCACAGACCCCGCAAGCGTTCCGCTACGACCTCATTGCCGAGGCCCACGCTCGCGCCGCAGGCGCGGATCTGACCGACGACGCCGCCGTCGCCGAGGCCGCCGGTCATGCGGTCTACATGTTCGACGGCGAGGCCGACAATCTCAAGGTGACGACGATGCAGGATTTGACTGACAGCGAGGCCCGCCTCAGGGCGCGAGCGAGCGAAGTGCGGATCGGCCAGGGCTTTGATGTCCACGCTTTCGCCGAGGGCGACGGCGTCTGGCTCGGCGGCGTGATGATCCCCCACACTCACCGACTCGCCGGCCATTCCGACGCCGACGTGGCGCTGCACGCCATCGCCGACGCCATCTACGGCGCGCTCGCCGAGGGCGACATCGGCCAGCATTTCCCGCCGAGCGAGGCGAAGTGGAAGGGCGCGGATTCGTCGATCTTCCTGCGCCACGCCGCCGAGCGCGTGCGGACGCGAGGCGGCTTCCTCGCCCATCTCGATGTGACTTTGATCTGCGAAGCGCCGAAAATCGGCCCGCATCGCGAGGCCATACGCGCGCGCATCGCAGAGATATCAGGCGTGTCGCTCGGCCGCGTGGCGGTGAAGGCGACGACGACGGAAAATCTGGGCTTTACCGGGCGGCGCGAGGGCATCGCCTGCCTCGCGCTGGCGACCGTCAACCTGCCGCCGGAGGCGTGACGGGGTCTACTGCCCGTCCGGCGCCGGCGCGGGAACGGAAACCACCATCGGCCCGGCCGCGGTCGCCGCGCGCGGCGACGGTTTGGTAGTGTGGAGCACAGGGAGCCGCGGCGCCTCGGCCTGTTTCTCGCGGGCGTTGACATAGGCGGTGGCGACTTCGCGGTCGTCCTCGCTGGCGACGCCGTAATCCTTGGCCTGCAGATCGCGAATCCAGCCGTCCGTCGAGCCCTTGGCGTTCTTGGCGGCGACGGAAAGCCACATCAGGCCGCGCGCGCGCTGATGCGGCACGCCCTCGCCGTTGAACAGCAGATGGCCGAGCAGCGCCTGGGCGCCGCAATGGCCTTTCTCGGCCGCCAGAGCCAGCCACCGCGCCGCGCGCATATTGTCCTTGGCGAGGCCGGCCTGACCTTCGAGATACATCCGCGCGAGGCGATATTGCGCTTCCGGGTCGCCGAAATCGGTCGCGGCGACCTGGAACATCTCCAGCGCCCGCTCGGGATCGGCCTTGACGGCGCCGGGAACGCCGGAGAGGCTGTACAGACCCACCGAGACGAACGCGTTGGCGATCGCGCCGCGATCGCGCCGGTCGATATCGTCCTCGCTGTAGCTCTCGACGAGTTGCTCGAAATATTTGTAGGCGAGCACGTCGTTGCGCGGCACCAGTTCGCCGGTCGCGTAGAGATTGCCGAGTTTCCAGCGCGCCAGCAGCTCGCCGCCGTCGGCGGCGTAGGTGAGCGCGCGCAGCGATTGCTGGGCGTCGCCGTTCTGCAGATCGTCGACGCCAACCCGCAAAGCTTCATGGGCGCTGGTGAAGGAATCGGGGGAAATCTTGGCCGGCGCCTGGTTCGCGTTCGAGCTGTCGAGCGCGAAACTCGGCGCGGCGCCGGCGAGGCTAAACACCATACAGATCGCGGCAAAGACTCCGATCGTCTCCAGCCGGAACTGCGGCTGCGCGGCGCCGCCAAAATCATCCGCCATGTCCAACGCGCGCATCGTGATTTCCAACTCCGCTCGCCCGCCACGCCTGTGGTTTCAGGCGCCCTTCGCCCCTTCGCCGCAACCCCACGAAGCTCGGGGTTTATGGCGCAAAAGGGGCAGCGTGACGTTGGAATCTCGACGCTATCGACTTCGCGCGAGGCTGTTGCGCAATTGCAACGGACTCAAGCCTCAGATCTGTTTGAGCCGCGCCAGCGCGCTCGCCATCTTCTCGATGCGCTCCAGCGCCGCCACGCGCCGCTCACGGTTCTCTTCCACCACCTCTTCGGGCGCCTTGGCGACGAATTCGGCGTTGGCGAGCTTGGCGTCGACCTTGGCGACTTCGCCCTTCTCTTTGGCGATTTCCTTGGTCAGCCGCGCCGTCTCGGCCTCGATGTCGACGACTCCGGCGAGCGGCAGCGCGACCAGCGAATCGCGCACCACGATGGGCGCCGAGCCCCTCGGCTGCACGTCGACGAATTCAAAGCCGGAGACGCGGGCGAGTCGCTGGATCGTGTCGCCCCAGTCGGCGACGATTCGTTTCGTTGTCTGCGAAGCCTTGACGAAGATCAGCGGCAGCGGCGCCGAGGGCGCCACCCCCATTTCCGAGCGCAGCGAACGAAGTTCGGAAATCAGATCGACGACGAAGCCGATCTCGGCCTCGGCGGACGAATCGACGGCGACGTCGCGCGCCGGCCATGGCCCCAGCGCCAGCGGTCCCGACCGCGCCGGACCTTCCGCCCCCTTGATCGCCCACAGCTCCTCGGTGACGAAGGGCATGAACGGGTGCAGCAGGCCATAGACGACGTCGAGCACATGGGCGATCGTCGCCTGAGTCTCCGCCTTCAATACGGCGTCCGTCGCCTCCCCCTGCAACACCGGCTTGGCCAGCTCCAGATGCCAGTCGCAGAACACGCTCCAGACGAATCGATAGGCGGCGTTGGCGGCGTCGTTGAAGCGGAAGGCTTCGATCGCCTCGCTGGTCTCGGCGACCGCCTTGGCGGCCTGCGAGACGATCCAGCGGTTGAGCGGCGCCTTTGCCTGGGCGGGGTCGTAGCCCGCCACTCGCACGCAACCGTTGAGTTCGGCGAAGCGCGAGGCGTTCCACAACTTGGTCGCGAAATTGCGGTAGCCTTCGATGCGGGGAATCGACAATTTCACGTCGCGTCCCTGCGCCGCCATGGCCGCGAGGGTGAAGCGCAGCGCATCGACGCCGAGGCGCGGGATGCCCTGGGGATAGGAATTCCTGGTGTCCGCGGCGATCTTTGCCGCGTCCCCCTTATTGGCGACCGCATCGACGCGCTTGGCGATGAGCGCTTCGAGACCGATGCCGTCGACAATGTCGAGCGGGTCCATCACGTTGCCCTTCGACTTCGACATCTTCGCCCCCTTCTCGTCGCGGACGAGGGCGTGGATGTAGACGTCGTGGAACGGGACCTCCTTCATGAAATGCATACCCATCATCATCATCCGGGCGACCCAGAAGAAGATGATGTCGAAGCCGGTCACCAACACGCTGGTCGGATAGTAGCGCGCGAGCTCCGGCGTCTGCTCCGGCCAGCCGAGCGTCGAGAACGGCCACAGAGCCGACGAGAACCAGGTGTCGAGCACGTCGGGGTCGCGTTTCAGTAAGCTCGCGACTTGCGACAGCGTAGGCTCGATTTTCTCTCCGTCCTGGTCAAGAGAATTTAACATATTGTTTTCAATGAGATATTTATGCGCAGCGATAATCGCCTCTTCCTCGGTTTCTTCGACGAATATCTTCTTCTCGAGGCCAAATAATCCGTCGTCGAAATACCACGCCGGGATCTGGTGGCCCCACCACAATTGCCGCGACACGCACCAGGGCTGGATGTTCTCCAGCCATTCGAAATAGGTCTTCTCCCAGTTCCTGGGGATGAAGCGCGTCTTGCCCTCGCGCACCGCGGCCAGCGCGGGCTTGGCCAGCGTCTTGGCGTCGACATACCACTGGTCGGTCAACCAGGGCTCGATGACAACGTGGGAACGATCGCCGTGCGGGGTCTGGGTCGTCGTCGGCTCGATCTTCGCCAGACGCCCTTCGAGCGCCATCTGCTCGACGATGCGGATACGCGCCTCGAAACGGTCGACGCCGTCGATCGTGCCGACCAGCCGCGCCAGTTCGAAATCGGCGGCTTCCAACCCCTCGAAGAAGTCGAGATTGTCCTTGAGGGTGATGCGCGCCTCCGCGTCGAGTATGTTGATCGCGCGCACGCCCTCGGCCTCATGGCGCTTGCCGACCTCAAAATCGTTGAAGTCGTGCGCCGGCGTGATCTTCACCGCGCCCGTGCCCTTTTCCGGGTCGGAATATTCGTCGCCGATCAGCGGCATCAACCGCCCGACAAGCGGCAGGCGGAGTTTCTGGCCGATCCTGGCGGCAAAACGCGGGTCTTCGGGATGCACGGCGACCGCGGTGTCGCCGAGCATGGTCTCAGGGCGCGTGGTCGCGACCGTAATCACTTCGCCGGTCTCCGCGCCGAGCGCGTCGACCAGCGGATATTCGAAGTAATAGAAATGCCCGTTCGGGTTCTTGCTCAGCACCTTGCGCAAGGCGGCGATGTCGAACGGCTTTTCGTCGCCGCGCGTCCATTTGTACGAACCCTTGGACTCGACCTGCATCACTTCGAGATCGGAGATCGCGGTCTGGAATTTCGGGTCCCAGTTGACGAGCCGCTTGGCCTTGTAGATCAGCCCGTCGCGGTGCAACTGCACGAACACTTTGGCGACCGCCTTCGACAGCCCTTCGTCGAGTGTGAACCGCTCTCGGCTCCAGTCGCAGGACGCGCCCAGACGCTTCAACTGGCCGACGATCGCTCCGCCCGACTCCGCCTTCCACGTCCAGACTTTCTCGAGGAACGCCTCGCGCCCGATCGCGCGCCGGTCCGGCTCCTGGCGCTCCGCCATCTGCCGCTCGACCACCATCTGCGTGGCGATGCCCGCGTGGTCGGTTCCCGGCTGCCAGAGCACGTCCTTACCGTTCATGCGCCAGTAGCGGCACAGGATGTCCTGCAATGTGTTGTTGAGCGCGTGGCCCATGTGCAGATTGCCGGTGACGTTCGGCGGGGGGATGACGATGCAATAGGGCTCCGCGCCGACGCGATCGGCGCGCCCCGAGCGGAACGCCCCTGCCTCTTCCCAGCGCGCCGCCATCCGGCGCTCGACGTCTGCGGTCTCGAACGTTTTTTCCATAATGCCTTCGCCTGACGCGCTCACGCGCCGCCGGGAACGCCCGGCGGCGGGCCGCGGGCTTAATGCCACCTGAGGGGCGAAAGTCAACGTGGGGCTTGGCGGCGGGAGCGACCGGCCTCGACCATGTCACACCTTCGGCGGCGCGCCGTCTCGAGGACTTGCTCGGTAAAAGTCGCGGTCCCCGCTCATTTCGGGGCGATCTGGCCTTCGTAGCTAATCCAGCTAAACGAAGAACCTTACCAAGGCGGCACAGTCCCCGTCGATGTCGGGGTGATCCGCCGCGACTTTCACTTTGGAGCTCGCACCCGTCCTGGCTTAGTCCCCGCTGATTTCGGGGTGATCCAGCGCCGACCTCCTCGCTCATACGAGCACATCATGGGTGCAGTCCCCGTCCTTCTCGCGATGACCTAGTGTTGCGTCGCAGTGATTATGACTCTTTGAGCGACCGCTCCTGGCAGCAGTGTCGAGACTTTCCGCGAGCTTTGCCGATGCAAGGCCGCGTGATGATCGGCGCGAAAGCCCTTGCCATGATCCTTCAGCAGCCGTTGGTAGACGTCCTTGACTGCCATGTGCAGTTCGAAAACGCCGGGATAGCTTTCGCGCGCCCGTGCGATCCGCATCGGCGTTCCGTCCGCTTCACGAAACAGTCGCGCGTAGTGGCGAGACAAGGCCTCGCCCGCAAGTTCGCCATTGACGCGGTACGGCGGCTGACCATCTTCGCGCGCCTTGGCCGCCTCGCGGATTTCCCGCGCCACGTCGCCGGGCGCGACATAGGCCGCAAGATCGTCGGCGCTCCAGGCCGCCAACCCCGGCCCGACAGCGTCGAGCCCACAACTGCGAATGCTCGCGCCACGTTCCTCGATTAGGCCCCGGCTGCGCGGCGGCGCGCTGCCCTCGACCAAACGATAGCGGCGCAAATAGAGATGCTCGTAAATCCGTTCGGCGACGGCAGCCACGTCGACGTCCTCGACACGCGCGACGTCTCCTGCGAACCGCACGAACCAGCGTCCCTTCGCGCGCGGTGGCTTCTCGTTCTTCACGCCGCGCCGAGATCCCTCGCCCGCGTAGGGCGCGAGACGAAGCTTCCAGACCGCCCGCAGCCTCGCAGCCTCTGCTCCGGCTAGGCCCGGAAGCAATCCGTGGGTCTCGATAATCGTCCACGCCGCGTCACCGAGGCGTCGGCGAAAAGCTTCTATCTCCGGGGTCGCGCCCTTCTTCCCCGGCGGCTTCGCGGCAATCTTGTCGATCGCCGAAATCCACTGCGCGATGACGAGAACATCTTGCTCGCGGGCGAAATCGTAGGGATCCCGCGGCTCAGAAGGAGAAGACTTCGAACCGCTGTTGGGAACTACGCGGCGTCCGTGTTCGCGGTCGAGAAGCGTTGCGCCGTGTGGCCTGACAATGCGCATAGGCTGATGTCCGAAATGAGCGAGTCCACAACCTCGAACTTCATACAGCGGTCTATTGTGCTCCGCCGAGCCCGACCGGAAAAACCTAGGGCGCAGCGGGCTGCGTCGATTGAATATTTCGCCACGCGCCGCACAGCGGTGACTGTCAACTCAAGAGATGCGCGAAGGGGGGGCGCCGCCCCCTCACCGCCCCCGGGCGATCCGCTCGATCTCCGACTTCACCAGCCGCTCCACCAGCGGCGGCAGGTTTTCGTCGAGCCAGGTCTTCAGCAGCGGGCGCAGCATTTCGCGCGCCATCTCGTCGATGCGGCGAGGATCGGGAGCCGCGACGGCGGTCGACAGCGACTGGAACGACGAGGACGTCGCCCGCTCGGCCTCGCGCGACAGCAGCGGCGTCTCGACGGCCGGACGCGACGGCGCGGGCCGCGGGGGCGGCGACGGCGCGGGACGCGGCGCGTCGAACGACGGATCGGAGCCGAAATTTGCGCGCGGGCGCGTGACATTCGCGGGCGCAGCCGGCGCCGGCGGCGACTCGGACGGCGTGGGGCGAGCGGCCGGCTCGTAACTGGTGCGTGGCTGGCCAAAATTCGAATAGATGATTTGCGGTCCGGTCGCCGGTTTGGCAGAGGCCGAGGCGCTGGCGGCCGCCGCCTTGGCCGTCGCCGCGTCCCGATCGTCGGTGATGATCGCCCGGATCGAGGCCAGAATCTCTTCCATCGACGGCTCGGGTGGGCGCGACGCATCTAGGTCGCGTCGGCCGCCGTCCGGTTGGGTCATGCTCATGTCTTGGCCTCGCCGCACTGAGAACGTTGGGCCCGCCGCCCGGAACGTCAACGCGCGGATCATGGACGCCTGCGCATGCCTGCGCAACCACGATCGGGCGCAACTCACGGATATCTGTCAGCGGCGCCTGACTTACGCCTGACCAGACCGACCGCTCCGCTCGAACGGCGCGGGCCGGCCGATCAAATCGCGACGATCGGCTCAGATCCTCGCGGCTTCGTTCACTTGCCGTCCGGGGTGTTGCCGCCCCAATACTTGTTGCGCACCTGATTGAAGTGGACGGTCGGGTCATAGGACACGACCGACAACCCCAGGTTCTCGACCGACAGCCGGCCGATCGCCGACAGCAGCGTATAAGAGTTCACCACTTGATCGTGCTGAGCGGTCACCAACTGCACACGCGCGTTGAGCAACGCCAACTGGGCGTTGAGGACGTCGAGCGTCGTGCGCTGGCCGACCTTCGCTTCTTCGCGCACGCCCGCGAGCGCCACTTCGGCCGCTGTGACCTCCGCCTTGGCGGCGCGGATGATACCCGTCGAATTCTGGTTGGCGCCCCAGGCGCCCACGACGGCCGCGCGCACCTTGTCGCGCTGCAGGTCGGTCGCCAGTTCCTGCTGGCTCAACTGTTCCTTGGCTTGCCGGATACCGGAATAGGTCGCGCCGCCATCGTAGATGGGAATGTTGACCTGCGCCATGACCGTTTCGTTCGTGATCTGCGTACCGGACAGATAACTGGCAGGGTTATACTCTTTGGTCACCTGCCCCTGCACGCTGACGGTCGGCAGCAGCGCGCCTTCGTTGATCTTGATCTGCAATTCGGCGGCGTCCACGCCGTGCATCGAGGCCGTGATCGCCGGGTGCTCGGTCTGAGAAATCGACACCGCCTCGTTGATCGTCTTCGGCAACGGCTTGGTGACCGGACCCACAGGCGCCAGCTTTCGCGGCTCGTCGCCGACCGCCTGCCGATAGCTGGCCAGCACCGCGGCGAGCGTCGCCTCGGCGCCGAGTTCGGTCGCTTGCGCGCCGGCGAGGCTCGATTCGGCTTGCGCGACGTCGGTGCGGGTGAGTTCGCCGACGTTGAAGCGGTCGCGGGTCTGGCGCAATTGCTCCTTCAAGACGTCGACATTGTTCTTATTCAGATCGACGATCGCGGCGTCCTTGAGCACGTCCATATAGGCGGTCAGCGCTTGCAGCAGCACGTTCTGCTCGGTGTTGCGCAACTGCTCGCGCACCCCGAGCACCCCGGCTTCGGCCGCGGAGACGGAATTCGAGACGCGGTTGCCGCTGTAGAGGACCTGTGTCGCGCTGACCCCATACGTCTGCGGCTGCAGCACGCTGTTCGAGCCCGTCGTCGTTGTGCCGCCGTCGCCAAGGCCATCGGCCGTCACCACCGAGGCTTGGGTAACGGACCACCCGGCGCTGGCCGTGGCGCTGACGCTCGGCAGGCCGGACGCAGCCGCCTTGCTGATGTTCTCGTCGGAAACGCGAACGGCGGCGCGCTGCTGATTGATGTCGGGATTGTTCAGATAGGCCTTGACCAGCGCCCCGCCGATCGTTTCCGCGCGAGCGGCCTGCGAGGTCCAAACGACGCACAACGCCGCCGTTGCGAGAAGGCTCGCTACAAGCCTAGGCCGCCCTGGGCGACGGTCCGTGGTCGACTGACACGTCAAAACGAATACCCCGCTTGTTCGAGTCGCCAAAAAGGCGCCCGAACATGTTTACCCTGATCTATATAACCGATTGTGCACCCGGCGCCACCCTCCAGGCCCACCCAAGGCGGGGCGGCCGCGCGATTCCCGCGCAGCGTCGCAAACTTGCGACACTTGCCCCAGCGGCAAGCGCGAAGGGCTCAGAAAGCGAAGCTCGGCGCCCGATCCAGGCCCGGCAGCACCTCGGCCTTGGCGTCGAACAGTGACATTTCGCTGTAGCTCGCGCCGGATTTTTCGATCAGCGAGCCCCGCTGCGACCCCGACGAGGCGTCCAGGCCGACGAGTCGGCCGCCCTCGGCCAGTCGGTCGACGAGCGACTGCGGAAACGCCTCGAATGCGCCGTTGATCAAAATCACGTCAAACGGGCCCTGCGGACCGCCGGCGCCCAGATCACCCTGTACGACCGTGACTTCGGGCGTATTCGCGAGCGCCTCGCGGGCGGCCGCAACCGCGCCGGCGTCTGATTCGAGCGCGGTCACGTCGCAGCCGAGAGCCGCCAGCAGCGCCGCCGAATAGCCGGACCCGCCGCCGACATCGAGCGCCCGCTCGCCGCGCTTGGGCTGGGCCGCCTGGAGCAGCCGGCCCAGCGTGCGCGCCGCCAGCAGCTTGCGGTCCTTGGCGCCAACCGCCGGCGCGTCGCGATCGAGATAGGCGAGCGCAGGGGTCGCCGCCGAGGCGAAGCGCTCGCGCGGCACGGCGAGAAACGCCGCGAGCACCGCGATGTCCGAAACGCCGGTCGTGCGGAGTTGGCTGTTGACCATGAGCAGGCGCAGTTCGCCCGAGGCGGAGTCGTCGTTGTGCGCCGTCAGATTACTGTCAGCCATTGCAGGCCTCGCTCGGGCGCCGCGCCCGGGAGCCGACGTCATGAATGGGTTGAAGTGGAGGCCTCGCCCGGAATCGAACCGGGGTGCAAGGATTTGCAGTCCTCTGCGTAGCCACTCCGCCACGAGGCCGCCGGGGCGATACGACTGTGTCGCCCGGACGCGACCGCCTATAGCAAGATTGTCGCTTGCTGGGCAAGGCGGGAATTCGACGAAGCTCGGCAGTTTGCAAGAACATCAGGTCTCGGCCCAAGGCGAGGCGCGCATCAGCGGCAGAGCGAAGAAATACACGGCGACGACGACGTAGCCCGCCTTGACCCAGAACGCCGCATCGAACCCTTGCGCGATCGCGACTCCGGAGAGCCCGAAAAACGCCAGACTCGCCGCGATCGTCACCGGGCGCAACTGCCTCACGCGCAACGGATGGACGAACACGATGGGGGCGAACATCGCCGCCGAACCAGCGAGCATCAGCCCAGCCGAAACGACCATCGGCGGGCGCAGCACGAACAGATAGATCGCCACGACGTTCCACAGCGCCGGGAAGCCGCGAAACCAGTGGTCTCCGGTCTTCATCCGCGTATCGGCGAAATAGAGCGCGGACGCGAAGGTGACGAGCGCGCCCAGTCCCAACGACAGCGGCGCCGGCATCAGGTCGGATCGCCAGATCGCCACCACGGGAATCAGCACGTAGGTGAGAAAATCGACCACGAGATCGAGAATCACCCCGTCGATCACACTCGCGGTCTCTGTCACCCGGGCCGCGCGCGCCAACGACCCGTCGATCCCGTCGATGAACAAAGCCAGGCCCAGCCAGGCGAAACAGGCGGGGAAGTCCCGGTCGATCGCCGCCTTCAGGGCGAGCAGCGCCACCGCGGCTCCGGACGCAGTGAACAGATGCACGGCCATCGCGGCCACCCGATGCCGCGCCCCGAGCCCCTCGCGCGCTCCGCTCATTCTGTCCTCTTCGCTACCCGCCGCTTCGGCTGGACGCTAAAGAGCA
>Ga0302319_10010452_pt1 | contig 17686 bp, 17 predicted proteins | sample Bog_T0_2_FD_203319 | JGI IMG/M metagenome (GOLD analysis project Ga0302319, IMG submission 203319) | Peat permafrost microbial communities from Stordalen Mire near Abisko, Sweden - Bog_T0_2 | ecosystem: Environmental > Terrestrial > Soil > Wetlands > Peat | place: Sweden: Abisko, Stordalen Mire...
TTTCAACGTCGCGGCCTGGTCGGCCGTCACCGTCGCGCGCGCCGGCTTGGGCAGACCGGCGGCGAGCGCCGCCGCGGTGCCGCCGGCCATGATTCCGAATGTGCGTCTTTTCATTTTTCTGGCGCTCCTGAGGTCTCAGAACGTGTGTTGCAAATTGAACGAAACATAGCCGCGATCGGCGTCGCCGTTGAATGACGGGTTGGCCGCGCCGAGATAGTCCTGGTAGCTCAGCGTGCCGATCCAGGTGGTCTGATAGGTCCCGGCAATCCCGACATCGATCGTGCCGGTGCCATGGTTGACGTTGGCGGCGATCTGCGAACGGCCGAGCAGCGTGTAGTTGACGCTGATCGGGAACTGGATCTCGAGATTAGGCAGGACGTTGTAATAGGTCGGCTCGACCTCGACGTCGAACGCCACCGCGGTCGGATCGCGGCCCTGTACCAAAGCCTGTTGATTGGCGGTGACCGACACGAGCTTGTTGCCCTGAATTTCGCCGATCACCGTGGCGCCGCCGGGATCGCCGATGAACCCGGGCGAGATGTAGAACATCGAGGCCTGCGCATCGACCGTATCACCGACCGCGTAGAGCGGATGCGAATTGGCGTTGCCCGCGACCGGCGCGAAAGTGAGCGGATTATACAGCAGCCCGAACCCGCTATCGAGCGGCTGATTGGTGCGTCCAGAAATTTCCGCCGCGACATTGGCGGGTCCCACCGTGGTGGAGACCGAGGCGCCATACAGGCTGATATCGCGGGGATAGACCAGGTAGTAGGTGCCCGCGGAACCCGCCGGCTCACCCGCCGTGGGCAGCCCGAGATAGATTTCCGGCGCCTTCGCGTCGAAACGTTCGTAATACAGGCCAAGGTCGTAATTGCCGAGCGTCGCCTGCACGGAGGCGCCGAACTGGCCGTTATGTCCCGGCCGCAGATCCTTGCCGCGATAGGCATCGATACCCGGCCCGAGGATGAGGCGCTGGCCGCCTTTGTCGAAGAAGTCGGCGCTGCTGAAATACGCGCCCACGCCCTGGAACGTATCGGGCTCCCATTCAAACTGGTAGTAGCCCTGAAAGGTCAGAACCTCGTTCGGCTGATAGGTGACGACACCCTGGCCGACCGGCTGGAACAGTTGCTGCGCCTGCGGATTGGGCAGGCTCTGCGCGGTAATAATGTTGATCGGCGCCTGGCCGCCGGCGATGCCGGTGGTGGGGAAGAAGAAGCTCTGGCCCCACAGCAAGGTCTGGCGGCCGAATTTGACTTCGATCGACTGCTCGTCATTGGCGCCGAATTCCTCCGTGCCATAGACAAAGGCGTCGAGCAGTTGCGCGTTCTCGCCGTTGATGTTGCGCGTGGCGCTGGTGAAATCCCGGTTCGACGCCGTCGAATAAGGGTTGTAGGTCGCGGCATCGTTGTTCTGGCTTTTGTCAAGATAGGACGTGTCGAGATACGCGTCCCCGCTGACATGCACACCGTAATTGCCATATTTCACGTCGAAGACCGGCGTGACCGTGAACGAATTATCCACAAAACCATGGCGGAAATCCACATCGCCGTCATTCTGATTGGCGTCCTGCGGGCCGGCGAGAATCGCGGAGGGATCGTTGACGCGGTAGATCGTCGAATATTCGATTTCGGTCTCGAGATTGATCGTCAGAGACTGATCGCTGTATGTGCCGGTATAGAGATTAAAGGCCCGCGCCGGGCGCGAACCGAGGCATACGACCATGCCAACGGCGGTGCCGGCCAGCAGCGCCAGGTGCAATCCGCGCGGCCGCCGGTTTTCCCGAGGTCGCGCCAGGTCCTTCGCCGCCAGGTCGGTCTTGATTTTCTCCACTTGAACCATCCCCACTAACTCCCGTTATTCTTATGAATGAGCCATATCGATACGCGTACGAGACCATCCAGCGCGGGCCTTCGTCGTCCCATTCGGGACCTGACCAGCGGACCCAGCCACGGCAAACCGCAGCCATCGCCGCCGCGCTAACGGCTTAACCCAAGGCATGAAAGAGATTACCCACACCCACGATAGAAACTTGCAGTCATCAACTTATTTGCGACATCGCGACTCTTGATTGTTCCGATGATCTTTGGACATCCTCCGGCTTTTTCGTTTTCATAAAGTAGCCGGCAAGGCCCGTCAAGCGAAAAGCACACATAAAGTACGCTAGCCCTATTATATGCTATATTGACTATCCGTATCTCGAACGATCTCCGGGATTCGCCCCGTCCCCCGGTTCACGCCGCATCGCAGCATACGTCATGATGGTTGACAAAATCGCCCATGATCGAGCCGGATGGTTGAAAATCGCGCGCCCGCTAGAACTGCACGCGGCGCGTGCTGGCGCCATCGACCACGAGGTTGGCGCCGCAGATAAAACTCGCGACCGGGCTGACGAGAAACGCGGCGGCGCAGCCGATCTCCTCGGGTGTGCCCATGCGTCCCATCGGCTGCTGGGCCATCACCTGGTCAACCAGGCCGACGCCGGCGCCGCGCGCGCGATGCCAGGTGCTGCCTTCGAAATCGATCGCACCGGGTGTCAGCGTATTGACCCGGATGCCCTGCGCCGCCAGGTCGATCGCGAGCCCCTTCGCGTAGCTGTGCAGTGCGGCCTTCATGCCGCTATAGGCGCCGCCGGTCATCACCTGGTGCTCGCTGCCCATGATGCTGTTGATGAACAGGATCGACCCGGCGTCCGACCGCCGCAGCGCCGGCAGCGCCGCCTCGATGGCGTGCACCGCGCTCATCAGATCGGTCTCGAAACTCACGCGCCAGGACGCCGCGTCGCGCGCCAGAGACTGCGCGCTGACATTGAGCACCAGAATGTCGATGCCGCCCAGTTGCGCGATCGAGGTATCGATCCACGCCGTCAGGCTGCCGGCGTCGCTGACATCGGCGGCGCCGCCAAAGGCCCGCACGCCCTTGGTGCGCAACGCCGCGACCGCGCTCACAACGTCGTCTTCGTGGCGCGCGCAGAGCGCGACGTCACAGCCCTCGCCCGCCAGGCAATCGGCGATGCCGCGGCCGATGCCGCGGGTTCCACCGGTGACCAGGGCTTTTTTGCCGCGCAGCCGCAAGTCCATTTTTTCCCCCCGTGGTTCTAAAATTCGGTTAGCGCGCTTCGCAATTTTTTTAACGATGCGAGCACTAGAAGCCGGCCGATTGCGGGCTGAGCGACTCGTTCAGGACGGCCTTGCCGGAGGCCAGATCGACCGGAAACGAGACGTGCTGGTAAACGATCAGCCAGCGCGCGCCGACCCGATGATAGCAATCGGTCTGCCGGGTGATGAACTCCACATTCTGTCCGGTTGCCGCGGCGGTCCAGCTGATCCGCTGGATGCTGTAGGCAAAGCCCAGCTCGCCATCCGCATCGACCGCGATTTTGACGATCCGCGTGTGCAGGTCCTTGACCGCGCCGTATTCCGCCGCGAGGTGGGCTTTCGCGGCCGGCAGGCCCTGCCATTCTCCGGGTACCACGTCATCCCAGACGAAATGCGGGTCCAGATAGGGCGTTACTTGAGCCGCGTTCTGTGCTGCCGCCAGGATCTTTTCAATGCGCAAAATTTGCGCCTTGCCATCGCCGGCCGCGCCATTGCCGGCCGCGCCATCGCCGGCCGCGCCATCGCCGGCCGCCGCGGCGCTGCTGCCGCCGGCCGCCAGCACGCCGATCAGACCAAAGCTCAAGGCGAATATTTGCCGCACGGGATTCAGGAGGGTTTGAAACATACCGCCAGATGCTCGAGCCCGCGGAAGGCGAGCGAAGGCTGCCATCGCAACTTCGTTTCAAGAATCCTCGGCTCCGGATAGCGCGAAAACGCCTCCGGGAAAAAGCTGCCGAGTTGCATTTTCGCCAGCAAATGGCCGATGCAGTGATGGATGCCGCTGCCGAACACCATCGAACGGTCGGTCGAACGGGTCAGGTCCAACACTTCGGGATTCGGGAACACGCTGCCATCGCGGTTTGCCCCCGCGATCATCAGGAACACGTACTCACCCTTGGCGATGCGCTGGCCATGCCACTCAAAATCCTGCGCCGCCACCTTCGGCTGCATGGTCGCCATCGCGACGTAGCGCATCACCTCGCCGACCGAGTCGTTGATGCGCTCGGGATGCTCCAGCAGGTACCGGCGCGCCTCGGGATGCTCGACCACCGCCTTGAAACCCAGCGTCATCGAATGCGCGGTGGTGTCATGGCCGGCCACCAGCGTGACGTAGCAAACGCCGAGCAGTTCCTCATCCGTCAGGCCGGTGCCGGAATCGCGCGCCGTCACCAGCTGACTCAAAAAATCCTCGCGCGGCGCGCGCCGGCGTTCGGCGATCTCCTCCTGCAGAATTTGCTTCATCTCCCGCAGGCTCTGCTCGGCGGCATCCAGCACCGCCGGCGTGCGGGCCGGGCCGAGTGCTACATTCAAATTCCAGGACCAGCTGCGCAGATGGCTGATATAACGCTCCGGCACGCCGAGCAGCCGCGCCATCACCCGCCCGGTGATCGCCACCGCGACCTCCTCGACAAAATCCACTTGTTCGCGTTCGCCCGCCTCGGTCAGAACGCGGTCGATCACGCTCTCCGCATACGGCCGGATCTCATCGACGACCTTCTTGCTGAACGCCTTGCGCGCCAGGGTGCGGACATGGGTATGCCGCGGCGGGTCGATCCCGATGATCCAGTCGCCGGTGGTGCGCAGCAGCGGTATCCGCTCGGCCTGTTCGGCCGGGGGAATGCAGTCGAAAAAATCCTCCGGGAAACGCTCGTTGGAGAGCGGCACCTTGTTGTCGAACCCCGCCATTACATCTTCATGCCGGTTCACCATCCAGGCCTGCAGCGCGTTGCTCCAGATCACCGGCGCCTGCTCGCGCAAATCGTTGAGCATCGGCAGCAGATCGTTGCCGAATTCCGCCACCTTGGTGAAGTCGATATCGGTCTCTGGACGTTGGCTTTGCAGCATCTGGTTTACCCATTCCTTGTTGTCGCGCGCACGCTGTTACAGGATGATCGAGACGGTCCCCTGCGGCTTCAATGTTTCCAGGTCGAGACAAGCGCGCTTGGAGACGATGCGCAGCGCCCCCCCGACGCGGCGCAGCGTGTGAAAATTCTCGCCCATATAGGTCATCAGTTCCTCGCGCCGGATGCGGTACACCACGAAGGTCGAGTTGACGAGAAACAGCTCGCCCTCGGCGCGGCTGCGGACGTTGCTGACCAGGTGGCGTGTGCGCGAATGCGGATATTCCGCATGCGCGCTCTTTTTCATCAGCCGGATGGTCCGCTGCGTGATGCGGCCGCGCTCGTCGGCGACCAGAAACAGCACTTTGGCCGGGTCGAGCTGGTCCTGCGCGCCCAGACTGATCGGCGCGATTTCATAGCGCCCGTCCTCGCTGAACAGCGCGTCCCAGCCCGCCAGGTCCCAGCGGTCCAGCAGTGCTGCCTCATGGTAGAGAAAATCCTCGATCTCGGCGCGCTCGGCCAGGCTGACGGCGCGGGCCTCGTCGTGATTCAGCGCGGCGCTCATCTCAACTCTCCCCCATGCTGAGCCGGTCCTTGCCGGCGATCAGACGATCCCACTGCGCCCACCAGGAGCGCATCTGCGCCTCGTCCATAAAATCCCCTTGCGCGTGCAAAAACTCTTCATCAGCGGTCATGCCCTTGGACAGATCACTCCAGCGCCCGGGCGCGCCATGGTCATTGCCGCGCTGGCACAATTCGAACGCCTCGATATCGTCGGGTGTGGCAAACCCAGCCGGGCCCACGAAGGTCAGATAATTATCCAGACGGATCTTGCGGATGTGCGGATCCTCATCGGCCGGGCCCACCGCCCACACTTTCACATCCATGCGCGTCGGGCTCTGCGGATAGACCGAGCGGATCGAGACCGCGAGGTTGTCGTTCATCACCAGGTTGGGAAAGATGATGGTATTGCGCTGGCGCTGGCCGACGCGCTCGGCCCGCTCCGCCCCCAGCCGGCCGGTCAGTTCGGCGTTCACCGCCTCGATCAAGGGCTTGGCCGCCTCGCCGAAGGCCGGGATCCATTGCGCCACCGGGCGGCCGGAATTCAGCCTGATCTCGAACACGCCATGGCCATTGCCAAGCCCGCGGCCAAAGCCCGATTGCGTGGCGGCCGAATTGGTCGAGGCGGTGCGGTTATCCAAAAATTCAAAATAGCTCTGGTGCAGCGAGGGGCCATGATAGGCGTCATAACTGTTCTCGATCAGCAGCTTCCAGTTGCCGTAGCAACTGAAGGATTGCGCGCCCGCGATCACCTCGAGCCCCACCGCCGACTGGTCGGCGATCATCGCCAGATAGTCGCCGGCGCCGGCCAGATAATCGACCAGCGGAATCGCCGCCGGATTGTAATTGATGAAGTAGAAATCGCGAAACACTTCCAGCCGGGGCACCGGCACCAGATTGTACAGCCCGTCCGCATTGAATGCCGGCCCGTAGCCGCCCTTCGAGGCGGTGTCGCGCAGCGCGCCATCCAGGCCGAAAACCCAGCCGTGATACGGGCAGGTAAAAACCCGCGCGCTGCCGGCGGCATCGCGGCACAAGGTCGAGCCGCGATGCGTGCAGGCGTTGAACAAAGCCCGCGCCTGCCCCTCCCGGTCGCGCACAAAAATCAGGTCACGGCCGCCGACCGCGCGCGCCACAAAATCGCCGGGCTTGGCAATTTCCGAGCCATGGCCGAGATAAAGCCAGCAGCGCGCGAACACGGTGCGGCGCTCGCGCTCAAAAACCTCGGCGCTGGAATACGCCGTGCGGTCCACCCGGAAGCGCTGCCGGCCGCGGTCAACGCTGACATACTCGCTGAAACTATCCTTCTCGATGGGCATATCTAGCATGGCGCGCTTCCTCCTCCGGGCGTTTGATCAGGCCGTTAAGCGGTTACTTTTTTGAAAAAAACTAACCAAAAAACTTCTGCTTTTGGATGCATGACGAAGCTTGGACTCCTTACGCGGCCCTGCCTTGCACAATCACGGCGTGGCAGACGGCGCCACCGGTTTTGCGGATCTCCGCCGCCTTGGTATAGCCGGGCGAGTGATACCAGGCGTGCGCCGCCTCGTAGGTTGGAAATTCAAGCACCACGACCCCGGCGAGCGGTGCGCCTTCGACAACCTCCTGCTTGCCGTAAGCCACGCTCACCCGGCCGCCCGCTTCTTCCAGCGTCGGACGCGCGGCTATTTGATACGCATGCAAACGGTCAGCGTCAATGATAGTCTCGACAAAAAAAATCACCTGGGCGGTCATGGGTGGACTCCGATGTTTGGCCGGGTTTTGCTGCACCTTCTACGGAACATGCCCCGTCACGCGCGCGGCCAGCGCGGTGACATCGCTCGGCAGTTCATCGCCCCGCCAGGCAACATGCAGGTCGGGCCGGACAAGGACAAGATCTCTTTGATAAACTTCCCGAATCTCGGCGCTGTCGATTTCAAGAATTTTAAGCGGAATTTCCCGCTCCGCGAAAACTGCCGCCAGCGGCGCGGTGTCCGCAGCGTGATCGCCGAGCCGGAGCAAAGTATAACCCAGTCCCAGGACGTCAAATAAACCAACACCCGGCTCTAGCCAGACATGCGGCAGATGCGCCCCCGGCCACGTGCTCGGCTGGTAGCGGTAGCTGTCATCTTCCGGCGGCTCACCCGGCTCATCGCAGATCACGGCCGAGACATAGCGATAACCAAGATCCGCCCCATGCATTTCATAGACCCGCCGGTTCAAAGGCTCGGCTGTTCGCGTAAACGATTCCCGCATCGCCCGGCCCGCCTCCGTATCGAGGCGGATCTCATTGGTGATCGGCATCCCGCGCCATTGCCTGACGCCATCGACCGCATGGGCCACCGCCGCGATATTGCGCCGCGCGACCGCGCCGCGCTCGTCATGATAACTCTCCAGCAACCCGGGGCCGCCAGAACCCCGCAGCACCGCCGCCAGTTTCCAGCCGAGATTGATCGCATCGCCGATGCCGGTATTCATCCCCAGCCCGCCGGCGGGAATGTAGATATGATTGGCGTCGCCGGCCAGAAAAACCCGCCCCAAGCTGTGGCGTTCGGCGACCAGCATGTGCTGCACCCAGGTGCCGGCGTGCAAAATTTCCGGCTGGATATCCAGGCCGGTGAGCCGCCGGATTTCCTGCGCCAGATCTCCCGTCGGCGGCGTCACGGTGTGGTAGGCAAAATGCTTGCGGTCGTCCTGCACGATCAAGGTCCCCGCGGCGCCACCGCCGGCGCCCAGACCGGCGAAGCAATAATGCCGCCCCGGCGGGACCGTTGCCTTTTCAAACAGATCTTCGCACCGGAAGAACACGTTCGTGACCGCGCCCAGCTGCGCGGCGCCCGCCATTTTGATGCCGAGTTCCTTGCGCACGGGGCTGGACGCGCCATCGCACGCCGCCACGTAGGGTACCCGCATCACCTCGAGTTCATCATCCGCGAGATTGCGGAGCGTCACCGTCACCTGATTCTCATCCTGCGTCAGACTTACAAATTCCGTTTGGAACCGCAGGGTCACGTTGGGCAGCGTTTTGACGCGCGCCAGCAGGATCGGCTCGAGCGTGTATTGCGAGATCAGCTGATACGGCTCCCGCGGCATGGTGCCGTCATGACACGCCGCGATTCTGGCGCGCGTCTCCGCCACCGAAGGATATTTTTGGTGCAGCAGAGGCGGTTCGGCCATCGACGTCACGATACAGACATCCATCGGCACATCGGCCGGATAGCCCGCCGCCCGGATCTCGTCAGCGATGCCGAGCCGGCGGAAAATCTCCATGGTCCGGGGATTGCTCCGCTCCATTTTCGGCAGCCGCAGGAGGTCCGCCTTGCTATCGACCAGCATGACCTCGATGCCCCGCAGCCCGAGATCGAGGGCGAGCGTCAACCCAATGGGACCGGCGCCGATAATCAGAATTTCTGCTGTTCGGATCGACACTTACTCAAATCCTTCGGCTGTTTTCATCGATCGTTTTTGCCCGGCCATCACATCACGCACGGCCTACATAAACCCAATACCGTCGACCCAAAATTCGGCAAACGGATTTCGTAATTCGGCGGACAGACAATATGCATATGAAACATAAGGGTGTTTAATGATCATGGCGTTCCTGGCGCATCGTCTCTCGGTTTTTTGTAAAAACCATTTACCAGCGCGGCGCCCCAGTCTATAATGCAAAACGGATATAATATTTATATCAGTTCCGCATTTTTGCGCGGGATGGCGATCCGCGCGCGATTGCGAGATGGGATACGGGTCAACGCGATGGGTCAGATGAATTTGAAAGGGCTCGACTTGAATCTTCTGATGGTTCTGGATGCGCTCGGCACCGAACTGAACGCGACCCGGGCCGCCAAAAAAATCGGCATCAGCCAGCCCGGCATCAGCCGCGCCCTGGGGCGGCTTCGCACATATTTCAACGACCCGTTATTTGTCCACACGGCCGGCGGCCTGCGCCCCACCGCGCGCGCCGCGGCGCTGGTGGCACCCCTGCATGAGGCGCTCTCGAATCTCGGCTCGGCACTGGCCCCGCCGGCCCTGGAACTAAAAGACTGGTCGGGCGCCATCCGTCTGGCGATGCTGGATACCGAGGAATTTTTGCTGTTGCCAAACCTGTTGCGCCGGACAGCTCAGCTGGCGCCTCATCTGCGGCTGGAAGCCGTCCCACTTCTCGGCCTATCCGTGGCGCAACTGCAGAACGAAACGGTCGATTTTGTCATCGGCCCGATTCCGGCGGCAAGCGGCCCCTACATCCGTCAGAAACTATACGCGGACAAGTTCGTCTGCGTCGTGAACGCGGCCAGCCCGCTTGCAAGAGGCGAGCTCACACTCGAGACCTATGCCGCGGCGCGGCATCTCCAGCTCAGACTGCTGGATGCCCCCTACCCGTCTCTGGTTGACGCCGCGTTGAAGCGCATCGGCATCAAGCGCAACATCCTGCTGCGCACGCATAGTCTGGCCGCCGCCCTGTTCATGCTGAGCGATACCGACCTGATCCTGACGGGGCCGGCCCGCGTGGCGGCGCGCTTCGCATCGATGACGCAAATCAAGACCATGGCGCTACCGTTTCCCGTAAGTGACCTCGTCGTCTATCAGCTATGGCATGAGCGCGATCAGGACGACGCCAGGCACAAATGGCTGCGGACGCAAATCAAGGAAGCCGTCGCGGAGCGCGCGAAAACCGGCGCCGGGAGATAACGAAGCTGGTACTCAAATTCCGTTTCGTGTAGATTTTTGGCGCGAACGCAGCTGCAACAGATCAGGAGGAAATTCCACCATGAATGAAGAAGCCGAAATCCGCGGCGCCGAAGACGCGCGCATCGCGTCGCTGTTAGCCGGAGATTGTGACAAGCTCGCCGGCCTGCTGGCTGACGATCTCGTGCATATTCACGCCAACGGGCTGGTGGACAGCAAGGCATCCTACCTGGCGAGCGTGCGCGAAAAACTCGATTTTTTGAAGATCGAGCGCCCGGAACTTCAGATCAGGCTGTTTGGCGATACCGCCGTCGTCACCGGCAAGCTCAATCAGACCATGCGCATCCGCGACAGCGGCGCCGTCCTGGAGTTGCAAGCCGTGGTAACGCAAGTCTGGTTGAAGGTCTCAGGAGGATGGCAACAAAGCACCTACCACGCCAGCCGTTTATCGTAAAAGTTTTTTGGTTACTTTTTTTCAAAAAAGTAACTACTTTCTTACTTCCTGCCTGTCCAAAAAACCCTCACCCCCCAATCATTCTCACCGGATCAGTGCCATCCCAACCCAGCGCGGCGCCGCGCATCATGTCGAACAAACCAGCAAACTGCGGCGGCACCTGGGCAAATTCGACGTACGGCGCGGGCCCGCCGTCGCTATCGACATAGATCGTCTCCAGGCCGCCCATCCGCATGTCCTGCACGATTCTCGCACCGGCGCGCGCGGCATGCGCGCGCACGGCGTCCACCGAGTCAACGGCGATGCAGACATGGTGCAGGCCGTCATGGTCCGCCGCCAGCCATTTTGTATAGGTTGAGGGCGCGGCGTTATGTTGCTCGATCAGTTCGATCTGCATTTCGCCCCAGTAGCCGGTCAGGACCGAAAAATCGGCGTCCCGCGTCTGCCCTTCATAGGCAAAGTGCTCATAGGCGACGTGCGGAAATTTGAAAAACGGCCCGACCCCCATGGTCTGCGTCCAGAACCGCAGCGCCGCGCCGATATCCTTCGGCACGAACGCCAATTGCATCACCGGGCCGAATTGCGCAAATCGAGCTTGGATTTCCATCATACCACCACCGCTTCCGGCGCCGGCATGAACAGCGCGAGTTCTTCCTGCCCCGACGCCACAAAGGCGCCCCGCCTGGTATCGCGAACCTCGGCAATGTTCAAAGCTATATCCTCCATTGTCAGACCCGGCTTGCGCCAGCCCGCCGTCTCAAAATGCGCCAGCCGCGCGACCCGGTTGGCGCCGGACACGATATGCTCGCCGGTGATGGAAAGTTTTGGGCTCACCAGGAAGGCGGCGGTCGAGGCGACGAATTCCGGCGCGAATTTTTCGCGCAGCATCTCCCACATCGCCGGATCGATGGCGTCGGCGCCGCCGGCCTCGCCATTGGTCAGGCGCGTGAAGGCGGCGGGCAGCAGGCTGTTGACCAGAATGCCGTGCGGCTTGCCGTTGAACGCGGCGTCGGCGGTCAGCCCGATCAGGGCCGCCTTGGCGGCGCCATAGGGCGCCCGGTCCCCGAAACCGAGCAGCGAACTCGACGACACATTGACGATCCGCCCATAGCCGCGCGCCTTCATTCCCGGCCAGACGGCACGCAGCAGCCGAAAGGCGCCGAGAAAATTTATCTCGATGACGCGATCGAGCAACGCATCCGAAATCTCGTCCACTTCGCCGATCGCCATGATCCCGGCATTGTTGATCAGCGCGTCGATCCGCCCATAGGCGGCGAGCGCCGCGTCGCGGATTTTTTCCGCGGCCCGCACCGAGCCGACCGGCTCGCCGTTGGCCGTCGCCTCGCCGCCCGCCGCGCGGATTTCATCGGCGACAGCCTGCGCGCGGCCGATGTCACCGGCCTGCCCGGCGGTATCGCCGCCGTAATCATTGACGACAACGCGCGCACCAAGCCTACCAAGCAGCAGTGCTGCCGCGCGGCCGATGCCGCCGCCGGCGCCTGTTACGATCACGACCTGATCTTTCAGACTCATGGTTTCCCCTTTTTTACTATTTTGTTCGGTCCATTCAAAAAGCGCCGCGTCCTGCTAACTTGCCAGGCCCGAAGCCGCCGCCATGCGATCACGCTGACCCGTTCCCAGCGCGGCACGCACGATGGGCGCGACCTTCGTCCCCAGCAGTTCGATCGCCCTGAGAACCTTGTCATGCGGCATGGTTCCGGCGGAGAGCTGAATCAGGCATCGGCTGTTCTTGAACATGCCGTGATGGCGGATGATCTTCTCGGCGACCTGTTGCGGATTTCCGATCAGCATCGACCCGTTCGGGCCAGTCAGCTTGTCGAAATGCGCGCGCGCCACGGGCGGCCAGCCGCGTTCACGGCCAATGGCGGTCATGAACGCCGCATAAGGCGGAAAAAACGCGTCGGCGGCTTCGGCAAAGCTGTCGGCAACGAAGCCATGCATATTGAGGCTGACCGGCACATCGGACGGATCGCGTCCGCCATCCAAAACGGCCTGGCGATGCGATAACGCCAGGGGCAAAAAGCTGGCCGGATCGCCGCCGATGATACCGAGGGCCATCGGCAGACCGAGCCGGCCGGCGCGCACCGCCGAGCCGGGCGTGCCGCCGACACCGACCCAGATCGGCAGCTTCGGCTGCACCGGCCGCGGATAGACGTACTGGCGCACCAGCGCAGGCCGGTGCCGGCCCGACCACGTGACGCATTCCTGCGCCCGGAGTTGCAGCAAAAGCTCGAGCTTTTCCTGAAAGATATCATCGTATGAACGAATATCCGTGCCAAACAGCGCAAACGGTTCAGGGAACACGCCGCGCCCGACCATGATTTCAGCGCGCCCGTTCGAAATCAGATCCAAGGTCGCGAACTGTTGAAACAGCCGCACGGGATCCTCCGTGCCGAGCACGCTGACGGTGCTGGTGAGGCGGATATGCCGCGTGGTCGCGGCGATCGCGGCCAATGCCAAAGCCGGCGCCGAGCCAACGAAATCCCGCCGGTGGTGCTCGCCGAACCCATAGACATCGAGCCCAACCGCATCAGCGCACTGCGCCGCCTCGATGACCTCGGCCATCCGCTCCACCGCGGAGATTGTCTGGCCCGTGACAGGGTCGGCGGTCATCTCTCCAAAGCCGTACAAGCCTAATTCCATGATGCCAGGCGCCGCTTCGCCGCCGTCCTGCTCGGCCGCTCATGCCGGTGCGGCGCACCGGACCTGATCAGCGCCGAGCGTGCGATCCCGCGGCCTCGCCACCCACTTCCGCCCGTCATGCGGGAAGGGCCAGTTCATATGGCGCCAGCTCGCCTTGGCGTGTGACCATGTTCAAGACTTTCGCGTGCGCCATCAGGATCCCGATCGAGTCCTGGAAGGACGGACGCTGCATATGCGCCATCAGCGCGGCTTCACTGGCCCACAGCTCGGACATGTAAAACAGCGTCGGCGATGAAAGATCGGCGGTGAAACGAAACACCAGGCAGCCCTCCTCCAGCGCGGTGGCCGCCATGGCCTTGCGCATCACCGGCAGCAGAATTTTCTGCGACTCCTCACTAATTTCGACGGTTGCATCGACATGAATCATTTTCGGCCCTTTCGTTGTCTAAGACAGCACGGCCTTGCCGAATTCCGGCCGCCGCTTTTCGATAAACGCCAGAACACCTTCCTTGAGATCCGCCGACGCCCCGCAATTGCCGACGGCGGCGGTCTCCAGAGCGAGCTGTTCGTCGAAGCTATTGTTGAGCGAGGCATTGAGCAGACGCTTGGCATTGGCAATGGAAACGGCGGGTGCTGCCGCGAGACGCTTGAGGATGGTTTCCGTCTCGCTCTCCAGCGCCGCATCCGGCACCACCTTGTTGACGAGGCCGATCTGCAGCGCCTGCTGCGCATCGATCCGGTCGCCGAAAAACGCCAGCTCCTTGGCTTTTCGAATGCCGATCGCGCGCGGTAGATGGTACGTCGTGCCGGCATCGGCGACGAGCCCGATGCCGACATGCGCCAGCAAAAATTTCGAATTTTCGGACGCGATGGAATAATCGGCGCCGGCGACAAAACTCAACGCAGCACCCGCCGAGAATCCGCGCACCGCGCACACCACCGGCTGCGGCAAGCGTTCCAGCGCCAGCCAAAGCGGTGCCGCCGCTTCGGAACGGCGCTCGAAATCCTTGCGCAGAATTTCAGGCGAACTGCCGATCACCGAGGCAAAGCTTTTGACGTCGCCGCCGGCCGCGAAATGCGGACCGGTGCCGGTGATCAGCAACGCGCGCACCTGCGGCAGGGTTTCAACATGCAGCACGAATTCCAGCATCTCCTGCAACATTTCGCCTGACATGGCGTTATGCTGGTCCGGCCGGTTGATCGTCATCCGGGCGATGCCGTCCTTCACCTCGGTGAGTAGATCAGCACTCATGGCTTCATCCTTTCGTGGCATTGGCGGCGATGGCGGTAACCGGCGCGCGGCCGCCCCAATATTTTTCGCGCAAGGCGCGTTTTAGCAATTTGCCGGTCGGCAGTCGCGGCAATTCATCAACAAAATCGTAAAACCGCGGGCATTTGTAGGATGCGAGCCGGGCGGCGCAAAACGCCCGCAGTTCGGCTTCCAGTCCCGCCCGATCCGCCGCAAGCGATACCGGCTGCACCACGGCGCGCAAGGCCTCACCAAATTCTTCGTCGGGCGTGCCGATGACCGCGACATCGTACACCGCCGGATGCGCCGCCAGAACATTCTCCGCCTCGCGCGGGTAGATGTTCACGCCGCCCGAAATCACCATGTCCTGCGCGCGATCGGTCAGGAACACATAGCCCTCCGCATCGACATAGCCGATGTCGCCGATCGCGCTCCAGCCCCGGCTGTTATGCGCGCGCCGGGTTTTTGCAATATCGTTATGATACTCAAACGGCGTGCCGCCCTCAAAATAGATCACGCCGGGTTTTTCGGGCGCCAGTTCGGTCTCGCCATCCTCGGCCATGATATGCACCGGCCCGCGCACCGAGCGGCCGACCGAGCCGGGACGAAGCAGCCATTCATGACAGCGGATCAAACAAAGCCCATTGCTCTCGCTGCCGGCATAATATTCGTCGATGATCGGCCCCAGCCATTCGATCATCCGGCGCTTGATGTCCGGCGGGCAGGGTGCCGCGGCATGCACCACCTGGCGCAGCGAAGAGAGATCGTATTTTTGCCGCACCGTCTCGGGCAAGGCCAGCATGCGGATGAACATCGTCGGCACGAACTGCGCCAGCGTGACGCGATATTTTTCAATCAGCGCCAGCGCCGCCTCGGCGTCGAATTTTTCCATGACGATGGAAGTCCCGCCCGAAACCTGCACGGTCAAATTCCATTTCAGCGGCGCGGTATGGTAGAGCGGCGCGGTCGAGAGATATACGGTCGCCTCGCCAAATTCGAAAAGTTTCAACTGCGCCGCGACCAGTCCCATCGGCACGTCCACCGGCAGGTCCGGCAGATTTGGCTTGATGCCTTTTGGCGTGCCGGTGGTGCCGGAGGAATACACCATCAGCGCGCCCTGGCGCTCATCCGGCAGCGGGGAATCATCCAGGCCGGCGATGGCGGCATCAAAATCCGTGGCACCGGTTATCGCGCCGCCCAGCATGAACACCGCCTTAAGGCCGCCCACCAGGGGCAATACGTCCCGGACCGTGTGCGCCATGGCGACGCTGGTGAACAGCACTTTGGCGCCGCAATCATTCAGAATGCCGGCGATTTCGCCCGGCGTGAACAAGGTGCTGATGCTGGTGAAATACAGGCCGGTGTTCAGTGCCGCCCAGACCGGCACGTAATAATCCGGATGATTCTCGATCAAGGCCGCCACATGGTCGCCGCGCAGAAGGCCAAGGCTCCGCAGCAGCCGCCCGGTCTGATTCGCCCGCTTCGCCAGCGCGCCATAAGTCACGATAGCGCCAGACCCCGCCATGATGCAGGCGGGCTTGTCCGGATACAGGCGTGCCGTTTCACGCGGGTGCATAAAGCGGCCTCACGGCTAAAAATTCACCCGGTCAGCGCCCTTTAGGCCGAGAATCTCGCGCGCCTCATCCGGCGTCGCGGCTTCCAGCCCCAGGCCCTCGATAATTTTTCGCACCTGCCGGACCTGCGCCGCGTTGGACGGCGCCAACTGGCCCTTGCCGATCCACAGACTATCCTCCAGCCCCACCCGCACATTGCCGCCCATCGCCGCCCCCATGGCGGCCAGCGGCATCTGTGCTTTGCCCGCACCCAGCACCGACCAGCGGTAATGTTCACCAAACAGCCGGTCGGCCGTCCGCTTCATATGCATCAGATCATCCGGATGCGGCCCGATGCCGCCCAACAATCCAAACACCGTCTGAATAAATAACGGCGCCTGCACCAGCCCTTCGGTCCAGAAATAATGCAGGTTGTACAGATGGCTGGTGTCGTAGCATTCAAACTCGTAGCGCGTCTGGGTCTCGTTCAGCGTCTCCAGCGCGTAGCGGATATCCTTGAAGGAATTGCGGAACACGAGGTCCTTGCTGTTCTCCAGCATCTCGCGCTCCCAGCTATGCTTGAAATCCTTAAAGCGCTTCAGCATCGGAAACAGGCCAAAATTCATCGACCCCATGTTCAGGCTGGCGATTTCCGGTTTGTACAAAGCCGCGGGGCGGATGCGTTCCTCGACGCTCATATAGGGCGAGCCGCCGGTGGTGAGGTTGATGACCACGCCCGAGCGCTGCTTGATCACCTTCAGAAACGGCTCGAACGCCTCCGGTGACTGGTCCGGCCGGCCATCCTGTGGATTGCGCGCGTGCAGATGCACGATCGCGGCACCGGCCTCCGCCGCGTCAATCGCGGCCTGCGCGATTTCTTCCGCCGTCACCGGCAGATGCGGCGACATCGACGGCGTATGGATCGAACCCGTCACCGCGCATGTAATGATCACTTTGCCCGCATTCGCCATCAGGCGGTTCCCCAATTATGTTGTTTTTTTGGCAATCAAGCATAGCCCGTTATCCAGCACAATCTTGCCGCGTTCGAGCGCTGTGGAGCGCACCGAGACGGTTTCGCCGTCCAGCCATAATTCGGTCCGGATCGTCTCGCCCGGAAACACCGGCGCGGTGAAGCGCACATCCATCGCGCGCAGACGGGTCTGGTCATAGTCCAGCACGGCCTGCAGCAGCGCGAACCCGGCGATGCCGAAGGTGCCCAGCCCGTGCAGAATGGGCTGCGCGAAGCCGGCCCGCGCGGCGACCTCCGGGTCGGCGTGCAGCGGGTTCATGTCGCCGGAAAGCCGATAAATCAGCGCCATCTGCGGCAAGGTTTTTTGCTCGACCACGTGGTCCGGCGCGCGCGCCGGCACGATATGCGGTTTCGGGATCTCCGCCGGCACCCCCGCGAATCCCCCATTGCCGCGGCATAGCAGCGTCTGGCGCACGGTGGCGATCGGCTCGCCGCTGCCGACTTCACAAACGTCGCGCTCATAGAGCAGCAGCGCGCCCTTTCCCGGGCCGCGGTCGAACACTTCGGCGACGCGCGAGCGCCCGATGACGCGGCCCTGCACCGGGATCGGCCGATGGATGGTCAGGCCCTGGCC
>Ga0302319_10010453_pt1 | contig 17685 bp, 11 predicted proteins | sample Bog_T0_2_FD_203319 | JGI IMG/M metagenome (GOLD analysis project Ga0302319, IMG submission 203319) | Peat permafrost microbial communities from Stordalen Mire near Abisko, Sweden - Bog_T0_2 | ecosystem: Environmental > Terrestrial > Soil > Wetlands > Peat | place: Sweden: Abisko, Stordalen Mire...
CTTACCGCTGAAGCAACCCCGGCAGTCATTACATGAAATTTAATCTCATTTTCACTCTGGCCCTCGGATTACTCATAAGTTCAGTCTCAGCCCAGACGGGCCCTGATCCCGGCAACTCGGGGCAGACGAGCAGCTACGCCCTCGGCATGCAAATTGCCGCCCAGCTGAAGCATGACGGCGTGGACATCGACATGAGGGGGCTGGCCGCCGGGGTGGCCGACATGCAGGCCGGCAAACCCGCCCTGACCGCCGAGGCGCAAAAGTATGCGATGAAAGAAATGCAAAGGGACATCAAAAACCGGGCGGAACAAAAACACAAGCTTGAGGCGGCCGCGAATCTCAAGGCAGGGGCGGCCTTTCTCGCCGCCAATGCCACGAAGGAAGGTGTAAAGATACTCGACGTTCACGCGCCCGATGGTTCCCAGGCCCAGGTGCAATACCTGGTACTTAAGTCCGGCGCCGGTCCGACACCAAAAAAGACCGACATCCTAAAACTGGATTATGAAGGCCGACTCATTGATGGCACCGTTTTCGACAGCTCGGTGCAGCGAGGCACACCTTTCACCGGGCACGCGGATGATTTCATCGCCGGTTGGACCGAGCCGCTCCAAAAGATGAAAACAGGTGACAAATGGCGATTGTTTATTCCCCCGAGTCTGGGGTACGGCGAATACGTTCCCTACAATATCGGCCCCAACAGCACCTTGATTTATGACATCGAGTTGCTCAGCATTCAGAAAGCAGCCGGAGCGGATTCTGAGGCCGGCACAAACACTTTATCGGGGCCGGCAAAATAACCCCGCCTTTTCCCCAGAGTATTTTTCACTACCAATCCAACCACGTTTTACGCTCATCCTCCGCACCATTCATTCATGAAATGTTACCTGATCCCGGCTGTCACCCTTGGCATACTCGCCGGCTCTGCGTCGGCGCAGGACAAGCTTGATCTCACGGATTCCCGGCAGAAAACCAGCTACGCCTTGGGCATGGATATTTATGCGACTTTGCAAGACAACGGGGTTGATGTGGATACCAAGGCGCTCACCGCTGGCATCGCCGACACGCTGGCTGGCAAACCCCGGCTCACGGATGAACAGCAAAAAAGCGCGATAACCAGTTTATCGAAAGAGCTGGCGGCCAAACAAGAGGCGCAGCGCAAGCTTACCGCCGCCAATGATCTGAAAGCGGGCCACGCTTTTCTGGCGGCAAATGCCGGCAAAGCCGGCATTCAGTTACTGGCCGCCACGGCGCTGGATGGCTCCACGAACGAACTCCAATATGAAATCATCAAAACAGGCACCGGCCCTTCACCCCAAAAGTCCGATATCGTCGAAGTGCATTATGCCGGCAGTCTGATTGACGGAACGGAGTTCGATAGCTCGGTCAAACGCGGTATCCCGGCCACCTTCGGCATGAACCAGATCATCCCCGGCTGGGCGGCCGCATTGCAAAAAATGAAAGCGGGTGATAAATGGCGTTTATATATTCCGCCGGAGCTGGGATATGGCGAGTATGGCCCGCCACAACTCCCTCCGAACAGCACGACGATCTATGACGTGGAGTTGCTGAGTTTCTACACACCCAGCCAGACCAATTCCACGGCCGCCTGCGGAGCCGGAAAGAAATAACATTTAGCACCTGACAGACGCCAAGACACCCTCCCCGAAAAACTTGGGGAGGGTGCCAGGTTGATATGAGCCGGATTCCGAAATGGGCCAAGTCAGGTACGACTGCCCGCGCTTAATAAGTTTTATACTGGGCACCCAGGGTGGTCAGCGTTCCGTTTGAGTTGAACAGCGCGGCCGTCTGCAGGACACCGGTGCCAGGCGTTGTGCCGCAGTACCAGGAGTAATCCAACACATACGACCGGCTCTTCAATCCCGGAATGGCCGTGGCCATGAAAGCCTGGCAGTCCGCCACCGTGATGGTGGTCGGGGTCTGCCAGTCGGTCGGCGCGAACTCGGTGACATAAACATTATAGCCATACCGGTTATGGATGCCGTCCACATAACTGAGGAAACCGCTCGCCGTGCTGTTATAACAATGAATGGCCACCGCGTGACAGAGCAGACCCTGCGACTTGACCCCCGCCATAAACGTTTGCATCCAGGTGTCGTTGTCATCGGCGCACGCGGGCGAGATCAAATTGCCAAAACCGATGGCTCGAGCGGCGATACTGGCATGCGAATAACCCTGCAAGGCGCTGGCCGTGGTCATGTTGGCCTGGCTGGCATTATCCGGTTCATTATACATAAGCAAAACGGGGGCGCCGCCGGCGACGAGGGCGTCCAAAGCCGCCGTATCCTGCGCCTGGGTGGCGCCATAATAGGCCCACCACATGGGATAAAATTCAACCCCGGGTGCGAGGTTGCCTGGTTTGCCGGCACCCCAGTTATAAGTCCAGGTGGCCCCCACCTCGTTGGCCCAGTTGCAAGCCCCCGCGGTGCCCTTGAGGGCGGCGTGGGCTGAGGGGGAAAGGCTCAGGAGAGCGACGGAAGCACCGAGCATGACGGCCGTGTTGCATTTAGTTTTCATTTGTGTTGTGTTGGTTGGTTGGTTTGGTTCAGCTTGAATTGTCAGACGCCAAGGCGCCGCAATTCGACCCCATAAAAACAAACGCCCTCGCAAAAATGACTCTTGCGCCATGGCACTTGATGGGACGCTGGTCATCTTCGGCAAAATTTAATCATTTGCATATCCCCTATTCACGGGAGGCAAGGGCACGCCGCCGGCGTGGCGGCCTGGTCCAAGAACGTAGACAACACAGCGCGGCCAGGCGGCGACCCAAACGCAGCCGGGGATTTTAAACCGCGAAAGATAAAGACGCGAAAAGCAGAAAGACAAAGAGATTTCACGCGGAGACGCGGAGAACGCGGAGAAGAAAAAAACAGAATTATTTGAATGAATTAACTCCATGGAAAAAGGGGGCAAATAGAATTTTCCCGAAAATGAAGAGTTCTTCTGCAAAGCGCTGCGGAGAGGGGGAGAAATTTCAAGGAATTATTGACGGGATTGACGGGATGAAAAAGATGGGAAGCCAAATAATGGCGCGGTGGGCGAGGGATTGCCCGCCCTCATCCTAACCTTCTCCCCCGAGGAGAAGGCGGAGTATGTATGGCTTTCGGTTTGCCGGGGGTGGTTCGGCTGCTTCCGTCACGAATTGTTCCGGTGACATTAATTGGCGAAGACTCAGTGTCACCCTACGGCACAGCCGCAACCAAGCGACGGATCGCCCGCCCCTCCCTAACTTTCTCCCCTCGGAGGGAGGAGGGGATCCGCTGGTTGGCGATGCTCGGGCGAATTGAGCTTCATGGCCGGTGTGCCGGTCCGAATGGGACAGGAAAATTTCCTTGAACCTCTCGAAAGTTCGCATGCGAAGGGGACGGGGTTTTGAGCGAACGGTTTTGCCGCCGGGCCGGACGCCACGGCACAACGGCCGGCGAGACGCCGGCCACTACGAGGGGAGTTGGCGGCGGTTCGAGCCCGTTGCGGATTTTTTCCGCGAGACGATTAATTGCTCTAATTCATTCAATTGTTTCTTCGTGCGCAAAATGGCGATTTATTTGCGTAAAGTGGCGTTGTGAGGAAATGGCGCGGGAGGTACAGTCATGACAGATCCCAATTCGACGCATAAAGGTCGCAACACCCAAAAAGCCGTAATAATATCATGACGCCCGCATTTTGCCCCCGCCGTAAAAGACTGTCCTGCCATGGCAAGCCAGCATTCACCCTGATCGAACTGCTGGTGGTCATTGCCATCATTGCCATCCTGGCGGCGATGTTGCTGCCGGCCTTGGCGAAGGCCAAGGACAAGGCGATCCGAACGCAGTGCATGAGCAATCTGAAGCAGATGGGGGTCGCCTTGTTTAATTATGCGAGCGACAACGGGAACAATGACAAGCTTCCCGTGCTGCAACCGCCGGGCACGACGCACTGGCCCTGGGATCTGCCCTGGGCCGCCGGAAATTCGATGCTGGATTACGTGGGAGGCGTAAAAAAGGTGTTTTACGATCCGGGAACCGCGCAGCGTTTTTCGGACGCCCTGAACTGGGCGAGCACGGCCAATCCGAAGGTGGATTATTGGGATTTGATACCCAACGACCGGCATGTGGCCGGTTATGTCTTCGCGTTTTCGGGCAGTGAATCCGTTTTGCTTCCTTCGGCGCAGAATAAAACCATGGGGATCGAATCCACTCCCAATCCCACCAACTCCTTTTTGCCGCCGCAAACGGTGGGAGTGTCGGACCGGGAGTTGTTTGCGTGCGGCACGCTTTGCGCGCAATCCGGCGCGACCGTGGCCGGCCGCAACACATACAATTACACGCAGGTGCCGGGTGACAACCGGTTTCCCAACAACGTCAGCGCCCATTTACGGGGAACGCAGCCTTTGGGAGGCAATGTGGGATTCAAGGACGGTCATGTCATCTGGCGGAAATTTGAGGACATGAAGCCGGTGGCGACTGAGGGTCCGAGCTTTTGGTGGTAGACACCCTGTTTTCCTTCGGTATTGACGCAGTGATTGACAAACCAAACCCACCCCCCTGAACATGAAAACTACAAGAAATCGAACTGGTCTTTCGGCCATATTCTGGAGTTGCGCCGTGATCGCCGGCCTCGGGCAGCTCAATGTATCCGCCCAGACGCTGGTTAATCGCTACAGTTTTACGGATGACGGCACGCACACCAATATCGTCGACTCGGTGGGTGGCGCGGCGTGGTACGGGATCCTGCCCAACGGCGGCGACCTGACGGACGTGCCCGGCCAGTTAATTCTCTCGGCGAGCAGCGATCAATATGTGCAGTTGCCGGCAAATATTCTCAGCAATTACACAGCGGTGACCATTGATTGCTGGGCCAGTTTGGGGTCGCTGCCAGCCAACTGTTTTCTGTACGGATTTGGCAATACGGATACCGGGGGCGCGGGGGAAGATTATATATTCTGCCAGCCGACCGGCGGACGGATTGCGATTTCCAATACCGATCCGGGCTATAACGACGAGCAAGGGAGCGGGGGGGCGGGCAATCTCAGCGGCGAGACGGTTCATATCACCTCCGTGTATAACCCGGTGGCGGGCTACGAAGAGTTATACACGAACGGGGTGCTGGTGTCGGCGAACAATGGGATCACCATACCCATGAGCGCGGTAAACGACGTGCTCAATTACATTGGGCGGTCGCTCTACACGGGTGACGCCTACATGGATGTGGAACTGGACGAATTTCGCATTTGGAATGGCGCGCTCAATGCGCTTCAGGTGGCGGGGTGTGACGTGGCCGGCCCGGATACGGTGGGCGGTGCGGCGGACGCCGGGGCCGTGACGAGCATTCAGCTGTCGGTGCCATCCTATCAGTTGGTGCAGGGCGGCAATGAAGCGCCGTCGGTGACCGCACAGACGGCGGGGTTTGCGTCTCCGGTGATCATAACCCGGCTGGCCACATTGACCTCCGGCAACACCAACGTGATCAGGATCAACAGCACCAACAACTCTGTTTTGGCAGCGGGGCAGGGATCGGCCAATGTGATTGCCAGCTACGGGGGCGTGTACTCGACGCAGGTCGTCACCGTAATCCAGCCGGCGGCCGTTCTCGCCCATCGTTACAGCTTTAGTGACACCGACAATGGCGGCGGGAACGTCGGCTCGACCGTGGCAGATTCCGTGGGGGGGGCGTCTTGGGACGGCACCTTGCCCAACGGTGGCGGACTGACGGGCAGCCAGCTGCAATTGGCGAATGCGAGCCTCCAATATGTCCAACTGCCGCCCGGAATCATTAGCAACTATAATGCTGTGACGATTGAGGCTTGGGCGACCTTTCCCGACACACTGCCAGGGGCGTGTTTCTTTTTTGCTTTCGGCAATCAAGATGCGGGTGGCGCCGGTGAAAACTATATCTATATGCAACCGGCCTCGGGACACATCGGCATTGGCGGCACTGACCCGGGTTATTCCGGGGAACAGGACGCGGGGACCTATGGGAACCTGAGTTTGCACACCAATCTTCATATATCGGCGGTGTTCAATCCGCAGGCGAACTGGATCGCGGTTTTCACCAACGGCGTGCTGGCGGGCAAGAACACGGCGACGACGTGGCAGCTCAATGACGTGAGCAGCGTGCTCAACTACATTGGCCGGTCGCTCTATTCCGGTGATTCGCAATCCATGGATGTGAATGTGGATGAATACCGCATCTACAACGGGGCCTTGTCACCCCAAGGCATTGCGATCAGCGATGCGGCGGGGCCCGATTCGATTCCGGCGACGGTGACCAACGGACCGGGGGCGCTATTGTCCCTTTCGATCCAGGCGCCCGCCACCCTGCAACCGTTGCAGGCGGGGCCCGTAAAATTGCTCGCGAATTATGCCAACCTGACCGGCTGGGATATCATTGGCAACAGCATTTTCCCGCCAGCGGGGCTGACCGTGTCCATCAGTGATCCCACGGTGTTGTCCTATACCAACGGATTGGTTTCGGGAATCAAGGCGGGGACGGCTTCGGTGGTGACGGTTTACCAAGGCTTGACGAACACGGCGTCGGTCACGGTGGTTCCGGCGGCGGCGGCGATCCTGGCGCATCGTTACAGTTTCTTCAACGAGCCGGACGGAAGTTTGACGGCCACCGATTCCGTGGCGGGTTTTGACGGCACCCTGGAGGGCAGCGCCAGCATCGCGGGCGGGCAGCTGGTGATTCCGAACACGGCCCAAGCGGCGCCGGCCACCGACTATTTGCTGCTGCCGGACGGCATGCTCACCAATTCGGTCAACGGCGTCGGCACGAACTTTAACGACCCGGCGGTGACCATAGAAGCGTGGGCGACCTTTGCCGCCACCCAAGGCTATTGGGCGGCGCTCTTCGACTTTGGCTACACGGACGGGGGCGGCGCCGGGGCGTATGACATTCATCTCGGGCAGCTGGGAGGCTCGACGGTTTACGGGATCTCGGACTCGGATAATGCGAACAATGATTATCAGTTCAGCTCCGCGGGCAGCGTGCGCGGCGCCACCAGTCTGCATGTGGTGGTGGTCTTCAACCCGCCCGCCGGATATCTGGCCTGTTACACCAACGGGGTACTGGCGTCGAAATTGAACGGCGTCACGATTTCCATGACGGGAGTGTGGGGCACACTGAACAAGATTGGCGCCGACCTTTGGCCTGATCCCGGGATGCAAGGTTCGGTAGCCGAGTTCCGCATTTACAACGGGGTGCTGTCGCCGACCGACGTTGCGACCACGCAACTGCTGGGACCGACCCAGTTACTGACGGCCACCAGCGCGGGTCCGGCGCTGAACGCCGTCCTGAGCGGAAAGAACCTGGTGATCACCTGGACGGCCACGGGGACTTCGGCCTATACCCTGGAATCGACCCTGGCATTGGGGCCAAACGCTGCATGGTCCAATGTGGCAGCGACGCCCACCCTGGTGGGGGAAAAATATCAAGTAACGCTGCCTGCCACCAACAGCGCGCAGTTTTTCCAACTCAAGCAATAGCCGAAGGCCCAGTCCGGTTTGGAAAAATCAGGATGTTAACCGGGCCCGCGTGGACAAGGATATCTCTGGACCACGCGGGCCTTTTATATTAAACCGAGACCCGACAACCGTCGGCCAGACAATCAATTGATCGGAAATTTTAAATGGGAAGATACTCATTCATCCTTTGTGTGTCGCTTAGCCTTACCCAAGTGGCGGCATATTCGCAACCGGCGCAAACACCGGTTTTGCACATCCAAGCGGACGAGGCCACCGCAGCGGTCAGCCCGCTATTTTCCGGGATGATGACGGAAGAGATCAACCATGCGTATGACGGCGGGCTATATGGGGAGTTAATCCAGAATCGGGTATTCAAGGATGATGCGGCGAGGCCGGTTCATTGGTCGCTGGCGCAGGAAGGCGCGACGGCAAGCATGGCGCTGGATGACACCAATGGATTGAATGAAAACCTGGGGACGAGTCTGCGGCTGGAAGTGGGTTCCCTTGCGCCGGGCGCCCGGGCGGGGATTGCCAACGAAGGTTATTGGGGGATTCCGGTGAAGCCCCGGACAGTGTATCACGCTTCGTTTTATGCCAAGGCAGCGGCGGGATTTGACGGCCCGGTTACGGTATCAATTGAGACAACCAACGGCGCCACGGTCTTTGCCTCCGCCGAAGTGGGACGTCTGAGCGGGGATTGGCGAAAATATTCCGTCACGCTGAAAACCCCGCGCAAAATTGCACCGACGGCGGATGCCCGGTTTGTTTTGACGATTGGTTCCGCGGGCACGGTCTGGTTCGATCTCGTCTCACTTTTTCCGCCGACGTGGCACGATCGTCCGAATGGCAACCGCGTTGACCTGATGCGGGAGCTCGCGGAGATGAGGCCGAGATTTTTGCGCTTTCCCGGCGGCAACTTCCTGGAAGGGGACAGCATCACCAACCGTTTTCCCTGGAAGCAGACGCTGGGCGATCTCGCGGAACGTCCGGGTCATCCGGGCTGTTGGGGGTATCGGGCGTCGGACGGCCTGGGCCTGCTGGAGTTTCTGGAATGGGCGGAAGATTTGAAAGCGGAGCCGGTGCTGGCGGTCTATGCGGGATATAGTCTGGCGCCAAAATCCGAGTTGATCCAGCCGGGCGCGGATTTGGCGCCTTATGTGGCGGACGCGCTTGATGAAATTGAGTATGTCATGGGGGATACCAACACGAAATGGGGGGCGCGGCGGGCGGCGGACGGACATCCGGCGCCATTCAAACTGACCTACGTCGAGATTGGCAATGAAGATTGGTTTGATGGAACGAGGTCTTACGACGGCCGTTTCGCACAGTTTTTTGACGCGATCAAGGCGAAATATCCGCAGCTCCAGTGCATTTCCACGGTGGGCAACGAGCAGCCGGCGGAAAAGCGGGTTCACAGCCGGAAGCCCGACGTGGTGGACGAGCACTATTATTGGTCGGAGGCGGGCTTTGCGCAGGAAGCACCGTCCCGATTCGAAAAGTACGACCGGAACGGGCCGAAGATCTTTGTCGGCGAATGGGCCGCGTATGAAGATGTGGTGCCGTGGGATGAAAAATCACAGCATTTGCCGCCAACGCCGAGCCTTAAAGCGGCGCTGGGGGACGCGGTGTGGATGGCGGCGATGGAACGGAATTCGGACCTGATTGTGATGCAATGTTACGCGCCCATGCTAGTGAACGTGAATCCGGGCGGGCGGCAATGGCGGCCAAACTTGATTGGTTATGATGCCTTGCGTTGTTTCGGGAGTCCGAGTTATTACGCCAACGCGATGTTCAACGCGAATCGGGGCGATGTCGTGGTTCGCACGTCAGGGGAAGGTTTGAACCAGGGCAAAACGGCGGCGCTGGATTATTCGGTCACGAAGGATTCGGCCCACGGCATCCTTTATATTAAAGTGGTGAATGTTACGGGCGAGCCGCAACCGCTGCGGCTCGAGGTAGCCGGGGTTAAGCGGGTCATTTCCCATGGCACCGCGGTAGTGCTGACCTCGGCGGAAGAAACCGATACGAATTCACTTTCCGATCCGGTCAAAGTGGCGCCGGTGACGGAAAAAATTGAAGGCTTGGCGCCCAGTTTCACTCGAACGTTTCCCCCGTATTCGATTACCGTCCTAAAAATCCAGACCAAATAATCCAGTATGCCAAAAGCGAAGTTGAAATGGGCCGGGCTATTCATAGCGGCCGCCATCGGACAGACTCTTCTAAGCGGGTCGACGCTGACGATCCAGGCGGATCATCCGGGCGCCCGGATCAACCCGGCGATGTGGGGGATATTTTTTGAAGACATTAATTTTGGCGCCGACGGCGGGCTTTACGCGGAGCTGGTGAAGAACCGTTCCTTTGAATTTCCGGAGCCATTGATGGGCTGGATCAAGATCAGCCCCAGCCTGGCAAATGGTGAACTGACGGTACGCGAGGAAGATCCTTTTGATCCGGCCAATCCCCACTATCTGCGGATTCACTCGGAAGGAACGGCGCCGTTTGGGGTTTCGAACGAAGGTTTCAGGGGGATGGGGCTGCGCCAGGGGGAGACGTACAATTTTTCGGCGCAGATCCGGGGCGTTGACGGTTCGACCATCGTGCGGCTGCAACTTTACGGCGGCGACGGGGCATTGTTGGATTCGACCGAGCTGAAGGATTTTTCCACGGGCTGGAAAAAATACACGGCGACGTTGCACCCCAAAGACACGGATGGAAAAGGGAGGCTGGCGGTCGTTCTGGACGGGAAAGGAACGGTCGACGTTGACATGGTATCGCTTTTTCCGGAGCACACGTGGAAGGATCGGCCGGGTGGATTGCGCGCGGACATGGCCCAGGCCCTGGCGGACCTGCATCCGGGCTTTCTGCGATTCCCGGGCGGCTGCATTGTGGAAGGCAGCACGCTGGCGCGGCGTTATCAATGGAAGAACACCCTGGGACCGGTGGAAGACCGGCATTTGCTCATTAACCGCTGGAATTATGAATTTCAGCATCGGCCCACGCCGGACTATTTCCAATCGTTCGGTTTGGGATTCTTTGAATATTTTCAGTTGTGCGAGGACATCGGCGCGCAGCCGCTGCCGATCTTGAATTGCGGCATGGCGTGCCAGTTCAACACCGGGGAATTGTGTCCGGTGGATGAGCTGGGGCCCTATATTCAGGATGCGCTGGATTTGGTTGAATTTGCGAATGGTCCGACCAACACGATTTGGGGGGGCAAGCGCGCGGCGCTGGGACATCCGGAACCCTTCGGGTTGAAAATGCTGGGGGTGGGCAATGAACAATGGGGCCAGCAATACATTGACCGCTACGCGCGATTCGCCAAAGCGCTGAAGGAAAAGTATCCGGAGCTGGAACTGATCTCGGCGGCCGGGCCCGACCCGGGGGACCAGCGTTTTGATTTTGCCTGGGCGAATTTGCGCGCCCTGCATGCGGACATCATTGACGAACACTGTTACGCCAAGCCGGAGTGGTTTTTCGCCAACAGCCATCGCTACGACAACTATGACCGCAATGGCCCGAAGGTGTTTATGGGCGAATATGCGGCGCAAAGCAGCTACACGGTCAGCGTCAAAAATAGAAACACCCTGGGGAGCGCGCTGGCGGAGGCGGCTTACATGACGGGATTGGAGCGGAACGCCGACGTCGTGCGCATGGCCTCGTACGCGCCGTTGTTTGCCAACACGGAAGCGTGGCAATGGACACCGGATTTGATCTGGGTGAACAGCCGGCAGATTTATGCGACGCCCAATTATTATGTGCAGCAGCTTTTCGCGAGCAACCGGGGGGACGCCGTTCTGCCGGTGACCCTGGAGAACGTCACAACCAACCAGTCGGGAATCCAGGCGCTCTATGCCAGCGCGGCCCGCGACGAGGCGGCGGGCGAGATTATCCTGAAAGTAGTGAATCCGACCGAGGCAGATCAAACGGTTCAGGTGGCATTGAACGGGGCGAACCAGGTTTCGGCCACGGCGAGAGCGACGGTGCTGGCGGGAAAGCCGAACGACGAGGATTCGATGGCGCAACCGGAAAAAGTGTTTCCGGTCCAGAGCGAGCTGCAGAATGTCTCCGCGAATTTTTCCGCGCCGTTCCCGGCGCATTCCCTGAGCGTTTTACGAATCAAGACACAATGAAGAGCGGCTCCGCCAAGACGACGAAATCGATCAGCGCACCTCCGGGATGAAATCAGGCCAGAATCATTCGGAATCTTTGAAGGCGTGGCGGCACCGGACGATGGTGATTTTGGCCATTTTGTTCCAGGCGCAATACGGCTGGGCGCAGGATGACACTTCGGCGAGATCCAACGGGCTGGCCATGGAATTGAGGGCGGGGGGGAAGCCGCCCTACGGCAGCCGGGGAGTCCGGGTGCACGATCCCTCCACAATCATCCAGTGCGGCGGGGAATTTTGGGTTTTTTATACAGGCCGGGGGATTCCTTGCTATCATTCAAAGGATTTGAAGGATTGGGTCGCGGGCCCGCGCGTGTTTACCAATGCGCCGGAGTGGGCGGCCCCGGCCGTGCCGGGGCAACGGGGCAATTATTTTTGGGCGCCGGACATCATTTCGGTGGGGGGCCGGTATTTGCTTTATTATGCGGTTTCCACGTTCGGAAAGAACATTTCGGCCATCGGGTTGGCGACGAATCCGACCCTTGATCCGACCAGCCCGCGGTTTCAATGGACGGATGAAGGGCTGGTGGTTGAGTCCCACAACACAAACGATTTTAACGCGATTGATCCGGCGGTTTCGCAGGATGCGGACGGGCGGTTATGGCTGGCGTTCGGCTCTTTTTGGCGGGGAATCAAGCTGGTGGAGCTGGATCCGAAAACGGGAAAACGGAGGGCGGAAGATTCGCCGCTCTATTCGCTGGCGGAGAATAACTCAATCGAGGCCTCTTACATTTACCGGCATGACGACCATTACTATCTGTTCGTGAATTGGGGGCTCTGCTGCCGCGGCACGAATAGCACCTATGAGATCCGGGTGGGCCGCAGCGGAAAAATCACCGGGCCCTATTTGGATGCCGCGGGCGTCAATATGCTGAACGAGGGGGGAAGCGAATTTTTGAAAGGCAGCGGCTCTTTTATCGGGCCGGGCCATGCGGGAATCATTTCCGACGGGGGCGCCGACTGGTTTAGCTGTCATTTCTATGATGGCACGCGGGCGGGCGCGCCCACGCTGGCCATTCTGCCACTGCGCTGGGACAGCCGGGGGTGGCCGGAAATTGTGCCGGAGGACGCGGGCGGGAACGGAAAGAACCAATACGATGGCGAGCGCAATTGAGAATGATCCAAAAAACCGGAAGGTCGGTGGGAATTCCCCAAAGATTTTCTTTCAACGACTGAGGTGGCCTCACTCCTCACCCCTACCCCTCTCCTCGTGGAGAGGAGGGCGCCGCATTGGGATGCTCGGGCGCATTTCGGATGTCGTCCTGCGGTGCCCACCACTCTGGTTTGAGGGTTCAAAGCGCGAACTTTTTCGGGGAAATCTCCCCGCAGGAGAGGAGCATACGCTTGCGGACGGTTGGGGTGGACAAAGCGATGGTTCGCGGTTCTGTCAAAGAACACTTGACGGTGGGATTCATTTTGTAGTTTTATTAATTAAATGATTTTCTCCCCGTCGCGCATGGGCCGTTTGAACAAGCGCGCCTTGATCCGGCAGATTCAAAAGGTGGGGGTTTCGTCGCGGGCGGGCCTGGCCAGATCGCTGGGAATGAGCCAGCCGACGGCGGGCAAGATTGTGGATGAATTATTGGAACTGAAAATCCTGGAAGAGGCCGGACTGACGAGCGAAGTGAATGCGGCGGGGATGATCCAACGGGGGCGCCCGCGGCGGCAAATCCAGCTTAACCGGTCGCGCTCCAGTTTCCTGGGAATCCAAATGGGAGTGGCGGAAACATTCGTTGCCGAACTGCCTTTGGGAGTTACGGACGCAGACAGGTGGCAGATATTCTTTGCGACCTCAGCGGCGGGCGGCGATCCAGCGCAAGAATGGTCAAAGCAATTGCGCAAAGCGAAAGACAATTTGCGGACGAGGAATTTTTCCGGTGTGATCCTCAGCGTCCCGGGCGTGGTGGATGAAGCGGCGGGGCGGGTGCTTTTCTCGCCGAACGTTCATTGGAGCGAAGCCGCGGATCTGGTGGCGCTGATTCGCGGGATCTGGGATATCCCGGTAGTTTTGGTGCAGGAGGAGCGGGCGCTGGCCCTGGGGCATCAGGTCAACTGTCCGGAATGTGAAGATTTTTTGCTGGTGGATTTTGGGGAAGGCGTGGGAGGAGCGGTGATTGTCGCCGGGAAGCCTTTGGCCAATCCGCTGCCGATCAGCGGCGAACTGGGCCACACGCCGGTGCTGGGAAACCGGCGGCGGTGCGGGTGTGGCGCGATTGGCTGTGTGGAAACATTGGTATCGACGCGCGGGTTGTTGGAGAGTTTTGCCCTCGCTTGTCCCGGCAAGGCGAGGAAGTGGAACGTTTTTAAAAACCACCTCGAAGCCCACGGGGTGGAGCCCTGGCTGGCGGAATCGATCGATGCGGCGGCGGTAGCGATCGCCGGCGCATTGAATGTGCTGGGCCTCCGGCAGGTGGTGGTCACGGGCAGCCTGACGGAACTGGCGCCGGCGGTGCTGGAACATCTTTCGGCGGCGGTGGCGAACGGTTCCATGTGGGCGCGGTTCGGGAAAGTGAGTTGCACGGGCGCACCGCGGCGGCGTGCGGCTGGGCTAGCGGCAGTGGGGATTGACCGGCTGGTGGTGCCGGAAGCGGAAATAACCAAGTAACAGCGATCGTCATTTTATTTATGAGCATTCAACTAAAGCAACTCGAGGTCTGGTTTGTCACGGGCAGCCAGCATCTTTATGGTCCGGAAACCTTGAAACAGGTGGCGATTCATTCCCAGGAAATTGCCCGGGCGCTGAACGATTCGCTGGCGATACCGCTAAAAGTGGTATTCAAACCCGTATTGACGACGCCGGACGCCGTGACGGAGCTATGCCAGGCGGCGAACAATGCGGCCAAGTGTGCGGGCTTGATCACGTGGTGCCATACGTTTTCGCCGTCCAAAATGTGGATCAACGGTTTGAAGCAATTGCGCCAGCCGGTGGTGCATCTGCACACGCAGCACAACCGCGACATTCCCTGGGCGAGCATCGACATGGATTTCATGAACATGAACCAGGCGGCGCACGGCGATCGTGAGCATGGTTTTATCTGGACCCGCCTGCGGCTGAGTCGCAAGGTGGTAGTGGGATTTTGGCAGGAATCCTCCGTGCAGCTGAAATTAGGCGCGTGGACGCGGGCGGCGGCGGCCTGGCATGACTGGCAGGGCGCGAAATTCGCGCGCTTTGGCGACAACATGCGCGAGGTGGCGGTGACGGAAGGCGACAAGGTTTCCGCCCAGTTCAAATTTGGCTATTCGGTAAATGGCTATGGGGTCGGCGATCTGGTGGCGGCGGTCAAAGCCGCGCCGGAGGGCGAGATTGACGCATTGATCAAGGAATACGAGTCCACGTATGATATGGCAGCCGATTTACGCCAGGGGGGACGGCGTCATAAATCCATCCGGGAAGCGGCGCGGATCGAGGTTGGACTGCGGGCCTTTCTTACCGCGGGAAATTTCAAAGGGTTTACCACGACCTTTGAGGATTTGCACGGGCTGGTGCAATTGCCCGGGCTGGCGCCGCAGCGCCTGATGGCGGACGGCTACGGTTTTGGGGCGGAAGGTGACTGGAAGACGGCGGCGCTGTTACGGGCGATGAAAGTCATGGCGGTTGGTTTGCCGGGCGGAACTTCGTTCATGGAAGATTACACTTACCATCTGCATCCGGCGGGAAAACTGGTTCTGGGCGCGCATATGCTGGAAATCTGTCCGACCATTGCCGATGCGAAACCGTCATTGCAGGTGCATCCGCTGGGCATTGGCGGGAAGGCGGACCCGGCCCGGCTGGTGTTCAACACCCCGGCCGGACCCGCCGTGAACGCGTCGCTGATTGATTTGGGCAACCGGTTCCGGTTGCTGGTCAATGAGGTGGACGTGGTCGCGCCGGAGCAACCGATGCCGAAATTGCCGGTGGCCCAGGCGGTCTGGAAATGCCGGCCGAATTTTGAAGATGCGTGTGCCTCCTGGATTTACGCGGGCGGGGCGCATCACACCGGGTTCAGCCAGGCGGTCACCACAGAGATGCTGGAAGATTTCGCGACCATCGCGGGCATAGAACTCGTGGTCATTGATGGGGACACGAAGGTGCGCCAATTCCGGCAGGAGCTGGGCTGGAACGAAGTTGCCTACGGTCTGAAGAACGGCTGGGCGATTTAAGGATTATCGGATTAAAAATAGTTCCACATATAAAACCTGTGAAAAAGATACACTTCATCAGTTGGATCGGTGGCATGGGTTTGGCGACGGCGCTGACTTTAAAGGCAGCGCCGGCCACGATCTCCATAGCGGTGGATCAGCCGGGGCACGCCATTCCGCCCACGTTATGGGGGATCTTTTTCGAGGACATCAATCTCTCCGCGGATGGCGGGATCTATCCGGAGCTGGTGCGCAACCGGTCGTTTGAAGACAGCACCAATGCTGATTTTTGGAGTTTGCTGAACGTATCGGGCGGCAACTCGACCATGGCGGTGACCGACGCCAAACCGCTGAATCCGTTTAACCGGCACAGTTTAGAGATCAAGGTGAAGGGAGCGTTCACCCTGGAAAACACGGGGTTTTGGGGGATGAATTTTGTCCAGGGTGAAGGTTACACCGTCAAATTTGCGGCGGAGGCCGGGGACGGTTTTGCCGACAAGGTCACGGTCAAATTATTGAGTTCGACCGGCGCCGAGCTGGCCAGCGCGGAGGTGGCGGATATCGGGGATCATTGGAGTTATCATACTCTGGAATTGACGCCGACGAGCACTGACGCGAAGGGCAAGTTGCAGATCAATTCCAGCGGGCACGGCACGTTGCGGCTGGACATGGTATCGGTCTTGCCGAAAAAGAGCTGGAAAGATCATGGATTGCGGCCGGACCTGGCGGAGTCGATTGATGCCTTGCATCCGGCGTTCATGCGCTTTCCGGGCGGCTGCTGGGTGGAAGGCGATGATTTTGCCCACATGAACCACTGGAAGAATACGATTGGCAATATCGATACGCGGATACCGCTCTGGAATTTGTGGGGCTATTACGGCACGCAAGGATTGGGTTTGTATGAATATCTTCAGCTCGTTCAGGACCTGAAGGCCGCGCCGCTGTTTTGTATTAACATCGGGATGTCGCATCATGAAACGGTGCCGATGGACAAGATGGATCAATGGGTGCAGGACGCCTTGGACGTGATTGAATATGCCAATGGGCCGACGAACACGGTTTGGGGTGCGCGCCGGGCGATATCCGGCCATCCGGAGCCATTCAACTTACAGTACATGGAAATCGGCAACGAAAACGAGGGTTTTAACGGTTATGTCGATCATTGGCGATTGTTCTACAAGGCGATCAAGGACAAATATCCGGACATGAAGCTGGTGGCGGATGGTTGGGACGATTTTGGGGATATGCGGCCCGATATTGTCGACGATCACTATTATAACACACCGGATTGGTTCATGCGGAATGCGACCCTATACGACAAGCACGACCGGAAGGGGCCGAAAGTATTCGTCGGTGAATATGCGGTCACACAAGACTGCGGTTTGGGAAATCTGCGCGGTGCGCTGGGAGAAGCGGCGTTCATGACCGGCCTGGAACGGAATTCTGATCTGGTGGTGATGGCGAGTTATGCGCCGTTGTTTGTGAATTTGAATCATCGGGCGTGGAATCCGGACCTGATTAATTTCGACAGCTCACGCTGGTACGGCCTGCCGGGTTATTTTGTGCAGCAGATGTTCAGTGAAAATCGGGGCGACAGCACGTTGCCCACCGTGGTTCAGGCACCGGTAGTCCAGTCGGCGCCGACAGGCGGGAAGATTGGCGTGGGAACCTGGAAAACACAGTCTGAGTATAAGGACGTCAAAGTGACGGCGCCGGACGGGACGATCTTGTTTGCCTCGGATTCGGTGGATCCGAAGAAGGGGTGGAACCTGCATGGCGGGAGTTGGGATGCCGATGACGGCGCCTTGCGGCAAAATGGGAACGACGAATTTGTCCGTGCGTTGGCGGGGGACGTTTCGTGGGGGGACTACAGCATCAGTTTGAAGGCGCGGAAACTCGGCGGCAACGAAGGATTTCTCATTTTATTCCATATCAAC
>Ga0302319_10010455_pt1 | contig 17684 bp, 15 predicted proteins | sample Bog_T0_2_FD_203319 | JGI IMG/M metagenome (GOLD analysis project Ga0302319, IMG submission 203319) | Peat permafrost microbial communities from Stordalen Mire near Abisko, Sweden - Bog_T0_2 | ecosystem: Environmental > Terrestrial > Soil > Wetlands > Peat | place: Sweden: Abisko, Stordalen Mire...
ACAAGAGCCGTCACTCGAATCCACGTCCAACCCCGTTGTCTCTGAAGAGCCTGAAACCGTAGAAGCATCCGCGGTGGAATCTGCTCTGGCCACGGTTGAGTCCCAATCTGCTGAAGTTGCCTCTGTCGCAGTTGCGCCCGAAGCATTGGCTGAAGTTGCTGTCGCAGTCGAAGAGCCAGTTGCTGCGCCCGCAGTTGCCGAAGTGGAAGCACCAAAGCCGGTTGCTGCAACTCCCGCTGTGTCAACGCCTGTTGCCGCGCCCAAGGCGCCGGAGCGTCAGGCTATCGTGCCTGTGGTGGCGAATGTTGCCTCCGTACACGATCATGACTTTGATGGCGGTGAAGATTTCTCTGCCCAGCTCGAGGCTTTTGAGCGCGAGCAGGCGGCAGAAGCCGCGGCTGTGGAAGCCTATGGCGACTCCGTTGTCACCGGTACGGTCATCAAGCTTACAGACAAGCACGCGGTCATCGACGTGGGTCTCAAGTCGGAAGGTCTGCTCCCTATCGAGCAGGTTTACGACCACACCGGCGCGCCGAAGTTCAATGCCGGCGACCAGATTGAAGTGGTCATCGAGCGCGAAGAGCCCGAGGGCGGCTACCTGGTCAGCTATGACAAGGCGCAGCGCCTGCGAGTCTGGGACGTGATCGAAAAGGCAGCGAACGACAAGACTCCAATGATCGGCACGGTTGTGAGCCGCGTCAAGGGTGGTTTGACCGTCGATATCGGCCTCAAAGCGTTCCTGCCCGGTTCTCAGCTTGAAGTTCGCCCGGTTCGCAATCTGGATGGCTATCTTGGTCAGCAGATTGAAGTTCGGGTCATCAAGCTGAACAAGAAGCGCGGCAATGTTGTCGTCAGCCGCAAGGAAATTCTCGAGGAAGAGCAGAACGCCAAGCGTTCGCAGACCCTTGAGCACCTCGAAGAGGGTGCAGTCCTCACCGGCACGGTCAAGAATCTCACCGATTACGGTGCGTTCGTTGACCTGGGCGGTATTGACGGCCTGCTTCACATCACCGATATGAGCTGGGGTCGTTTGACTCATCCCCGCGATCTGGTCAACGTGGGCGACGAGATTCAGGTCAAAGTGCTGAAGTTCGACAAGGATAAGCAACGCGTTTCGCTGGGCTTCAAGCAGCTCACGCCTGACCCGTGGCTGGACGCAGTCGAGCGGTATCCGGTAGGTGCGCGCGTTCAGGGCCGCATCCTTTCGGTGACCGATTACGGCGCGTTCGTCGAACTGGAGCAGGGAATCGAAGGCCTTGTGCATGTCTCCGAAATGACCTGGTCCAAGCGGATGAAGCATCCGTCGAAGCTGGTCAAGCCGGGCGACGAAGTCGAGACTGTTGTCATCTCGGTCAATCCTTCGGATCGGCGCATCTCGCTGGGCATGAAGCAGTTGCAGGAAAATCCCTGGGAGAATCTCTCCGAGCGTTATCCCACCGGAGCCATTGTCGAGGGTCGCGTTCGCAACCTCACCGACTTCGGTGCCTTCATCGAAATCGAAGATGGCATCGACGGTCTGGTGCATGTTTCGAACCTGAGCTGGACCAAGCGTGTGAAGCATCCTTCGGAAGTTCTAAAGAAGGGTGAAAAGGTGAAGGCTGTCGTTCTCGGCGTCGAGCCGGAAAATCGCCGCCTTTCACTGGGCGTGAAGCAGTTGCAGCCCGATGTCTGGGAGACGTTCTTCACCCAGCACCGTGTTGGCGATGTGGTTCACGGCAAGGTTCTGCGCACCGCTCAGTTTGGCGCCTTCGTCGAAGTTGCCGAGGGAGTCGAAGGACTCTGTCATGTTTCCGAAGCCGTCGATGCGTCGGGCCATCCGCTCACGCTCGAGCAGGGCCAGGAGCATGACTTCAAGATCATCAAGATGAACGTGGAAGAGAAGAAGGTCGGTCTGAGCATTCGCGCAGTTGGCGAAGAAGCCAGCCGGGCAGAGGTCGAGCATTACAAGGCGCCCTCCCGCGAGCGCGGCGACCGCGATCACGGATCTTCCTCCTCCTCATCGCAGAGCGGTTCTACCACCACTCTGGGCGATCTGGTCAACTGGGACAAGTTCCGACGCTAAGCTGGAGCCACCAAAAATAGAAAGGCCATCCCGTGAGGGGTGGCCTTTTTTGTCCTGTGGAAACATTTTGAGGTTACAGCGATTTGGAAATCCCAGCGCCAACGGCGCGACGTTATCCCTTTTAATCTCAGTCCCTTTCAGGAGCTAGTTGCTTCTCCGCTCTCGCGCCGCCAGCCACTGCGTCATTCCCAGCGCCATCAGCACCGAGCAGGCGGCGAATAGATAGATCGGTGGGTAGCCGAAACCGCTGATGATTGCTCCGGCTGCCGGCCCAATCAGCATCAGAGCAAAATCCATGAACACGCCGTAAGCGCCGAGGGCGGTGCCTTTGTCCTGCGGAGGAATGTGGCGAACGGCCTCCACCCCAAGCGCCGGGAACACCAGGGAAAACCCGAAGCCGGTGAGGGCTGCTCCGACGAAGGCGAGCGGCTCGGAAGGCGTGAGCCAGAGCAGGAGCAGTCCGAGGAACTCTGCGCTGAAGCAGGCCGTCGCGACAGTAAATCCGCCGACGCGGTTGATCGAATGGGCGAAGATCAGGCGTGCGAATACGAAAAGTGCGCCGAATAGCGTCAGGGCAAACGCAGCCCCATTCCAGTGGCGATGCGCGAAGTCGAGAGTAATAAAGGTAGCGAGTACGCCGAAACCGACGCTTCCGAGCGCAAGGCCCAGCCCATACGGAGCGACTTTGCCGAAAACGTGGTGAAAAGGCAGTTTATCCCCATGAGATACCGGCACGTGCGGGAGTCGCGCGGCCAGGGCAATGGGAACGAAGCCGAGTAGAACGACCATCGCTCCGATCGACCAGAATCCGGTGATGCGCTCAAGAAAAACACCAAGAGGAGCGCCAATAGCGAGCGCGCCATAAGTGCAGATGCCGTTCCAGCTGATGACAATTGCAGTGTGTTCGTTACCGACGGTGAGGATGCCCCACAGTGTCGCGCCAGTCGAAGTCATGCTCTCGCTGGCGCCCATGATCAGCCGCCCGACGATCAAAAGTGTCAGCGCCAGCCAGGGGATGTGGAAGAAGAAAGCCGAGAGCAGCATGAAAACGCCGCTGATCCCTCCCGCCACCAGTCCGTAAAGGACGGTACGCTTTGCTCCCATGCGATCTACCATCCGCCCTGCCTGGGGACGGGTGACCACGGTCGCAACATATTCGAAGCTGATGATCAGTCCGGCAAGAACGGTATTGTAGCCGAGATTCAGATGGACGTAGGAAGGCAAAATCGCCAGTTGCACACCGAGGGCGAGATAACAGGCGAAGGTGAAGAAGACATAGGGAAGAATGCGCGCCGTCAGTTCCCGCTGGGAATACTGCGCGACGGTGGTGGCGGCCATGCTTTGTCCTGTTGCCCGGGCGGAAATCCGGGTGAGTCCCTGAATTGAGAGAGAGTTCCGTGAACCGCAGGAGGAATTCCTCTCCAGTATAGGATTCGACGGGCTACAGCTACGGTGCAAAGGTCAGGGAATTCTGAAATTCATGATCACAGCGCACAGATTTTGCTGGTTGGTATTCTGTTAATAATGGCAGGGTTTTTCGTCGAAAACTTCGGCTGCAGGGCAGCTCGCGCGGATGGCGAGGCGGTGAGCTCTCGTCTGCGCGCTGCCGGGATGGATGAAGTGATGCTTCCCGACGCCGGAGTAGTAGTGATCAACACTTGCAGCGTGACCGCCGAGGCGGATCGCGACGCGCGGGCGTTTGTCCGCAAGACCAGGCGGCTGAACCCCGAGGCGAAGATCGTCGTGACCGGCTGCTATGCTCAACGGGCGCCGGAGGAGATTGCCGCGCTAGACGGGGTTTCCGCAGTCGTCGGCAACAGCCACAAGGGCTTGGTTCCGGAGATTGTCGAAGGATTGCTTCGCAGTGCAGATTCGCTGGCCGAGCGAAAATTGATTGCGCCTGCGAATTTGCTACAGAGTGCGACCGCGCAGGTATGGGCCGATGACCGGTTTGCCCACTCTTATATAGAGGATGCTCAGGTGCTGCCGGGGCTGCAGACCAGGCCCAATCTGAAAATTCAGGAGGGATGCGGCAATCGGTGCACCTTCTGCGTCATCCCTACGACTCGCGGGGGCTCGCGCAGCCTGACTCGAGAAAAAGTCCTGGCCCAGGTGCGCGGATTCGTCGCGGCGGGCGGCAAGGAGCTCGTCATCTCGGGTATCAATCTCGGTCGATGGGGGCGCGACCTGGTTCCAAATCATTCACTGGCTGGCCTGGTCCGGGAGATTGTGACGGAGACTGATCTTGCAAGGCTCCGGCTCAGTTCGATCGAGCCAATGGACTGGACCACGGCAATGATTGAATTGATGCGCGACTTCAGCCCCAACCGGATTGCGCGTCATGCGCATCTGCCGCTGCAGTCCGGATCGGACTCTGTCTTGCGGCGAATGCACCGGCGCTATCGGCCCTGGCACTACGAGCAGAAAGTTGGAGCGTTGGTCGACGCGGCAGGACCGGAGATTGCGATCGGGGCGGACGTCATGGTTGGTTTCCCTGGCGAGACGGAAGAAGAGTTTCGCGAAACGTATGACCTGATCGCTCGATTACCGTTCTCCTATCTTCATCTCTTTCCTTTTTCTCCCCGTCCGGGAACGCAGGGTTGGGAATTGCATCAGGCGGCACCAGTTGCCGCTCAAGCAGTAAGTGAGAGAATGGCCGCGCTTCGCGCACTGGCTGGAACAAAATCGCAAAGGTTCAAGGCGGGTTTCGTCGGCCGCAGGCTGCCTGCGATAACTCTCAACACCCCCGCAAAAACTGTCGCGCAGGGCCGCACATTGGCGATTTCCGATAACTACTTGCCGGTCGAAGTAAATGAGGGAATTACCTCAAACGAACTTGTCGATCTCCTCGTTATGGGAATCAATAGCGCAGGAGTTCTGGTGTGTGAGCGGGATGCCATCGCCGGCAATTTGCCCGCGGCCAGCTAGCAAGGTCATCCCAAACTCATCGTCGGTAGTTTTTCTTCGACAGCTTTTTGCGCTCCCACGGCAAAGCGGAAGCAAGAAGTGACACAAATTTCGTGACATGGAAAAGACGCTTTCCCGGTTGCTCCAGCGCGAAGCGTGCAATAGAATCCTCGCCATGAGAATTCGCGATATGCGTCACTTCCCCGGGGCTCTCGCCTCACTTGTATTGGCTGGTGCTCTTTCGGCATCGGCCATGGGTCAGCAGCCAGCTTCCCCTGCGCCGAGCGGAGGCATGGCCCATGGCAGCATGCCTACGATGAATGACGACTGGCCCAAGGCCAAGCTCGACAATTCGCCGCGTCATCGCGAGTGGGTGTCGATCAAGTATGGCAACCGCACCGTGCAGGCTTTCATTGTCTACCCGGAGGTCAAGGACAAAGCCCCGGTAGTTCTGGTGATCCACGAGATTTTCGGCCTCAGCAACTGGGCGCGAAGCATGGCAGACGACCTGGCAGCGGCTGGATATATCGCAATCGCTCCCGATCTGCTGTCGGGTTTTGGCCCAAATGGCGGTGGAAGCAGTGCATTCCCGGATCAGGATGCGACCGTGAGGGCAGTCTCCGGGCTGAATGCGGACACAGTCACCGCCGATCTGGATGCAACCGCGGATTATGCAAAGAAGCTTCCCGCCGCCAATGGCAAGCTGGCGGTCGTCGGCTTTTGCTGGGGTGGAGGCAAGTCCTTTGCATTCGCGACTCACCGCAAAGACCTGAATGCTGCCTTTGTCTTCTACGGTCCGGGACCGGATGCTGCGGCGATCGCCGGAATTCACGCGCCGGTCTATGGATTTTATGCCGGGAATGACGCTCGAATAGGAGCGACTGTACCTGCTACAACAGAAGCAATGAAGGCAGCGGGGAAGAAGTTTGAGCCTGTCACCTACGACGGTGCAGGCCACGGATTCATGCGCGCCGGGGAGGCTCCCGATGCCAGTCCCGATAATAAACGCGCTCGCGAAGAAGGTATGAAACGTCTGACCGCCCTGTTGAAGGGTATGTAGAGAATGCAGGAAGAGGATCGAAAGATCCTCTTCCTGCCACATGTGTCCTTAATAGCCGATCGTGAACCGCTCCCGTTCATGCTTCGGCGATTCCAGCTCATCCACGAGCGCAATTGCGTAATCTTCGAGGGATATTCTGCTGTCGCCCTGCTCATTGGCGATCAGTTGATCCTTGCCCAGCCGGAATTTGCCGGTTCGTTCGCCTGGAACGAAAAATCCGGCCGGACTGAAGTAGGTCCAGTTGATGTCGGATTTTCGCGCAAGGTCCAGAGTCTTGGCGTGAGAGATCGCGATAGGCAGCCATGGAGCGGGGAGGTGGCCGCTGTCGATCACCGTGACTCCAGGCGCAACTTCCAGGCTCCCGGCTCCTCCAACAATCAAAAGCCTCGGCACCCCAGCCTGCCTGACAGCGTCAATCAGGCGCTGAGTAACCGCGATCAGTTGATCTGTATCATCTGCCGGGGGCGCATAGGCGCTAACGACTGCATCCGCACCCTTGATCTTGCCTGCGATGTCGTCGACCGACGAGACACCGCCCTTTACAACAGTGAGCGAGGGACGCGAGCTGAGTTTGGTAGGATCGCGGACGATCGCCGTGACCTGGTGCCCGCGAGCAAGAAGTTCTGAAAGGATTCGACTGCCTGAATTGCCGGTTGCTCCGTATAGGGCGATATGCATGCTGGTTTCTCCGGGAGATGATTTCGAATGGTTCGGACTGGCCAATCGCACGCGGCCCGCTGCTTTGCTGAAGCGGGAGCGATGCCTGACTCATCCAACCAATGGTATACTCGGAGCGCGAGCATGCGTTCCAACGAGAGGGTATGCCGCACCCTGGAGGGGAACCATCGCACTCGACAAGCGTTCAGCTAAACAGTTTATTCGAATCAACGAAAGAATTCGCGCGCGGGAAATCCGCGTTATTGATGAAAATGGAGAGCAGATGGGCATTCTTCCGCCGTTTGAGGCGTTGAAGATCGCTCGTGAACGCGGCCTTGATCTGGTCGAAGTTTCACCTAATGCTGTTCCACCGGTCTGCCGGATACAGGACTACGGACGCTTCCTGTACGAAAAGGATAAGAGCGAAAGCGCAGCCCGCAAGAAGCAAAAGGTTATCGTCGTCAAGGAAGTGAAGTTCTCTGTAACAGTGGATGAACACGACTACCAGACCAAGAAGAACCAGGCGGTTCGCTTTCTCAACGACGGCGACAAGGTAAAGGCAAGTCTGCGCTTCCGCGGTCGCCAGATGGCGCACCGAGAACTGGGCTACAACATCATTAACCGCCTGATCCAGGACATTGGAGATGCGGGAGTGGTCGAATTCATGCCGCGCATGGAAGGCACCATCCTGCACGCCATTATTGCCCCGTCCAAGAAGGCAGAGCCTGCCAAGCCAAAGCCCGCTGCCGCGCCAGCACCGGCTCCTGCAGCTAAAGCGCCCAGCGCCAGCGTCCCGCAGGCATAGCCCCTTCGAACAACCCAAAAAGATAGGCCGGGAGTCCGGACGTGTTTTCCTGGAACCCGGCCGATCAGTATGGATGTGGGCCCTGATGCGAAACGTTACGGGCGGAAAGTCCATCGGATCTTTGCCGTGACCGACTCCGCGTCGGGGTCGAAGCTGGTCCCCGGCTGGGTAGCGTTCCGAACCCAGGTTCGATCCCAGATGACATAGAAGTCATCTCCGGGTCGAAATGTCCAGCGCAGGCGTGTGTTGCTGCTCAGATCGAACGAGATGTTGTCGTACTGTACGAATGTGCTCAGGGAAAGATCCGGGTTCAAGGAAAGTGCGCCCTTGAATTGCCATAGCTTTTCGACAAAGTTTCCCTGCGGTGTGTGGGCAAAGTAATTATCAGCCGTGATGCCCGCCTCTAATTTGCCATGGAATGGCGTCCAGTTGAGCGAGTTCGTCTGGTGGTAAAGGTGTCCGCTGTAGTAGCCGCCAACAGTGGAAGTATTGGTGAACTGTACCGTCCGCTGCGCGCTGGAATCGAATTCGGCGCCATAGCGCTGAAATTCATAGGAACCAGCCGGGTAGGACACGGTTGGAACGATCGCAAACGGTGCAGTCAGGATCTCGTGATCCGCGAAGGCAACAATCCAAAAGTTGTCTCCTGAATTGGCCATCAAATGCACCGGACGAACGGTAAACAACTGGGACTGAAGATTCCCCGATGTGTCCGTGATCCGGTTGTAATAGAGCTCATAGGAAGCCTGTCGAATCGCTCTGAAAGGTCCATCTGGTGACGGGCGCGGCCGGTACGCGCAGGAGGCGTCCGTCTGGTGGGTTTGGGGACGCGGCAGAAAGCCAAGCAGCGGATCGAACCCATCTCCGTAGCGATTCGTTCCCGCAGTGCAATATAAGAGATCGTTGGGATAATCGAATCGCAATCCCCACGCCTGTCTGCTGCCCAAAGGCACGTCTCCCTGGGTTGTCGCTCCCCAGCCACCAAACTGCATGCTGTATTTGCCCAGAAATTTTGAAGTGTTCCAAACAGCGTCAGCCCCGGCCAGCGTGTTGGATAACAACACCTCCGGATCGCCGTGGGTGGCGATGGCGCCGATTCGCAAATGCTGATCCACGTCAAATGCGACCCGGCTGGCCAGCAGATTTGTGCCGTTCACCTTGGCGGAAGGCAGTCCGAGAAAATCAACCACCGTATCCGGCACGAATGTGGTTCTCGTTTGAGCGTCCAGCAGTGCCAGGCTCCAGGGGCCTACATGCCCGTTGAGTTTGAATCCTCCGTCCAGGGGGATGTTGTAACCGTCCAGAAGGCCAACATTGCGGCTGAAAAATGGAATGAATGTCGTGCTCAGGCCGAGGCCAAAATCATATTGGTTCGCCCCTTCAAGAAAGAAGGCGCGCTTCTCCGGAAAGTACAAAGGCCACGGAGTGATGTTGATTTGCCTCGAATCCACTTCTGTTTCCGCAAAATCCGTGTTCACGGTGGCAATCGCCGCCAGTTGCGGAGTGATCCTCCATGTAACTTCGCCTCCTGCATCACCAAGCCAGTTTCGATCGGTTGGCGCGAAATCGCGTAACATTCTGCCACTCATGTAAGGAGCGAATTCCACGCCGTGGCCTTGCTTCAGGGGCGCCTGGATCTCAAGATCACCTGCGCGGCTCATGTCCCACAGGTTCGAATCGAGAGTGGGAGAAGCCCAGCGCAGGTCCGTCTGGTCGCGCACGATATAGCGATCCAACTGGAGCCCCCAGTGGGCGTTACCTCCAACAAAGTTGAGCGTCTGCGCAGGAATCCAGATTTCGGCAGACCACCCATCGGCGGTGCGCGCCGTCCGCGCGTTCCATATACCGTCCCAGTCAGTCGAGTAATTCCCCGGCCCTGAGATTAGCCCGTCAAGCCGTCCGCCTGCTTCATTGATCTGGAAGAGGTATCCGGTCCTCTTGTCGCCGAATGAATCCAGCAGGACCGAGATCGTGTCGTCGCCGCTTTGGTCCCCATCCTGGGCCAAGGTATGAACCTGGATTGCTTTCGGATTTGGATCATGGCACTTGAATCCAAAGATCAGGGCGTCTTTATAGATGAGTACCCTCACTTCGGTCACATACGGGGTGCTCTGCCCCGGATGAGGAGATTGCTGGGTAAGCAGCACAGGCTCTGCCGTCTGCCAGTCTGGCTCGGTGAGTTTGCCATCCACATCGATCGGTCCTTTGACCACGCGCGCGTGAACAATAGGGGAAACTACCGGCAAAGCTTCTTGGGAAAACGCAGAATTGTGATTCGCGGCAAATATAGCGATCGTCCAAAACAGCGAGCAAACGAAATGCCGCAGACCGGAAAGAGGCCACGGAGCAACCTTCGAGCTTAGCTGGCGTGGCAGAGACTGCCGCATCTGGGTCTTCGTCCTTGGGGGTGGACTGGGTTGAGCATTGCGTGGCAAATTCTGATCGCAACGAGGTATCGGTTCTATGCTATTTGCAGAGGGAAATCAGCTGACCAACTTTGGCCTTCTTCCTTTTGTCAATATGAATTCTCCCCGCTCTATAAAATTTCGCCATATCAAAACAATAACGGGTCAGCTATGGCGTTGGTAGCTGGATTCTATCCGCGTCTCGCCGGGAAGTAGTTCTGATAATTGAATCAATTGAGGAAACTACAGCCGATTCGGAACCTTGATCGAGACTGCAGTTATATAACACATCGTATCCGATGCCTAAGTCCATGGCGAATAGGAGTTAGTATCTCGTCTGATAACAGGAGCGGTTACCTTCGAAGGCAGGCGATCCTCTATTGGCATTGGAGGGACAACTCCGGCGTGGGAGATGCCGTCCCGGGGGCAACAGTTGAGGCGATCAAGAGGTGGGTGCACCTTGACCCGGCTCCGGAGGCACTTCAATCGGGAGGTATATGGCGATAAAAGCCGGCCTGGGATATACTGATTGAGTCCGAGTTGGGGCAGGGTTATCCCTGTCCACAAAGCGGTTCTGAAATCTCCGGAGAGCCTGTTAAGGGCAATTTACCGGGAACAAGAGAAAACAATGCCCAAATTGAAGACCCATACGGGCGCGGCAAAGCGCTTCTCCAAGACTGGTTCCGGCAAGATCAAGCGGCACCAGACCAAGATGCGCCACATCCTTACGTCAAAGCTTCCCAAGACGAAGCGCAAGCTCGGCAAGAGCTTGATCGTCTCCGATGCTGACCACGATAAGGTCGCCCGCATGATCCCGTACGCCTGATTCAATTCGCCTGAAAAGTGATCTTGCCCAGTAGGGGCAATGTGAGCTGGGACAGCGCAAATGCGTTGCGCGTCCCCGGAAGATGTTGCAAAGCGTCCTCCAGAACTTCAGGTATGACAGTGCGAGTGAAGAGGTTCCAAAGCGCCGTCCGCCAGGATTTGCGCCTCCTGCCTCCAGCCGCCAAACCGTAACGCAAAAAGGAGCAAATCACCATGCCTCGCGTAAAACGTGGCACTAAGCGGTCCGACCGCCGTAAAAAGATTCTCAAGCGCGCAAGCGGCTACTTCCTTACCAAATCCAAGCTGTACCAGGCAGCTCAGGAAGCAGTCGAACGCGGACTCAAGTTTGCCTACACCGGCCGTCGCCAGAAGAAGCGCCAGTTCCGCTCGCTCTGGATCGTTCGTATTTCGGCCGCGGCCAAGCTGAACAACTTCAGCTATTCGCAGCTGATCAACGGCCTCAAGAAGGCCGGCATCGAGCTGGATCGCAAGATTCTGGCGGACATCGCTGTGCAGGATGCAGCGGGCTTTACGCGCCTTGTGGAACAGGCCAAAGCCGCTCTGGAAGCCGAGAAAACAGCGAAGTAAATACTTCCCTGGAATGACCGAAGGCCCGGAGCAACCCTCCGGGCCTTTCTGTTGCAGTCAACTCCGTGATTTATTCTGACCATTGCTCATGACGACAGAAGATCCGCAAAATCTAGACAAACTATTCGCCCAACTGGAGCAGGAAGTCCGCCTTTCCGCAGCAGGGCTCGCGTCCTCCGAAGCCGTAGAGAACTTCCGCCTCGACTGGCTGGGACGCAAACAGGGCAGGTTGAAGCAGCTTTCCGATCAGTGGCTGAAGTCGGCCCCGGTGGAAGCCAAACGCGAGATTGGGCAGCGATTCAACGCGCTCAAGACGCTGGTTGAGGCACTCCTCGAAGAAGCCGCCGGCGCCGGACCGAGCGACGCGGTGCTTGCGGCGGAAGCCCTGGACGTGACTTTGCCGGGCACGCGTCGGTCGATGGGCGCGGAGCACCCGATCACCCGCACCACGAACGAGCTGATCTCCATCTTTGCCGCGCTCGGCTACTCGGTTGGTGTCGGTCCACAGATTGAGACGGACTATTACAACTTCGAGAGCATGAATTTCCCCCCAGGCCATCCGGCGCGGGATACCCAGGACACCCTGGTGATTGCGAATCAGGAACGTCGCAATTCGCGCGACCGCCTGCTCCTGCGCACTCACACCTCGCCCGTTCAGATGCGAACCATGGAGCAGCAACCACCCCCACTTCGTATCGTCATCCCCGGCAAGGTGCACCGTAACGAGGCTGACGACGCCACCCACTCCTCGACCTTTCATCAGGTTGAGGGGCTTTGCGTGGATACGAACATCACCTTCAGTGACCTCAAGGGAACCCTCGACCACGCGATGAAGGCGCTCTTCGGATCGAGCGTCAAGACCCGCTTTTTCCCGTCGTTCTTTCCATTCACAGAGCCCTCGGCCGATGTCCAGATCAGCTGCATCTTCTGCGGAGGCAAAGGTTGCCGGAAGTGCAAACACTCTGGCTGGATCGAACTGCTGGGATGCGGAATGGTGGACCCCGCCGTATTTGCTTTTGCGGCGGAAAAACAGCCAGCCTACGACTCGAAGAAGATCTCCGGCTTCGCCTTTGGAATGGGCGTTGAGCGCATAGCAATGATGAAGTACGGCGTCAGCGATATCGGGCAGTTCTATTCGGGGGATATGCGCTTCCTGGAGCAATTTGCTTAAGGCAGCAAGTTGGCGCGCGTTCCGCGCATTTGCGAGTTAGCAGGTTGGCTGGATTTGTGAAAGGACGGGGATTGTGTCACGAACCAGGCACTATCGAGATTTGCTGGTTTGGCAGAAGGCGATGGAATTGGCGCGGGAAACGTATATGAGGACTGAAGAGTTTCCCAAGTCCGAAACCTTCGGTTTGCGGATGCAGATGCGTCGGTCCGCAGTTTCGGTGGCCAGCAATATCGCGGAAGGCCACGGAAGACTCACCGATCCGCAGTTAAGGAATGCGCTAGGGATGGCGAGAGGTTCGCTTTACGAATTGCAAACACAAACCGAGCTGGCGAGCAGCTTGAGTTTCATCAATCAAGATTCCTCGCAACATTTGCTCTCGTTGACCACCGAAGCAGCGAAGCTCATCAACGGCTTGCTGGGGGTATTGAGTACCGCTTGAACCTGAAGAAAACCCGCTAACCTGCTAACCCGCTAAAGCGCGCAGCGCGCCAACTCGCTAAAAAGGCTCTCCATGAAGATTCTCACAACGTGGCTTCGCAGCTATCTCCCCGACCTTCCAGTCGATGACCGTCAACTCGCCGAAGATCTCACCCTGCGCGGCATTGCCGTCGAGGGCATTCATGACCTCGGTCCTGGCAACGGATCTCTCTTTGAGATGGACATCACCACCAACCGTGTCGACGCCATGAATCACTTCGGCGTGGCGCGCGAGGCTGCGGCGATTTACGGGCTTGCACTCAGACCCATTCAAGTGAAGATTCCTGAGCCGAGAGCTGCAGAAGCTCCGTTCTCAGTGACGATTGAAGCGCGGGACGCATGCGGAAGATTCACAGCGCGTGTCTTGCGTGATGTGACCATCAAGGCCGGCGTAGCTTCCGGACCATTGTCGAGCGAAGTGGTTAGGTATTTCACACTCCTCGAACAGAAGCAGATTCTCAACGCGGTCGATGCGACGAATTTTGCGTGGCTGGCCATGGGGCAGCCGACACATGCCTTTGATCTCGACAAAATTGAGGGCGGAATCGTCGTCCGGCGTGCCCGCAAGGGCGAAAAGCTGAAGACTCTCGACGGCATCGAGAGGGATCTGGATCCCGAAGATCTGGTGGTTGCGGACCATGCCAAACCGCTCGCCCTGGCAGGAGTGATGGGCGGCTGGGATTCTATGATTACGACCGGGACCACCAATGTGCTGGTCGAGGCCGCCTGGTTCGATCAGGTTGCGGTGCGAAGAACCGCGCGTCGGCACGGCCTGCATACGGACGCCTCCCACCGCTTTGAGCGCGGCGCGGATTTCAATTCGACTCCGCTTGCTTCAGCGATCGTCAGCAACATCATTCTCGAGAGCGGCGGCTACCCCGAAGGCGAATTGGTGGATGTCTTTGTCGCCACGGTCGAGGCGCGCACCGGAAAACGCAAGCCTGTTGCGCTGGATCTGAAAGAGGTTCACAGGAATCTGGGCACCACCGTCGATCCAGAGGGAATCACTGCCGCAACGACCGAAGGAATTCTCAAAGCTCTCGGCTGCGAATTGGCGAACGAGTCGAACACACGCTGGCAGGTGACCATCCCCAGCTGGCGGCTCGATCTTGAGCGTGAGATCGATCTTGTTGAAGAGGTCGCTCGCGTCTACGGTTACAACCGTTTCGCGAATACCTTGCCGACATTCGCTGGAGCCGTTCGCGAACTCCCAAATGCCGCTGCTGAGAGCGCTTTACGCGGGACGTTGCTTGCTGCGGGTTTCCACGAAGCAATCTCGAGCACTTTCACCTCAGCGGAAGACGCCGCAGTCACAGCCCCTCAGCCGGGTCTCCTGGTTCCGCTGGGCAACCCGCTCAGTGCGGAAGCCGGCATGCTGCGTCCGTCGCTGGTTCCCGGAATGCTCACCATGATCGCCGGTAATCTCCATCGCGACATCGGCGATGTCCATCTCTTTGAGGTCGGGGCTGTTTTCTCAGGAACGACCGAAAAAGTAGATGAGCGCCCGGCTCTAAGCATTGGCGCTGCCGGCCTGCTTCCTCAGTCCGGACCCCATCAGCAGCCCCGTGAGTTCGATTTTTATGATCTGAAGGGAACCATCGAGCAGCTCTTGGCGAAATTCAAGGCTAAATCTTTGTATTTCGACAACTTTCCTGCGGACGCGGAAATTACGCCCTCATGGCTCCATCCTTACCGATCCGCCCGCGTCGTCGTCGAAGGAATCACCACCGGTTGGTTCGGCCAAATCCATCCGCGCGTAGCCTCGGCTCGTAAATTGAAAGCGACGGTCTTGGTCGGAGAACTGTACCTCGATCGTCTGTTCCAATTGCCGATGCAGAAGCCGGCAGTTCGCGACCTTTCACGCTTCCAGCCCGTCCGGCGTGACTTTTCACTGCTTGTTCCTGAGCTGGTCTGCTGGCAGGAGATCGACGCAGCGCTTGCCACGCTGGCGAACTCAGGCGTTGCTGAGTTAGTCGATTGGCGGGTACGCGAGGTGCTGCGAAATACAAAATCCGGCGCAAGAACGGAAGGTGGCGCCACCGGAGAGTATTCACTTCTCCTCGGCGCGACATTCCAGGCATCGGATCGCACTTTACGGGACGAAGAATTGCATTCCTTTTCTCAGAGCGTGATTCAGGCTGTTTCCCAAGTAGGCGCTCGCTTGCGTTCCTGACCCGTTTTCCACGCCCAACAGGCATATACTCTCGGCAAGGCTGTATCGGCTCTCTCAAGTCGTGCAGCCGCGCCGTGTGGAGGAATGAATGGCAATAATATCCGAGGACCCGCAAACGGACCGCCCAACGGCAACCCAGGAATCGATGTTCGACGAACCGGCCGCCTCACCCAGCCTTGAAGCATACGACGCTGCCTATGAAGCCGCGGATGAACCACCTTACGGCGAAGATTTCGCCGGTGACGCGCCCGAATCGATTGAGTTCGACACGATTGTTGACGAACCTGTGATTGATTCCGAAGCAGAAATCGAATCCGGCATGACGGAAGCATCGCCTGACGGCGAGTCTCGTCCTGACCCCGAGAGTGAGCCAATGCACCTGGTTGAATCTGCGGTCGAATCGAAAGCCGAACTTACCCCCGCTGCTGTTGTCGAGACAGAGCCTCGAACAGTGCTCACCATCGATGATTTCGCCGCGCTGGAAGATCGTGTGCTTCGCGCCGTGAACCTCGTTCGCCATGAACGTCAGGCGCGCACCTCTGCTGAAGAGCGGGTCGCCGCTCTCGAAGCACAGTTGCAGGCGCAACATCCCTCGATCGAACGGCTTCAACAGGAAGTCGATTCTTTGCGAGTTGAACGCGAGCAGGTCCGCCAGCGCGTAGAGCGGCTGTTAAGCCAGCTTGACGCCCTGGAGTTGTAGAGAGAAAACATGGCCCAACGTAATAAGCCGTTCAACACAGCATCTGTCGATCACAGCGCCAAGTCGGAGCAGCCTTACGTGACTGTCGAAATCTACGACCAGACTTACCATCTCTCCGGGCCTGACGCTGCGCACGTCCAGCGCCTCGCTGCCCGCGTCGACTCCCGCATGCGTGCTGTCGCCTCCACTGGCCGCACCGCGGATTCGTTACGCGTGGCGGTTCTGGCGGCGCTCAACCTTGCGGACGAGCTCGCCCGCGCTGAGGATCGACTGAAGGAGCTTGAGGGAACGCTCGATGTTGCCGAATCGGCCAACCTTCATATCCGCGCCACCAATCTGCGAGGACTTCTGGATACGGTTCTGGAAGAAGAGCGCAAGACCGGCTCTTAGATTTCTCAGGGCAAGACCCACCGCGTAATTCCGTGGCGCTATCGTGCCCAGACGGTCAAGCCTCCATCCACTATCATCGAGTGACCGGTGACGTAGGACGCGTTGTCGCTGCACAGCCACAGGGCTGCCTGAGCGGCTTCTTCCGGGTTGCCGATGCGACCGGCCGGAATGCGCGCCGCGTACCCCTGCAAGGTCATTTCAATCTTTTCCGGATCGCCGTCCACCATCTGGCTGACTGCATTGTGCAGCATCTCAGTGTCGAAACCGCCGGCCACCAAAGCGTTGATGCGAATGTTGTCCGGAGCGTACTCCTGAGCTGCCGATTTCGTGAGCGCGATGATCCCGGCCTTGGACATGGAATAAAGAGCTGCGTTGCGCGCACCGCCCAGGCCGTTGACTGAGGAAGTGTTAACGATTGCCCCGCCCCTGGGATCCTGTTGCTGCATCTGAAGCAATTCGTACTTCATGCAAAGCCAGATGCTTTTGAGGTTGAGCGCAACTTCAGTGTCAAAGTCGGTCTCTTCATATTCTCCCGTGGGAACAGTCTTGCCCAGAACCGCGGCATTATTAAAAGCACAATCGAGCCGTCCAAAGGATGCTGCAATCTGTGCGATGAGTCTTTCTACCTGCGCGGCCTGAGACACATCTGCCTGGATGAAGTGGGCCCTTCCACCGGCATCGCGAATCTCGCTTTCGGCTCGTTGTCCGCGTTCCGCTCCACGGGCTGCGACTACAACGGTCGCACCGGCGCTCGCAAAGATTCCAGCCGCAGCCCTGCCGATTCCGGCGCTTCCGCCCGTCACAAGGGCGATTTTTCCCTGCATGGAATGTTGCATATCTGGTTCCGAAACTTATCTGCCGCCCAGTCTCACGGACGAACTGCAAAACGACTCGAACCAGCGGCTGATGTAGACCTGCGCGTGGCCCTCGCCGCAGAAATGCAGAGAATGCGGTTTGTCGGCCTCAGTGTGATCCCATTTGAAGATTCCCAGGTTGGAATCGCTGCAATGGATGACAAACCAGCGCACGGGCGCCGAACTCTCCAAGCCACAAATCTCACACTTGTAATTCGTACCGATCAAGACGGCCCTCCAGCGAAATTGGGAACTGCTCCCGTTTGAGGAACAGCCCCATTGTATCGATTTCGCCTGCCACTTATTACGAAAAGTATCCTTGCCTCCGAGCCGGTTAAGATTTCGGGAGTTCTAGATCTTCGGAACCGGAATACTCGGAGAAGTGGTCTTCGTGAACGACCGGATCAGCCCTTCCAGAAATGCGAAGAAGACTTCAACCGCGTATCCAACCAGGAATGCCAATGCCAGCGGCGAAGCATTGGCCTGCGTGGTAAATCCTGAAAAGAGGCCGATCACCGTCCCGCCAATTGCCGCAATCACGAACCGCGCCGAATTGGCGGCCGACGGGATGAACGTCCGGGTGCTCATCTGGTCTTCAAAGGTTCTAAGC
>Ga0302319_10010457_pt1 | contig 17680 bp, 16 predicted proteins | sample Bog_T0_2_FD_203319 | JGI IMG/M metagenome (GOLD analysis project Ga0302319, IMG submission 203319) | Peat permafrost microbial communities from Stordalen Mire near Abisko, Sweden - Bog_T0_2 | ecosystem: Environmental > Terrestrial > Soil > Wetlands > Peat | place: Sweden: Abisko, Stordalen Mire...
GGGCCCGAGTTGACCGTTTGGCTATCAGCCGCGCTTGTGTTGAGTGCGGCTTACTTACCTTTACCCGGAGGTCAATTACTCCATCACTTAAATCCCGTTTTGTGACAAACATTTCGTAGCGGGTACAGAGGACGGATGTGCAGTAGGTCGACGACAAACGTAACGGGAGGTGATAAGGTGCGGCGAGCAGTAGGATACACGTACATTGTGATTGGTTTAGGGATCGCCGCGAATTCAATCGTCTCTGGTCCACATGCGTTTGCGTCTGGCCGATCCGCAGTGGTCGTAATGGCTATCGCGGGACTCGTTATGTTTCTGAGCGGCGTTTGGATGATCGCAACGAAAGGGAAGCTAAGGGGATAAATCAAGAAATGGTCCGCATCGCCACCCCGAGGCCCGAGCCCGCCCACCTGCTCGTCTGCAACGGCCAGCACTGCGATCCCGAGACCCCACCGTCCCTCGGCCATGCTCGCCACTTCGACCCGGCCGTGGGACGTTGGCTTGACGAGGAGCCGGTCGACTATGCGGCGGCTGACGCGAAGACCCTGCATCGCTACGTCGGCAACGAGCCGGAATAGCCGGCTACGGCCCCGTGTTCGCACACTGACGGCTGCTGACAGCCGAGCTTCCCGGCTTGCGTCAGCGTTGGTAGGGCCCTTGGCCCCGTCGTTCCAAGGCGGAACAAGTAAGAACAAGAAGGTTGGTTCTCCGACCAAGAGATGGATCAGCGTCATGCTCGGCCGAGACCCTGCGAGCAAAGCGAGCAAACGAGCAAAGGGTCACGTTGGTCCGCAACCGGGCTGGCATTGCCCCCGGCATCGACGTGCGGAGCGACAACGGCTATGTGGTGGCCCCGCCCAGCTTGCACGCCACGGGGCGACGGTACGAGTGGGTCGTACCGCCGGACACGCCGTTGGCCGAGCCGCCGCAGTGGCTTATGACACTCTTGGACAGCGGGCCGCGCGTAGCGGCCCCTACGGGCCTCAAGCTGACGGTGCAAGCGACCGGCGAGGACTTGACCACGCATTCCGGGGCCAGCGAAGGCCAACGCAACGCCACGCTTTGCCGACTGATCGGCGTCCACCTGGCTCGGGGCGACGATCCGGCCGAGATCGAAACCGTGGCGATGGAATGGGCCGGGCGATGCTCGCCGCCGGTGGAGGAAAGCGAAGTCTTGCGGACACTCGACAGTCTGGCCGCCAAGCATGAGCGGTCGCTCTCGGTTGTCGTGCCAACACCAGCGGACGAGTTGGATTCGCTGCCCCTGCCCGAACCACCGCAATGGCCGACGCTCGACCCGGCGGCACTGCATGGGCTTCTTGGCGAAATTGTTTGCACGTTGGAACCGGAGACCGAGGCCGATCCCTTTGGCGTGTTGGCTTCGACCTTGGTGGCGATTGGCAACGCCGTGGGACGTGGACCCCATTATCCCATCGAAGGCGATCACCATCATGCCAACTTGTTCTGTGTGCTGGTGGGTGAATCGTCCAGGGGTCGCAAGGGAACCAGCCTGGGACGGACGTTGAGCCTGTTTACCGACGCCGATCCCGTGTGGAAAAAGAACTGCATCAACACCGGCTTATCGAGCGGCGAGGGCCTGATCTGGTCGGTGCGTGATCCCATCGAGGTGCTGGAGCCGGTGAAAGAGAAGGGAAGGATTGTTGGCTACCAAGCGGTAATGAAAGACCCCGGCGTGACCGACAAGAGGTTGCTGGTCGTAGAACCCGAGTTCGCCCAGACATTGAAAGTCCTACGGCGGGAGGGCAACACGTTGTCGCCCATCATGCGTCAGGCATGGGATTCCGGCGTGCTCACGGCCATGACGAAGAACAACTTCGCCAAGGCCACCGACACGCACATCTCCATCCTGGGCCACATCACCCGGCCGGAGTTGACCAGGTGCCTCGCCGACACCGATTGTTGGAATGGGTTTGCTAATCGGTTCTTGTGGTGCCTGGTCCGCCGCAGCAAGCTGTTGCCCGATGGGGGGAACGGCCTCGATCTTGACCCGCTGCAAAAACGCCTGACAGCGGCGGTGGCGACTGCCAGAGAGATCGGAGCCATGAGCCGCAGTGCCAACGCCCGAGCGATGTGGCACCGACTTTACCCCGAGTTGACCGCCGAACGTCCCGGCCTCTACGGAGCGGTGGTGGGCCGAGGCGAGGCCCAAACGCTGCGGCTGTCGATGCTCTACGCTCTCTTGGATGGTCAGGCCGTCATCGACGTGGAACATCTGCAAGCGGCTGCGGCGGTATGGCGGTATTGCGATGCGTCGGCACGCATCGTTTTCAGCGAAGGGGAAGCGGCAGCCAACCCGCTAGAACAATTATTACTTGTTAAGATTCAGCAGGAACCGGGTATTAACCGGCGAGGGCTACACCGGGCGATCGGCGGGCATATCCCCGCCAAGGAAATGGTCCATGCCCTGGCTCGGGTGAGGGACCAAGGGCAAGCACGATGCGAGGTTGTTTCGACGGGCGGCCGACCCAGCGAGCGTTGGTTCCCGACGTTGGGACTTTCGCAGGTGCCGGTCGTGGTGCCCGAGCCAAGTGAAGCGACGGTCCCCTTGACGACTTCCATCGCCGCTGGTGCGATCGAAACCCCTCCACCAACACCCCTAACCCTGACGGAGCTATTCCAGGTGGTGCAAGCGATTGGCGGGTGTTTGCGGCGAAATGGGGGCCGCTGCATCGTGGAGGCCCCGACCAGTTCCATCACGCCGGAGATGGAGGCGGCCTTGGCCGAACATCAAGCGACGTTAATAACGCTTCTGCCGGCTCCACCGATGCCAGTTATTAAGCCCCAACCGGCCGCTGCGGACCGGGTAATACCGGACGCAGAGTTTTACGAGTCCTTCATGGCGACCTGAACTTCACAAGTGGGGCGGTAGTCATTCGTGGCTACCGCTCCCTTTTTTGTCCCGCCGAAGCCGTTCCCTTTAACTGCTTGCCAATTCATTGGTTGGCCTTCCTTGTGGGAAAGGTGGTCCCATCTCTCGCCCGGCTTGGCCTGGACCGCCTTGGGGCTGCGAGCAAACGAGCAAAGTCCTTATCACGGGCTTTGCTCGCTTTGCTCGCAACGGTGTGGGCCTGCGGACCGCACCATCTACCGTCGAACGAATCACCAACCCATTGATAGGAGAATGGCCGTGGCAACCCTTGCGAGCAAAGCGAGCAAACGTGCAAAGGTCACGTTGGGCCGGAACCCTTGCGAGCAAAGCGAGCAAACGAGCAAAGGGTGGTGTGGGGACTTTGCTCGCTTTGCTCGCAATCCGATGGGCGAAATCTTTTCCGGCTGTGACCTGGCCGATGGGGACTTTGCTCGCTTTGCTCGCAAGGTGTCGGCAAAGGGTCGCCATCTGCGTGTTACTGGTGTCTCTTACTTGTTCAGCCCGAGCCGGACCACCTCGCCGCTTGGCGGGCCGTGCGGTAGAATGGCGGGATCGGGCGGGTCACGGCGGTTGCAAACGACGTGGCCCAGCGGATCGGGGGCGGCTGCCGAGGACGTGCTTTCCTTTCTTCGCAACCGCAGCCGGTTCGACCCGGCCGACAAGGAAAGCACCACCATGACCGACGAAGCCGCCTATCGGGGATTCTGGCAGCAGCATTTTACGCTGCTGTTGCTCCCGCACGCACCGGTCCTTTCATCTCTTCACGAAGCGGCCGATAAGCTCAGCGCGGCGAAGGGCTTCTTGGACGGGCTATCGCCCGACGTGGAAGCCGAGCGGGAGCGGGGCTTGTTTGTAACAACGTTGGCCATCGACTACGGCCTGAAAATGCTGGAGCACTTCGGGCTGATCGACGGCCCAGAACCACCGATGCCCGGCAATCTCTCCCAAGTCAAGCAGACGGTTGACAATCTCTTGTCGTATGCCGGTAATCGGCCAGAGTAATTCGCTGGTTTTCCTCAAGAAACTAAACGGGGATGGATCGGTACAATTGCGTAGTGATCCAGCGGAGGTAAGGATCGGCATGAGCCAGGAATCGCTTGATGCCCGGGCAAAGGTAATTGAGGCCCGGCTGGCCATCGGGAGTCTTGATGAACCGATTCTTCGGGCATTCGCCATTGCACGCGAAACAATACGAACACTGTTTGCAGTAAGCGGGCAGGCTATCACGTTTATTGCAGCCGAATTTTCGTTGCCGGGGCGAGTACACCACGTCATCAAGCCGGCAATCCGTGTCGCGCAGGTTCCCCAGCCGGTACTGCGGAAAGACGAAGTGCTCGCAGGAATAGAGACCACCATCCTTCTCCAAAACGATGAGCGATCGACCGCAAACATCCGCCAGCGAGCAGATTTGAGCAGGCTGCCTCATCCATTGACGCACCAACGACTCGAACCAGTTGATCACCACCGTCCCAAGACCGTTTTGATACCATAAATCAAACGTGCGGCACAAGAATTCACCCCAGTCGTCGGGATCTACCGACCAGTCCGTAACAACCGAATTGGGATGGCCCGGACTGGCTGCCGAAGTTCCCAATACCGGCATCCCGGCGGGGTCCCATCGGCCGGGAGCCGTGGTGCAAAAGTCCTTGGGCTCGACACAAGGGATCCACTGCAATTGCCGGGACTCCAGGTCTTCGGTAAGGAATCGGTAGACTTCTTCCGGATGCCGGGCGTTGCTAGAACTGACGACCGTCAGAGTGCTGAAGGGAACTTCGTACTGCTGGAGCAGTCGCGCCGCCCTATAGACCTGATCGAAGCTAGGCACCCCTCCCTTGCTCACACGAAAGCGATCGTGTAACTGCTTGGGACCATCGATGCTGAGGCCCACCAAGAATTGGTGTTCCTTAAGAAACCCACACCAAGCGTCATCAAGCAGGATGCCATTGGTCTGCAAATTGTTCTTGATTTGTTTCTTACCAGCATGTTCCTGCTGCAGCCGGATGATCTTCCGATAGAAGTCGAGGCCCAACAGCGCCGGCTCGCCTCCATGCCAGGTGAAGGTCACAGAATCCGCATCCTGCGAGGCAATATACTGTCGGATAAAAGTCTCCAGAAGATCATCGGCCATCGCGCCCGTCGTCGTATCGCGTAGCAAGTCCTTCTTGTGAAGATAGTAGCAGTAAGTGCATTCGAGGTTGCACACTGAGCCCAAGGGCTTTGCGATCACATGGAATGACCGGATCAGCCGTCGAGATTGCGCCATGGATGCTGGAAGACTCATTGGCGTAGCTCCCGTCACACAGGAACGTGTGACTTCTTGAAAATATGAGGTCAACCCTTCGATAACCCGGCCGAAGCCCCGAGTGTTAAAGATTCCGCGCGACATCAATCTGAAAATGTAGCTGTCTTGAAGCCATTGATACATCCGTCAACGAGTCCGGAGCCCGATTCTCCCAAGGAAAGGGTATTTCGGGTGCCGGCACGCCGAGAAAAGGACAAAGCTTCCCCCAACCGTCTCCGCCAACGATGTCGATCGTCAACAGGTCGTGCGGCCGATCTGCAAAATACTCGCGCACGACCTACCGCGTCGAAATCCACCGGCCCCTCGGTGAACCGCAAGGTTTCACTTTGATACCGGCCCTTACACGCTTCGTCGATTCCATCGGCATAGATCAGAGTAGGCAGTCGCAACTGGTTGAGCAAACCAAGAACAGCGGACATCGCCAACGCCGGTTTCAAATAGGCATAGATCTTTGGCCCATCCACGGAGTGCCACTGGGGACGCCGACCGCTGCGGCCGGGCGTTATCCCCCAATATGCCGACGCCGCGCGACCCTTGTAGTGGTCCAACTCGCGGAATGTCGTTAGGTGCGTCTCTTCCACGTCGGAGAACAATTGCCCCAATTGCGCCAGCGGCGCAACGCCAAGGTTCTCGAGAACTTCGTTGATCACGCCCAAGACCTGTTCCTCGTGTCGCCGAATCTGGTCGTCGGGGTACAAGCCGCAAAGCAGCCCGGGCAGGGAACACGTATCGGGAAAAATCACGAAACCGGTTCCCGACAAAATCCGTTGCACACCGGTCTCACGGAGGGCCAACAACGCCGTGGGGCTGTGGTCTAGTATGGCCAAGTCCGGTTTCGCAGATTGCAACAGGCTCCGCGATGCGCCCACCAACGCCCGCAGTTCCGCTCGATCTTCATAACCCGCGTTGTGCAGGATCTGCGGGTAGCTGACAGTCGGGTTGATAGCCTGATCGGGAGCGCTGGGCTTGATGGGAGCCGGCAAGATTTCAGCTAATCCGTCGCCGTAAACTCGCCCGGCGCGTGCGACGTCTCTCGCGATGACCACTATACGGTGGCCATTGGTCGCTAGTCGCTTGGCCAATTCCCAATGCCGCGACAAACGGTCAAACCCTGCTCCTAGCTCCCAGGCAAAAAGAATCGTGGCCATCGTTACCTCGGACCTGATACACACTTTCCAAGCTAACGGATACGAGAATGGCGTGCAACCGGGGGGAGACAGCATCCAACCCTGCGTTCCACGCCGATCCTGACGATTCCGCTAACGAGGCGGAAATATACACCGAAAACTGGATCGAATAGATGGTCACGGCCTCGCGGTTAGCCCAGGCCGAAAAAGGTGCCGGAACCGCTGTGGGGCCGTTGTCACTTTTTCCGCCCGTGTTTTCGTCTTAGAGGGCCTGGCACGTTCTCTACCGTAATGTTCGAATTACGTTAGTTTCTTGTGGCCATCGTGCGAACACGGGGTGATAGCGAGCTATTAACTTCCGGACGACGTAGCGATAGAGGTCGGCATCAGCCGCCGTATAGCCGACCGGCTCCTCGTTCAGCCAGCGGCCCACGGGCGGGTCGTAGTGGCGGGTATGGTCGAAGTGCAGCGGGGTTTCGGGATCGCAATGCTGGCCGTTGTAAACGAGCAGGTGGGCGGGGTGGGGGTTCGGGGTGGCAAGGCGGATCATGGGATTTCTGCTGTGCGTCATGATGTTTCGTGGCAACGTGTCGTCTCTACTCAAACTTCATGTCGCATGCGTCCATCAAGCCGAAGAGGAAATATATGTCCATATGATGGACCTTCTCGTTCGCCGCGCTCAGCAGCGAACTCCGCATTTCCCGCCGCTGTTTAGCAATCTCGGAAGTGTCCCTGGCCTCGACCAGTCCCCGCAGACGCCTCTCCCGACGACGCTCTGCAACCTCGGGCGGCTCAGCGGTTTCGTTGATTAGGCGGAGCAGTCCGGGCCTGTCGGATGAGGCGACCGTGACGACGTGCGGATAGCGCTCATCGACCAAGCGGTCCAGAGCCTCGTCAACCTCGTAACTCCAGTCCAGAAAGCGTTGGTAATCGCCGGAAAACCGCACTCGCTCAGCGAGACCCGCTAGTACCTCAAGGTCCGACTCGTCGGCGTTCTCCACGAACCACTGAACGTCGTCGTCAAATTCGTACTTCCTTCCGTAATGAATCCCCGGCTCGTTAAGGTATTCTAATTCCTTGGGCAACGAAGGAAGGACAATCTCGTCGGAAAGAAGATACTTGCCTGATGGTCTCCCCGGATCGTCATTGTCGCTCATATTGTCGGTGCCTCAAATTACCGGTCGTTCAACGATTGTCGCTTGGTTCGGCGGAGTCCAGGCCGCTCACCCTTCAGGCCCTTCGGGCGGTGGAAGGGGTGGAAGGGGCTCCGGCCCGTGGCGAAGCGGAGGCGGAGGCGGTGGTGCCGGGTGCCATTCCGCATCGCCCATCGTAGAAGCCCCGCCCGATATTATGTCGATTGGATGAAACGTTCCTACGACCACGTCTTCGCGCGCTGCTCCGTCTTGTGCAAGGCCGATAGCAATCAAAAAGGTCGTGATACCGATTGCTATTCCCGTCTTGCCCGTTCGTGCAGTCTTAATTCCCGGGTTGGCGCCGATCATCGCCTTCGCTAATAGTCGGGTGATTGCACAATCCGAGAGCCCAACCGATTTAAGCGACGCCCGAATCACAGCCTCCTGTTCTGCCAGCGTCAGCTTCGCCCACTCGGCCCGCGAGGCGTCGTTATACCCCCAACCATTATTGCGGAAGAAAGCATGAATGTTCTTGTGTTGTTCCTTGGTCAGTTGAATCAAGTCCTGAAACATCGCCCCACCCAAATAAAGTGGATAGGGATGATGCCCGCCTGCCGACTGCTCGCCTGTCGGGTCGATGTACTCCGTCGTGTTGTTGCCGCAGTATCGGTAGAGGTTGGAATCGCCAGCCGCAAAGGCTTCCCGATCCGGTTGCACCCAACGGCCATCGTTGGGATTGTATGGCCTTGTTGGCGTAACGTTCATCCCCGTTGCGTTGTCGAACGCCAACCCAGTAAAGCCAAACAGGCAATCTACGGCGGCAGCATTGCCTGTGGCCGGATTCGTTTGACTGAGCATGTTGCCGAAGGCGTCGAACGTGCGATGATTCACAATCGCCGTGGTGTTCGTCGCCGAATTGTAGACGGCCAAATCACGCACCGTCCCGAGATTGTCGGTTAGAGCCCAAACCACGTTCCCCGCCTGGCTTGGCGTCGCGACCTGCTCATCCGCCATCAGTTGATCCACCGCCGGGCCCCAGAGATAACGATGACTGAGATTCTCGGCGGTAAGGTTGCCCGAGCCGGTGCCGTCGAATTGCTCCAGGATCTGCTCGCCGTCGTAGACGAACGCCGTCTTCTGGTCTGCTTGGCCGGGAATCGAGAGAGTTCGGCCCACCATGCGGTCGAAGGCGTCATAGGTGTAGGTGACCGTTTGGGTCACTTGGCCGGCGTTATTCTCGTTGGTGACCGAGGTCAGGCGGTTGCGGTAGTCCCGCTGATCCAGTGGGCGTCGCAACCAGACTCCGTCCGAAGTCGAGAGCTGTTTTCGGCTTAGGGTGCCGGGACCCCGACACAAATCCATGTGTCGGGAGTTTTGCCTCAGACGCGAGTTTGCGCCAAAGTCGACGGAAAATGCCAACGTAACAATTGGGCGATTCTTAGCCAACCTCATGCTGACGATTCTATCACCAAACGTTCGTCAGTTGGAAGGGGGCTGGCCTCGACGCAAGTTTGTTGCAAGAGAACCGGGAATCGCCCGTGCGAAAAAGGGGCGTCTCCGGCAGTGAGCGGCACGACGTTGATTATGCCGGCGAACAACCGTCAAGAAGAGGATCGTGTCGCGCGGGCGGGGTGCGTGGCGGTATGAATCTTCTTGAGCTTGCCGATGGAAACCTGCGTGTAGATTTGCGTGGTCTCCAGCTTGGAGTGTCCCAACATCGCCTGGATGTAGCGGATGTCGGCCCCGTTTTCCAGCATGAGGGTCGCCATGGCGTGGCGAAACAGGTGGCAACTGCCCCGCTTGCCGATTTCGGCCGCGTCGACATACTTACGCACGATTTCTGTCATGCGGGTGCGGGTAAGCGGATTGCCCTGGTTCGTAAGGAACAGCCTATCCGCTCGTTCGCCCACCAGGAGCTTTGGCCGGACCTCAATCAGGTAGCGGTCGATCCAGGCCAGCGCCCGGTCGCCGATGGGAATCATTCTGTCTTTCTTCCCTTTCCCCAATCGGACGAAAAGTGTGCCCCGCTCCGCGTCGATGTCGTACGGGCAGAGACGGACCAGTTCCTTGCGACGGATGCCGGTGGAGTAGAAGGTCTCCAGGATTGCCCGATCCCGGATGCCCAGCCTCTTGGCAACGTTGGGCTGGTTGATGATCCGTTCTGCTTCGTTGACGGTTAGCACGTGCTTGGGAAGCCGCTGTTCCAATTTGGGCAACTCAATGTCGGCAGCGGGGTTGTAGACGATATGGTTGCTGCGGGCCAGCCAGCGGAACCAGCATCGCAGCGATACCAGCCGGGCGTTCTGGCACTGGAAGCTCAAGGGATCGCCATCCCGCTTCCGGTAGCGCCACAGGTAGCGCTGGTAGTGCTCGACGATGGGCTTGGTAACTTCTGTAGGTTGGGTGATGCCGCGGGCAGTCGCCCAGTTGATGAAGTAGCGCAAGTGCCGTTGGCGGGTCTCGACGGTCTCCTCGGAAAAGTTCTTCAGTTGCATCCACTCGAAGAACTGCGTCACGAGAACGAGCATGCCCTGCGGATTGGCGGGGTCGCCTGTAATCTGCTGGCGTCCATGATTGCGGTTCATGGTCCACTCCCCTGATGGTCCCTACGATGTTGCGAACTGTTCTACGTCCCGATGTGCATTTCGGCCCACTTCCGGATCAGAGATCAACGCAGCCGTTGCCCGGCCAGGACTTGCGTCGATTTCCGGTGACCGACACTCGTCCGACTTGAGCCTGACATGCCCCCGACCACCCCCTGACTTCGGCCCGTTGCTCCCCCGACCAGTCGCGTCATAAATGCGGCGTAACTGGTCCACGTCGGCCAATCGGGCGAGGAACTTCGTGCCAGTTTCTGGAGGCGGATCGAAGAGCAGCTCGTACACGAAGGACTGGCCCCTTCCGCCCCGGTGGACCAACAGGTATTCGAGTTCCTCCAGCCGCTTCAGGTGGACCTTGAGTTGCGTATGCCCCCAGCCGGTAAACTCCCGGATGTCCCGGCGGCTGAAGCGGTAGTCACCGCGGTCGATGCCCAGCCTTTGGCAGGCAGCGTACTCCATCTCGTCAATAAGTGTCAGTAGCCGCCGGGTTTGCGGCGGCAGTTCGTCCACCGACCGACCCAGGACCTCGCTGGCCAGCCGGTTCGCCACGGCGATATCCTCCAACGTCACCTCGATGTACTCCACCTTCTGCCCATGATCCACGACCGTTCGGATAGGACGCTGGTACTGATGCAGCAGGGCGATGGCACGCATCAGAGTCAGATACTTGAGATGGTCACGCCGGGTACGGGTCTTGTCGTCCAGGAACGTAAGCGATTCGGCGTAGGGGTTGGCGACCAACAACGGGCGCAAGAGTCGTTGGGCGTTGTGGTGCACTGTGAGCGTTTCCCGTCGGTTCTGCTCCGCCAATAAGCCAGGGAGTGTTTGCCGCCGGCGCTGGAAGTGGTGGATCGCCCGGGTTTGCTCCCGGTTCTCGTCCACCGAGAGCACGAGGCAGCGATTAAGCAGCTCCTCGTCGATCCGGATCGCGGTGGTCGTGAGGAAGATCATCACCGGGCCTTCGACCCGATACGTCTGGGTCACCAAGCGTCCGGTGCTGGAATTCTTGCCTGTACTGGCGATGGTCAGCGTCCCATCGCTTTGCAGCAGTTTCAGGGCATAGCTGGCCCGTTCGGCTCCTTCATCCTCCACAATCGCCAGGATCTTGTGCTTGAGGTCTGTCTCGCCCATGTAGAACAAGCTCTGCCCGGTCATGGCGGAATACTTGACCTGATCCTCGGGCGGGACAAAGGTGAGAATGGCATCCATGAGCGAGGTTTTTCCTGCCGCAGACGACGACTGGAGGACCACTGCCAGCGGCTGATCGAGCTTCCGACTGACGCCAGCCAGGTAGCCCACCAGCTTGTTGGTGGTCTCGCCGACCACGTCGAAGTCATTGAGGATGCGGTCCAGCAGGTTGGGGGCCCGCAGAAACTCCAAGGCGACGTCCTTTTCCTCCGGCGTCATTTCCGGTGGCGGCTGATGCGTCTGGGTCATCCGTGCGATTTGCTCGCCCTGCAACTCCTCGAGCTTCAAGAGCACCCGCCCCAGGTCCTTCTTGATCGCCTGCTCGTCAACGCTCAGTTCCACCGCGGCTTGAGCGGTAAACTGGCGGCGGTGGCGGGCAACATAAAGGTCGATGGTGTCCACGAACATCCCGCTTTCGCTTGCCGCCAGTACGTTCACCTTGAGTTGGTCGAAGGAGATGTTCTTGGAGAGACCCCGCACCCGGTAACGACGATTGCCGCAGCGGATGATTACCTCCTCGCCGTGGACATCGGAATCGATATCCTGGAGTGGGGGCAGTAACGAAGGGACGAGTTTCGGGTCGGGCTGGGTGGAAGCGGGATTATGAGCATCGTCCAGATGAAGGTCGTCACCAGAGGGCGCATCCGGCTTCCGCCCGTCGTGCTGACGCTCCTCCCCGTCATCCGGATCGTCCCACTTGTCGCCAGGTTCATGGTCGTCATCCAGGTCGTCGAACTCGTCGCCCAATAGTTTCACATCGTCCCGCTGGTCCAGTTCATCGTCCGACCCGACTTCGCTGTCCTCGGTCCCGACGTGGCGAGCGTTAGGCTCGCCGGGCTTCGCGCTGGGCGGCGGCACAATGACAGCCGAGGCAGTTGCCATCGGCTGCCCGTCCCCCAGCCACTCCGCTTCACGGATCACTGCCCCGAGGGCTTGCGACGGGTTGGCAACGCGGAGGGCATACTGATTGGCATCCATGCCCGGCGGGAACTTCAGCAGGCCGCAATCCATCCCGGCAGCTTGGAGCATCGGGGCGATGGCTTTCACCATCAGCAGTACCCGGCGGATGCCGAATTCGTGGAAGGCCGCCAAGTGGTCGTCAGTCAATGCCTCGGGGCCGAAAGTGCAGGTCACGTTTCGATAGCCGGCGCTCCAGAAGGTCAGCGCGTCGAACAGCGACGGGCAGAGGATGATCGCGTTATCGGATTGGAACGCGTCGATGTTCCACACCCCCCGTCGTTGGTCGGACAAGTGCATGTCCAAGGGTGTACCCTTGCGGAGGCGATGTGCGTTGGTCTTGCGGCCGTAGATGTCCACGATCCGCCCGCTGCCGTCGCACGCGGTGATGGGGAAGGTCACACAGCCGTTGAAGTGCTCTCGTCCGGTGCCTCGGTAAAGACCAAGTTGCTGGAGCCGCGTGCGAATCTGCTTGCCGGCCTTGAATTGCTTGCTGGGCAGCTTCAGCCCGAGCGTGCGGTTGGCGTAGCCGATGCGGAAGCGGTCAATGGCGTCGCTCACGGTGAGGCCGCGGCGGCGCAGGTAGTCCAACCCCTCCGTGGTTTCCTTCAGGGTGCGATGGTAGTAGTCGACGACCTGGGCGAGCAGCTTCGGGTCGTCGGCGTCCAGGTGCAAATCGAGTTCGGGCATGGCCGGTTGCCGGAAGGAGATTGGAAAATAGCCCCTCTTCCTGAGATCAAGGGGAAAATGTCCCACTTGAGGGATCTTTGATTCGTTGCAGGATCAACCGCGGCTAGACAGTCTATTGCCCTGGGCGGTCGCCAGGCAATATTCGACACTTAACCGGCGGGTGGGGCGGACCGTGAAACTGCTCTCGGCCGTCTGTATCGAAGTGCAATTGCGGGGCGGCCGCAGGCGTGCTTCACGCTGACGGACGTAGCGTAAAGCCTCGCGGCACAAGCAAGAACAAAACCGCTTCAATGGCGAGCGTTGTTCGGGAAGGAATAGCTCGTAACAGCCGGGCCGCGAACAGGGAATTTTTTCGGCATCCACCACTTCCTGATGGCCCTCGCAGGCGGCCGGTTCCTCGCCGACATTCTCCCGTCGAAGCCGCAATCGCTCGCGATAACGGCGCGCCTGCTCGCGACGGCACCCCCTACCGCTCACACTCGTCCGATAACGCCGTGCCGCCCGCCATCGCGACCAGCGTCGTGCAGCATCCCGACAGGCTTGGCTGCAATACCTGGCCGAGTGGCGAAAGGGGCAGAACCACTTTTCACAACCCTTCAAAAGGCAGATGCGGGGATGACGCTGCATGGGGCTTTACCGCCGTAGCCACAGCAAAGAACGAGGATGAAGGGCATACGAAGTGGCGCTCTGGGAAACAGAACCGTGGTCCGGAGACCTCGCGGCTTGGTTCGGCGGCGCTCTTGAACCGCCCCACCGACGGGCCTCCCTCCATCCACTGTAGTCACCCCGCGCCGACCCTTCCACTGATCCTTGGCCATTCGCTGTGAGCGATTTCCCATCCTGCCGGGAAGTTCATCGGAAGGATTGAATCCGGCATGGTCGTGGACACGACCATGCCGGTTTCAATCATTGCGGAGGCATTTCAGAAGTGCCGTAATAGCAAGGACTTGCGAGTCAGCCCTGTTCTGGTGCCCATGGCGAGCAGTCCTCCGACTCCTACAGATCGCCCCTCAACCAGCGGAGTACGGTCTTCCTGCACGCCAAGCAAGGCGCTTTCCAAGTCCTGCCAGGAGGCCTAGCCATGAGTCGTCTCATCGCTGCCCTCCCCCTCCCGCCGAAGCCCGTCAGCGTGGCCCTCGGTGAACTGGCCATTGCCGCCGGGCCCAGCGTCCGCTCTGCCACCAGAACTTCCCCACCCCAATCCTGCACAACCATATGCGATGCGGACGTCCGCATACGCAACCTCTATAGGTATTGTATCCGATACGCCGAGGGAACCGAAGTTCAACACGTCCAGACCCTGACCAATTTATGTAAACCGACGGAGCGCATTGACCGAAGGGTTGCCATACGTAAAAAAATGCAGCCCACCCAATTGTGATGGATGGCGTGCGGCCGGTCGCGCCCTGGATTGGGCCATGGTAAGCCCAATCCAGGTACGACCGACAAGCACGAAAGTAAGTTGGCTGTGGCGTTACGTTGCCCAATTGGCAAGCCGATCTATCACGACCGTGCCCACTGCCAAGCCGAGCATCACGGCGATCAGCGGCCCATAACCGAGCATCGGAATGGTCAGGATGGCGCCGCCGAGGATGCAGAGCACGAGGGGCAAGTTATCCTCGAAGAAATCAAGTGTGCGTCTGCGCACAGATTCTCTCCTTCTGAAAGTGAACAACGTTATCAGCGGCGTCGGCCCCGGCTCCGGCCAACATGGAAGCCTTTACGACTCCCAATGCGTTTGCCGGACTTGTACAACCAGACGCCTACACCAACCAGGATTCCGAGAATGACGAGTTCTCCCATATCACCTCCCTTCTGTGGGGATTTGGTCAACCGTATCGAGACTCAGATGCCCAAGGACCTCGCTCGCGCCTTGGCACTGAGCGACGATTTCATACGGCACGGCGATTTGGTGGGCCGCACGTGTTGTCGGGACCGTCGTTGCGCCCGTCGACGAAGTCGCCGAGCTTTGCCTTCATACTGAGCCCCACCGCATTGGCGATGAAAACCGGGACAGGGCCTGGGGCACGCTCGGCGGCGGGCGGCCACCACAATGCCGCCCGCAGTCATGGGGCCACGCGGCACATAATGGTAATCAATGGCAAATCTCCTTCCGCAACAGGGTAAAGCCGGCATCGAATTGGGGCAAAGCGTCAGCAAACACTCCATTCCCCAGCCAGCAAATTGAGCGATGTATCTCGATCCACCGCGATTCCCCGCAACCAGCGGGTGAACTGGTGGACCATCATTCCAGCCGCAATGCTGGCGGCGTAGATCGTGCTGCGGGCTGTGCAGCGGCCAGTTACGGCTTCCGATTGCCGGAAAAGCGTCGTCGGGTAATGATCACGGCCGACGTTTTCGGCTATAGCCAACACCCTGATCACTTCGCCGAGCATTCTGCCGTCCGCCCAAAAGTGGCAGCGCATCTTCGCCGACCGCCAGATGGCCGTGCGGGCTTCGATGGAATCGACGCAACAGAACGTGGCTTGGCCGATCTCCATCCTCGGGCGGTAGCGATCCTCAATGACTTCGACCCTGATGGCCGGATCGAGTTGGTGGATGGCTGCCAGGGTGGCAAGGACCTTGGTCATACCCACGTCGGCGGCGCAGTAGCCCTGAGTGGTGACGTTTGTGACGTCGACTACGTCGAAATCGACAAGTTGGAGTTGCGGCACTCCGACCGCTGCGAGCTGGAGCGCAACCTGCCTTCCAATGGCCCCCACGCCGATCACCGTGGCCCGGATGTCCGTCAGGCGGTCGCGGGGCACCAGATCCTCTTGCCGCTGGAAACGGTTCGGTTCAGACGACATGATGGGGCTCCCTGCCTTCCGCAAACCCCGGCTCCAATTCCAGAAAGTCACGGTCCCAGTCCGAGAACAAGTCATCGTCCCAGGGATCCAATGCGGCGGCCGCGCCGGGCTGCCGACGCCGATCGAAAAGCGACAATTCCGCGACTTCGACAGCCGCCAGGTATTCGTCGTGCCACGCGGCATGATCGCTGCCGAGAAAGGGGCGACTGTAATCCACCTCGACCGGCAGATCGAGGTCTCCGCCGGGGCCGACATGGAACCGCAGGCGGGCATAGCTCTGGCCCCTGCGGGCGAGGATGAACATCACGGCCCAGTCCGTCCGGCCGAACACGCGAGCGAACGTGTCTTCGTCGGTCATACTGGGTTCGGGAGAGTTACCCGGATGCGTGTGCAACCAGACGCGCGCGAATTGGCGAGGTCCGCGGCCGAGGTCCACCTGCCGGTCGAAAAAATCGGCCACCGCCTGGTCATCGAAGCAAACCGAAACACCCGTGCACACTTGCTTCACGAGTTGGACGTCCTCAACGAAAAGCAGGTCGTCGGCCGCGCAAATGCCGAAACCACCCACCTCGGTTTCGCCCAGGTCACGCAGGAACAAGAGTTTCGCCCAGGCAGTCGGGCTCAGCCGCAATGCCGGGCACGCTTTCCGGGGCCGAAAATTTGTCGGTTTGGCTAGCCCCTTGTAAGGGCTCGCCAGTGCCCGCTCGGCCAGCAGGCTGCCTTTCGGCTCGATCGATGGATTCGTCGTCATGATTATCTTCTTCCTCTTCCACTTGGGATTGTTCTTCCCGACAGCTCGGGCACAGGCCGTCTTCCATGCAATGGCTGCAGATTCTCCGATGGCACCCCGGACACGCTTCCATGCAGCCGCGGCAGAAGTCCATTTCGCACTCCGGGCACTGGGAGAGGCAGCCGGAGCAATGGGATTCCTCGCAGGCGGCGCACATCTGCCGGCAATCGTCGCACAGCTCGCTACCGCATCGCTGGCAGCCGTAGGAGTCGTCCGGGGACATCGTGGTGCCGCAGTCGCTGCACGCGATCCCGTTCCAGGCGTCTATCTCCACGTACGCGCTTCCCCGCGCGCACGTGTGGAGCACCTGAGAAACCAACAGAAAAAAGTCCAAAATGCGGCACTGTGCCAAGGCCGCCTGGATCGCCGAGCGGCCATCGCCCTCGCAGAGCGTTTCGTCCTGGACGTGCGGATGGGTAACGCCATCGTTGCGGGCGGCCGGGTTGGGATCACAGGCCACCACGCGATAGGCGCAGGAACCGCCCAGGCGGTGCCAATCCAGGCGAATCTGAAAGGCGCCAAGCTCGATGCCCTCCAATTCGATGGAATCGGTCGTGACTGAAATCGTGTGTTCGTTGAGGTCGATCTCGCCCTCGTCGAACTCCTTTTGGAGGGCCACGAGGTCCGCGTAGATGTTCGAGGCCGACGAAACGGGGCACTGAGGCGGGGAGAGTTGGAGGTTACGGACGGCGTTGTCCAGGTCGCAGCGGCAGTCTTCCAGCGCGCAAACCAGGTCTTCGGTAAGCCGTTTTGCCGCCCCCTGCCAGCCGCGCTGGCGGGCCAAGACGATTTGCCGTTGCAGCTGTTGGATGCGGGTCCAGGAGTATTCGGGCAGGCTGACCGTCGCGTGTTGGCTCTGGCGGCCGATCTGTTGCTCGTGGATGAGCACCGCCGCCCGCATGGCAACCTTGTTGGTGGGAGTCATGGCAATCCTCGACAATGGAAAAGAGCACGAGGGCCTGCCAGCGCGCCGATTGCGCACCGGCAGGCCCTCGCGGTGACGAAGAAACGCCTACACCAGCGCTCCCTCGATCTTCGTGGGCGTGTTATGTGGTGGACCACATAACACGCCTTATGTGGCGCATTCGATTATGTGGCGTAGGCCGTGTTTCCGGCGGCATTTCAGGGTTGCGCCAACTTTGTGCGCCACATAATTTCGGCGTTACGCTATGGGAGAATGTTCCGTCTCCCTT
>Ga0302319_10010458_pt1 | contig 17679 bp, 17 predicted proteins | sample Bog_T0_2_FD_203319 | JGI IMG/M metagenome (GOLD analysis project Ga0302319, IMG submission 203319) | Peat permafrost microbial communities from Stordalen Mire near Abisko, Sweden - Bog_T0_2 | ecosystem: Environmental > Terrestrial > Soil > Wetlands > Peat | place: Sweden: Abisko, Stordalen Mire...
AAAGGGATGACTGGGTTATGATCGGCTCCCGGTTTCCAAGGTTGACCGCACCGCGCCCGTACCTACGATTGAAGGAGATTATTGCCTTTTTGAAAAATCTGCCGAACCCATGACCCCGCACCGCAGCACATACGCTGCACTCGTAGCCACGCTTTTAGCGACTTCAGGCCTGGCGCAGACCGCAACCGGAGATGATAATCTCAACCTGCGATTCACCAATGGGATAGTCGCCATTGCCGAGGATAAGATCATCACGGTGGACGACGTCCGCCGCGAGGTCACGCCCCTCATCCCGCAGATCCAGCGCGAGGCGCGCAATGAGCAGGAATTTAACCAGAAACTCGACGCGCTGCAGGATAACGCGATCCAAAATCTCATCGACCGGGTCCTGATCATCAAGGACTTCCAGAAGGACGACAAGAAGCACGTCCCCGAGAACTTCATCGACAACCAGATTGCCGACCAGCTGAACGAGCAGTTCGACAACGACCGCTCGAAATTCCTGGCGTACCTGAGGGCTCGAGGAACGACCATGCGCGACTACCGCAAGGAGGTGGAGGAGGACATCATCTACAACTACATGATGCACCAGCAGCATAAGTCGCAGAGCATCGTGAGCCCGGTCCGGATCGAGCAGTACTACAAGGAAAACAAGGACCGGTTTTACCAGGACGACAGCGTCCATCTCCGCCTTATCCAGCTCTCCCGTGCGTCCGGGCAGACCGACGGCGAACTTAAGGGCCAGTCGGAGGCAATCCTCCTAAGGCTGCGTTCGGGCGAGAAGTTCGAGGACCTTGCCAAGGAGTACAGCTCCGACTCGCGCCGCGCCAAGGGGGGCGACTGGGGCTGGATGAAGCGGAGCGACCTAAAGCCCGAGTTCAGCGAGCCGCTATTCGCGGTCAAGAAGGGCGAGTGCTCGGAGCCGGTGGTCCTTCCAGAAGGATGCTTCCTGCTTTATGCTGAAGACCGCAAATATGCCGGAATTCAGCCGCTGGACGAGGTTCGCGACCAGATCGAGCGGATCCTGGTCCAGCAGATGGGCCGAGAGTACGAGGACCGGTGGCTCGAGCGCCTCAGGCGCAACGGTTACGTGAAGCACTTCTGAGGCCGCCGGGTTGGTTTCCTCAGGAGGGGTGGGCTGTTGGTGTTCCCGCGGCTTCATCGCTCATCGTTTATAAAGTGTCTCTACCCATAGGGTCCGGAAGCCAAGGCTCCCGCGACCGGTGCACTGACGTGAGTTGTCTGGCACCTTCCCTATCGGACCCCAAGGGCCCCTTTCCCTGCTACCTGCTAACACCTCCCCAAGGGGACATCAGGGAAGCGAAGCCACCGCGCTCTTGGCAGACGCCTCATTCAGGAGAGCCACCATCGGGCTGCTTGTGGGTTCGTAGGCCTTGACCACGATCCCCACCAGATTCTCCCCCGTGACGCGCGTCGCGTCGCACTCGGCGTTGCCCACCCCCATCGCCACCCAGCCGTCCGAGTCCTTCTTCACCAGGACGTGGGCCACCGGGCGGCCCGTGTCGCCCACGTAGACCGCGGTCATGCCGGCCTTAAGGTCGGCGACCGCCACCTTCTGGGTGACGACAACCGTGTGGTCCCTGTAGAGGGGAAGCATGGAGTCGCCGCTTCCAACCAGGTACTCGGTGCCCGGGTGGTCCATGACATAGGCCTTGGCGAGCCTCAGCGCCTCAAACGGCTGCACGATCTCCGACTGGGGGGACATCATTGCCACCGCCTGGGGCGAGAACCTTGCCGAACTCATCGTCGAGCAGCCAGACCAGCCCAGGCTCGCGACCGTGATCACCCCGAAGGCCGCCCAACGGGAAAAGTGCGCGGTGCGTGAGATCTGTTCCGGGGACTGCTCGTTTTTCATGAGCCTATTAAACGCCCCCACGAGGGATTTATGAATAGGGGGTACCCATTGAAGGAGGCGGGGACTTCACCCGGTTCGCTTGGGGGTATGCCCGGGGTAAGACGGGAGAAACCGGGAGTCCCTAGGGTGTTTCCCCTAGGTCTCCAGAGGGGAGATGGGGGTCACGGTTAAACGGAGGCATACGATTTAAGACATGTCTAATTGTGTTGTTTAATTTCACCCTTCTCACTTCATTTGACCTCGGTGAACACCGAAACCGAGCTCGCAGGCCCCGGCACACCCTACCCTGCCAACAGATTTCGCACGATGCCCGCGGGCGAAAGGCCCCAAGAGCGCATGGAGAGGCTGGGCGCCGGGGCCCTAAGCGACACGGAGCTTCTAGCCATGCTGCTCCGCAGTGGAACCCGTGGGCAGGATGTCATCGCCGTTTCCTCGCGCCTGATCGCTGAGGCCGGATCCCTCGCGGGGCTCCTTGCCTGGCACGAGGCGGATTTCCGCGGCCTAAAGGGGATAGGTCGCATTAAGGCGCTCCAGCTCGTCGCCGTGATGGAGATGGCCCGGAGGGCCATTGACCTGCCCGCCCGCGAAGCGCCGATCCTGAACCGTGCCGACCTGATCGCGGACCACCTGGGGCCCGTCGCCTCGGGCCTGGAGGTGGAGAAGTTCTGGGTCCTCAGCCTAAACCGCCGAAACCGCCTGAGGAAACGGGTCGAGGTCACCTCCGGTACAGCCACCGCGGCTTTGGCACATCCCCGCGAGGTATTCCGATCTGCCATACGCGAGGCGGCCGCCGCGGTCGTGTGCGCCCACAATCACCCGTCCGGAGACCCATCACCAAGTGCCGCGGATATCCAGCTCACAAGACAACTTAGGGAGGCTGCGTCGGCAGTGGATATCCCTCTGCTAGACCATGTTATCATCGGAAGACGAGGAGCGGATCCTCTGGGACGAGGGTACTACAGCTTCAGGGAAGCGGGATTACTCTGATGCCCTTCCCCTAATCATCGAAACTTGACCCAATAAACCAATGACATACATAAGAGATACAATGCCCGCCATACTCACGGTTCGTCTCACAAAGAAAGAGGAAGGAATTCTCGCAAAACGTTCGAAGCAAGCGGGGATGAAGAAGGCCACTTTTGTTCGCCAGTTGATCCGCCAGGAAGAAATTGTGACGGGGGCCGACGCGCTTGCCTGGAGTGAACGGCACGCTGGAGACCAACGCCTCCGAATCATTCCGCGCAAATGAAACGCTGCCTGCTGGATTCGTCGTTCGTTATAGACCTGCTCAACGAAACCGTGGCCAATGAGTACGGCCCTGCTCGTAATTGGATGAAAAGAAACTCTCATGCCGATCTCTGGGTATCGCCAGTGACCCATGCCGAGGTGCTAGAAGGGGCTTCCGATGCAGATGCCGTTCGCGACGCTCTCAGACCATTTCGCTGGCAGACAATCGGACGCCAACACGCGGAACGGGCTGCCCTAATTCAAAGTCGTTCTGCCAACCGAATGGGCGAAAACGACGCATGGCAAGTTGCGGTTGCCGACGCAATGGATGCAATGATCGTTGGGCACGATCCGAAGGCTTTTGATCGCCTTGGAGTTCGCTATGACGATCACCGCGCTCAATAGGACGATGAGATTGCCACCCAACACTAGAGTCAGCGCCATCTACCGGACCGCGAGCGCGGTATGATGATCGTCATCGAAGGAATCAGCTCTGCCGGGAAGACGACGCGGGCGTCGCGATATATGCCGGCCGTAGTGGATGAAGTCACAGGACTCACCCCTCCGGGAGAAGTCGCGGCTGCGTGCCAATACTGGAGTGATAGAAATAGCGAGCGCTGGCAACGCGGGTTGGAGTTAGAACGCACACACGAGATTGTATGCTTCGACACCGACCCATTGAAGATCCACTATATGTGGTGCCTGTGGCAGACTGGAAAAGGCCTGCGAAACGTTTGGCTGGCGAATGTTGAGGCGACCCGTGAGCGCATCTCAAAGAAGCATCTTGGCTTCGCCGATCGGATTGCGCTTCTTGAGCCATCCAAGGACGTGATCCGCCTTCAGAAAGATGATGATCGAACTCGGCGGCGCAGTAACTTCGAAACGCACGTGCGTTTGTATGAACCCCTACGGCGATGGTATGTCCTGCACGAATCTTTGGCTCCTGGCCGAGTAGTTTTTAACGCGCACCAAACGGAGGATCCGATGCCAACAAATCTGCGGAAAGACCGCTACAGCCTTCAACTGTTTGATGCGCTCATCGAGGCCGCGGACAGACCGCCTGAATAGCACGCCGTTCAATCCGGTGCTGCTTCACTTAAGCCTCTGCTCCAGGAAAGCTTCCGAAGGCAAATTTAAGGTCAAATCCATTAGTAGGTAATGACCCACACAACCATCCATCAGGTGACCCGGCCCCAAGTGCTGCGGATATCCAACTCACGAGGCTATGGGAACCTTCCCATAATCCAAGGCTTCACATAAACGAGGCAACTGCGCGAAGCGGCGGCCGCTGTGGATATTTCTCGACTAGACAATGTTATCATAGGTCGGCGAGGTGCTGATTCCCTTGGCCGGGGGTACTACAGCTTTGGAGAAGCGGGACCTCTTTGACCTCTTAAGGTTGAGTTTATCCATATTTATGTTTTTATGGTTCCAGTGAAAACAACCCTCGAAATACCTGAACCGCTTTTCAGGCAGCTAAAGATCTCTGCCGCGAAACAAGGCAAAACGATTCGTGCGGTCGTTAACGAGGCGCTCACCGAAAAACTCAATCGCACGCAGCATGGTATTGAGGACATTCCTGCGTGGAGAGTTGCCTTTGGAGGGTTGCGTCGACTGCGCGACGAAACCGCTAAGATCAACCAGGACCTCGCTACAGAGTTTTCCCGAGTGAATCCAGAAGAGTGGAAATGATCCTCGATACAAACGCCCTATCGGCGCTCGCAGATGGTGACGAAGGCCTTGCAGAGAAGATGGTCGCGGTATCGGTGCCGTCGCTTCCGTCCATTGTTCTGGGAGAGTTTCGTTACGGAATCCTAGGCTCCAAGTTTCACAGTCGATATGAAGGCTGGCTCCAAAATAGCCTTAAGGCATTCGCGGTCATCTCCGTAGATGGTGCAACCGCCGTCCACTACGCCGCGATCCGTTTTGGGCTGAAGTCCCGGGGAATGCCCATTCCCGAAAACGACATATGGATCGCCGCTCTGGCTCTCCAATACCGCTTGCCGGTGCTCAGCAGGGATAAGCATTTCGGCTTCATTCCCGAGATTCATCACGTAACTTGGTGAGGCTTTCCCATATTCCTGAGCCAGTAGGCCCCATGAATCCCTATCGAAAGATCGCCCTGCTGTTGTGGGTACCCTAATCTATGGCACACCGCTTCACTCCTGTTTTGTTGGCCGCCGCAATAGCCCTTTTGGCGCCTTTGCACGCCGCGGAAATGCAAACGCCCCTTGCATTCGCCAGTATCGCTGAGCTCGAGGCGCGCGCGCCGACGGAGAACCAGTACCCGAAGGTCGACCCGAGATTCCATCAAGAGGTGGTCCGCCTTGTTGAGAGCAACATTCTTGCAACCGGAGACGACTTCTTTCGCGCGGCGAACATCGCATCGGGCCCATTCCCGGAATATCGGTCGTTTCGGATGCGGTATGAGCTAATGCTGGTTGCCGCGGCCAAAGGTAAGCGAGAAGCGGAGAATCAACTGCCTTCAAGTTGGGATGCGCTGTTGCAGACGCTCGGGCGGCCCATGCGCTACGATGTATGGGATCAAATTCAAAAGAGTCCCGACGACGACCGCCTAACGCTAGATCCCGCCCCCAAAGCCGTTCAGATGGTCATGTTGCATCCTGACGATGCGAGGAACGCAGCAGCAAAGGGACCTAACAACGCAGAGGTTCAAAAGATCGTCGATGCGGATCAGGAAGTCAGGAAACGGTTGGGCCAATTGTCCGAGACCGAACTAAAGGCCATGCCCATCGAGGACCACCAGCGCAATCTACGGATTCGTGCGATCATTAATAGTGGCGAGCTCCATACGGCCGGGGATTTCGAGAATGCATCCCTAGTAATGCAACACAGCTCTTCATTCGCTGGATTCGAATTGGCTCATGAACTCGCAGTCTGCTCGATGCTTCTTGGAGACCGGGGTGTAGGGCGCTGGCTTGTAGCTGCCACCTATGATCGAATGCTCAACTCAATCGGCCACGATCAGCGTTTCGGCACACAGGGCGCTTTGATGGCGATGGGGAATGCGAAACCTCACCTTGCTGAAACCGACGAGACCGGAATCTGCGATGGCGAACGGTTGGCCCTAGGATGCCCGACGCTGGCTGCCAAAAGGGCAGATTTTTACACGCGGCGCCCGAACGACTGAAATAGGCTTCTGAGAGCGATCACCTTGAGTTGCCAGCTATGGGTCATAATGATCACACAACCACCTACCTGGGGATCCCTCGCCCAGCGCTGCGGACATCCGACTCACGAGGCAGCTAAGGGAGGCGGCTGCAGCCGTGGATATTCCTCTGCTGGATCATGTTATCGTAGGCCGTCTAGGGGCTCACCCTCCTAGGGGCGGGTACTGCCGCTTCAGGGAGGCCGGATTCCACTAAGAAAGACTCGACTTGATCAAGCCCATGAAAGTAATACGGTAATACCATGCCAACCTTAACATTTAAAGTCACTATCGACGAGGCCCGCCGAATTCGGGCGGAAGCACGTGGCAAGAAAATGACGCTTTCGGAGTATGTCCGAGGGCGATCGTTGAGCAGCGGAAAATCATCCGGGCAAGTGCGTCGGGTCCGCTGCGAGCACACCGGGGCGAAGATTTTTTCATCCCCTGCCGGGGCAAAGCCGCTCACAACTGAAACGGTTCGGGAAATGCTGGCCGACTTCCCGTGAAGTATCTACTGGACGTGAACGTGCTGGTGGCTTGGGGTTGGAAAGAGCACGCAGACCATGAGCGCGTGGCGAAATGGGTGGCCCGCGAACACGGCCAGCAGGAGGCAGGATTTCTAACATCACCAATCCCCGAGCTGGGATTCATTCGAGTCTCTGTACAGCGGGGCGCCGGGACAGTCGCCGTAACAGATGCCTGCTCCGCGCTCGACGGGATGCTGAGAAGCCTCGGCAAGACCCATATGTTCATACCGGACGACCAACGGGGATCAATATTGCCTGCCTGGTGCAAGACTGCCGGAAGGACCACCGATGCCTACTTGCTCGCACTTGCGAGCGCGCACGATGCCAAACTAGCGACCTTGGACACCGGTATTCCCGGTGCCTTTGTCGTGCCTAGCTGATTTTCGAACTGCAAAGAAAGCCATTCCTTTTGGCGGAAATTGTGGGTTGTAATGACCCACACATCCATCCGTCTGGTGATTCCAAGCTCGGTACATGATGAGAAACACTGAGAGCATCGGCCCGCGCTTCCCGGACAACGCCTTTGCCGGGACCGCCGCCTACTATGTCCGGTACCGCCTGCCCTACCCGGAAATCCTCCTTAAGGACCTCATGGATCGCTCGGGAGCGCCGGGGCCGAGCCGGCTTCTGGACCTGGCGTGCGGGCCCGGGCGACTGACCCTTCGACTCGCACCGTTTTTCTCCGAGGTATGGGCCGTCGACCTGGAACCCGAGATGATTGAGGCTGCAAGGCACCAAGCGGATCGGCTTGGCGTAACAAATATCCAATGGAAGGTGGGGCGGGCGGAGGAGCTGGACGCACCTCCCGGGTCATTCGGGCTAATAACGATGGGGGAGGCGTTCCACCGGCTGGATCAACCTCGGGTGGCCGCGCAAGGCTTCCGGTGGCTTAGTCCGGGCTGCTGTCTCGCCTCCTTGGGTAGCTATAGCGTCTTTGGCGGGAGCGAGCCGTGGCAAAGGATCGTACTCGACGTCGTTCGGCGATGGTCGAACCGCCTCTCCCCGGATACCGGTGCCTCGACGCTGGGCGCTGAGCGTGGGGGACCGGACGACCAGGAGCGGGCGCTCCGCGAGGCGGGATTTGTTGACGTCGCCAGGCCCATCTTTCTCGTCGCGCACGAATGGACGGTCGACTCGATCCTGGGCTTTCTCTACTCAACCTCGGTCAGCTCAAAAGCGGTATTGGGGGAGAACGTGAAAGCCTTCGAGGACGACTTGAGGTCAGCGCTCATGACGCACGACCCGGGCGGAATTTATCGCGAAACCACCCAATGGGGGTACACCTTGGCGAGGAAGCCGGCTTGAATACTGCGCGTTGCCGCCACGTCCCGCCTCAATCCCTGGAATGACACCCCCTGCCCCGCACAAGCACGCCCGGGTCGTCTTCGCCGCCCTGTTCGCGATCCTGGTGGGAATTGAGGCGTCGGGCCTCCTGCCGGAATCAAACCCGCTGCGGGCCCTCGCAGCCTGGGCGTGGGTCTCCTTCTCGATACTCGTCCTCGTCTCAATCGTGGCCGACGCCCTGCTGCCTTTGACGTGGGGGGCTTTTTGGACCTCCCCCGACGTGGGCTGGTACCTTGCCGCCCTCCTCGTTCCCGTCGGCCTTCTCCTCTTTGGCATCACCGGTTACACGTATACCCAGATCAATGATGAGGGCCTCCAGCAGGTTGTCAGCGGCCTCGTCCTCATCGCTGACCGCAGGGACTTGGGCCTCTTCGGCCTCGGTTTCCTGGGTTATCCCGCCCGCCACTACCTCCTGGCGGCTCTGCCCTCGTACCTCCTGGGTCGGAGCCTCATCACGCTGCGGATCGGCTTCGGCCTCCTGTACCTTGGAGCTTATATATCGTTCCTGGCGGCCGTCCGGAGTTATCTCGAGGCAAGGAAGGCCCAGGGGCCGATGCTGCTCGCGAGCGTGGCCGGCACAGGGGTGGCCCTCGGCAGCTATCCCCTGCTCTACAGCAGGCTATTTGAGCAGACGAGCGTGCCGCTGGCGGCCACCCTCCTTTTCCTGGCGGGGCTCCTCCGGTTCCTCGTGCGCCCGGGGCCCCTTCCGGGGCTTTGGTTCATCTGGGCGCTGGGTTTCATGCCCTACACGTATACGCCCTCGCTGGCAGCCTGGGCGCTCGGGATGGCGCTCCTTGCCTACCTGGCTTGCCGGGGTTCGCCGATCCCCAAGGGACCAATTTGGGCCGGTCTATCCTACGGCGCCCTGACCGCCGCGATTTCCACGGTGCTTCAGGTCCGTGCGGGCCTCTTTCCAGGCCGCCTTTCAATCGGGGGAACCTCGGACAGCATTGCTGCGGGTTTCTCGGGCAGCGGTGCCCAGGGCTGGGCCTCGCGGCTCCTCGAGGGGTTCCACGCCACCCTTGGGATCGACGAGACCCTGATCCCGGCACCCCTCGCCCTGGGGGTCATATTCATCCTGATGCACAGCCTGAGGAGGAAGGACTACCGCGTCCTTGGGCTCTGCCTCTGGGCGGGCGCCACCCTCGTATTGTCCCTGGCGCTGAAAGGCTACTGGCAGCGAGTCCCCGAGATCGACATCCAGCGGGCCATGGTCGTCCTGCCGCCGCTAAGCGTGGCCCTTGTCCTCTACGTTTCAGCCCATGCCCAGGAATTCCCGGATGGGAGGGTGAAGAGGGGGCTCCTCGTGAGCGGCGTCCTTTTCATGCTCCTGGGTTCCGCCTACGTGCCGCTGATCCGGCGGGTTCCGCGCGCCTACTACCCGTTCGCGGTGACGGACCGGGAGGAGGCGGCGATGCTTGTCGTGAACACGGCGGGACAGGGCGCGAAGACGGTCTACCTTCTCCCGCCGCTCTATTTCCCCCTGGAGGAGCCGCTCAGGTATTTCTCCCCGGGCACCCGCGTTGTCCGCGGATTCCCCCCGGGGGGCGAGCACAGGCCGGGCGTCTATGTGATCTCCTACATTGGAGTTGAGCCCTACCGGGCCGAGGATCCCTACGCCCGGTTCGCCGACCACCCCGTCCGCTACCGGCATCCGGGACCCACGCTTGGGATAAGCCCGGAATAGGGGACAAGGCCCTAGCGCCGGTCGAAAACAAGCGTCATATTCTGCTCGCCCCTAGGCGTTGTGGCGTGCCTCCGGATCACAAGTTTGCTGCCCCCGTCCTCGAGCTTCCAGGTCTCGCTTGAAGTCATCTTGGCTCCCGGCGAGGCGCCCCAGGAAAAGGTGACCACCGAATCGACCGTGATCGCGTCGCCCGACTCGGACACCTTGGCGGTGCTCACGCGCGGGGACCTCATGAACTCCGACTTTGTCTCCGTGCCGTCGAGCGGCATCTTCTCCTCGGTGACCTGGTCGTCCGCATACTCGACCACGCGCGTCGTCCGCACCGTGAGGTCAGTGCCGTGCTGCACAAGGTCCAGGCGCGAAGGCGCCGACGCTGCCCCGGCCTTCCCAAAATCGCTCCTGTCCTCGTCGAGAACCCAGGAGCCGGTGACATCGATGGGCGCCGGTTCGATGTGGACGGGGGGCAGGCCGCAGGCCTTGCGGTAGGAGGCCGTTATCGCCGCATACGCGGGGTCCTCGAGATTGAGGATCCTCGGGTCGGCCATCAGCGTCTTGTACTGCGCCTTCGGGGTGTTGCGCACCATGCCGGCCCAAATCATGTAATAGGTCCACCTCGGCTGCAGGCTAAGCACCTCCGGCGTGGGCGGACTTCCCACCTCGGCGAGCGCGATCGGCTTTCCCTGGGACAGGGACACCAGGCTGTCGTAGTAGGATTGCGCGAAGTCGCTCCCGTAGACGTCCAGGGCCAGCACGTCGACAACGTCGGCCCCCGGGAAGAACTTGGCATGCTCCAGGCCGGGCCTGCTGGGACGGTCAACGCTCCACACCCACACCAGGTTGTTCAGGTGGTGGTGGTTCACCAGGCGGTCAAAGAGCTGCTTGTAGAGGGCAATCGTGCTGTACTCCCCGGTGCGGTTCCCCCACCAGAACCAGTCGCCGTTCATCTCGTGATAGGGCCGCCATAGGACAGGGACATGCGCGTCCTGGAGCTGTTTCAGGAAAACGGCGACGGCGTCCACTTGGGCGCACCAGTGGTTGTAGAGGGCGCTCCCCGGGGTGAGCACGTCCCTGAACTGCTCGTCCAGGAGCTTCCCCTGGACGCTGCTGAGCGCCTTCGGGTCGCTGCCGGGGAGCTGCCTGAAGGTGATCGGCTCATCGGCGGTGGGCGGCACGGCGTGCCAGCAGAGTGCGACAATGGAACCCCTTTGGTGCTGGCGGATGGCTTCCTCGACGATGTCGGGCCTTGCCAGGTACGAGTCGGAATCTCCGGCCTTCGCGTGGCCCCAGTCCGACCCGAAGATCACGGGCGTCTTGCCGATGTACTTGGCCGCAAAGTCGGAGTTGTGGCTCCTCGTGTTCGGGAAGTTGTGCTGCCCGGTGAGGGTATGGTTGCCGGATATGTCGTAGAGGAGCTGGAGCAGCGCCGTCGCCTCGGGGGAGGCCCCCGGTGTCACGGGCTTGGCGACAACTCCCTGCGCTTGGAGCACGGTGCCCAAAATTGAGGCGGGAACCACCGCGCCGCAGAAGGTTCTAAGAAAGCGAAACATCACTGATCAGCACCCTTAGGGCCCCCCCCTGTCAACGGGAACATTGCACCGGCAGGCGAGGCGAAGGAACGCAGGGCCCCACCTATGGCCCGGCGGGACTTGAAGGCCTCCGGACCCTCCTGCGAACCGAACCAAGCATTCCATTATGAACCGACTACCAACCCTGGGGCTGCTTGCCCTGCTACTCTGCTTCACAGCCTTCAGGCTACGCGCCCAGGAGCTCTCCGTCCTCGGGGGGGCCACGACCTCGGGGGCCTTTGACGAAACCTCCAAGGCGTGGGAGGTGGACTACCGCCAGGACATCTACCGGAATTTTGACGCCTCGGTCTCCTACATCAACGAGGGCCACTTCCTCGACCACAAGCGGGACGGGACCGCATGGGAGGGATGGTTCAACCTTCCCATAGACAACGGCCACATTGCGTTCTCGGCAGGAGCGGGCATCTACTATTACTACGACACCCAGACGCTTCCCGGGGGAAATTGGGCGGATGTCCACGGCACGGCGCCCATTTTCAGCCTCGCAGCCACCGGCTACCTGTCGGACCGCTGGTTTTACAGGGTCATGGTCAATCGCATCAGCCCGAACGCCGATGTCCAGACCACGGCCGTCGTCTTTGGCGTGGGTTATTGGTTTGGCCCAAACCGTCGCCCCCGGGGCGCGGTTCCCGACAAAGGATCGCCAAATGCCGATTACGTGACCGAGCCCCAGCTTACCGCATTCGGGGGGCAGAGCATCGTGAACTCACTCGATGATGGCAAGGCGTGGGCCGGTGCCGTGGAGTACCGCCAGGGCATACTGCCCCATCTGGACGGGACCGCGTCCGCGATCTACGAAGGGGACCCGAAGACGGTCCGGCGCAGCGGCCTGGGGCTCCAGCTCTGGCCTGTGAACACCTTCATTGACGACAGCACCTCCGTGGGAATCGGCGTGGGCCCCTACATCTACATCGACCGCAAGCACCCCGCGGCGGACACGCGCGAGAGCCCGGCGGCTTTGGCCCCCCTCGTCTCGCTCACGATCGCGCGCCGTATCTCCGCGAGCTGGATCACGCGGCTGGTCTGGGACCGCGTAACGAGCAACTACAACCGCGACTCCGACATCTTCCTGCTGGGCCTTGGCTACTGCTGGCGCTAGGCGCCCCCAAGGCTATTTCTCCAGCCAGATCGAGGTCCAGTCGTGGAAACCCACCACGGTGGTTGTCCACCCGCGGACGGCAGGGCTCTTGGCGTAGACCTCGTACTGGTAAAACATCGGGATCAGGGGGGCCTCCCCGAGCAGGACGGCCTCGGCCTTCTGGAAAAGTTCCAGGCGCGTCGGGTTGTCCGCCATGTTCGCCGCCTGGTCAATCAGCCGGTCGAACTCCTTGTTGCTCCATCCCGCCCAGTTGTTTCCGCCCCCGGTCACCATGGACCCAAGGAACGTGTTGGGATCGGCGTAATCGGCGATCCACCCGGAGAAGGCGATCGAGTAGTTCTTGTCCTGCTGGTTCTGGAAGAGGGTCTTCTGCTCGAGCTGGGCGATCGTGATATGGACCCCCAACTCCCGCTGCCAGCGGGACTGGATCGCCTCCATCATGCGGAGCGGCACCTCCGTGTCGTAGCAGATCACCTCGATCGGCGGCAGACCGTCGCCCCCGGGGTAACCCGCCTCGGCTAGGAGCCGGCGCGCCAGGCCGATGTCGTCGGAGACCTGGGTGCGCGACGTGTAGCCCCCGCAGTTCGGCGGTGTGAAGCTGTGCGCAGCCGGGTAGACGCCCTTCGCGATGTCCCTGGAAAGCGCACCGCGGTCGATCGCGTGGGAGAGCGCCTGCCGGAGCTTCACGTTGTCAAAGGGCGGCCGGGTGGTGTTGAGGAAGAGGTAGAAGGTCTGGAGCACCGGGTCCACCGCGAGGTCGACCGGCGTGTGCGCGCGGTACACCTCGATCTTGGACACCGGCAGGGCGTACGTCGTGTGGAGCTGGCCCGCCCTGAAGTTCAGGTCCTCGGTTTCGGACTTCTCGAAGGGGAAGAACTCGATCTTGTTTAGGCGCACCCTTTCCGCGCCCCAGTAGGCCGGGTTCTTGACGACCGTGATGCGGGCATTGGGCACCCACTCCTGGAGCATGAACGGGCCATTGCCCACCAGGTTGCCCGGGCGGGTCCACTTCGTCCCCTTCTCGTCCATCTTGCCGTATTTCTCGATGACGGGCTCGTGCACCGGCAGCCACGTCGTATAGGAGGCGATCGAAGGGAGATAGGGGGTCGGCCTTTCGAGGGTCACACGGAGCGTCGTTTCGTCGAGCGCCTTGACGCCGACCCGGGAGAAGTCCGCAAGCTTGCCTGAATTGAAGGCCTCCGCGTTCTTGATCGGCCAGAGCATGTAGGAGTACTGCGCCCCGAGCGCGGGAGAGAGTATCCTGTGGAAGGAATAGACGAAATCCCCCGCCGTGAGGGGGTCCCCGTTCGACCAGCGCGCGCCGGGCCTCAAGTGGAACGTGTAGACCATGCCGTCGGGCGAGACCTCCCAGCGCTCGGCCGCCGCGGGCCTCGGCTCCGAGGTCCTGCCGTCGAGCATCGTCAGGCCCTCGAAGAGCGAGTAGGCGATGTGGGAGTCGGTGAAGGCAATTATGATGTGCGGATCCAGGTCCGCCGGCTCCGCCGCATTGCCCACCAGGAGCGTCTGGGTCCGGATCCCCTCCTCGGCCGGGGTCTCCCTCCGGGCGCAGCCCGGGAGGGCGAGAGCCAGGAGGCAGAGCGTTGGGGTGAGGGTTTTACCGAGGGGGCGTGCCATCAGGGGTATAGGGAGCCCGGGAGCAGGCGCTGTGCCGCCCCAATGCCGATCAGTCCTCCACCACGTCAAAGATGTTGCCGAAGGGGTCCCTGAAATAGAGGGAGCCCCCGCGGTCGACCACGATCTCGCACCGGGCCCCCTTCAGGAGCTTCCGGGCCTTGGCGATGCTCCTAACGCTGAAGGACGGGGTCGCCGGCTGCGCCTTTGGGGAGCGGTTCACGTAGAGCATGAAGTGCCCGGTGTCGTACTCCAGGCTCGTCCGCGTCTTGCTCCGCAGCTTGAAGCCCATGATGTCGGAGTAGAAGCGCTCGGCCTTTGCGAGGCTGCGCAGGTGGATCGCGACGCAGTTGTTGGACCTAAATCTCATTGCTTCCCTCCCCCAAGACCCCCTAGCCGTGCATCGGCAGGACGAAAAGGAGCACCGCCAGGAGGTGACAGGTGCTGCCGCCAAGAACAAACGCGTTGGTGGCCGCCACGTGGTACTTCAGGCTTCGGATTGACGCCAGGCCCGCGCTCAGCGTGTAACAGAGCCCTCCCGCGAGCAGGAGCCACAGGCCTCCGTGGGGAAGGACGGCAAAGAGCGGCTTGATGGCCACGACGACCATCCACCCGACGAAGAGCGTGGCGAGGGTCGATGTCACGCGGTAGCGGTTGCCGACCACGAACTGGAACACCATGCCAGCCGCGCACAGACCCCATACGAGGCCGAAGAGCACCCATCCCCAGGGACCCCTCAGGCTCACCAGGAGGAAGGGCGTGTAGGTGCCCGCAATGAGGAGGAACGCCGAGGCGCGCCCAAGCTTAAGGATCAGCGCTTTGCCCTTTTCCGAACGCCACGCGTAGTAGAGCGCGGTGATCGCGTAGAGCAGGAAGAGCGTCAGCCCGAATACGCTGAAGCTAACGACGTGCCAGGCGTCCCCGTAGAGGCAGGCCGACACGACCAGGAGCGCGAAGGCAAGGAGGCTCACCGTTAGCCCCAGGACATTGGTGACCGAGATGGCGATGCGCTCCCCCTTCGTCGCGGCGCGCTCGGGCTCGGCCGCCCCGCCCGCGCGGTGCTTCTGGACCGACTTCTCCGCGGCCTGGTCAAGCATGCGGATCGGCCAGATCGGCCTCGGGCTCACGAACTCCTCAGGGGTCCATTCCTCGCCGTCGGAATAGATGCTCCGGGGCATCAGGCAGGTACCCAATACCCAGTCGGCCACCGGCAGGCAAAAGAATCCGGATATCGACTCGTTGCAGTCGATCACGGCGTGGTGCCTCAGGTGGAAGCTGTACGCGGGCCTCCAGAAGAAACCCCATCGCTTGCTCTGGATCAGGGGCTCCCAGACATCAAGGGACCAGTGCTCGATCGCGTGCACGATCTCATAGATCGAGAGGGAGGAGGCCAGGGCCAGGAACCCCGCGAAGAACCAGGGGAAGCTCGGCAGGGCCCACTGCAGGGTGGCAAGGAGCGGCGTGAGGATCACGGCGAATATAAGGAGGGTGTACCACGGGAAGAACGACGCCTCATGCTGGTCGGCCTCGAGTATCGGGTACTTGTTCTCGATGAACATGAGCCCGCGGCCATCGCGCGTCTGCTTGCGGGCGATCCGGGTAAGGGCGTGGTGGAGGGTGTGCTGGCGGTAGAACCTCCTGAGGAGGGGCACGGCCGGCTTGTGGAGCACGTAGCGGTGAAAGACATACTCCACGAAGCAGTTGACAAGGCTCATGGCCAGGAACGCCACGACGCCCTTCCACAGGGGTGCGAGGAATTGGGCGTCCCAGGTGCCGTGGAACGCGAGCCTAAGGACTGCGAGGACGACGGCCAAGGAGCCGGCGACCGTTGCGATGAAGACTGGGAGCGAAAAAGGACGGTGCTCGTCCTCTTGGGGCGGGGTTGTGGTTACCATGTAAAATAATAGGCGCGCCTGCTCAAAGGGGCAACAAAGTCAGGCGCGCGGGTGGCGGTTGATAGTGGACCCTACTGGACTCGAACCAGAGGGGTCGAGCTTATAATCCATTGACGGCGCAACGACTTGCGAAGTGCAGCAATGCATCAACACATTAGTCGACGCACACGATTTCCCGGGGCTATCCGAGCTGGCTTCGATCTGGCCGTCATTGGGTGAGAAAGCACAGAGGACGCTACTCGCTTATGCTCACGCTTGTCAAAGGAGTAATTGCAAGTGAGCGGCTTCACAGAAGGCCAAGCTCAAGGCAAAGTGGCCAAGGGGGCCGCGAGACTATCTGGCGACCAGAATTGCGGCTTACTAACGATAGATAGGATGCCCGGGCGATGATCGCGTGAAAGACATGCATGAATTTTCGGCTAGATTTGATTCCTTTAACTCCAACCTTCTTTCAGGTCGTTTTGTCCAGCGGATGGCGGTGATCCAACGGTACAAGGACGGGGCGAGCTTGAGCAACTTTTGAGAGACACCGCGCCAATCACCGCGGTGACGTCTTGGTGGCCCGTAAAGAATGGATTTTCGAACTCCTCTTGCGAAGTACGCCGTCTTAGGTCGCTGACTCCGATCCTTCGCAACCCTCAACAGCCTCACCTCCATGGGCCGTATTGCCGGCTGCCGGCAGGCCGTAACGAAGGAAAGTCCGCGACGCACATAATACGTCAATACGTCACGCGATCGGCCGGCTAGTAGGGTTTAACCCCATATTCATTTCACTATGTTAGGTGTTAATCTATCGCGTTGAAGGCTTTGCGAGTATCCCCCCCTCCTGGATTTATTCAAATTGAGCCCAGCAGTCCCCTCGAGGGTTCCGTTTCGTCGGCAAGACGCCGCATGAGCCGCTCATTCTCTCCTAACAGGTCGTCCAAGATCGTTGGTTTTGCCTGGAGTTCAGGCATTTGCCGGCGCGGCCGGAGTGTCTCGCGGTCCAATTTGGCCCCATGAATCCACCCGTGCTACCCCGCAAAAAGACCCAACGCCTAGCCGGCAGCTCGGTGGATGCCATAACCGAAGTCCGAAGCAAGGCGGCGCTGCAGAGCGCGATCTTCAACAGCGCCAACTTCTCGAGCATCGCCACTGACGCGAAGGGCGTCATCCAGATCTTCAACGTCGGCGCCGAGCGGATGCTAGGCTACGCGGCCGCCGAGGTGATGAACAAGATCACGCCCGCCGACATTTCCGACCCGCAGGAGGTGGTCGTGCGCGCCAAGGCCCTCAGCTTGGAGTTGGGCACGCCGATCACGCCAGGGTTTGAGGCGTTGGTGTTCAAGGCCTCGAGGGGGATCGAGGACATCTACGAGCTCACCTATATCCGCAAGGACGGCAGCCGGTTCCCGGCCGTGGTCTCCGTGACGGCGCTACGCGACGCGCAGGAGGCCATCATCGGCTACCTGCTCATCGGCACGGACAACACCGCCCGCAAGCGGGCGGAGGAGGCGCTGCTAAAGGCGGGGGCGCTGCAGAGCGCGATCTTCAACAGCGCCAACTTCTCGAGCATCGCCACTGACGCGAAGGGCGTCATCCAGATCTTCAACGTCGGCGCCGAGCGGATGCTAGGCTACGCGGCCGCCGAGGTGATG
>Ga0302319_10010459_pt1 | contig 17679 bp, 11 predicted proteins | sample Bog_T0_2_FD_203319 | JGI IMG/M metagenome (GOLD analysis project Ga0302319, IMG submission 203319) | Peat permafrost microbial communities from Stordalen Mire near Abisko, Sweden - Bog_T0_2 | ecosystem: Environmental > Terrestrial > Soil > Wetlands > Peat | place: Sweden: Abisko, Stordalen Mire...
AGAATATGGGCGGGCTCAACATGTTCTTCTTTCCCCCGATCCGCGCTCCCCTCCGCCGGTTCCAGAGGGGCATCGCCCTTTTCCATCGCATCGCAGACCAGACGAAGCAAGTCCGCGCGCCCGACCGGTTTGACGGCATAACCCGCCAGCCCGGCTTCCGTGCTTCGCGTGACATCCCCGGGTTGAGCGTCGAAGGTCAGCATCACAACGGGCACATCGTCCGCAATTCGTTTAATGGAGGCGGCGACTTCGAAGCCGCTCTCTCCAGGCCCGGAGTTATCGATGAACACCAGGGAATAAGGCTCCCCGCCGGCCGCTTCGCCGCCAAGGCGGGCCAGTGCTTCCGCCGGCTGTCGGCACGTATCGCTTTTCAATCCCCACGCCTGCAGCGTCTCCTGCAGGATGAGGCAGCTCGTCGCGTTGTTATCAATCAGAAGAACACGTTTGCCGTAGAGGTCCACAGGCACGAAGTGATCCTTTCCGATGTTCTCCGGCGCCGGGTCGAATTGCGCGGTAAAACGGAACGTACTTCCGTTGCCCGGAGCGCTGGTAACCGTAAGGCTGCCGCCCATTGCTTCCACGATTCGCCGGCTGATGGCAAGCCCGAGGCCACTGCCTCCATACTTCCGCGTGATCGAGGTATCCGCCTGAGTGAAATCGTCGAAGATCGTCTGCAGCTGGTCCGCCGGAATTCCTATGCCGGTATCGGAGACGGCAAACTCGATCAGGCCGGGTTTGCCCGACTCATGATTCCCGCACGTCAGCACAATTTCCCCCGTCTCGGTGAACTTGACCGCGTTCCCGAGCAGGTTCACGAGGACCTGCCTCAGCCTCGAAGGGTCCCCTGTAAAAGAGGTTCCCAGCCCCGGCGCCAAATGTGAGAGCAGGACGATACCTTTGGCGCGAGCCTTCACCGCTGTCAACTCGATGGCCCGGTCCACGACTTCTTCAAGGTCGAACCCGGCATGCTCCATTTCCAGGTGGCCCGCGTCGATCTTCGACAGGTCGAGGATATCGTCGATCAGCAGGCGCAGGTCCGAACCTGCCCGCCGAATCACTTCCAGATACTGCATCTGCTGGGCGTTCAGCGGAGATTCCCACAACACGTCGGCCATGCCGAGAATCCCGTTCATCGGGGTACGTATCTCGTGGCTCATGGTTGCCAGGAAATCCGATTTCGCGCGGCTGGCTCCTTCCGCCGCCGCCACAGCTCTCTTCAATGCGACATTGTTTTCCTGTAGCTTACGTTCAATACGTCTGAGCCTCGTAACGTCGCGGGCCGCGGCGATTACGCCCAGAAGGGCTCCCTCCCGGTCGTGAAAGGTCGTGGCGTTGAAAGAGACCTCTGATTCATTGCCATCCCGCGCCCGCACGATGAGTTCGTAGTCGGTGACCTTGTCGTTCCGGGTCAGCGCCATTCTGATTCCCGCGTCTGCACGGTCCGGATCGGTGAAGTATTGTTTGAACGGTGTGCCGATCACCTCACTGCGGGTACAGCCGGTCAGGACCGCCACCTGCTCGTTGACGTCGGTGATGATCCCATGCGGATCGGTGATCATCAGCGCGTTAATGCTGGAATCGATCAGAGAGCGTGTGTAAAACTGCTGGTCCCGCAGCCGCATATCGAGTTGGTGTCGTTCAATGGCGTGGCGAAGGGCTCGCGGCAACGCACGATTTTCGATCTGGCCTTTGATTAAGTAGTCCTGGGCGCCCGCTTTCATGGCTTCGGCGGCCAGAGCTTCGTCCTCCAGCCCGGTCAGTACGATCACCGGAACGTGTGGGGCCGCCGCAAGCGACCGGCGCACGCTGGCGAGACCATGCTCGTCCGGCAGTCCCATGTCCACCAGGGCGATATCCGTTCCGCCTCGGGCCAGGTGAATCTCCGCCTGATCCATGCGCACGAGGTGCGTCAGTTCGAAACTGCCGGGCTTTTCGTTCCGGAACATTTCGCGAAGCAAACGCACATCGCCGGCGTTATCCTCGACCAGAAGAACCTGGATTGGCTTTTCGTTCATCTGCGCCCGTCACCCGGCAACTTAACCACGGACAACCAGAAATTGTCGATGCTTTGAACCACTTTCAGAAACCCATTGAGGCCCACGGGTTTGGTGATGTAACAATTCGCATGCAGCAGATAACTCCCCAGGATGTCCTCCTCGGACGCAGAAGTAGTCAGGACAACTACAGGAATGCTCTTCAGCGTCGGACTTTCCTTGATTTCCGCCAGAACCTCTCGCCCGTCTTTTTTGGGCAGGTTAAGGTCGAGGAGGATCAGATCCGGGCGAGGAGCGTCGGCGTATTCTCCTTCGCGCATCAGGAAGGCCATCGCCTGCATTCCGTCGGTTGCCACATGCAGGTTGATGCATACCTTGGCGTCTTTAAACGCTTCCTTCATAAGCCGTGTATCGCCCGGGCTGTCTTCGACGAGAAGAACGTCTATCGCGTCCGCGTCCATTCCGATCGATTTCATCGTTTCGCCTCTTTTTCCGCGAGATCGCGCTCGCCTGGGGCGCCGCTCTCCGCTGCCTGGGGCGTTTCCGGCAGCGCAAAGTGAAAGGTTGATCCCTTTCCGGCCTCCGACTCGACCCAGATCCTCCCGCCCAGCCGCTCCACAATCTTCCTGCAGATGGCTAAGCCGATTCCCGTGCCCTCAAACTCGGTTTGCCCATGCAACCGCTGGAAAAGAATAAAGATCCTTTCGAAGTACCGAGGATCGATTCCGAGGCCGTTGTCTCGCACCGAAAAGATCCATTCGCCGCTCTGGTTTTTCGTCGCGGAGATGTGCACGCAGGGAACTTCGGCACTGCGGTACTTGACCGCGTTTCCGATGAGGTTCTGAAACACCTGGGTCAGTTGTTTATCGTCCGTCCAGATGGCTGGCAGCGGATCGTGGGTCACCACCGCGCCGCTTTCCTCAATCGCGGCGCGCAGGTTTACCAGCGCGTTATTCAGCGCGTCTTCACTGGGACACCTGTGGAGGGACTTTCCGCTCGCCCCCGCGCGCGAATACGCCAGGAGATCCCGGATCAACCCCTGCATACGATTGCAACCGTCGACCGCAAAGTCGATGAACTCGTCGGCGTCGGAGTCCAGACGCCCTTTGTAGCGCTTCGCCAGGAGTTCCGTAAAGCTGGCCACCATGCGCAGCGGCTCCTGAAGATCGTGTGAAGCGACGTAGGCGAATTGCTGCAGTTCGTCGTTGGAACGCTTCAGTTCCCTCGCTGTCTTTACCAGGCGCTCCTCCGATCTCTTGCGCTCGGTGATATCGCGCGCGACCCCCATGGTCCCGATGGTCTTCTGGTCGGCATCGCGATAAGGGCCTTTGGTAGTGAGAAAGATTCGGACGATGCCGTCGATCTCGGCCACCTCCTCGACGGTGCGGGTGTCGCCGGCAAGCACTACCTCTCGGTCGCTCTGCGCGACGGCGTAATAGCTGTCGTTGGGCAGCAGTTCGCGCATGCTCGTTCCCAGTACCTGAATCACACTGCGTCCGAAAAGTCCGGCGCAGGCGCTGTTGGCAAGCAGGAAGCGGTTTTCCAGATCCCTCACGTAGATGGGGTCGGTGGTACCCTCCACGACGGAGCCGAGCAGTTGGTTCTTGAGGGTCAGTTCCCGCGTCATCTGCGCCAGATTGTTCTCTGCTTCCTTACGATCGGTGATGTCGTGAATGATTTTCCCGAATCCCCGCAGCCGCCCCTCTCCGTCGTGCAACGCTGTAATCACGACATCGGCAAGATATCTTGAGCCATCCTTGCGTAAACGAAAGCCCGTGTCTTCGATATGCCCGGTCAGGGCGGCTTCCTTCAGTTCGAATTCCGGTTTTCCGCTCTTTATATCCTCCGCTGGATAGAAGCAGGAGAAGTGTCGGCCCAAAATCTCATTCGGGCGGTACCCCTTCAGCATTTCCGCTCCTTCGTTCCAGGTAGCGATCCGGCCTAGCGGGTCCAGCATGAAGATCGCGTAATCCTTCACACTGGAGACCGTTAATCGCAGGAGTTCTTCGCTCTGCCGAAGATGTTCTTCCGCGGCCTTGCGCACGCTGATGTCGCGGATCGCCGCGGTGACAAGGATGCCTTCGACGCTTTCCAGAGGGCTCAGCATGATCTCGATCGGAAACCGGCTGCCGTCCTTCCGACGCCCGGAAAGCTCGATTCCCATGCCGATCTGCTGCGCCAGAGCTTCCGCCGCACTCCTGGTGCCGTCGGCGATCAGCCGTTCCGCAAAGCCCTCCGGGATGATGTTCCGGACCTGCTGTCCCACCAGTTCATCGCGGCTGTATCCGAATTGTTTCTCCGCCTGAACATTCAGCAGAACGATTTCCCCGTGCTGGTTCACCACCACCATCGCGTCCGGCGCGGCCTCCAGCAGCCCCCGATACCGGCCCTCCATTTGCGCCAGATGTTTTTCCGCGGCCTTACGCACGCTGATGTCGCGTATCGCTGCCGTTACCAGAATTCCTTCGGCGCTTTCGAGCGGGCTCAGCATGATCTCGATCGGAAACTGACTGCCATCTTTCCGACGCCCGGAGAGCTCAATCCCCATGCCGATCTGCTGCGCCAGCGCCTCGGCCGCGCTCCTGGTACCGTCGGCGATCAGCCGTTCCGCGAAGCCCACCGGGATGATGTTCCGGACCTGCTGTCCCACCAGTTCATCGCGGCTGTATCCGAATTGTTTCTCCGCCTGAACATTCAGCAGTACGATCTCTCCGCTCTGGTTTACCACCACCATCGCGTCCGGCGCGGCCTCCAGCAGGCCTCGATACTTCGCCCCGGATGCCTTACTTTCGCTGAGATCGTGACTGAATTCGGAAAAGCCCAGCAGGTTTCCGGCCGGATCGCGCAATGCCGTAAAGGTGATACTCGCCAGGAATCTCGATCCGTCCCTTCGCACCCGCGTGGCTTGTTCCTGGTGCTGGCCGTTTTCGGCCGTCAGGCGAAGTACCTCCTCCGGCCTGCCACGCCTGATATCTTCCGGAAGAAAGAAGCACGAAAAACTTTGCCCGACGATCTGATCGGCCTTGTAGCCTTTGATTCGTTCGGCGCCCGCATTCCAACTGATCACACGGCCTTGCGGATCCATCATGAAGATTGCGTAGTCCCTGATGCCATCCAGGAGCACCCTGTATCTTTCCTCGCTCTCCCGCAGCGCATCTTCCACAAATCGATGTTTTCTCTCCATCTCCGCCAGATGTTCTTCCGCGGCACTCCGCCCGCTGATGTCACGGATTGCCGCGGCAACCAGGCCCCCTTCCGGGCTTTCCAGCGGGCTCAGCATAATCTCGATCGCGAACTCTTTTCCGTTCTTCCGCCGCCCCCAGAGATCGATCCCCATGCCGATCCGCTGCGCCAGCGCCTCCGCTACGCTGCGTGCTCCGTCGGCGATCAGCCGTTCCGCGAAGCCCTCCGGTATGATGCGCTTCACCTGCTGGCCAATCAATTCATCGCGGCTGTATCCGAACTGCCGTTCCGCCTGAAGGTTCAGCAGCACGATCTCCCCATCCTGGTTGACGACTACCATCCCGTCTGGGGCCGCCTCCAGCAGTCCGCGGTATTGGCCCTCCATCTGCGCGAGAGTTTTCATTCAGGCCCTGAGCCCTTCATGTCCGAAGTCCGCCAGCACCGGCCTGCCGTGCAATCTGAGGTGCGCCGGGGCGAGTATTTCCGAGAGATTTTTGAGGCTGTCGGATAAAAGGCTTTCGGGATCGAGGACGGCAACGGGCGCGCCCATATTTTGTGCCCGCAGACAAAGGTCGGGCGCCGGCGGAACCACGCCCAGCACCCGGCAATCCAGCAGACTCTCGATTTCCGGAAGCGGCGCCGGGCAGGCAACCGAGGCCCTGCTGACAATGACAGCCCCGAGGGGAAGCGACGCCGCATTCCAGGTTTCAATGGTTCGGGCCATCAGGGCGCCTAACCTCGCGCAGACCGGATCCCGCTCTACCACTAGTGCCATGGAGTTGCAAGACTCTATGACGGCGCGATTTGCTTCCGATAACGAACACGGGAGGTCTACAATCACATAGTCCGCCAGTGCGGCCAGCGACTCGACCAGCAATCTCGCCCGCCCGGGGTCGATTTCGGCACACTCGGCGGCCGTCTGCGGCCCGAACAGGATACTCAAACCCGGAACACTCTTGTAAGGCCACAGAGCGGCTTTCGGTTCTCCTGAACCCGAATCGGGATTCAGACACTGGGAGAGATTTCGGCCCAGATTGTGGATCTGCAGGTGCGACGCCAGACTTCCGAACGTCGGGCGCATCTCTACCAGAACGACGCTGCTCTCGCGGGCCAGAATGGAAGCCAGACTCAGGGCAATGGTCGTCGTGCCGACGCCGCCTTTCGCGCCCAAAAGAGCTACTATGCTGCCTTCTTTGGCAGTTTTGTGGCGCCATCTTCCCATGGCATACAGCAGTGTCTTTACGAGGAGTTCGCGATTGCACTCGGTCTTGACCACGTAATCCTGAGCGCCTTGCTGCACCATCTCCAGCGCCAGTCCCTTTTCGCCGCCACTGAGAACCACAATGGGAACGTCATGGGCCATGGTGCTGGCTGTCGCAAACGTTGACAGACCCTTGCTGTCGGGCAATCCGAGGTCGAGCAGGACGGCGTCCACGCCACCCTTGGCCAGCCGATCCAGGCCCTTCGCCAGCGAATCGCTCCAGTTGAGGATAAACCCGGCGTCGCCCGTGGGAACAAGCCATCGCCGGACCAACTCGGCAAATTCCGGGCTGTCGTCGATCAGCAGTACCGTTAATTTCTTCTTATTCATAACTGTGATTACGTCCTTGTAAGGATTAAGCAGCTCTCGCCGGCCCTCTGCGGGCATCGCTTGCCGTCCGTGCTTCCGGCTCTGCGCTGCGTAGGGTAAATGCCCGCAGTACATCCGAGCGGAAGAGCTCAGTGAACGCATCCACCAGGCGCGGATCGAACTGCCGGCCGCGCTGCGAATTGATTTCCGCGACGGCGTCAGGGACCGGCCACCCCGGCTTATAGGGACGTTCATGGGTGAGCACGTCGAACGTATCTGCGATGGACACGATTCGGGCCTCTATCGGAATCGCCTCCGATTTCAGGCCCCGATAACCGTGACCATCCCAGCGCTCATGGTGGCACAAAGCTATTTTTTCCGCCAATTGCAGCACCGGGAACTTGCTCCCCGAGAGCATGCGGGCGCCGATGACCGTGTGCGTTTTGATCAGTTCGTATTCTTCCGCGGTCAGCTTTTCCGGCTTCAGCAGGATTCGGTCCGGAATCCCTATTTTTCCCAGATCGTGCAGCGGAGCGGCCAGCCGGATCAGCTGAGCGTCTCGTTCCGAAAAATCCACGGCGCGGGCGAGCATTGCGGCAAGCTCACCAACCCGGTTTGTGTGACGGCCGGTGTTGTCATCCCGGTATTCGGCGGCGAGCGCGAGCCTGTCAAGAACTTCCAGTTGCGCGTTCTCCAGATCCTGGGTGCGCTCGCGAACCTTTTGATCGAGTATCCGATTCCGTTCTTCAAGATCGTCATGAAGAAAATGCTCTTTCAGCGCGGCATTGATGCGGAGCACTACTTCGACGTTGTCAAAAGGCTTGGTGATGAAGTCTGCCGCCCCCAGGGATAATGCCTTCTGCTTCGATTCCTGCGACAGGTCCGCAGTCACAACCATGATCGGCAAATAGCTCTGTGGCGGGATGCGCAAAGATAGTTGCCGCAGGACCTCAAATCCATCCTGACCCCGCATATGGAGATCCAGCAGGACGAGATCGGGGCGAAACTCACCGAATGCCGACATCGCATCGCTGGAATCCGTAACCGCTCTGGAATCGGCATGCCCGGCCTTGCTGAGCGTGCATTGCAGCAGCAGATTATGGTCGAAAGAATCGTCGATGATCAGAATCCGACCCGTTTGCGGGACCGCCGTCAGCATTGACATTCACACTTCCTTGACCTTCTGCCCTGCACTCGCGGCGCCATTTTCACGTCATATGCCGGCTCCTGGCGCGGGCGCAACACATCGTTTAATGGCGGATTCACGGGCGCACCCGTGGCAATCTGCCGTTGGACGATTTGACCGCCATCACCCTCACGTCGGTTCGGATTTCCCGTGCTTCCTGCGCGCCGGGGAACAAGGTGGAATCTCCCGCTGTTGTGGTGCGTGCACTGAAATTGTGATCGGGTAAGAAGATCTTAAGTTTTTGTATCAGGGCGATATAGCCAAACGGTTTGAGGATATAACCCGCAGCGCCGAGCTCGACGCCTTTCGCCACATCCAGTGGATCCGACGAGGCGGTCAGCAGCAACGCTGGGATGTCGCGGGTCCCGGGATCGTTCTTCAGGCAGCGAAGTACATCCATACCGCTCAAGGCGGGCATCCCTATGTCCAGCAGCACAAGGTCCGGGAGCAGTCGCCTTGCGGCTGCCAGTGCGGCGACGCCGTTGCTCGCGAAATGTACGTCCACATCAAATGTCTGCAAGACGCAATCAAGGTAGGTAACGATGTCGCGGTCGTCGTCGGCAACCAGCACGCACCACCTGGCTGGTCGCGCAACGGCATGGCGGCCGTGGCGTGTTCCACTCATGAGCCGGGACAGGCGAACGATCAGTTCATTCGCCGCAAATGGCGCGAAGATTATGTCGTCGGCATGAACCTGTAGCGATGCCCGGCAAAAGATCGCGTCCGGCTCGCCTGCCAGAAGTAACGGACGGGTGTTGGTCCGCAGGATTTCGGGCCGGAACCAGTTCGACCCCGCGCAGCCGTCCTCGACCTGTAGTATCAGGGCATGATAATGTTCCAGCTCCCGATCCCCGGGTCCGATGGTAGTTGCGTCGATCCGGGCGAATGATGCCTGGATCTGGTGTAGCGGGTCGGTTAGCGCGACGTCCAACGCCGCGCACGCGACCAATCCAACGCGGCTGTGAGGCGCTACATACTCCAGCGGCGAGAAAACGTGTGTATTTCCGTCCATAGCCAGCTATCACCCTGATCCGGCCATCCAGCGGGCTTTGACAGCCAATGCCATTATTCTTTATCGGTCGGACTCCGCTTTCTTCCGCCAGCCGCAGTCCTGGCCGATAAGGCCGATAAGAGCTGTGTATGAATGTGGCAATCAGAGGGTGTCTCCGGTCCGCCGTGGACGGAGTTGCGGCGGATCCGGCGACAAGCGACTCAACGGCACGGCAACAACGGAACATGAACCTGCCGCCTGGCTTGGCTCAGTTCATTCCGGGCTATCTGGCAAGTCGCAGGGACGAGTGCAGGGAGATGATCAGGCTGCTGGCGGCCTCCGACTTCGAGAATCTCGCCCTGCTCGGCCACAATATCAAAGGAAGCGGGGCTTCTTTTGGCTTTCCCGAGATCTCCCGGATCGGCGCCGCCCTGCAGTATTCTGCCGAGCAAATGGATGCTGTCGCAGCGGGCACGCTGTTGATGGAACTCGGGGATTATCTGGACAACGCATAACTCTCCGCCAACATTTGACATTCTATTGCAAATGAGCGGCCCGACAAAACAAAATAAGCCACTCAAGCCCCTGGGTAAAATCCCGGAACGGCCGGTCGCACTCCTTCAGGTTGTTCAAGCGCACCGAAGAAAACCGGATTTCAGCCGATATAACGGTTAGTGACTTCTCTTGCTTCGGTCGATCCCAAAATCGCTGATCGGACTGAAGGCGAGACGCGGTCGCTCGCACGTCTCCGGGCGGCACTTGCCGAGATCGGCGGGAAGGCGCTCAGGACCGACCACTCCGGCAGAGTGCTGGATGAATCGCTCGCCCTGGTGGCGCAGGCACTTGATGTCGAGTATTGTGCCGTGCTGGAACTCCTTCCCGACGGCAAGGCGCTGTTGGTCAGGTCAGGCGTGGGTTGGAGGCCGGGACTCATCGGCCATACAACCATAGGCACGGGCACGGACTCCCAGGCCGGATATACCCTGCTTTGCAATCGGCCTGTCGTTGTGGAAGACATCAGGAGCGAAACGCGCTTCAGCTGCAGTCCTGTGCTTCGGGAACATGAAATCGCCGGGAGCGCGACTGTAATCATCCATACCGGCGAAGGCAGTTACGGCGTCCTCGGAGCGTATACCGGCAAACCGCGGTTATTCTCAACGGACGAAGTGAACTTCCTGACCGAGGTGGCCAGCATCCTCGGATTGACGATTCAGCGGGAGCAGGCATCGCAACAGTCCGCGAAAGAGGTGTTTGACCTTTATGAAAACGCCCCGTGCGGGTACCACTCTATCGACAAAGACGGTCTGTTCGTCCGGGTCAACGGCACGGAGCTCCGCTGGTTGGGTTATGCCCGCGACGAAGTGATCGGAAAACTGAAGTTTTCCGCACTGTTGACGCCCTCAAGCCTGACCGTCTTCGAGGAGAGCTTTCCCAGGTTCATAGCGGAGGGGGCCATTCGGAACCTCGAATTCGACATGGTCCGCAAAGACGGAACGATCCTACCCGTACTTCTCAGCGAAACGGCAATCACCGACAGCGCGGGGAATTACCTGAGGAGCCGGTCCACTATATTTGACATAACAACACCCAAGGAAGCTGAGAATCGGATCCGGATGCTCGCCGGCCTCCAGTCCGTGGTCGCCGACCTCGGCGCGCGCGCATTGAGAGGAGGCTCCCTTACCGAGGTCTTCGACGAGGCGGCCGGTCGCGTCGCACAAGCTCTCCAGACCGATTACAGCAAGATTCTGGAACTGCTTCCGAATCGGGATGCGCTCCTGCTGAAATCGGGACTCGGCTGGAAGCCGGGTTGCATCGGCCATGCAACGGTGGGGCTCGGCACAGATTCTCAGGCGGGATATACCCTGCAGTCGGACAAGCCGGTTGTGGTTGACGATCTGCGCATCGAGACGCGCTTCGCGGGCACTGAGATGCTGCGCGAGAGTAACGTCATCAGCGGAGTCACAGTGGTCATCCCGACGAGCGAGGGTCCCTACGGGGTACTGGGGGCGCACACCCGGCGGTGCCGGAAATTTACCACCGACGAAGTAAACTTTCTCCAGGCGGTCGCGAATGTGCTCGGCCTGACCGTTGAACGGCATCGGGTGGAAGCACAAATGTGGCGAATGTACCAGGCGCAGCGGGTCCTCAGCAAATGCAACGAGGCACTGATTCGCGCGACCGAAGAGGCCGGTTTGCTCGAGCGGATCTGCGACCTCATCGTGGAGGAAGCCGGACATCGCCTTTGCTGGGTGGGGCGCGCGGAGAACGATGAATCGAAGTCGGTTCGCGTCGTCGCACGGGCGGGTTTCGAAGGGGGATACCTGGCTACACTGAACGCCACATGGGCGGACACCGAGCGAGGGCGGGGGCCGGTGGGCGTCTGCATTCGCACGGGCGAAACCGTGTTGACCAACCGCATCGCGACAGATCCGCAGGCAATTCCCTGGCGCGCGGAAGCCCTCAAACGCGGCTATGCTTCCTGCATCGCCATACCCCTGATTCCCCTGAGCTTCGATTCAGCCGCGTTCGGCGTCATTGTGATCTATGCGGCGGAGCCGGACGCATTTGGCCCGAAGGAGATCACACTTCTGACTGAACTGGCGAGCGACCTGGCGTTCGGAATCGGCATCCTGCGAATCAGGGCCGAGCGCGCCCGGGGCGCTGCGATTCTGCGCGACAAAGAAGAACACGTCCGTCTGCTGCTCGATTCCACCTCCGAGGCAATCTGGGGCATGGATCTCGAGGGCAACTGCACCTGGGTCAATCCTTCCTGTGTGCGCATGCTCGGGTATCCGGACGCTCGCTCGCTACTGGGGAAGAACCTGCACGGTCTCGCTCATTATGCCCAGGCGGACGGGAGACCGCTTCCGCAGGATAAATGCCAGGCCTGGCGAGCGCTGGCTGAGGGCGCCACCGTTCATGTAGACGATGAGGTGATGTGGCGGGCAGACGGCACGTTTTTCCCGGTGGAATATTGGTCTCATCCGATGTCGCGGGACGGAAAGCTGGTCGGGGCGGTGGTGACCTTCCTTGACATTACGGAACGGAAACGTGCGGAGCGGGAGATTCTGATTCTGAACTCCGAACTGGAGCAAAGGGTGGTGGCCCGCACCCTGGAGTTGCGGTCCGCCAACCAGCTCAAGGACGATCTCATCACGCGGGAACGCGCCATCACCGCAGAGCTGGAAGCATCGCGAGAGCGTGAATTCGAGATCGGCTTCCGAATCCAGAAGAACCTGCTGCTCGATACGCCGCCGCAGAACCTTCCCGGACTGCGGGTGGCTGCGCTGACCGTTCCTTCGCAACGCATCGACGGCGATTTCTATGTCTTCCTCACGAATCCGGATCAGTCTCTTGACGTGATCGTGGGGGACGTGATGGGGAAGGGCATTACCGCCGCGTTGCTGGGAGCGGCAACCAAGAGCAGCTTTCTGAAAGCTCTGAGCCAACTGATGGCGGTCTCGGAGAAAGGCACCTTGCCTGAACCCCGAAATATCGTCATGCTGGCTCATTCCGATGTCGTGCGGCACCTGATCGATCTGGATAGCTTCGTCACTTTGTGTTATGCCCGGATTAATGTCAAGAAGCGTCTGATGGAACTGGTCGATTGCGGGCACACGGGCATCATTCACTGGCACCACGGGAACGGTGGTTGCGAGGTGCTGAACGGCGACAACATGCCCCTGGGGGTGCAGCCCGGGGAGATTTACACCCAGGTCTCGGTTGCGATCGAACCGGGAGACCTGCTGCTCTTCTTTTCGGACGGAATCACGGAAGCGCGGAATAAGGCGGGTGAGTTCTTCAGCGCGGAACGGCTGGTGGAATACGTTCGAAGCCACTCTCGACTGGACCCCGAAGTTCTGGTGGAAGCCATTCGTACGAAGGTTTTCGAGTTTTCAGCGTATGCCCGGCTAAGCGACGATCTGACCAGCGTGGCGATCCGAGTGGAGGAATAGGCGAGTGTCTCTGGCACGGGCGGAAATCGAGATCCGCAGCGATCTCAAAGAACTTCGGCAGGCGCGCGAATTCGTCCGCGCCTTCTGCCGAAATCTTCCCGACCCGCCGCTCGAAGAAGATCGCGCTGCGGCACTTGAACTGGCAGTCAACGAGGCCGCCAGCAACATCATGAAGCACGCTTACCATGGTCGCGCGGATCAGTGGATCCATGTGGAAGGCGAGGTCTTTCCTCGCTATGTTTCCATACGGCTGCATCATCTCGGAGATCCATTCGATCCGGCAACAGCCCAGCCACCGGCGCTCGACGGCACGCGCGAGTCCGGATATGGAGCTTACATGATTTCGCAGTGCGTGGATCAGGTGCGCTACTACCGCGATGAGCGGGGACGAAACTGCATCGCTCTGGTTAAAAAAAGAAATGAAAGGTAAAGCAAACTCATGGAAATACCTGTAGAAGAAGTCGACGGAGTCTCCGTCGCCGCGCTGGAGGTGGACGAACTGGACGCCGGCAACGCGCCCGAGTTCAAGCGCGATATCGCGCCGGCCCTGCAGGCGAATACAAAACTGGTGCTCGATCTGAGCCGCCTGCGCTTTGTGGACAGTTCCGGGCTCGGCGCCATACTATCGTGCCTCCGTCTGCTGAGCGCTAAGAACGGCGATCTGAAGCTGTGCGGCTTGTCGAAGCAGGTTCGTGCGGCGTTTGAACTGGTGCGCATGCATCGCGTTTTCGCCATCACGGCGACCAGAGAGGAGGCCGTCCACGCCTTCGCACACTAGCCCGGCAGAAGTCTCCGGCATCGAGGATGCGCTGCGCCGGCATGCAACCTATTCGCTGGGCAAGTCATGGGGCGACCTGTCGCCAACCGACCTGTTCAACGCCGTTGCTCTGTCGGTCCGGGACCGGCTCATCGAGACAATGCTTGAAACCGAGGAACGGTATCGGCGAGAAGACCCCAAACGCATTAACTATCTTTCCATCGAATTTCTGATGGGACAATCGCTGGGAAACCATCTCCGTAATCTGGGGATTCGCGAGGCCTACGCTCAGGCTCTCGGCAGGCTGGGAGCCGATCTGACGGCAGTTGAAGAAGGCGAACAGGATGCAGCTCTCGGCAACGGCGGTCTGGGCCGCTTGGCAGCCTGTTTCCTCGATTCGCTCGCGACTCTGGATATGCCGGCCTGCGGTTATGGCATTAACTACGAGTACGGCCTGTTCAAGCAGGAAATAGACAATGGATACCAGCGTGAGAAGCCGGAAAACTGGCTCGCGCAAAGCAGCCCCTGGGAGATCCCGCGTCCGGACGATACGTGTTTCGTGCCCGTCTACGGGCGCATAGAGCACTCCACGGACCGGAAGGACGCCTATAACCCAATGTGGATGGACTGGAAGGTGCTTGTGGGTATTCCCTACGACATGCTGGTCTCCGGCTACGGCGGAGGAACCGTCAATTTGCTGCGGCTCTATTCGGCGCGATCTTCCCACGATTTCGACATGCAGATCTTCAACAGCGGCGACTATTTCAAGGCCGTGGAGCAAAAGATCGCTTCCGAGACTATATCGAAAGTGCTCTATCCTTCGGACGCCATGGTCGCAGGCCGAGAACTGCGTCTCATCCAGGAATACTTCCTCGTGGCCTGCGCGACGCGGGACATTGTCCGAAAATTTGAGCGGAACCACAAGACCTTCAGTGGGTTCGCGTCCAGAGTCGCCATACAGCTCAACGACACGCATCCCGCACTGACCGTGGCGGAACTGATGCGCGTCCTGGTAGACGAAAAAAACCTGGAATGGGAGGAAGCCTGGAACATTACGCAAGCCACTCTCGGCTACACCAATCACACGCTTGCGCCGGAAGCTCTCGAGAAGTGGCTGTTGCCCCTGCTTGAGAAGGTGCTGCCAAGGCATCTGCAGATCATCCTTGAGATCAACCGGCGCTTTCTCGATCAGGTCTCGGGCACTCAAAAAGGGAGCGTCGAGCGTATCCAGCGGCTTTCCCTTATTGAGGAGTCCACACCCAAACAGGTGCGTATGGCAAATCTGGCTATGCTGGGCAGTCATTCGATCAATGGCGTCTCCGCGATTCATACGGAGCTGGTTAAAACGTCGCTCGCGCCGGATTTCTTTGAGTTATTTCCGGAACGATTCAACAACAAGACCAACGGCATCACGCCCCGGCGCTGGCTGCTGCAGTCAAACCCGGCGTTAGCAGGTCTGATCTCGGCCGCGGTGGGCGAAACGTGGATCACGGACCTCGATCGACTCCGGGGGCTCGAAAGCCGGGCAGACGATGCGGGTTTTCAGGCGGACTTCAGTAAAGTCAAGCGGGCGAATAAAGTGCGGCTGGCTGGCATCGTTAAGGATTTACTTCGGCTCAGCGTCGATCCCGATTCGCTCTTCGATATTCAGGTGAAGCGAATCCACGCCTACAAGCGGCAGTTGCTCAATGTGATGCATATCATCGACGATTATCTGTCGCTGGTCGAAGACGGCCGGCAGCCCTCGGCGCCGCGAACATACATATTCTCCGGAAAAGCCGCACCGGGGTATTGGCTCGCGAGGCAGGTCATCAAGCTGATTCACAACGTCGGAAAGGTGATCAACAACGATCCCCGTGCCAGCCAGTGGATCAGAGTCGCTTTCATTCCCGACTACCGCGTCTCACTGGCGGAGAAGATCGTCCCCGCAGCCGATCTCAGCGAGCAGATATCCACCGCCGGAACAGAGGCCTCGGGAACCGGCAATATGAAAATGGCCCTGAACGGAGCCGTCACCATCGGCACACTCGATGGCGCCAATGTCGAGATTCGGGAGGAGGTCGGCGAAGACAATATGTTTATCTTCGGACTCAACGCAGCGGAAGTCCAGATCATGCGTGAACGGAAATCCTATCGGCCTTGGGACTATTACGCCCGCGATCCGCGAGTAAAGAGAGTCGCCGACACGTTTTCTTCCGGTCTGTTCTGTCCGGATGAGCCGAATCTTTTCGCCTGGATCTTTGCCAACATACTGGATGCTAACGACGAGCATCTCCACCTGGCAGATTTCAATTCGTACGCCGAAGCCCATGACAGGGCGGGTGTCGCGTATTGCGATCGGGGTCGATGGACCCGGATGGCAATACTGAATGTGGCGCGCGCGGGAAAGTTTTCAAGCGACCGTACGATCTCGGAATATGCGAGAGAGATCTGGGACGTAAAAAGATCGCCCCGAGGCGAGGAACCGGCGAACGCCGCGCCAGCCCTCGAATACAGCTCCGTCGCATGATCCTCACACAAGGAGATACGATCCTCGTGGTTCACCGGCGTCTCTTCGCCGATGACGAGATTCTGTATTTTATCGGCGCGATCGACGAGTACGAATCCGGAATGGCAAAGGCCACGGGGCACTCGTTTCTCTGGGACCAGAGTAATGGCGTAATGGTGCAGAAGAATAAGGCCCGTACGAAGATTCTGGCACTCTCTTCCGGATTCCTCCTGGTCCATCTGTTACCGGGCAATGTTGTGTTCGACGCGCTGAAGTTTGCGGTGATCGACGGCAGCCTGACGCTGTCGGACGGAGACCAGTTTGCGATGAACCTCGCGGAGCACACTCACGAGGGGAGGGCGTAGCGGGCCGCCGGATCCTTATGACTTCCGGATCCGCATTACTTAAGGATCCGGAACAGGTTGCTGTAATCGTCGGTCCACACGCGAAGCCAGGCCGGGGCGGGCGCGGGACGCCACGGTCCCGGTGGCAGCAGTCGATCCAGAGTCTCGGGTCGGTCGGCAAGGAGCACCCACACCGACTGTGCGCGATGTTGCCGAATGTCCTCCTGAACATCGATGACGCGCGCCGATTTGCCCAGTTCCCGTGCCGCCCTTCCCGCCACAGGGACCAGGTCAAGGAACGAATTCGAGAGGTGTAAGGCGAGCACTCCCTGCAAATCCAGGTGCTCGAAATAGAGCTCAAAAGCCTCCCGTGAAAGGAGGTGGACGGGTATGGAATCGCCCGAAAATGCGTCCACCGCCAGAACATCGAACCGCCGCCCGCGTTCACGCTCAAGCGCCAGGCGGCCGTCTCCGGCAACAATCTCTATCTTCGCTTCCGAGTCCCGAAGGAAACTGAACTCGTTTTTCGCGGTTTGAATGACCAGAGGGTCCAGTTCATAGAATCGGTATTCGTCCCCTCGGCGGCCGTATGCGGCCATGGTCCCGGCCCCCAAGCCAATCACGCCGACTCTCAGGGGCCGATCTCCCGATCGCCCGAGAGCCATGCCGATGCCACTCGTCCTCGCATAGTAACCGGTGGGCTCATGGCGCAGCTCGGGACTCAGCAACTGAACACCGTGCAGGATAACGCCGTGAATCAGCGTCCTTTGGTTCCCGCCCGTAGCGGGATCGACCGAATCGGCAACGCGAAGCGATCCATAAAAACTGCGCGCCATCAAGCGGTTTCCGGCAGCGGATGCGCTGATCTGAGCGCCCGCTACTGCGCAAAGCCACACCGCCAGGATGGCCCAGCCGACATCCGACCACCATGCTTTCCTGTACTCCAGCATCAGCGTCAGCATTCCGCATGCAGCCAGGCCCAGGGGAAATTCATAAACGCCGCGAAGCAGGAGTGGGGCGGCCACGGCCACCAGCACCGAACCAAGGGCGCCGCCCAGCGAAACCATCACGTAAAACTCCGTCAGATGGGCGGGAGGCGGCTTGCGGAGTGCCAGTTCCCCGTGACAGAACATGCAGGCGACGAACAAAGCTGCGCCGTACGCCGCGATGTGCAGGAGTACCAGCGACCCCGGAACTTCGTGGACGAGCA
>Ga0302319_10010460_pt1 | contig 17677 bp, 14 predicted proteins | sample Bog_T0_2_FD_203319 | JGI IMG/M metagenome (GOLD analysis project Ga0302319, IMG submission 203319) | Peat permafrost microbial communities from Stordalen Mire near Abisko, Sweden - Bog_T0_2 | ecosystem: Environmental > Terrestrial > Soil > Wetlands > Peat | place: Sweden: Abisko, Stordalen Mire...
GTAGTGGCACACATCGCCACGATTCAGTGATCTGTAAGTGATTGATTTTGATGGTGAGCGCGGTAGGAATCGAACCTACAACCTACTGATTAAGAGTCAGTTGCTCTGCCAATTGAGCTACGCGCCCTGACCTGTACTTACAACAACTTGCAAAGAATCCGCGAAAGCCGAAGGGCGTTTTGTGCTAGATTTGTGCTGGACAGGGTCCAACCCTCTTCGTTTGCTTTCAGCCCAAGTGGTCGCCGCGTCTCCATTGCCTAATCATATTAGCATCTCGCCACTGAACGTTCGAACCAGCCGACAACCGAAATTCCCGTGGCTGGCCGACGGCCCCAACGCGAACGACGACTCACCTGCCTGAACTCGGGTTCAGCCAGGAACCCGAAATGAGCCTGGTGCCAAAAGCGCGCTCGGAGCAGAACCTTTGCCGTCCGTCGATAGCTCAGAACTATCGTTTTGTTGCCAGGTGTTTGTGCAGTTTTTCCGCGGCTTCGTGCAGATCGCGCTCATCAACGATGTTGTAGCGCTCAAACACACTGCGGGTTTTGTGGCCGCTGATGAGCATGGCAACCTTCTCCGGCACGCCGGCGCGCACCAGATTGCGGACGCCAGTTCGCCGGAGGTCATGAAACAGCTTACTGATACCGGTTTCCTTCGCCGCCAGTTCCCAGGCCTTCCTGATGTCCATGGACTCTTGCCCCCGGAGTGTGTTCCGCCGGTCTTCAGTCCGGGCGCTGCCCGCGTGAAAGAAGACCCAGGGGGAATCAGGGCACACCGTAGCGTGTCGCTCTTGTTGAGCGAGGAGCATGTCGTAAAGCTCGTTGCCAGGCCCACCTAAAGGGATGATTCGGGCCTCACCGGGTTTAGTCTGATCCGCCCGCAATCGAACCGCCCGGCCCTCGAAGTCAACCTGTGACCACTCGATGGACACAATCTCCCCGTACCGGCAGCCCGTCCAGTAGCCAAATATGAAGGGTGCACGCGCATCAATGGGCAATGCATCCCGGAACCGTTCGTACTCGGTATGCTCCCAGAATCCCTGCCGCGCATTCTTCTCTTTCTGGAACACCTGCGCGATATCCGGGACGTTGGCGATGCCGACCGTTCCATTGGCGGAGCCGAGTTTAAATGCCCGGCGGAGCATAGCGAGTTCCCGATTTATGGTCGCCACCGCAGCGCCTGCTTCTTTGCGTTCGCACACGTAAGCGGTAATCGCTGGTAATCTGACGTTGGTAGCGCGCATCCGACCGAAGTAAGGCATCAGCCGATTCTCGATCAGCGGACGGGCCATACTGTCAACACTGCGCCTGCCCTTGAGCCTGTAATCGGAGATCACGTCGTTCAGCAGGTCGGACATTCGGGTCCGGTCAACCTTTGTGCCGTGAAATTTGCCGGTCGACACCTCTGCGATGCGCCGCTTCAAGTACTTCTGTGCTTCGTTGAATGCGTCCGTGTGCGTGGACTCGCGGTACTGCTTGCCGTTCACGCTGAACTGAATATGCCACATCGGGATCTCACGTTCGACGCCGTCGTCACCGGTGACGGTGCGCCGGTAGATGCTGCCAAGACCGCGATGGCTGGGGGCTGTTTTCTTTTCGTTAGTGGCTTGCATGTGAATGAATAGTCTCTCAAAGTCAGAAGCTCCAATACTCCTCAGTTCACCTTCCCCTGATCGATCCAGAGATCCAAATCTCGAACGTCCAGCATTATTCGCCCATCCGGCCGCACCGCGGGAAATGCTCCCGTATCAATGAGGCAGCGCACGGCTTTCGGAGTCCGACCGAGATACACCGCAGCTTGATCGATGGAGAACAAGCGGGGTTTTACGTGAACGTCGAGCGCCGGGCGAAGCCGGAGAAGTACTGCATCGGCGATGGCTTCGACCATCGGGGCAAAAGGGTTTTGTTGTTCCACTGCTAAATACACCTGTTTTCGAATGAAACGCTGAAGCCTTTGGCACTGCGTCGAGGGGAGGAGCGATCCGAATTATCGATATCCGGGATGATCGTATTGCAGGTCATTACTTTCTTCCTTTATTTGAAGAATGTCGATCCTCGTAGGGAAGCGGGTATCGCATCTCTGTGCGTGACCACGTCAGCCCCAAGGCAGATAGCTAGCCACACGGCAACACAAACAGCTGAGTTACCGGGCTTGAGGACCGATCAAAGTTAACGGAGGCGTTAGATGACCGATAAGATTATCGGTCGGAGAGATATCGCGATTACACTCATGGTCGCGTCCACGATATGATCTTCCGGAGTTGCCGGCCCGAGGCCTGAGCAGGAGTTCCTAAGATTCCAGGATTAAATCCTCCGGCTTGCCGGCCTTTGGGCAAGGGTTACCGTGGATTCGACAACCGACAAAGTCTCGGTGGGGGAGAATCGCAATACTTTCTGATCGCGATCTACGCTTTACTACTGTAATAATTGTACGGGTTCGTCCCCGAAAAGGTCAAGAGTTTTACGCCGAAGGCGGAATCCCCCGACTCACCGAACCACCACGAGCCTGCGAACTGCTCCCATTTTGAGCCCGCCGTATCCATAACGCTTGTCGGCGTTTCGCCGCCTGATCCAGCAAGACCCAGAGCCGCCCATACAGTACGAAGCCGGCCGCTAACCGGCAGTCTGCGCCATTGTGAGCGGGGCTGCCGTCTTCGTAACCGCCGCCTTCTTTGCGGCCTTTGCCGCCGTCTTCTCCGCCAATGCTGCAGCCTCGGCTGCCCTCTTCAGACGCCAACGCTTCTTCGTGGCGGCGATGATCCGCTTCATTCCTTCTGGGCTGATCCGGCGTTTGGTTGCTTCCGGCGCCGGCGGTGACGGCGCCTCAATCTGACCTTTAGCTTTAGCCCAGCGTGCCTTTTGAGCGAGCGCCATTCTCCTTCGAGCTGCTGCACTGAATCTCCTACGCTTCGGCGTGGGGATCGCCGGCATTGCGGCGGGCTGGCTTTCCAGTGGCGGGGCTGGTGTTCCATCGAGACCCCGCAAGGCCTCGAGGGCTCGTTCGATGGCTACCTTCTGCCGTTCCAGATCCGCAATGATACCGTTCAGGCTCTCTGTCATTGGTGATTCTCCCAAATGTGGACTGCAGGCAATGATATCGCGTGAGTCGGTTCTGGCTAATCTGGACGTCTTCCTTTCTCTGCGTTCTTTTACTCGGCCGGCGACGCTGCCTCAGTCGGCCGATTTGATCGGCCCTCCCGGAACTCCACAGCGATTGATTGTCCGCAGGCCGTCCATACCCCGCCATTCATTCAGCGACGCCGTCAGCGAGCCGGGAGCGCCACCTGTGGCAGCTATGGTTGAGAAGCCTGATCTCTCCACCCCAAAGTCAGCTGATTCGGCGGAAGATGATGCTCCGACCGATACGGGGCCTTTCTTTCCGAGTTGAACCGGATGTCCCGTTTACTGCTGAAGTCGGCCAGCGAATCTCGCGCGTGACACAGGCGTCCTGATGCGCCGCTGCCTGAGCAAGAAACCGGGTGGGCTGAGCCGGGAACATAGTCCATCTACGGATATTGCGGCGATGAAGGAAGACGATTTTAATGAATCGGCTGAGCGTTGGCGTGGATCGCGACCGGCGGCGTGATTACATCACGTCCCGCCGCAGAGCTGTTATCGCCACGATGTTGACCTTAGTCGTGATGTCCGCCCCAATGTTTGAGCCCCAGTCCATGGACCTCTATACAGGCACGGAGCGGCTCGATTGGAAACGTAGCCGCTTCCATATAGCTTCATCTTAGGTCCTGGTACCGAGTTGAATGAATCCTTGACCCTACTTAACAAATCCCGATAATTCTTATTGACAGATGTCCGCCAGCTGACTATCCTGGAGTTCCTGGAGCTGTAATGAATCAGAAGATATGTTCGTCATGCGGAAAGTGTTTTCCACTGGATCAGTTCTCCAAGGATAAGAGGAAACCGGACGGGAGATGCACCAAGTGTAAAGAATGCTTTCACGCATACTACGAGGCCAATGCCACCAAGATCAAGGAGCGGGTACAAGAATATAGGGCAGTCAACATAGTCATTATTAGCGAGGCGGCCAAGCGAAGATATCGTGCTAACCCGGATCCAATTCGAGAACGGTCGGCAGCAAACCACAAGGCAAACCGGCCGAAACGCCTGGAACGAATGCGGCGGTACGCCGCAAACCACGCCCCCGAATTCTTCGAACGAAACAAGGCATGGCGGCAGAAGAATCTGGCGTATTCCAGGGATTACAAGAAGAAACGGCTTGAGAACGACCCCGAGAAAAGAAAGAGGCAGAATATGAGCAATAAAGAATGGGCACACAGGAATCCCGCTGTGACTCGACTGGGAACACTAACGAGGGCACTCCGTGAACGGTTAGCGGCTTGTGGCCACTACACGCTAACTCAATGGAATCAGCTGCTGGAGGCCTGCAACTATCAATGTCTTGCCTGCCAGGTCGCTGCAAAGGATACTCCCGAAGGTCAGCTAGAAAGAGATCATGTGATCGCGTTGAGCACGATACCGACCGATCCGGACATCCCCCTAACCCGCCAACAAACGGAATTGGATTTGATTTCCAATATCCAGCCGCTCTGTCGGAAATGTAACAGAAAGAAAGGACGAAAGACTATTGAATACAGATCTGTTAAGTTGCGCCGACAGCTGGCAGAGCTTTTCGGCAGTTCCGGTTTCGCTTTAGACTAATGACAGTTGATCGTGTAGGTAGTTTGCAATTCTAGCGTAGCTGATCGTCCGCCGGCGCGATACCCGCGCCGGCTTAGCAGATGCGGACCAGCAGTCGAGAGTACATGCCGCGCCTGAGCTGCAGGGTTAGAGAGTTTCCTCGTTGAGGCTCTGGTGGCGAGATAATGGGCAGTAGCATGCGAGTCAGGTGCGGAGCGCCGAGAAAAGGAGAAGACGCGGTCGTGTCCTTTGAGCTGCGACTGTTAGCTGCATTCACTCTGATAATCGGCGGGCTGATTGCCGCCGCGGTGATCTATGAATATCGTCATCCGTGACTGCGGTATTCGACGCACCATGTCTTTGTGCCCGAACGACCACCCATGTCGAAGTCAACGGAGGGCTCTCTAAAGATGGTGCAAGAACGCAGCCTTGCTGAGAGATCCGTTCCACGCAACCGGAATCGGAACGGGTGGTGGAAGTGAGAAGGTACGCCGCGCCGAAGCGACGGGCCTGAGCGAACATCTCGAGATTCGTTCGGTTGGCTTGTCATTTGGACAATCAAAAATGCACTGGCTGCGTGAACGTTCCGTTGCCGGCCGAATCCCACGCCGCGAAACGTATCCATTTCTTGCCGGTGGCGTCGAACGGAATGCTGTAGTGAAGGGTAGTGAAGGGCGGGAGCGACGTCGCGGATATGATCTGACGCCCGGTGGTCTTTCCATCTCCCCAGACCAACTCGACGAACTCGCCAGGCCAGGTCCAGTCCACGTCGGCGACAAAGGTGCGCTTCGCGCCAGTCCCTGAATCGAGTAGTCGTGAAGCAGAACTTCGCCGGAGCTGACAAAGAAGTTGCCGGCGCGAAGGGCATCGAGCACCGGCATCCATCCATCTGAGAACCTCGGAAGCCGGTCAAGCTTCACATAATTGACTTCCAGCTGCGGGTACGTCTCGTCTTCCGGCGATTTCGTGTAGGTGTCTCCTTCAGCGATCAGGTATTTCGGGCCCGCCCAGTTGTTCATGTCGTCGAGCAGATCGAGGCAGCGGGTTTCGCAGATCCGCTTCTGCGACTGATCGACGGGCAACGACTGGAACGACGCGCCCGCGAACCGGTCGCTGAGAAAGTGCGGCTTGTCTTTTACGGCGTCCGGATAGCCGTCGGAACTCTTGGTTCGCGGGTGAGTCTGCCACATGAGGGCATGCTCATCGTTGAGCAGCCGCGACTCGGTTTCCGGAGACGAGGTGTGGTAAACCTTCCCGTACGGCTCGATGTTCTCCACGTACGGCTGCGCTGTTTGCGCCGCCGGGCCGCGCAGCGGAGCGTGTGTGTAATAGACCGGCTTGGGGAACAGGAACATGTAGTGACCGCCGAAAGTAGCGTCGGGCTCCTCGCCGGGAATGATCAGGAAGTCGCGGTCGGAGAATCGTTCGCTGCCCTGGAAGTAGACGCGCTGCTCATCGAGACGAACCTTGCCGGTGTCGGTGGGGTGAGAATCAGCGTGGAAGTCGCATAGCGCCGCGATGTTAATACCAAGCGCTTTGAAGGTCGGAATCCAGGCCGGCTCGTGGTCGATCGTTCCGGCGTCGGTCAGTTCCTCGTTGAGATGGAAGTGGAAGTGGCTCACCATCACCTGGTAGCCCGGCAAAGCCTTGTAGACGTCGTCGTGAGTAAGCGCCATCACCGCCTGATTGGTGGCCTCTGCGTTGCCAGAATCCAGGTAGAAGTAGACGGCCATGCGCTGCATGGTGCCCGGCGGTGCGTTGTAAAGCGCGAAGTTCTCCTCGAATTCCCGCGCCTGGCTGACGCGACGACGCCAGAGCGCGTCGCTGACACCGTACGGCTTGAAGGATTCCTCGCGATCGGCCTGGCGCACTCCCACAGCGAAACTGGTGTCGCTGTCTTTGCGGTAGTAGTTGTATCCGAGGTTGGACTCAACTTCGCGGGCGAAGAAGAACTTGTGGGAGGCGGGAAACACCGCGACCGAACCGGCCCGGCTTTCCACGATTTCCACGCGGCTGCGGGCCTTCAGGGCCACCCCATCCGTATTGACAGCGCCACCGAACATGTAGTGCTGCCAGCCGCGGGCCACATCGCGCCACATCAGGCGGGTATCGTCGGAGATCGTGAAACCCTTCAGACCAGCCGCGAACTCATAGGCCACCGACGGAGCGTCGGTCTTCGCAATCACTTCCTGGCGAATCAGGTTGGAGCCGCGATAGACGGTGTAGCGAAGGCCGCCGGAGAGCAGTCCGAGCGTGACGCCGGGAAGGTTGACTTCGATCCGCGCCCCGTCGGTGGCGACTTCGCAGCCGGTAATCTGAAACACTGCCTTGTCCTTCCGGACTTCTTCGGGTTTGCGCGGCAGGTCGATGGCGGCGTTGCCGCCCGCCACCCCCGGTATGTTCAGCGGGGCATCCTAGAACGCAAACCACTTCTGGCGCTCAATCACCTCGGGCGTAAAGATGCCCAGTTGCCGCAGGGGAGCCTCCTGCTGGGCGGAGATGCGCCGGCGCCCTGTAGTGACCTGGTATTCGGGAGTCAGGTCGTGTCCGAGCAAGGACCACTTGCCGTTTATATCCACGGCCAGTTCCCGAACGACGGGCTGGTTGGAGTTCAGCCCCAGGATGGCGCGCAGCGTCTGGCCACGCTCTGCTCGCCAGGTCAGTGCGAGAGATCCCGAGCGCATCTCGGCTTTCAATCCATCGAGCGGTTTATAGCCCTGCATGCTGCAATTCAGAGTTTGCCCTGCCACTGTCGCCGAGAGCAGCAAACCGGAGAGAACGATCCTGTGCCAGACCATGTGTTGTTTCCGCCCGAGAGTTTATCAGAGTTTCCGGCAGAGCATTTTACCGGTTTTACGACCCTTTTCTCCTAATAGCGGAGATCGCCAGCAATCTCGGTTTAATGAGTTTGGTAGTTCACCCACTGATCGCGGCGACGGGATAAGCTATTGCTGATGCCCATCCGCCGCCGCACGTTTCTGCAACAGACCGCCCTCTAAGAGAGGTGCCCTCAGCGGATGGTAACTCAGAGAAAGCTGACCGATCACGAGGATTAGGAACGAAACGTCGGGTAGCATCTCGCCAACCTGCGCGGCTACAGTCGGCCCCGCATATACGGTATACATGATTCGGCCATTTCGCGGCCGAATGATTATTACTATCTCTTCCACCCCAGACCCGACAGGACACGCAAACGGGCCGCCGGTTTCATGTTGAGGGCGGACCGCCGAACGCCGCGTGAAGCGGCGGCTCGTGGTCCATCATCGCTACGTCCTCTTACATATCAGGGTTCAAGAACGATCTTGCCGTGTGTATGACGCTGATCGAGCTCCCGATAGGCGTCGCGAACCTCAGCCAGAGGATAGACCCTGGCGATCGGAATCTCAAGGCGGCCGGCGGCCAGCAGACCGGCAAGTTCCGCGAGCACGTCCGCGCTGGCGGCTTCATAACTGCCTTCCGTCTTCACACAATACTTAGCCGCGGCGGCGAAGTCGATGATCGTGTCGATTCGATTCGGAGCGACGCCCAGCTTCAGTGCAAGCTCGACGTATCCTCCACCGAAGGTGTCAATGAAGGCATCGACTTTCCCATCGGATGCCACGCGGATCCGATCTTCAGCCCCGTCGCCATAGGCAACGGGAATCACACCGTGATCGGCAAGCCATTTGCGATTCGCGTCGCTAGCCAGGCCGACAACCTTGGCACCGGTATTCCTGGCCAACTGCACAGCGATCGAGCCCACCCCACCCGCAGCGCCGGAGACGACGACCGTGTCGCTCGCGCTCAGACCGACGCTGCGGACCGCCGCGTAAGCCGTAGTGCCGGCCACGAACAGGGCACCGGCCTGCTCCCACGGCACGTTTGAAGGACGCGGCACGAGGTGGCTGGCCTCAACGAGCACGAACTCCGCTTGACTTGATCTGTCGTTGGTGAATCCAATGACTTCATCACCCACCGCAACATTCGTCACGCCCTGGCCGAGTTCCTCAACGATGCCAGCGAGGTCGCTGCCCTGACCTGAAGGAAATGTTGCAGGCCAGCGATCGGCAAACATTCCTTTCCGGATCGAGGCCTCGCCCGGATTGATACCCGCGGCCTTCACCCGTACCAGAACTTTCCCAGGCCCTGGCGATGGGCGGTTTACCTCCACCACCTGCAGAACTTCGAGCCCCCCATACTTATCGAATCTCACGGCACGCGGCATAGCGATTCTCCTCTCAAAGGCAATACGGCTGATAGATTCCCTTCAACCGCCCCTCGATTCGCCAAACCCAGTGGGTACGAGCCTCTCCCGATAAAGAGAGTCCCCTGACCAGATCCGCTTCGAACTGTTTCAACTCAGTGAATCAAGAGGCCCCAGACGACCCTCTCAACTTTGGTGCCGTCCGGGGACGGTCCCGGTTGCTTAACCGATTAAGCTGACAGCGGCTTCACTTTTGACGACATCATTGCCAGGCAGGAAAACACTCTGGCTTTCTGCTTCGGTCCAGGCGAACTTGCTGGTGAGATGGCGACTAAACTGCTCTGTGCCAGGCAATGGCTAGGCTGAAGAGTATTCTGGCGTCGCTGCTGTTGATGCAGCCGACAGTGGCTCAAGTAAATGTGCTGACTTATCAATACGATAGTTCGCGCGCGGGGGCGAAGAGTAACGAGATTGTGCTCGGCAAAAGCAATGTGAATCCTTCGGCGTTCGGGAAGCTATTCTCATATCCGGTGGACGGGTACGTTTACGGACAGCCGCTCTATCTCGGCAATTTGACGATCGCGGGCAAGGGCACTCACAACGTCGTTTTCGTTGCGACGGAGCACGATTCCGTCTACGCTTTCGACGCCGATTCCAATAGCGGTACGAGCAGCGCCCCGCTATGGTCCGTGAGTTTTCTGAGCGCCGCGGCAGGCGTTACGAGTGTGCCGTATGGCGATACCGGTTGCGGTCAGATTGAGCCGGAAATCGGAATTACCGGCACGCCGGTGATCGATCCCGGCAGCGGCACCATTTATCTGGTCGCGATGACCAAAGAAGTCTCGGGAAGCTCCGTCTCTTATGTACAGCGCCTGCATGCGCTCGACGTGAGCAGTGGGGCTGAGAAGCCCGGCAGTCCCGTAGTGATTCAGGCGACCTACCCGGGGACCGGCGAAGGCGGCACCACTCTCAGCCTCAATGCGAAGAATTATAAGCAGCGGCCGGGGCTTCTGCTGCTGAATGGCACCGTGTATACGGCATGGTCTTCCCATTGCGACATCGGTAAGTATCACGGCTGGATCCTTGCTTACGATGCGCAGAGTCTGAAGCAAGTCGCTGTGTACAACCAGTCGCCGAACGGCAACATGGGTTCTTTCTGGGCAGGCGGGGCTGCGCCCGCCGCAGACGCCTCCGGTAACATCTATGTGGTTTCGGGCAACGGGACCTTCGATATTCCCAGTGCCGGCAAGTCGCAGGATCTCGGCGAGAGCTACATCAAATTGTCGACCGCGGGCGGTTTATCTGTCGCGGATTACTTCACGCCCTACAACTACACAAGTCTTAATTCGGCAGATCTCGACACCGGTTCCGCAGGCGTGGTGCTGATCGGAGATGAGGCCGGCAGTGGTTCTCACCCACACCTGATGGCAGGAGCCGGCAAGGAAGGCCGGATCTATTTGCTGGACCGGGACTATCTCGGCAAGCTGAATTCGGGCTCCGATAGCCAGATCGTGCAATCGCTTCCGAACGCGATCGGTGGGTTGTTCGGCAATCCGGCATATTTCAACCAGGTTTTGTATTTCTGTGGGTCTGGCGACAACCTCAAGGCGTTCTCGGTTGTGAATGCGCAAATGTCTTCGGGTCCGACGTCGCAGTCTTCCGTCAAATTCGGCTTTCCGGGCTGCGTGCCTACGATCTCCGCCAACGGCACTGCGAACGCAATTCTCTGGGTGATCGATCCGAGCGGTGTCTTGCGAGCATATGACGCGACGAACCTCGCGAGCGACCTCTACGACTCGTCCAGGAATGCCGCGCGCGATAGCCTGGGATCAGCCGTGAAGTACTCGGTGCCGATGGTGGCAAACGGCAAGGTTTATGCGGCGACACAGAACTCGCTCGTGGTTTACGGGCTACTGACCTCGTCATCGACGGCGATCGCAGTCGCCAACGCCGCCAGCGGCGCGGTGAGTGCACTGGCCCCGGGTACTCTCGTAACCATCTATGGCTCGGGACTCTCCATCTCGACGGATACGGCGGCTTTCCCTCTGCCGACCGCGCTGGGAGGCGCTGTGGTCAACGTCGGCGGCCTGAGTGCTCCCATTCTGTATGCGAGTTCGACGCAACTTAATATTCAGATTCCATTTGAGGCTTCTGCCGGGAGCGTGGCTTTAAAGGTTACGGCAGGCGGCGCGGCTGCCGGCAACAAAACGGTCTCGCTGAGTGTTGTCGCTCCGGGGTTATTTCTGCTGCCCCAGGGCACAGCGGCTGCGGTCAATCAGGATGGAAGCGTGAACTCGCAGACGCGGCCTGCGGGAGTGGGCAGCATCATTTCGGCTTATCTCACCGGACTGGGACCGGTAAATCCGTCGGTTGCCACGGGCGCGGCAGCTCCGTCGACTCCGCTTTCTTATGTCTCGGCGGCGGTTACCGCGACTATCGGGAATGTGAATGCTCCAGTGAAGTTCGCAGGACTGGCTCCGGGATTCACGGGACTCTACCAGATCAACATTTTAGTGCCGCAGATCGCGTCGGGGCAGTATCCCCTGCAGGTCGCGGCTAATGGGGCGCTGAGCAATTCGGCGCTGATCGACGTCCAGGACTGAAGCGCGGAGTTCAGGTTGCGGCCTTCTGCGTCGGAGGCGCCGTTGGCTACGATTGATGAGAACTCTTGCAAAAGAACTGGAGTTCACATGGAATCCCTCCGGACGATTGTTGTAAGCCCTGTCTTGTTGCGCCTCGCGATTTCAAACGCAGGCGCCCAGGACTTCGTCTCGCTCAGTGGCGCAATATCGGCCCCAACCGCGCCGGCCCGTTTGGTAGTCAACAATCCGCTGTGGCTCACGAGCACGACAAAGGGTCAGATGCGCGGAGAGCATCGCTATTCCGATTGGGTGGAAATCTGGACCGCGGTCCCGTCGACTCTGGTGAATTTGAAGCCAGTGAATTCCTCGGCGAATGTATTGACGAGATCCTGGAGCATGGCTATGGCTACGTCTTCGCCTAGTTTGATGCCGGCTTCGGCGTCGGTGCGCCAGTGAATTCCGGCGAAGTCGCGGCCCATGGCTACGTTGAAGGCGAGTTTGTTGATTTCTCCTCCTACCGTCAGCGCCTGGTCGAAGTAGGGGATTAGGGTGGTTCCGTCGGCGCTGGCAGTTACACAGTTAGTGAGGATCTGCGTCTCGTCGAAGAAGGCTTTGAGCATTATGGAACATGCTCCGGAGACGGTCGCGTGTCCCGAGGGATATGCGGGGTGGAGCGGACAGCCTTCGGGATAGGCCTGCGGGAGCAGGTAGGTTCCATTGGAGGCAAAGACGGCCTTCAGCGCGGACGAATTCATCAGGTCGGTGTGGATCGGGTAACTGGCGTTGCCGAGTTTGGCCTGGTGGACACGGCCCCCGAATTCTTCGGGCCTGGTCCTTCGATGCACGAGCCACTTCTGGAACCACGCGGCCATCAGGGCGGCTTCGCACACGGTTCCGAGCAGGCAACAAATCTGGGGAGCGCCGAACGTGGCGAAGCCGGTTTCGACTTTGGTGGTCTTGTACGGGTTGGTGGGGTTGAGGTAGGGGTTGACGTTTAGGACTGAGTCCGGTCCTTGGTTGAGCAGGATAAGGCCTGCGTTGTGATAGGCCTGATACAGAAAGTCGTAATGAACCCACTCGGCGAGGGAGCGGCCGTTGTAAATGTATTTGGGCTGAGGGTCGGGGACCCAGGCGCGGAAGGGCGGGACGCCAGTCTGGATGACGAGGAATTCGTCCCACGAATTGAGATAGTCGATTCCCCCAGCCCCAGCTCGGTAAAGTTGCTGCACCACGGTTGAGTTGACGGGGACCGGCTGCCAGAAGAACTGAGAGATGTAGGGGCCGGTGAGTCCGCCGTTGATGTTGCCTCGAAAGAGGGTTGCGGGGGTTACCTTGCCGTTCGCGGTTGGGCCGTGGAAGGCGGAGAGGTTATTGAGGTCGGCGATAGCGGCCTGGGTTATCGGGGATGTTGTATAGGCTGTGAACGGGACGTCACGCGCGAGGGCCTGCCAGTAGAGTTCGACCATTTCTCCCGCTTCATCGGGGCTACTGAAGGCGAATGGCTCGGCCATGCCAAGGCGGTGGGAATCGGCGCCCTCCATCTGATAAGCGAATGCGGCCAGGGGATCGACGAATTTGGCTCCGGAGCCTCGGTCGAGGGATTCGAAATCGGATTGTTTGCCCGTGGACAGGGCGTGGAGGAGGGTTTCGTAGGTTCCGGGTTCAACTTCACCGAGTTGGGTGTGAGGCAGGCCTTTGGTGAAGTTGCCGATGTAGGCGGGGAGGGTGGCTTCGTCGGCATTGGTGGGTTGAGGGGCGACGGGCTGGGCGCACTGGAAGCGGGCGGCGTCGTCACGAATAGCCATTGCTTCCTGCTGGCGGGTCGGGTTGGGCAGTGTGGGCGGGCGGCGGACTGCAGCGGCACCCGTTGCAGACAATGCGGACAGCGACAGGACCTTTCCGAAGAAGGATCGCCGGTTGTCCGAGCTCATTTTGGCTGCTTCCAGCTTGCCGCGACCTGTGCATGATGAAGTCCCGGCGGAAGAGTGGCGGAAACGGTAGCGTGAGAGAGCTCAAAGGTCCCCGCGAGAGGGGTGGTCGAGATGACCTGAGTGGTTCCATGCTCCATGAAGAATTCCATTTGGATCACGGTGTCCGGCGGAATGAATCGCGCCTCCACAACAAGAAGAACTTGTGAGGACTGGCCAGCATGCACAGTGATTTCCCCGTTATTGATTACGGCTCCGGCGGCGCTGAGCACCCGTACCGATGCCGGAGGATCCGGCGGCAGAAAGAGACCGAAGGGTTTGCCCTGAACGAATGGGGTGCTTCTCAGGCTTCCGGCGAACTGGTTTTCGAAGGCTTCGAAGCGGACGAGGCCATCGGCTCCGCCGGGCTGGCCACCCTTGGCCGCAAGTGTTCCTGAGCCGCCGATGGAGCGGGCGACCAGGCGGATTGCTCCGCCGTTGCCACCCGTACCGCCAGACGATGCGCCCCCATTGGCGGTGATGAAGCCGTTTACGGTGATGGACGTGGAACTGGCAATCAGGAGGGCTCCGCCCCCGGCTCCGCCACCCTGCGTTTCGCCTCCTCCGCCGCCGCTGCCTCCGAACAGGGGGACGAGGAAGACATTCGATTTGAAGGCGCCGGGCCGGTAGCCTGGTTTTCCGGGAGAACCTCCGGGGTACCCGCCGGCACCGGCGAGAGCGGGTGTTGGGGCGCCATCGGCACCGTCCAGGTCTATGGTTCCGTTGATTTCGACGGGGCCTTGGGCGAGCCAGAAGACGGGGCTGTGGAGGAGCTTTGAGGAGAGCTTCAGGACTACGCCTTTACCGATATGGATGGACGTGAAGTGGAAGATGTTATTGGCGGCGGGGTTGAGCGGGGGCGTGAAGGCGGCGGGGTCGAAGAGGGTTGTTCCGGGTGTGGTGAAGAAGAGGGCTCCGTCGGCGCCGGTGGAGCCCGAGTTTGAGTACTGGGAGTGGGCGGGTGTGAGAGCGGCGAGGAGTAAGAGAGTCAGTAACGTTGGGCGGTTCATATGGTGGTTACCATGTGGCTTTTACGAAACCACGGGAGGCTCCGGTAGGGAAGGTGATGGAGGCGCTGCAGGTGGATTGGGTCAGGGTTCCCTGAAGGCCTGCGGAACAGGGAACGGTCATGTCTGGGCCGTTCTCAGAGTAAACGATGACGTTGGGAATGGTTCCCACCGGTATGTACTGGGCCTGAACGTTGACGGTCACGGGGCTGGATGAATTAATGGCCGCGTCTGGGAAGCTGAAGGGGTTGGCGTTTATGGGGAACGTGCCGGAGCCTGTGACGAGGCTGGTTACTTTGAGGGCGCTTGCCGGGGAGGGAGGGGTGATTACGTTGATGGGAGCAGAGGTGAGTCCCGTCGCGCAGCCCTGGTGAAGCGCGGTACTGACCGTGTACGTAAAGGCCTCGATCCGGACAATGGCGGCGCCGACTTCGCCGCCGCTGGAGTTATCGGGGCACAGGCCATCGCCGCCCGAGGTCTGGGTGATGACCGGCGCAACAAGGCGAACTGCTCCGCCACTACCACTGCCACCCGGATCACAGCCATTGATCGAGGGGCACCCCTGGCTGTTGACACCTCCTGGCCCCCCGTTGGCATTGATAAAGCCGCTATAGGTGATGGAAGCGGAGCTCGCGATCAGGATTGCACCCCCCCCCCCACCCCCCCCGCCTCCAAAACTTCCAGCGCCGACCTGGGCGCCGTATACGTTGCTCCCTCCTCCCCCAGACCCGCCAATGAGCGGGATGAGGTATGAACTGCCGGTGAAAGTGCCGTTGCTGCCGCCGTTGCCGACACCGTTGGGATTATGGGTACAGCAACTTGTGGCCGCGGCTCCCGCGCCTGGACCGTTTCCGGGTTCTGCGGTAATGGCTCCGTTGTTGCCACCAACTCCTCCGCCGTAGCCTCCGGGGCCGCCGGCGGCTGGCACACGGAGGCTGATGACATTGGATACGCCCTGGCCGCCCGCGCCGCTCAGATCGAGAGTCCCACTAATTGTCACGGCGCCCTGCGCCAGCCAGTAGACGGGACCGTTCAGATAGACGTTCGAAAGCTTCACGGTGACGCCCTTAGCGATGTTGATGGTGGTGAAGTTGAAGACGTTGTCGCCCGCCGGGTCGAGGGGCGGGTTGAACGCCTTTGGGTTGAAGTAATAGGTGCCGGGCGTTGTGTAGTTCAGCGCGCCGTCCGAGCCGGTGGAGCCGCTGCTGAATGTTTGCGGCGGCTGGGCGTAAGCGCCGCTAACGAAACAGAGCGCGGACAAGCATAAAGCGAAAACGAGCGAGGGAAGCGGGGGTTTGTGCGCTCCCTGAACGCGACGGTATTGCATCTTGTTCTCCTTTGGCAGGCGCGGGCGATTTGCCGGCGTGCATTTTGGGATCTTGTGGCTTAGCAGTTCTTATTTCGTTTAAGGGGATGGCCAGATAACCAGGCGGACGGATGTCCGGAATGCTCCGGGGGTCGAGCGGGTTAGAACCCAGCGCTAGTTCGAGGCCGTCGGGATAACCGTCACCATCGGTATCGGGGTTGAAGGGGTCGGTACCCAGGCGGCGCTCTTCGTCGTCGGGGATTCCGTCTCCGTCGGAATCGAGGGGTGGCGTGGCAGAGTTTGTGAGGGTGGCTGGAGTGGTTGGCGTATCAGAAACGGTTACGGGCGAAGAAATCGGCGTTCGGCGCATTGGTGCGGTAGCGGAGTTTTGGAGAGAGAAGAGAATGCTGTCGGACTCGTGGATGCTGCCTGATGGGAGCAGCGTATTCAGCAGGGAGAACAGGATACTGTCGGATTCGTGGAAGACGCCGGGAGCGAGCACGGTGTTGAGTTCCGAGGTGGTGAGGCTTTCGACCTCTCCGTGGAGGCGGCAATTGACCGGCGTGCAGGCGGGGTTAAGGGGATCGGAGCCGGCGGTGACTTCGAGGCCGTCGGAGAAGCCGTCGCCATCGGTGTCAGGGTTGAAGGGGTCGGTTCCGAGGAGGATTTCGTAGGCGTTGGCGAGGCCGTCTCCGTCGGCGTCGGCATTGGGATCGGTGAAGACTCCGAAGGCGTTGGCCGGAGTGACGCTTAGCGGGAAGTACACGGAAGTGTAAGAGGCCGTCATCGCGAACCTTCCGTTGACGTTGGCGGAGGTGGTAACGGTGAGGGTTGCGGAGGCTCCGCCTGCGGCGATGGTTGCGGAGCCGACGGTGCCTCCGCCGGGGAGGGTGAAAATGGCCCCGGTAAGATTGGCTCCGGTTATGTGAACGCTCACGGTTGTGCCAGCCTGGGCGGCGCGGGGACTGATTGAGGAGATGATGGGAGCGGGGACGATGTTCTCTGTGAAAACGGAAGTGGTGGAGGATGTGCCTACGGTGATGGAAATCGTTCCGGACATTCCGGTGGCGGGGATGGCGACAACCAAGGTGGTGCTTGTGGCAGAGAGGACGGTGACGGCGATGCCTCCGATGGTGACTATGTTGAGTGAGGGGGTTGTGCTGAAACCCTGGCCCTGGATGGTAAGTGTTCCTCCGGTGGAGGCGTTTTGGGGGGATGAATTGAAGATGGCGAGGGCGCCTGGGGTTACGGTGGAGCGGGCGATTTGGAGAATGTTACCGACGGGATCGTAGATGTACTGTACGACTACGCCGGTGGAGTCGACTACGGTTACCAATTGGTTGAGGTCGTCGTAGATGTATTGGAAGGTGATCGGTGCCTGTGCCCAGAGAAGTGCGCAGGTACTCAAAGGAATCCAACATACCGATAACGTGCATGTGCGTCGCTGGCGCCTCATCAGGGTTATCTTCCTTCTAGTCCAAATAGAGTGCGTCTCTTGGAAACTCATGGCAGCGGGGGATATCCGCGGGCAGTCGTTCCGCCGGAAATCTGGATCTCGAACCCATCCGGGCATGGCGGGATTCGTGGGCTCTTAGGCCGGGGGCGCCTCAAATACGCCAATCCGTTTTGGATTGACTCGCTGACGGACCGGCAAAGCCACCCAACTGGCATGGCGGCGATATTGTAGATTTTCTGCGGCGGCGAGGTGACGCCGGCGGCGCCGTTGAAGCACGACTGAGCCATCGCCGTACAAAGCGGCATGTTAGCGAGACAGAGTGTATACAATGTGAAAATCGTTGGAACAACAGCGATTGACTGCCTCCCGCTCGGGTCGGTCAATTCGGCAGGACTGTTAAGAGCGTAGACGTAGAGGTTTGCGAGTTGTGTTCGAGGGTTGACGTCTTCACTGATAAAGCGGCCCATTGCCGGGCTGTAGTACCTGGCCCGATAGTAGTAGAGGCCGTTGGAAACCGGAGT